>WNGR01000006.1_pt1 | contig 356912 bp, 294 predicted proteins | sample 5407581 | NCBI WGS metagenome assembly WNGR01 (sample SAMN13153383, study PRJNA577476) | soil metagenome | isolation source: 80 cm soil or saprolite under Garry oak tree replicate 2 | place: USA:California | collected 2016-06-15
GCCCGGATTGACGGAACGATCCAGATGGTTGAGCGCGATGCCGTGTGTTTCCTTCGCCGGGGGTTGCTGGGCAGAGAGGGCGGATGGGAGAACAAGCGTGGCGCAAATCGCGGCACAGAATGTAAGCCGCGCGAATTCAAAGACGGGTTTCATGTTTTTTGAGCTCCGAAAACAGATACGTTACCAGGCGGCAACAAGTTTAGACGAGCAGGAGGAAAGTTGGATAGTCGAGGTGGTCGCTCGGTGAGGCGGGGAGCAAATCGAGTGCGGGTTGAGAAGCTTGGGACAGCACGGGAGATTTGGGCGGATCGGGGGTCCTTCGCGTTGCTCAGGATGACCCCACTTCCATGACCCCACTTCCATGACCCCTCTTCCATATGAATGATTTCTCTCCCCAAGGATGACCGATTCAAGAAATTGCCCCGGCGCGAACCGGGGCGTTTCTGCTCGATGAAGAGCTACTGAGAGGAAGAGCTACTGAATGCGCTCGAACTGGTATTCCGATTTGGCGAGGGCGGCGAGCAGGTTTTTGACATGCTCGGTACCACGTGTTTCCAGGGTTAGATCGATGGCGGTATCGCCGAGGTCCACGCCGAACTTGCGGTCGTAGGAGGTTTCTACGATGTTGGCGCGGTGGTCGGCCAGGACGCCGGTCAACGTGTGTAGAGCGCCGGGGTAGTCGGGCAGGTGGATGCGCAGGCGAATGAGGCGTCCGTCCTTGGCAAGGCCGCGCTCGATGATGCGTGAGAGGATGCCGACGTCGATATTTCCGCCACTGATGATGGCGGCGATGCGTTTGCCGGTGCAATCGATTTTGCGGTGGAGGATGGCGGCGACGGCGGCGGCACCCGCGCCTTCGGCGACGGTCTTTTCGCGCTCCAGTAGAAGCAGGATTGCGCTGGCAATTTCTTCTTCTTCGACGGTGACGATTTCGTCGACGTACTTGCGCACCATGGGCATGGTGCGCTCTCCAGCGCGGCGAACGGCGATGCCGTCGGCCAGGGTCGATGCCACGGGCAAGGTGACCAGGTGTCCGGCTTCGATGGCCGCTTTCATGGAGGGCAGCCGCGAGGTTTGCACGCCGATGACCTGGATGCGGGGATTAATTTCTTTCAGGGCGCAGGCCATGCCGCTGATCAGCCCTCCGCCTCCGATGGCGGTGACGACCAGATCGACGTCAGGAGTCTGGCTGAGGAGCTCAAGGCCGAGTGAACCCTGTCCGGCGATAACGGCGTCGTCGTCAAAGGCGTGAATGAAGGTCAGGCCCTGCTCAACGGAGCGGCGCTTGGCCTCGTCGCAGGCTTCGTCGTAGTTGGCGCCGTGGAGAACAACTTCTCCGCCAAAGCGGCGGGTCGCCATCACCTTGTTCAAAGGGGTAGCCAGAGGCATGACGATCTGAGCGGCGATGTGCCGTTTGCTGGCGTGGTAGGAGACGGCCTGGGCGTGATTGCCCGCCGAAGCCGCAATCAGACCGCGACTGCGCTCTTCCTCAGTGAGTTCCATGATCTTGTTGAGAGCGCCGCGCTCTTTGTACGCGCCGGTCATCTGCAGGTTCTCCAATTTCAGGTAAACCTGGTTACCGGAGAGCTGCGAGAAAGTTTCCGAATGCGAACATGGCGACAAAAAAAGCGACTCGCGAATCCGCGAGTAGGCTCTTCTTACGTCATCAACTGTGACCATTGCTTCTGCCGCGCTTGCGGACATAGATTCGTTTCCTAAATGCGATGCGCTTAGTCCGAATGGGTTAAGAACTCGCTGGGGTTGATTCAAGTATAAGCGATTCCAGCAACTTCTACCCAATTCCTCAGCAATTTAAGCCGCCTGAGTCAACGTATATACGAGTGATCGCATCTACTTACCCATGTTCATATGCCAAGTACCGGTAACGAACATGCCCCGCGAGTGTGAGCGAACGATACTCCGGCGCAAACAGGGGAATTTGCGAAATGGCAATGACAAGGTCAGAGTTCCGGTCCATCGTGATTTTTGGGGGAGCTGGTTTTATTGGCTCTAACTGGACCGAGCGGCTACTGAAAACCACCGACGCTAAGGTACACGTCTTCGACAATCTTTCCAGGCAGGGCGCGCGCCATAATCTTGAATATCTGCAGAAGGTAGCAGGACGGAGCGGACGGTTGCAGATCACCATAGGCGACGTGCGCGACGCCGACATGGTCGGGCGAGTGGTGAGGTATGCCACGGAAATCTACAATTTCGCAGCGCAGGTAGCAGTGACTACTTCGCTCGTCGATCCCAAGTTGGACTTCGAGGTTAATCTGGGCGGCACGTTCAATATTCTGGAAGCGGCGCGTCGTCACGGGCAAAACCCATTTGTGCTGTTTACCTCAACCAATAAGGTTTATGGGAACTCCGGCGACGGGGAAGTGCGCGTGGATGGCAACCGGTATGTAGCTCTGGCGCGTAATGGGACGAACGAATCACAGCCCCTGGATTTTCACTCGCCCTATGGTTGCTCAAAGGGCGGAGCCGACCAGTATGTGCGAGACTACGCGCGCATTTATGGCCTGTGCTCGGTAGTGTTCCGCATGTCGTGCATTGCAGGACCAAGACAGTTTGGCAGCGAAGACCAGGGCTGGGTCGCACACTTCCTGTACTCCGCGCTGGAAGGGAAACCGCTTACGATTTACGGCGACGGCAGGCAGGTGCGCGACGTCCTCTATGTGGAAGATCTGCTGGCTGCTTTCGAGGCGGCTTACGTGAATCGCAAGACTACGGCAGGGCAGATTTACAACATTGGGGGCGGACACGAGAACACGATCTCACTGCTTGAGCTTATGGATCTCGTGGAGGATCTCACGGGGGTCAGGGCGAGCTACGATTTTGGCGAAAAGCGCGCCGGAGATCAGCTCATCTATGTGACCGACCACGGCAAGTTTTCACACGATACGGGATGGCAGCCAAAGGTGAATCTGGATGGCATTCTTAAGGGTATTTACAAGTGGTATCGCGGCAATCGCGAGTTGCTTGCTCCGTCGCGTGCGGAAGCCCTGAAGGAAATGGCAGAGTTGCTTACCCCTTTGCGGAGAACAGCCTGATGGCGAAGTTCGCATTGGTCAATCCGAACTGGGATTTTGCGGGCTCCACCTACTTCGGATGCCGCGACCCGCATACGCCGCTGGAATTGCTGTTTGCCGCACAAAAGATTCGCGCCAAGGGCAATGAAGCGGTGGTGATTGATGCCCAGACCGCGGACTGCACATTGGCAGAGACACGCGAGCAGGTGGCGCGCTTCGATCCGGATTTCCTGGTGATTCCGTCGACGCCATCGTATTTGTTCTGGCGCTGTCCTCCGCCGGAGGTGCGGATTCCGCGCGAGTGGTTTGCCGGGATCGGCGGGCGGGCGACAAAGGTGCTGATTGGGCCGCACAGTTCTGCCACTCCGCGATCGGCTATGCACAAGACCGGGGCCGACGTGGTCGTAAAAGGCGAGAGCGAGGATGCGCTTGCGGCACTCGCCTCGGAACCGTGGGAGATGATCGACGGCGTATGTTTCCGAAACCAGACGGGACGCGAGCACTACAGCACCGCGCAGGCGGTGGTGGACATGAGCACGCTGCCGGCGCTGGAGTATGCCGACTACGAGGTGGAAAAGCACTGGCACCGACATCATGTTTTCAACCAGGGCAGCGGACGCGGCGCGGAGGTTGAGTTTGCCCGTGGATGTCCGTGGAATTGCAGCTTCTGCAACAAGCAGCTCTTCCGCAATAAGTTTCGAGAGCGTGATGTGGATGCCGTGCTGCTGGAGATCGACCGGCTGATTGCGCGGGGAGTTGATTACATCTACTTCATCGACGAAATCTTTGGCGTTGGAAAGAATGTGCTGCGCCTGCTGGAGGGGATTTCACAGCGCAAGGTAAGCATCGGATTCCAGAGCCGCATCGACCTTTGGGATGAAGAGAAACTTGATCTGCTGGGGCGGGCCCACACCATATCCGTCGAGTGCGGCATTGAATCGATTACAGACGCGGGACGCAACGAGCTGAACAAGAACTGCCGGATGAGTACGGAACGGATCAGCGAACTGCTGATTTATGCGCGCAAGAGGATTCCATGGGTGCAGGCAAATCTTATTCTCACCGAGCACGATGATCGTGAGGAGATTCGCCGCTGGCAGGATCGCATGAAGGCCGACGGCGTGTGGGTCAGCGAACCTGTGCCGATGTACCCCTTCCCAGGTTCGCCACTCTACATGCAAACGTTTGGCGCGGCTCCGGATGACCAGGCCTGGGAACGGGCGCATCACTACTACACGAACCTATTCGACCCCAAGGGCTACAGCGACATTCAGGAGCAACGTCCGGTGGCGCTGGAAGATTTGGAAAAACAATCTACGTAAAAACGTGCCAGCTAAAGTTGCGCCGTGTTCTGCCGATCATCCCTGTTGAGACGCGGTCTTAAGAGGAGCGGGATGGCACTTCTGAACTGGAGCAACGAATACTCGGTCGATGTCCGGTCAATCGACGGACAACATCACAAACTTTTTGACATGCTGAACGAACTGCATGATGCCATGAAGGCCGGTAAAGGCGGGCAGACCGTTCCTGGGATATGGAAGCGGCTCGTTGCTTACACTTGCGACCACTTCAAGGACGAGGAGCGCTTAATGTCTGACGCCGGCTATTCGGAGCTCGCTGTTCATAAGGCGGAGCACGATAAGCTGATCGGCGAAGTGCAGAAGATGGTGCGCGACTTTGAGCAGGGGAAAATCGTATTGACCATGGAGTTGACGGATTTTCTCGTGCACTGGCTGCAGACGCATATCCGTGGCTGCGACAAGAAATACTCTGCGCAGATGCGGGCCGCAGGAATTCAGTAGAGAAATTTGAGTTGAACGAGGACCGCTATTTGGTCCCGACGAGGTGAGGGACTTCATAATGTCCCGGAGGCAGTGGCCGGAGTCAGGCAGGCGCTGCCTTTCTCTTTGTCACTAGAGAGGCAGAGCCTTCTCGACCTGGCCTTGCCGACGCGCCAAGCTTTGCTTCATGGTCGGCAGCACGAAGGTGCGCTCCAGCAGTTTCCCCGGCCAACCGTAGCCAATCTCCAATTCGACTCAATCGCGGACTTCGTCCCCCATCGCGGAAATCTGCAGCCGCTACTCTCGAAAGCGGAAATTCTGACCTAGGTGTGGAAAAAACATAGAGGAAACTGCGATTTGCCCTTGACAGGCCAAAGTTTGGGGTTAGGATGGAGTCCAGTGGAGCAAAATGGAGTTTAGAGGACTGAATCGGACGTCCTTGAATCCAATTTGAGCTTCACACTCTCCCCGCTGGACCTGTCAGTCGGAGAGTTCAGCCCATGAGAGGGCTTTTCAATGTTTCGCGGCAACTGCCCAACTCGACTGGATGACAAGGGTCGCCTCAAGGTTCCCGCCGATTTCAAGCGTGAGATCGACAAGAGCTATGACGGGCAATTTTATATCACCAGCTTCGATGGCGCAGTTATCAAGATGTATCCCCTGAAGGAATGGGAAGCGTTTGAGCAGAAGATTACCAGCAACGGACCTTCACACGGGGAGCTGGAAAAGTTTAAGAACGTGACCAGTTACTACGGACAGATCGTCGAAATGGATACCCAGGGACGGCTGACGATTGCCGAGTGGCTGCGCAACAAGTTTGGACTGAAGGGCGACGTAGCAGTGATCGGAAAGTGGGACCACATCGAGATTCGCGTCATGGAGAGCTTCAGTAAGGACGTTGAGGCGAATCCCCTCACTCCGGCCGATATGAATACACTCGTTCGGCCCAGGAATCAGTAAGTGGACGGTGACATTCACGACGACAACAGCGCTCTGACGGGCGCGCATGGCGGAAAAAGATTCAGTCATGCACCGGTTCTTTTAAAAGAGGCAATCGACTTCCTGGCCATAAAGCGCGGCGGGACCTATATCGATGCCACTCTCGGGTTGGGCGGACACAGTTCGGCCATAGCGACGTTACTTGGACCCGAGGGCAGGTTGATCGGCTTCGATAAAGACACCAATGCGCTGGAGATGGCACGCAAACGGTTGACGGCCCCGGAAGGGCGTCAGCAGGACTGGCCCGAGATTGTGCTGCATCACGCGTCCTACGCCGAGATGGCGGAACGCGTGCCCCCCGGCAGCGCGGACGGCGTACTCGCCGATCTGGGCGTCAGTTCGATGCAGTTTGACGATGCCAGCCGAGGATTCAGTTTTCAGGCGGAAGGTCCACTCGATATGCGCATGAACCCGCATGCCGAGCTATCCGCCGATCAAGTGGTAAACCAGTTCGACGAGAGCAATCTCGCTGATCTGATTTACGAATTCGGTGAGGAGAGGAGGTCGCGGAGAATCGCCAGAGCCATTGTACGGGCACGGCCGATAAAATCGACCGCTCATCTAGCACAAGTTATATCGGCCGCAGCCCGGCCAATGAATCAACCAAGAGGAAAAGGCATTCATCCTGCGACGCTGACTTTTCAGGCAATCCGAATTTACGTGAATCGCGAACTGGAGGATTTACGGGCACTGCTCAAGGGCGCGCCCCAGGTGGTAAAGCCGGGCGGAAGGCTGGTGGTTATCAGCTTCCATTCGCTGGAAGACCGTATGGTAAAGGACGCCATGCGAGAGGGAGCTCGCGACGGAGTGTGGGAACCGTTGACCAAGAAGCCGGTGATTGCCTCAGACGAAGAGATTGCGGAAAACGCGCGAGCGCGTTCGGCAAAGATGCGAGCGGCAGTACGGATGGAAGTGCGCAAGCGCTCGACGAGGAATAGATAGATTTTTTGAAATAGTTCTGAACAACATGTGGAAAAACCTGTGCATGCTGTGGAGAACTTCTAGAAGGCAGGGAGTGAAATATGGCGATCTGGGCAGCGGCATTGCCGCAAAGAATGAGTGCAACACTGCAGAACACAGTTACGGCCGCCCCGCGCCGCTACATGCCTGGGGCTCCAGAGATTTATTTTCACAAGGCGATCGATAACACTCGCCTGGTGCGCTCGGCTGATCCGGTTCGCGAGCGCGAAATGCGCATGTTTACCGCTACGGTAGTGATCTGCTTCCTGATGGCGCTGGTGTATCTTGGCCAGCACTGCAGCTCGATTGAGTACGGCTACAAGATTGAAGATCTGCGTTCGAAGCGGGACCAGATGGCGGATGTGAATCGTACGCTGAAACTGGAAGAGGCGACGCTCAAGGAGCCGGGCCGCATCGATGCCCTGGCGCGTGAGATGGGATTTGCTTTGCCGGCGGTTGGTCAGGTTCAGCGGCTCGATGAGTCGAGTGCGTTTGACAGTGGCGCTCCGGTGATGGCGCGTGCCAGCAACATCTCAGTAATTTCAGTTCCAAACTAAGTACGAGCCCGAAGCTGGGTTCAGGGCGAATGACGGTTCGGGTGCGCGGTTTTGCACAATTAGCGCCTGTACGGGCCGTCATCGCTGTATTAACTTTGAAAGATGCAGTTTCCCGGCCTTCTTACAGGACTTCGGCGCATACAGCGCTGCTCTCCACTCCTGTGGAACAGCACTCCCTGCTGTTCCAGGTGGACCGGTATTCTTGATTCTCGCGCGGGGGACTTTCCAGGCTCCCCGGCGGTGCGGGTGTAAGCAATGACAGGTGGCAAGGCTCCAATCAACGTGAAGTCTCGCCTCCTTAAATTTGGGATATTCCTTTTTGTCTGGGCCCTGTTGATCGTTGTGCGACTGGCGTATTTGCAAGTGCTGCACTATGGGGAATGGGAGCAGCGGGCACAACGGCAACAGCAGCGTACGGTAGAGGTCTCACCGCAGCGCGGCATCATCTACGATCGCAATGGGCAGGAACTGGCAATGACCGTACAGGTCGATTCCGTTTTCGCCGTGCCCAGTGAAATTCCCGACCAGAAGACCACGGCCACAATGCTTGCGACACTGACGGGAGAAGACCCGGACAGCGTGCTGGCGCGGATGCAATCGCAGAGAAACTTTGCGTGGGTAGCGCGCAAGGTGGATGGGGAAACCGCATCTCGTATCCGGTCGCTGAATCTTCGCGGAATCTATTTCCAGAAGGAATTGAAGCGCTTTTATCCCAAGCGTTCGCTGGCTGCGCAGGTACTCGGATACGTGGGTATGGAAGACACGGGGCTGGCCGGAATCGAGCATCTTTACCAGAGCCAACTAAACGGCGTGAAAGGCCGCGTGGTCATTACCATGGACGCGCGGCGCAAGTGGTTCGGGCACATGGAGCATCCTCCCGAGCCGGGTGCGAACGTCGTGCTCACGATTGACGAGAAGATTCAGTACATCGCCGAGAAGGAACTGGAACAGGCGATGGAAGAGACGAAGTCCCTTAGTGGCACGGTTGTCGTCCAGAACCCGCGCACTGGCGAAATCCTTGCATTAGCCAACTCGCCCTCCTTCAATCCGAATCTGTCGCGTGAGATTACGCCGGAGAAATTGAAGAACCACGCTGTTAGCGACGTGTATGAACCGGGATCGGTATTCAAGACGGTTACTTTTTCTTCTACCTTTGAGGAAAAGCTGGCGCGGCCGGAAGAGATCGTGAATTGTGATCCTGGCTATGTTGTAATCGGCGGAATTAAGATTCGCGATTCGCACCACATTGGTACGGTGAGCTTGGAGCGGGCCTACGCAGAGTCCAGCGATACGGCTTCCGTCAAGCTGGCGCTGCGCATGGGCCCAGAGCGCTTTTATAAGCACATACGGGATTACGGTTTTGGCCAGGCCACGAACGTGGAACTGCCGGGAGAGACTCGCGGACTTGTTCGCAAGCCCGAACGCTGGGCTGCCTCATCGATCGGCTCCATGGCAATCGGGCAGGAGATTGGCGTTACTCCGTTACAGATAGTCTCGATGATGTCGTCGATTGCAAACGACGGCGTTTATTCTCCACCTCGCATTGTTGCCGGCGTGACTCCACCAAATCAAGGCTACCAGCGGATTGAGTTTCATCCCCAGGGCCAACACCGTGTGCTTTCCTCTTATACGGCGGCGATCATGCGCAGGCTTACGGAAGAAGTCGTGCTGGACGGAACGGCGCGTCGCGCTATTCTCGATGGCTACACGTCGGGCGGAAAGACGGGCACCGCTCAAAAGATAGATCCGCGCACGCACGCTTACTCCAAGACGGACTATGTTGCGAGCTTTGTGGGTTTCGCGCCAGTGAACAATCCGGCATTGTCGATTGCCGTGATTCTTGATTCGCCGCGAGGGCTGCATCAGGGCGGGCAGGTTTCCGCACCGGTATTCAAACGGGTGGCGGAGCAGGTACTGGCCTACTATGGCGTTCCGCATGATGTGGAACCGAAGAACAATGTAGCGCGCCGGTCGCTGGTGGCGCGTGCGTCTGAAGCCGATATTGAGGACGCACAGCAGCATCCGGCGGGTGAGATGATTGATCTGGAAATGCTTGCAACCGCCTCTGCTCCGAATTCTGCGACCGCCGCAACCGTTGCGGTTTCCGGGGCTGCTCAGCCGTTGCGCGCGCCAACTGTTTCCCATCCTGACCCGCGGGGCGGAACCGTTGTGCTCGATGTAGCAGGCGGTTCCACGGTACCATCACTGCTGGGCCTCTCCATGCGCGGGGCCATTGAGTCTGCGCACAAGGCGGGATTTGAGTTGCGCATTATAGGCAGTGGAACGGCACGCGAACAGCAACCTCCGCCGGGTTCCTATCTGCCTCCGGGCTCGAAGATTGCCGTTCGATTCTCGCGTTAGAAATTGCCTGCAGCGCAGGCTTCGGAAATGGTGCGATGAACTTTCTGGAAATTCTTGACGGAGCAGAGGTGCTCTCGCAACGCGGCGACGATTGCCGGGTCAAAGGGCTCGACTACGACTCGCGGCGCGTGCAGCCCTCGTGGGCATTTATCGCCATGAAGGGTGAAAGCACTGACGGCAATCGTTATATAGATGCGGCTATTGCGGCCGGAGCGGCTGCGGTGGTGACGGACTCTCCCGAGCAGACTCCTCGTGACGGCGTGGCCTGGGCCGTGGTGCAGCATGGAAGGCGCGCACTGGCGCGACTGAGCGCAAATTTCTATAAGCATCCTGCCGAGCATCTGCGCATAACTGGAATTACCGGAACGAACGGCAAGACCACGACGACATTTATCGTGGAAGCGATTCTGCGCGCCGCCGCGCGAAAGAACGCGTTAATTGGAACGGTCGAGTATCACCTGCCGGGAGAGGTTCTGCCCGCGCCCCACACCACTCCTGAGTCGCTCGAATTGAACCAAATGTTCGCCCGGTCACTGGCCCACGGCGCCACGGAAGCGGTGATGGAAGTTTCTTCGCACGCTTTGCAGCAGGCGCGCGTCTTCGGAGTTCCATTTGATGTTGCAATCTTCAGCAATCTGACGCAAGACCATCTCGACTATCACGGCACGATGGAGGAGTACTTCGCGGCGAAGCGCATTCTGTTTGAGGGGTGTGGCACTGAGCCTCCGCGCTGCGCGGTTGTGAATGTCGATGATGAGTACGGGCGCATACTCGCGGAGTATTCGCGCCGCCTGTCGCAGGTATTCACGTATGGCATTGAGCAAGGCGATTTCCATGCAGAACATCTGGAGATGACTCCGCAGGGAAACAATTTTGCGCTCACCTCGCCGCAGGGTCTCATTGAGTTGCGCTCGCCCCTGGTTGGCCGAGTGAATGTGTACAACGTGATTGCCGCTTGTGCCGCGGCTTACGCTCGCGGCTGTACGGCAGAGCAAATCGCACGAGGGATTGCAGGAACAAGCCGCGTTCCCGGACGGTTCGAACGCGTGGACGAGGGGCAGCCGTTTGCCGTGGTGGTGGACTATGCGCACACGGATGACGCGCTGAAAAACCTTACTAGCCTTGCGCGCGACTTCGCGTCTCGCAGCAATGGCCGGGTGATTACGGTTTTCGGATGCGGCGGTGATCGCGATCGCACCAAGCGGCCAAAGATGGGACGAGCGGCGGGAGAGGGTAGCGACTTTGTGGTCGTCACCTCGGACAATCCGCGCAGTGAAGACCCGTTGGCAATTATCGAGGACTCCCTGCCGATGCTGCGCGAAACCGCGAAGCAGTTTGTTGCAGAACCCGACCGCCGCAAGGCCATTGCACTGGCGCTGGCCGAGGCCCGCGCGGGAGACATTGTACTGATTGCCGGTAAGGGGCACGAGCGCACGCAGACCACGCGGGACGGAGTGTTTCCGTTTGACGATTACCAGGTTGCGAGCGAGGAACTGAACCGCATCGGATACAAACGGGGAGGCGCACACGCATGAAGCTTCCGTTAGGCAGGGTTGCGGAATTTGTAAAAGGACGCGGCACGTTCGATCGTCGGGCGGTTGCCGAAGGCTACTCGATCGATACGCGAACGATAAGATCGGGTGACCTATTTTTTGCCATCAGAGGCGAGCGCCTCGATGGACACGATTACGTGGAACAGGCTCTGGAGGCAGGTGCGGTGGCCGCCGTTGTTGCGCAGAATCAGCTTTCCCGCTTCGCCGATCATGGCAGGCTGATTGCAGTTGAGGACAGCACGCTTGCACTGCAGAAATTGGGTGCGGCCGTACGGCGGCTGTGGGGCAAGAAGCTCATCGGCGTCACTGGCTCGGCGGGCAAGACCACGACGAAGGAGTGCATCGCGCACGTTCTCGGCGCGCATTTCCAAGTGCTGAAGTCGCTGGGGAATCTGAACAATCACTTTGGACTGCCGATGCAGTTGTTGCGCCTGGAGGCGCAGCACGACATAGCGGTGATCGAAATGGGCATGTCGCATCCCGGCGAAATCACCCATCTTGCAGAGATTGCTGCGCCGGATCAGGGCGTCGTGACCAACGTCGGCCTCGCTCACCTGGAGAGCTTTGGGACGCAGGCCGGGATTGCGCGCGCGAAGTATGAGTTGATCGAGTCGCTGCCCGCGGGAGGCCACGCTTTCCTGAATGCCGATGATCCTTATGCCTGCCAGTTTGGCCGTGACTTCCATGGGAAGGTCACGCTGTATGGGATTCAGCATCCGTCGGACTATCGCGCTGAGAACATTGAACTGCGTGGCGTTCTGGGTTCGAAATTCGACATTGTCGGACCAGGCTTCCGCGAATCCGCGACGGTTCCTCTGATAGGACGTCACAATGTGCTGAATGCGCTGGTGGGCGTGGCCGTGGCAGCGGAAAATGGAGTGAAGCCATCGGATGCGGTAGCGCGCCTGGCATCGCTCACCGCTGGAGACAAGCGCGGCGAAGTACGCGAAGCGTTCGGCGCAATTCTGATCAACGATTGCTACAATTCCAATCCTCAGGCACTGGACAGCATGGTTGCAGCCCTGGCACAGACTCCGGCCAAGCGGCGCATCGCCATAGCCGGGGAGATGCTGGAGTTAGGTCCGACTTCGCCGGAGTTGCATCGCGCGTGCGGGCGAAACATGGCGCTGAATAAGTTGGATTACGTCGTGGGAGTGCGAGGGAACGGCGAGTCGATTGCCGAAGGAGCGGCGGCCGCTGGGGTAGCGTCTGAGTTTGTGGAGACTCCCGAAGGGGCCGGAGAGTGGCTGGCGCGAAACCTGCGCAAGGGAGATGCTGTGTTGCTGAAAGGTTCGCGGGGCGTGGGCCTGGAGCGTGCGCTGACCGTGTTTGAAGCACAACGAAAAGTTTAGTTCAACTGCGGGCTTCGGCTCGCGCACGATTGAGGACCCATTGCTCTATTGGCTTTTGTACGAATACATTTTTCGCCACTTCAATGTAGGACCGTTCCGGATATTTCGCTATCTGACCTTCCGCACGGCATTTGCGAGCCTGACTGCGCTCTTTATGGCACTCATCATTGGACCGTCGGTGATTCGCCGTCTGCGCGAGTTCCAGATTGGTCAGTACATTCGCGAAGAGGGGCCGCGCTCGCACCAGAAGAAGGCGGGCACGCCAACAATGGGAGGGCTGCTGATTGTCGTTTCCATATTGTTGCCCACGCTGCTCTGGTCAGATTTGTCCAATAAGTTCGTTTGGCTCGCGGTGATGTCCACGCTGTCGTTTGGCGCCATTGGTTTTGCTGACGATTATCTGAAAGTGGTACGCAAGCAGAATCTGGGACTGGACGGACGCAGCAAGTTGATGTTGCAGACGCTGGTCGCTTTCGCCATCGCCGTCGTGCTGATCATTCTGCAGGCAGGCGGCGAATATTCCACGCACCTGATGGTGCCGTTTCTGAAGCGATTCCGCCCAGACCTGGTGATGGGATCGCTGGTTCACAATCCTCACCTGTGGCCCATCGCGTTTCTGCCATTCATCATCTTTGTAGTTTTTGTACTTGTAGGCTCGACGAATGCCGTCAACCTGACCGATGGACTCGATGGCCTTGCGATTGGGTGTACGCTGATTGCCGCCGGTGCGTTGACGGTGCTGACCTATGTGAGCGGACATGCGGTTTTCTCCGATTATCTTGAACTGCAGAAGATGCCTGCGGTTGGCGAATTGACGATTTTCTGCGGGGCGATGGTTGGCTCCTCCATTGGATTTTTGTGGTACAACACGCATCCGGCAGAGGTATTCATGGGTGACGTGGGTTCGCTGGCCTTGGGAGGCGCAATTGGCACGGTTGCCGTCATTATCAAACAGGAATTGCTGCTGCCGTTCTTCGGCGGGATTTTCGTGTTGGAGGCGCTCTCGGTCATTCTGCAGGTGGGCTCATTCAAGTTGCGCGGAAAGCGCATTTTCCTGATGGCGCCGCTGCATCATCACTTTGAGCAACTTGGCTGGTCGGAATCGAAGGTAATTGTGCGATTCTGGATAGGCTCGTTGATCTTTGCTTTGTTTGCGCTCACAACGCTGAAATTGCGTTAAGTTTAGAAGGCAAACTGCTCGAAGGTAGGAAACAATCCATGGACGTAAAAGGCAAGCGAGTTCTGGTGGTTGGACTGGGCAAGTCGGGCGTGGCTTCGGCACTCTTCCTGGCATCGCGAGGCGCGCGTGTTACCGTCAGCGATGCGAAGAGCGAAGATCAACTCCGCACTGAGATCCCTGCGCTGCTTGATCGCGGCATTACGGTGGAAACCGGAAAACATGGCGAACGTACATTTCGCGATCAGGACCTGATTGTGGTGAGCCCCGGCGTCCCGGGCAATGTCGATCCCTTGCAGCACGCGCGGCGTCTCGGCATCCCGGTCATCGGCGAAATCGAATTGACGGCGCGCTTTCTGCAGGGAAACATCGTCGCCATCACTGGCTCGAATGGCAAGACCACCACGACGACGCTGACCGGCGAAATCATCGCCTCGGGCGGACGCAAGACACTGGTGGGAGGAAACATCGGGACACCGGCGATCACCTTCGTCGAGCAGTCCTCTGCGGACACTTGGGTGGTGCTGGAAATTTCAAGCTTCCAGTTGGAGTCGATTGAAACCTTTCGTCCGCACATCTCGGCCATACTGAATGTCACGCCCGATCACCTCGACCGCCACGGTTCGATGGAGAACTATATCGCGGCCAAGACGCGCATCTTCGAGAACCAGACCGCGGACGACTTCGCGATCTTGAACTCGGACAGCGAAATCTGTCGAGGACTCGCCGCCGGGCTAAAACCGAAGGTTCTGTGGTTCAGCCGCCTGCATGCGGTGGAGCGTGGTGCGTTTGTAAAGGGCGACACGATTTTCTACCGCGATGGCGTGGAAGTTGAGATCATGCCGGTTTCAGAGATCGCGCTGAAGGGCGCGCACAACGTGGAGAACGTGCTAGCGGCTGTAGCCATCGGCATGGCCGCAGGCGTAGAGCCCTCGTCGATTCGACGCGCGGTTAAGGACTTCCGAGCCGTAGAGCATCGTCTGGAATACGTTGCCACCTTGCGTGGAGTGCAGTACTACAACGATTCCAAGGCCACCAACGTGGATGCGACCATCAAGGCGCTGGAATCGTTCCCGGCAAACATTCACCTGATTCTCGGCGGCAAGGACAAGGGCAACGACTACAGCGAACTGGCGCCGCTGATTGCGGAGCGGGTGAAGCGCGTGTACACCATTGGCGCCGCAGCGGCAAAGATCGAATCGCAGATCGGCACCGCAGTCCCAGTCACCAGCGCGCAGACCCTGGAATCGGCAGTACGCAAAGCGGCCGACCTGGCGACGGAAGGTGACATCGTGCTGCTGGCTCCTGCTTGTGCCAGCTTCGATCAGTTTCCGAATTATGAGGAGCGCGGTAAGGTTTTCAAAGAATTGGTGCAGTCGTTGGCGGCGTTGCATTCTGAATCGCCTACCGGGGGACGGTAGTGGCAAAGCGGGTGAGCGTTGATCGATGGCTTTTTGGAGTTACGCTACTGATGGTCTTCGCCGGACTGGTGATGGTCTTCAGCGCGTCGGCCATCGTTGCCAAGGAACGCTACGGCTCTGAGACCGCTTTCCTGCTGAAGCAGGGCATCTATGCGATTGTCGGCTTCGCCCTCATGTTCATTTTTATGCGCATGGACTATCGCAAGCTCAACCGTCCGGCGCTGGTGTTTACCACGCTCGGAGTGACATCGCTTTTTCTGGCTGCGGTGTTCTTGCTTGATCGCTCCCACAACACTCATCGCTGGATCAAGCTGGGGTTCCTTTCGTTTCAACCTTCCGAACTCGCCAAGCCCGCGATCATTCTGTTCATGGCTCACTTTTTGGAGAGCCGCCTGCGATCGATCACCGATCTGCGCCATACGATACTGCCGGCCATTGCGCCGACCCTGGTCTTTTGCCTGCTGATCGTTGCGCAGCCCGATCTTGGAACGGCAATGACCTGCGCGTTTATCACTGCAGCCATCCTTTTCATTTGCGGGATGGAGGGGAAGTACTATTTGTGGGCGGTGCTCCTGGCGATTCCTCCCATGTATTTCCTGCTCTTCCGTACGGCATGGCGCGCCCGCCGCATGGTCGCTTTCATCAATCCGTTTGCAGACCCGCAGGGCTCCGGCTTTCACATCATTCAATCGATGATTGCCGTGGGCACCGGAAGCCTGACCGGACTCGGATTGATGGAAGGGAAGCAAAAGCTCTTCTACTTGCCTGAACCGCAGACCGATTTTATCTTCGCCGTTGTTTCGGAAGAGCTGGGGCTGGTCGGGGCTGTGTGCTTCGTCGCGGCGTTTGCATTTTTCTGCTTCCGAGGGCTGCGCGCGGCCTGGACGACGCGTGATAACTTCGCGCGAATTCTTGCCGTGGGCATTACGGCGATGATCGGCATCCAGGCATTCTTCAATATCAGCGTAGTGCTGGGATTGCTTCCGACGAAGGGCATCCCGCTGCCGTTTATTTCCTACGGTGGCTCGTCGCTCATTGTGATGCTGGCCTGCGTGGGAGTACTGCTGAACATCACACAGCAGACGGACTAATAATGAAAATCATTCTCGCTGGGGGCGGTACGGGCGGTCACGTGATTCCCGCGCTCGCCATCGCGGAAGAACTCCGAAAACAAGGGCACGACGCAGCTTTTGTGGGCACCGAGCGCGGTATCGAAATGCGCCTGGTGCCGAAGGCTGGCTTTCCGTTATATACCGTGAAAGTGGGCGCGCTGAATCGCGTGAGTATGGCGACCCGCCTGCGCACGATGGCAGATTTACCGATGTCGATCTTTGCGGCCATGCGTATTCTGCACAAGTTCAAGGCCCAGGTGGTAATTGGCGTTGGCGGATACGCGGCGGGGCCGGCGACCATGGCCGCGGTGCTGATGCGGATTCCGGTCGTGCTGTTTGAGCCGAACGTCGTTCCTGGGTTTGCCAATCGAGTGATGGCGCGCTTTGCGGCCAATGCCGCGGTGCACTTCGAGCGGACAGGGCGATGGTTTCGCAAATTCGAGGTGACCGGGGTCCCGGTGCGGCCTGCGTTTTTCTCATTGCCGCCGCGCAAAACCGATCATACGACGCTGCTTGTGTTTGGCGGAAGCCAGGGCGCACGCGCTTTGAACCGCATCCTTCGCGAGTCGGCGGCGAAGATTATGCAACTCGTGCCGGGGCTTCGCATTGTGCACCAGACCGGCGAGCGCGAGTTCGCGGAGGTGAGCAGCTTCTATGCTGAACACAAGCTCGATGTGCGGGTAAGCGCGTTCATTGACGATATGCCGCAAAGCTTTGCCGATGCTGACCTGGTAGTCTGCCGGTCCGGTGCTTCGACCGTGGCCGAGATTGCCGCGGCAGGGAAGTGTGCGCTGTTCGTGCCGTTTCCCGGGGCGGCGGACCATCATCAGCTTCGCAATGCTGAACTGCTGGAGCAGGAGAACGCCGCGCTGCTGATTCCAGAACATGCGCTGACCAAGGAACGTTTTGTGCTGGAAGTCAGCGATTTGCTTGACGCTCCGGCACGGCTGGCTGCAATGTCGGCCAAGGCTCGGAGGATGGCGCATCCAGACGCCGCCGCGCACATCGCGAGAATGGCATTGACGGCAGCGAAGCGCTAATTACGGTGCCAGGTAGTCGCGAATATACTCGTTGCCGGAGTTCGCGATTTCGGCAGCACTGCCTTCGAAAATCTTGTTGCCATCTTTCAATACCAGGAAGTTGGTACGCGAGTCCCAGTTTGTACCAGGCGGTACGGGGATCATCTTGTTCTGCCGTTGGTTGAAGGAGTGGGTCGCCATGGTGAATGCGTCCTGCAGGCGATGCGTCACGAGCAATGCGCTGGTCTTGTAATAATCGCGCTGCTTTACCAGCAACTCCACGATGGTCGTCGAAGTCACGGGATCGAGTCCGGCAGTAGGCGAATCGTAGAGCAGCACCTCGGGGTGCGAGATGATCGCGCGCGCAATTGCTACGCGCCGTCTCATGCCGCCGGAGAGTTCGGCAGGGAACAGCTCCACCGTTTTCTCCATCTCCACAAAGCGCAGAGCTTCCAGAACGCGCCGTTGAATCTCTTCCTCCGGAACCTTCTCCTCGCTGAGACGGAAGGCAACATTGGCTTCCACGGATTGCGAGTCGAAGAGAGCTGATTCCTGGAAGACCATTCCGATACGGCGGCGCAATTCGAACAACTCACGCTCGCGCATCGCCGTCACCTCCTGGCCGAGCACAAAGATTCGTCCGCTATCGGGGCGCAGAAGTCCGAGGGTGAGTTTCAGGATGGTGGTCTTGCCAGAACCGGCAACGCCCAGCAGTACCTTGGTGGCACCGTGTTCGAGTTCAAAGGAGAGGCCTTCGAGCACAACCTGCTCATCGAAGCGCAGGCTCACGTTTTCAAAGATGACAGCTTTCTCCGAACCGTTTTGACCGTCCGCGCTCATCGATTTATAAGGGCCCCAGCAGCACCATCAGCAGACGCGTCACGATCAGGTCAACGGCGAGGATGAGGACACTGGAGGCGACCACTGCCTGGGTTGTGGCGCGTCCCACGCCCTGCGTGCCGCCCTTGGCGCTCAATCCGTAGTAGCAACCGACGGTGGAGATGATGAAGCCGAACAGTACCGGTTTGATCAAGCCCATGAAGACGTCGGCGTAGCGAAGCGTCTGCCATGCGGAGGTCCAGTACTCGTTCAAATCCAGGCGCAGCAGAAGCAACGCGATCACCGATCCGCCGGCGAGGCCCACCAAGTCAGAGAGAATGGTGAGGAAGAACAACATGAACATGGTGGCAGAGAGTCGCGGCGTAACGAGTTTGCGGCTGGGATCTGTGCCGAGCGCACGCATCGCGTCGATCTGTTCGGTCACCTGCATGGAACCCAGTTCACTGGCCATTCCGCTGGCGTTGCGGCCCGCGACCATCAGGCTGGTGAGCACCGGTCCCAACTCGCGCACCATGGACATGGAAACCAGTTGCCCGGTGAAGGCAAGCGCTCCGAATCGGGCCAGCGAATTCGCGCTCTGCAAGGCGAGCACGGCACCCGTAAAGAATCCGGTGAGAACCACAATCGGCAGCGATCCCACGCCGATGGTGTCCATTTGCTGCAGAATGTCGCCGAGATAGAGCGGTTGGCTGAACAGATTGGCAAAGGCTCGCCACGAGAGGATGGAATACTCCTGCACCGCCAGAACATTGCCCTTCGCGTATTCAGATAGAGAAAATGCCATTTGGTACGGGAAGCCGCATATCAGATCTGGTTTGGTGGCGCGCGGCTCTTAATGGACTATATCAAAACGCAACGTAAACACCTATGGGGGCTAGTCTCGCTGCCCGCGACGCTTGATTTCGATGTTCAGCCGCTTGATTTTCTGATTCAGCGTCGAGAGCGGTACATGGAAACGTTCGGCGGCCTCGGTCTGGTTCCATCCGCAGCGCTCCAGCATGGCGGCAATCACGCGGCGCTCGCAATCTTCCACGATTTCGAACAGCGATGCATCCGGCTTGTCGGTAATGAGCGGAAGCGTGTCGCCACGGCCCACGATGTCCTCGGGAAACAGGTCAGCGGTAATCACGGGATGAGCGGAGAGCACAACTGCGCGCTCAATCGCGTTTTCCAACTCGCGGACGTTACCGGGCCAGGCATAGTCCATCAGGGCGCGCAAAGCATCGGGGCCTAGGGTGCGTTTGGATGTCTCGTTTTCCTTGCAGTACTTTTCGAGAAAGTGATCCGCCAGCAACTGAATATCTTCCTTGCGATTGCGCAGCGGCGGTAGGTCGATGGTGATGACGTTGAGGCGGTAGTAGAGGTCCTCACGGAACTTGCCTTCTTTGACCGCTTGGCGCAACTCGCTGTTGGTGGCGGCGATCACGCGCACATCTACTTGAATTTCTTGTACGCCGCCTAGATGCATGAACCGCTTGTCCTGAAGCACACGCAGTAATTTAGCCTGCGTCTCCATCGACATGTTGCCGATTTCGTCGAGGAAAATGGTACCGCGGTCAGCAATTTCAAACAGGCCCTTCTTGCTGCTGATTGCTGAAGTGAATGCACCCTTCACGTGTCCGAACAGGGTGGACTCAAGCAGGTCGCTCGGCATGGAGCCACTGTTGACAGGTACAAATGGCCGGTCCTTCCGCGGCGAGTTAGCGTGGATGGCCTTTGCGATCAGCTCTTTGCCTGTTCCGCTTTCGCCCTGCAACAGAATCGTGGATCGGGAGGGCGCGACCTGTGCTACCAGGTCGAAGGTGCGCAGCATCAGGTCACTCTTGCCAATGATGTTTTCAAAGTTATAGCGCTGCTTGAGCTGGCGCTTGAGCTGGATGTTTTCGTCCTGTACTCGCTTGTGCCCAATGGCGGAACGAACATCCGCAAGGAGCTTTTCATTGCTCCATGGCTTCGCGACGAAATTCTTCGCTCCGCCAAGGAGCGCCGCCTTCGCGTTGTCCAACGTGGCGTAAGCGGTGAGCATGATGATCACAGTCTCCGGGTCACGCTCTAGAATTTCCTGCAGAATCTCGAGCCCATTTCTTCCCGGCAGTTGGAAGTCGAGCAAGACGAGATCAAAGGGATTCGCGTCGAGCAAGGCCAGGCCCTGTTCGCCGTCTTCGGCGTTGACCACTTCGTAGCCTTCATCTTCAAGCAATATCTGCAGCGATTCGCGGATCGCTGCTTCGTCATCGATGATCAGCACCTTGCCCGCGTTTGACTGCTCCAGCGGCGCCGAAGTGCGCTTCGCTCCTGCTACATCAGACATGGATTGCCTTCCTCGACATTGGGAACTCCATTAAGAATCTTGTGCCTTCGCCCGGGCTGCTCTCTACTCGAATCTTGCCGGCATGCTCCTGAATGATGCCGTAGGTCACCGCGAGTCCCAGGCCCGTCCCGCCACTGCCTCCCTGCTTTGGGCGTCCCTTGGTCGTAAAGAACGGATCGTAAATACGGTGGATGTGCTCGGGAGCAATGCCCGTGCCGGTGTCGATGACGTGTACGCAGACGCCGTGGGCCTGCGTGGTGCGCACGGTCAGGGTGCCTCCGTGTGGCATCGCGTCCTTGGCGTTCAAGAACAGATTCAGGAAAACCTGTTGCAACTTGCCCTGATTGCCGTGAATTTGCGGCAGAGTGGGCAGCAACTCGCCGACGACTCGAATGCGCGCGGTCTTGAACTGGTGTTCGAGCAAGGCGAGCGTGTCGTGGATAATGCGATTCACATCGACATTGCCGAACTCGGTGCCGCTGGTACGCGAGAAGTTCAGTAGGTTGTTGACGATTTCAGAGGCGCGGAAGGTCTGCTTTGTGATCTTGTCGAGCAATTCCGAACGCTTCTCATCGCCCTGCAACTGCTTGGCGAGCAGTTGCGCGTAGGAGCTGATTACGGCTAGCGGAGTGTTTACCTCGTGCGCCACTCCGGCGGCCAGCAGTCCGATGGAGGACATCTTATCGGCTTGCGCCAACTGTGTCTCCAGGTCGATGCGTTCGGTGATGTCATCGACGATCACGAGACGTCCGACCACGCTGAAGTCCTTGCTGATGAGCGGCGCAATCGCTACGTTGACCACGCGCGTATCTCCGGCGGTGGTGCCTAAGCGGAATTTGTACAGGTTGTGAATGCCGGGGTTATCACGCACGCGGAAGAACTCTTCGCAGAAGGCCGGAGGCAGAACTTCGAGAATCACTTTGCCAATGGCGTCGATGCGGGGCAGCGCGTACATCACTTCCATCTGCGAGTTCCAGGACTCGATTTTGTCCTGCAGATCGACGGCAAAAACACCCACATTGATGGATTCGACGATGTTTTCGTTGAACTCCTTCAGGCGCTCGTACTCCTGCGCTTTCTCCTGCAGGGAAGCGTAGAGACCGGCATTTTGCAAGGCGATGCCGATGTATCCCGCCAGGGTCTCCAGCAACTCGACGTCTTCGCTGGATAGGAAATCGCCCTTGCTGGTCTTGCCCAGTCCCAGCATGGCGATCGTGCGATTCATCACCGTGCAGGGAATGTAGTAGTTCAAATCGAGGGTGCGAATCGTCTCCTGTGCCAGCGGTTCCTCGCGCACTGCCTGATGAGTGTTGTCGAAGAACAGATGCCCTTCGGCAAACTCCGGACGCTCGCTGCTCAGGAAGCTCAGATCAAGCCAACTCGTCTGCGCAATGCCGCTGGACTTTGTCATGACGAAGCCTGGCCCCTCTGTGGCGGCGAGGAAGATGGCCATCCGGTCGACGAGCAGGGTCCGCTGAATGCGCTCCAGAATTGCTTCCAGCATCTTGCCCAGATCGCGCTCAGAATTCAGTTCGCGGCCAAACTCAATCAGTGTTTTGCGGTAGTCGTAACGCTTGCGATAGAAGAATCTGTCGATCCGTTCCTGAATCCAGTTCTTGATGGGATCGAAGAGAACGGATGTAACCACGATGGCGACAATCAGGCCGCCGGGGCCCGCGCTGGGGAAGTTCTTGTGGAAGAGTTCGGCCGTGGCACCGACGGCGGCAAAGTACACGGCGGCGATGGTTCCGGCCGCGATGGTGTAGGCCATGCCGCGCTTGAAGATCAGGTCTACGTCCATCAAGCGATAGCGAACGATGGCATAGCCGAAGGTCAGCGGCAAAAAGACAAGCGACAGTACGCTGATCTTCATCATCCCCGTTGGGCCCTGCCCGTAAAGGAAGGGGATAACGTAGAAGACGGTGAACGGGGCCACGGCCATGAAGGTGCCGCGCGTCACCCACTTCATCTGCTGGCGAAGGATCGGCGTTCGGGCGCGCAGGTAGGTGTGCCAGAGGACGAAGGTCGCGGTGAGGAACAGGGCGGCCACGTAGCCCATCTGCATGCGATCGAGGTTCCAAAGAAGCAGCCCGCTGGGCTGGGCTCCGGTTACCAGCAGGATCCAGACACTCAGCAGCAGCAATCCGGGCAGATACACCAGCGGCAGAATCCAACTGCGCTTCTGCAAAAATGCTTTGCGCTCCGGAAAGCTGAGTGCGAAGTGCAGAAACATGGCTGGTTGCAGCATTCCCGCAATCACATTGGACCAGTACACGCTCCAGTCAAACTGATTCAGTTTGCCGGTGAACTTGAAGGAATAAAAAACGAACGAAACCAGACAGAACAGGTAAAAGTGGCCGGCCTTGGGGGCCGTCCAGCGCCTCAACAGCACGTACATCCCAATGCTGAGGTACACCAGTGCAATCAGCCGCAAGCCCTGATTCAGGCTCTTGTCCACCGGTTGCAGGATCAGCGGTACATCCAGGTTCACGTTGTCGCGGCTGAGGGTGTAGGAGAGTTTCGTCCAGACTCCGGAACGATACATCTGGCGCGCGACGTCGGCGGTGTTGTCGGCGGCAATGCCTCCGACGGCCACCAGGACGTCCCCGACTTTGATTCCGCCACGGTCGCCCGGTCCAGTGGGATCAACGCGTTGCGCTACAAGCTGGCCGCGGGACTCTACCCACCAAACTCCGTCCGTTGGAGTAGAAAACTCATGTTCCTTCTGGAAATTGATCCACGCAAAGACTACAGCCCATACAGTCAGAAGACTGAAGAGGATGGCGGCAAAGCGTATCTGAGTTTCCTTCGTCATGGGCGGTTTGATCGTTTGCCGCGCACCGGTCAACTCCGGCGCGGAGGTGGTCCACTGATTTCTTTGCAACTCAGTTGCCACCTTCCCATTCATCATAGGTCGCCCAAATCACAGTAATACAAGGATATTCACGGATTATACAGTCCTGCGCGGTCTCCATACTTCTGATTCAGGAACATGCCTATGATTTATGGGATGTCGCTCACCCCTTGGAGTCTCTGGCGCAGGCAATCGCATCCAAGCTGGTAGTGCCTTTGAGACGAAACAATGCGATTAATCCATCGGCTGGACAGTTACACTCAGCCGCCTGCGAGATGACTTCCGTGAAGGAAAGCAACACAGGCAAAAGTAGCGATTTTGATTCCCGTGTCTACAACACGGTTGCATATGGCTAAGTCCGGAAAGCTGCTGGAGGAGGGTTGTTGCAGAATTCTGAAATGGAACGCTTTCTCCGTCAACAAGAAGGTTGGTTTCGCTGTGGGGAACATCGGATGCGCTATCTCCACATTCCCTCCAGCGCTCCGCAAGCGCAATCCCAGCCGGCAGTGGTATTCGTGCACGGGCTGCTTGGTTATAGCTTCAGTTGGCGGCACAATCTTGAATTTTTTGCCCAGCACCGGGACGTCTACGCCGTGGATCTTCTCGGAATCGGACACTCGGACCGTCCGCGTGCCGGTTCGGTGGATCTCAGTTTCTCAGCTACGGCATCGCGCCTGCTGGAATTCATGCGTTCGCTCGGCCATTCGCAGATCGATCTGGTGGCTACCTCGCATGGGGGAGCCGTGGCCATGCTGGCGGCAAGTCAGGATCGCTCATCGCCTGAGCCGCTGATTCGCCGCCTGGTGCTGGTCGCACCGGCGCACCCATTCATGCCGAATGCCCGTATGCGGCTGGCGATTTTCGGCACTCCGGTGGGGCGGTTCCTAATGAGAAGCGTAGGGGCCAGCAGTGCTGCCCTTCGCTCTCGGGCATTAGGAGATATGTACGCCAACCAAGCGCTCATTACCGCCGAGACCCGCGCCGGGTATGACGTGAATCTCAGCGATCCTCGCTCCTACGACTACGCGCTTGAAATCGTCCGGACCTGGCGTCGCGATATGGAACAGCTCCGTAAAGCGCTGCATACCATCTCGGAGATTCCCGTGCTCCTGCTATGGGGCAAAGAGGATGCCGCGGTTTCAGCCGACTCTGGGCTATTGTTGCGCGAATTCTTTCGCCATGCCGAATATGCCGTGCTGCCGGGCGTAGGCCATCTTCCATACGAAGAAGCGCCCGAGGAATTCAACTTCCGAGTGCTGCAATATCTGGAATCGTAAAGCTAGCCTGCACATGGGCAACACGGGTCTGGAACTGCAAGCTTGTACCATTGCGACCATGATGCCAAACGACCTTCCGTTATTTCACCATCGGGCACTCGCTCGCACATTCAATGCTGGAGGGCGATATGCCGCGGTGCGAGAGGGTATCTCGATCGCTGTCCTAGTCCCGCGCGGTAGTAGTGCCAGAATCCCACCACGGCCTGCAGCCCTGGCGCGGTAGATGTCATAATGACCCAATGAACCTGCGCCAGCAGTTCGTCGATGCGCTTCGCGGTGTTGAGCGCGGAGCGTGGATTCGGTTATTCATTGCGATCTTCGGGCTGAGCCTTGCATTCGCATCCGCTCTGCTCTCCACCGCTTCGCGCGAAGCGGGAGACGTACTGGCTACCGCTGTTTTTGCTTCCTCCGCGCTGCTGCTCTCCGCGGTGGTGGCTTTCTCAACCGTTCCTTACCTCGCGCGGCAGGTTGTCGGACGCCGCGTGCGCGATGCTCTGAACTACGAAGTCACCCGCGAAGGTCTCATCTATCTTGCCCTCACGCTTCTGATCGGCGTTGCGGCTCTCAACACTGGGAACAATCTTCTGTTCATCGTCGTCGCCGCCATGTTGGGAGCGGTGCTGGTCAGCGGTATCGTTTCGGCCATTATGATCAGCGGACTGGAGGTAGAACTCCACCTTCCGCACCATGTCTTCGCCGGGCAGAATTATGCGGGAGCGGTGCTGCTCCGCAATCGCCGATGGATCCCTGCATTTTCCATTAATGTTGTTCCGCCAATTCAAAAGCGGGGGCGGCCCCGGTGGAATTGGCAGCGAACCAGCTTTGTCTTCCCTCCGGCGCGCACGGGACGGAGGGCGTTGATCCGTTGGCCCGATATTTCGTACGTAAAGACCTATCCTGCGCGCCAGTTGCCGCCGGTGTTTGAGCAGACTGTCTATTTCCCGTACCTCCCTGGGCTGCAACGCCAGAGCGCCGAATTGAATCTCTGCTTCCCGCAGCGCGGACGCTACGCGCAGCGCGGCATCGGAATCTCGACTAGATTTCCATTTTCGTTCCTCTCCAAAACTCGTACCGTAGCGCTCAATCAGGAAGTGCTGGTGTTTCCGTCGGTTGAGCCGACGGACGAAATGCTGGAAGTGTTGCCGATGATCACCGGCGAGCTGGAGACGAATCAGCGCGGTCGTGGATCGGACCTGTATCGCATCCGCGACTACGAACCAGAGGACAGCGCCCGGCACGTCGATTGGAAAGCAACCGCGAAATCCGGCGAGCTGAAGGTTCGCGAATACACGCGCGAAGATGAACGCCGCGTCTGCATCATCTTCGACAATCCCGCTTCCGGCGTGCTCGACCGTACGCACTACGAGCGTTGCATCAATCTGGCAGCTTCGATCTCGTGGCACTTCTTTCAGGAAGATACGGAGCTCAGCTTTGTGGCACCCTCGCTGGCGGAGGATCGCGATGTGTACAGCTTCCTCGAATATCTGGCAATTTCCGAGCCAAAGCCAGACACGGGATTCCTCGCCACTCTCTCCGACACCGGCAAGTACAACATCATCATTACGGCTTGCCCGCGGGGTCAGATTCCAACCGAACTCTGGGAATCTTCCTATGTACTCTTCGCGCAGGAGTAGACCAGGGAATCTGCATTGCGTGATGTACCTCCTTGAAAGCCGAATGCCCTTGCGAGTAGCTTGGAAGAAGCACTGACGCAAGGGAGAAGCACTCACACAATGTCGCCCGTCACGAAACGCAACGCTCCTTGGATTGCTCTCTTCATTCTCCTGGCGTCCACGTTGGCGATTCCGTTTCTGTTTGTGCATGAGCCTCCCCTGCTCGACTACGCAAATCATCTTGCGCGCACCTTCATCCTGAATCATCTTCACGATCCCGCTTTCAATTTTGCAGATTATTACGAAGCGGATTGGAAGCCCTATCCCTACGTGCTGTGGGATGTGCTGCTGGTCGCCTTTCAGCACGTGTTGCCCATCGAAGCTGCCGGAAAATTGCTGCTCGTGCTGACCACCTTGCTAGTCCCTGTCTCGGTCGCCTGGTTTGTGTGGCAGGCCAATCGCACGGAAATCAAGCTCTCTCTGCTGGCGTGCGCGCTGGCTTATTGCACGTTGTTTCTGTGGGGATTCACTGCTTATCATCTGGGTGTGGGCTTCGCGTTCCTGATGGTGGGAACCTGGCTGTGGTATCGCCGGGAGCCTTCGTTTACGCGTGCGGCGTTGTTTGTGGTCATCAGCTTCGCCACATATTTTGCGCACCTGCTCGGCTTCGCATCGGCGGCCTTCATTCTTGTGCTCTATGAACTGACTGCTTTCAACTGGCGCGAATGGCTGCGGCTTGCTTGCTTCCTCGCTCCGCCGTCGCTGCTGTTTCTGTGGGCGCGACCCGGCCTCTCAAAGCAGAGCACCGTGGAGTGGCGTCCCATTGGCGATAAGCTGCAGGCTCTACGCAACATTCCCACACAGGGCTACGACGAGATGCTGGACAAGATTTTTCTTGGTGGCCTTGTGCTTTGCTTCCTGGTCGCGGTGGTTCGCAATCGCGAACTCCGCATCAATTGGCGATGGCTGTTCGTTCTGCTCGGATTCTTTGGAGTCTATCTGCTGCTCCCCTATGGATGGGGAACCAGCTTCGATCTCGATGTGCGGCTAGTGCCGCCGCTTTGCCTGCTGACCCTCGTCGTGTTTCGCGTAGGGCGCCGTGCGAACTGGATTGCCGTTCTGGCCGTGGCGCTCACAGTTTTGCGCGTCTTCAATATCACAATGGGTTTCCAAGACGAAGCGCAGAAGAGCGCGGTCATGAATCGCGGCATCGAGCAGATTGCCCGCAACGCAAAGGTCTTTCCGCTGGTGGATACCTGTAAGGATGAGGATCCGCTCGATTACTACTACGTGCACTACTGGGCCTACTCGGTGATTCGGCACGGCGTAATCTCGCCCTACCTTTTCGACATTCCTGGACAGACGCCGATGCGGATCACCTATGAACCGTACATGACAGATGGCTATTGGGGCCATTGTTATGACGTGCAGCCTGACTGGGAACTCGTCGCCGCCGATTACGATTACATCTGGAGCTACGGGACAAATCGTTACCAGCGCGGCATCGACGAGGTCGCGGACAAAGTCTTCGAGGAGAGCCCGCTCATCCTCTACCGCGTCAGAAAACGCTAGAACGCGATTCGACTACTTGCCGCTGCTCATGCTGTTGGCTGCCTCGGGCTCGCGTGCGAGATACACAGTTTGCGACGGATAGGCCAGCGATGTTCCGCAGCTCTCGATGATATCCATGACGCGCAGCAGCAGGTCTTCGCGGACGGCTGTATAGTCATCGTATTCACGGGTTAGAACGTAGGCTTGCATCTCCAACTCAAGAGCGCTATCTGCAAGTTTCGCCAGCCGTATCCAGGCGGTTGAGGATTCAACGCGAGGATGGTCGCGCAACATGGTGGACACCTGAACCAACACACGTTCGAGTTGTTCGCGGCTTGTCTCATAGCGCAGGCCCACTTTGCAGAAGACTCGCATCTTATCGCGTGCGCTCAGGTTCTCGACATTCGCTGTGGCGAGCGAGCCGTTCGGAACCGAGATCAGGCCGCGTTCATAGGTTCGAATTCGCGTGGAGCGCAGGCCGATGTCTTCGACTGTCCCGACCGTGTCTCCCACGCGGCACAGGTCGCCAACGCGCATCACACGGTCGGTAAGGACGCTGAAGCCGCCAAACAGATTCTCGATAGTTTTCTGTGCGGCCAGGGCGACGGCAATACCGCCGATACCGAGTCCGGCGAGTGCGGCCGAGAGATCGAATCCTGCGAGATACAGAATGCTGAGGACCCCCACGACGGCGATGCTCAGCTTTAGCACGCGGTGCAGCAGCAACGATAGCGAAAGCGTGGCGCGCTCTTCAGGGGCGACCATGCGGCGTCGCGTGCGGCGCGTCCACACCGTTACGAAATCCCACAGCAACCACGACACGGCAAATAGCACTGCGGTAGCCTGCACCTTGAGGTAGTACTCGCGGAACAGCAACGGCACGGTGATCATGCGCATGCCGATGGCGTGCGCACCCGCCGTGGCAAACAGCAGCACGGGGCCGCGAATGTTGTTCCACACCTCGGACTGTGCAGCGCGATGATTGATGCGGCCCAGCACCCATGCCGGCGAGCGCACCAGGGCCACGGCGGCCACTCCTGCCAGCAGCGCGACCGGGATCAGCAGCAGGAATGCAGTCCACACCCACAGCGGAATCGACCAGAAGCGCTGGCGAACGAGCAGGTGAGGCAGATGGCGCTCCACCTGGTGCGAGCGCACGTCGTTCGCGAGGTCTTCGGTCTTACCCAGCGTGCTCCAGGCAATCAGCCAAACATGTCCGCTATTGCCGTCCGGCACACGCACGACGAGCAGCGGAATCTCCTTGCCATTGACGGTAAACTCTCCTATGCGCTGGTGATTGGGCTCAAGCTGCGGATCGTAGATCAGTTCGGGATTGTCGGTGATGGTTCCGAGGCGGCCGATGTAGGCTTCGTCCAGAAGCGTTTTCAGGTCTTGCACGACCCGCGTAGAGTCGAGCTCGGTTTCCTGTCGGGGGAGTTGCAGATATTCGGCTGCGCGATCGTTGTCGCCCTTCTGCGCGGCCTGCATGAAGCCGGTAAGGGTTCCGCGAGGCGAAGCGCGGCCCAGGGGGTCAAGGCTCTTTGTGCCTTGTCCGTTGGGGACACCGGCAGAGAGCGCTTTGAAAACCGATTGGGCGGCTAGCGGAGCGCAAAGCAGGCTCAGCAGAAGCAGGAGACGGAAGCTCGCTCGTACGACTCGCATGCTATCAGGGTACCTCTTTCCGCGCCCCCTAGGCTAGCCGAGTGGCAGAGCCGCGCGCGAACAAAGGCTTTCAAATTACCTGGCGTGAGTGGGCTCGTGATCCGGTTCCGTTACTGGTGTTTGCTCCGGGTACGCAGGGGAATCCTCGGGGAATCCGAGAGGGTAGTGTCGCTCGATTCTGTTAGGGTCGCCAATGTCAGCCATTCTGTATCTCCCGTAGTGTTGATGTTGTACGTGCCTTTGACTTGCTTCACTCGTGAAAGCTTTCCCCACCATTCAGGAGCGCACCAGGCGTCGAGAATGCGCGCCTTTTCAGCGCGATATCCGTGCTTGTGCACGATGACATCGCCGTAAAGAGCCACCCGGCCAAACAGTAGAGGCGAGCCAACTCCGATGCGTTCTACACTTGCCGGCTTGTACGCGTAGAAGCCACGTCTATTGGCCAGCGATAGCTCTTCCGTTGCATTTTCGCCAGACCATTGCCAGCGATAAGGAATTCCAATACTGCAGGGGTGAGGATTCGGCGATTTTTCATCAAGCAACCACCATCTCCAGCCCGTAACATAGCCGACATAGGTTTCAGGACTACTCATTGGCCAACCGTTTCCTGTCATTCGTTCGAGAGACTCTGCATGATTCTCGTCGAAGAAGGATCGCGTTCAGCATGGGAAAAGACCTTATCCGGCCCGACTCATCCACCTGACAGGAATCGCGGAAACTCCTTATCACGTCACCTTTCGAGGCCAAGTCAGGGCCAACATCAGAATTGAAATCAAAAGCTCCGCCCCAACCGCGAAACAGCGCGGCTGGGGCAGAGCCCATATTCATTTCTGATTCGTTCTAGTTCATTCTGGATTCATTTTTGACCGTCAGGCTTCCATCGCAAGATCGGTTTGCGGGCCGCTGCAGTCTCGTCGAGGCGAGAAAGCCTCGTCGATTGCGGAGCGTCCTTAATCAACTCGGGAGAGTCGATGGCCTCTTGCGCAATGGACTTCATGGCATCCACAAAGAGGTCGAGCTCTTCGAGCGGCTCGCTCTCCGTAGGCTCAATCATCAGCGCGCCGTGAACGACCATGGGAAAGCTGACGGTGTAAGGATGGAAGCCGTAGTCGATGAGGCGCTTGGCGATGTCTCCGGTCTTTATGCCGAGCTTCGCCTGGAGTTTGTCGCTGAAGACGACCTCATGCATCGTCGGCGTCGCGTATTGCAGATCGAAAGTGCCTTCGAGTTTTTTGCGCAAGTAATTTGCGTTGAGCACGGCGTCCTCGGTGGTCTGGCGCAATCCGTCAGGCCCGTTTGCCATAATGTAGGCCAAGGCGCGGACGTGCATTCCGAAGTTGCCGAAAAAGGCGCGCACGCGTCCAATGGATTGCGGACGATCGTAATCGAGACGCAGCTTGCCTTCCGCACCTTCGACGACGATGGGCTTCGGCAGAAACGGCTCAAGATGCTTCTTGCATGCCACCGGCCCCGAACCGGGACCACCTCCACCGTGAGGCGTGGAGAACGTCTTGTGCAGATTGAGGTGCATCATATCCACGCCGAAGTCGCCAGGACGCGCCTTGCCGACCAGCGCATTCATGTTGGCGCCGTCCATGTAGAGCAGGCCGCCCTTGCGATGGAGTATCTCCGCGATCTGCGCAATCTGCTGCTCGAAAATCCCGAGAGTGTTCGGATTCGTCAGCATGAGGCCCGCGACGTCTTCGTTCATCTGAGCTTCGAGTGCGGCGAGATCGACCATGCCATTTTCATTACTGCGCAGGTTCTCGACTTCATAGCCAACCATGGCAGCCGTTGCGGGATTCGTGCCGTGCGCCGAGTCCGGAATCAGAACCTTCTTGCGTGCGTTTCCCTTCGACTCAAGATAAGCGCGCATCAGCAAGATTCCCGTAAGCTCGCCGTGGGCTCCGGCAGCAGGTTGCAGGGTGATGGCGTCCATGCCGGTGATTTCGATGAGCTGATCGGCCAGTGCCTTCATAATGCGCAGCGCGCCCTGTGAAATCTGTTCGGACTGGTAGGGATGCGCTCCGGCAATGCCGTCCAGACGAGCAACCACTTCGTTGACCCGCGGATTGTATTTCATCGTGCACGAGCCGAGTGGATACATGCCGTGATCGACCGCGTAGTTCCAGGTAGAAAGCCGCGTGAAGTGGCGGATGATTTCAATCTCGCTGACTTCCGGAAGCGCCGCGGATTCCGAGCGCAGAGCAGAGCCGAGCTCGTCCGCGGCATCAACTTCGGGCACATCGAGCTCGCGAAGGCGATAGGCTTTCTTGCCCGGCGAAGAATGCTCGAAGATCAACCCTTCGTTCTGCGAAATGTGAGTGGTGACCTTGCGAATGTCTTTGTTGCTCATTACTTCACCTCACTGATCGCCACTGGCGCATTGGATTGTTCTGCGCTCTCGTTCGCAGGGTTCAGCCCACTGGCGGCGATGTCAATTGCGGCACGGGATGTAAGTTCGGTGGCGCACCAGACGGCGGCGTTGCCGAGTTCGGGATAGAACTTGCGAAGAGGGAAGCCACCAATGATCTTGTTCTTTGCAGCCAAGCGGTGCGAAATCTCGTAGGAGTCCTCCTCGGTCTGGAGAACGAACTCGTTGAAGCGCGGTGCACCATCAAAGAGCACTTTGGCTTTCGCTCCAAGCGTCTTGCGTGCGTACGCGGCCTTAGCGAGGTTCTGCGCGGCCAGCTCCTTGATGCCATCGCGTCCATAAACATCCATGTAGATGTTTGCCATTAGTGCGATGAGCGCCTGGTTGGTGCAGATGTTCGATGTCGCCTTCTCGCGCCGGATATGCTGCTCGCGGGTGGAGAGTGTCAGTACGAAGCCGCGCTTGCCGTTGCGGTCGGTAGTCTGTCCCACGAGGCGCCCCGGAATCTGCCGGACAAACTTCTCTCGCGTGGCGATGACTCCTGCATAGGGACCGCCATAGCTGAGTGGAACGCCGAACGATTGCGTTTCGAGCGAAACTATATCCGCCTCAGAAGGCGGTCGAACGATGCCGAGCGAGAGAGCCTCGGCGATCGAGACCACGAGCAACGCGCCCTTGGCGTGAACGACCTCAGCAATGGCCGCTACGTCTTCGATGGTGCCGAAGAAGTTTGGCGACTGGATCAGCACGCACGCGGTCTGCGGAGTGATGGACGCATCGAGCGCGGCGAGATCCACGCGCCCGTTGTCCGTGAAAGCGACCTCGGTGAGCGGAAGTCCCTGGTACTTGGCGTAGGTGGCGATGACCTCGCGATATTCCGGATGAACGCTGCGCGCAATGATTGCCGAGTTGCGCCCGGTAATGCGGATGGCCATCATCACGGCTTCGGCCGCGCCTGTAGAGCCGTCATACATCGAGGCATTGGCGACTTCCATACCAGTGAGTTCGCAGATCATGGTCTGAAACTCGAAGATGGCCTGCAGCGTGCCTTGCGCGATCTCAGGCTGATAAGGCGTGTAGGCCGTGAACCACTCGCCCCGCGAGATCAATGAATCGATGACGACTGGGCGGTAGTGGTTATAGGCTCCCGCGCCGAGCAGGATGTCATATCCAGATCCGTTTTCAGCGGCGCGGGCGCGGAACCAGTCAACAATTTCACTCTCGGCCATTTGGCGCGGGATCGAGAGATCGCGGGTGAGCCGGAACTGTGCCGGGATCGGCGCAAAAAGTTCGTCGATAGAACCAACGCCGATCTCGCGCAACATGTGCTCGCGTTCGGCTGGAGACTTGGGAAGATAGCGCATGATGATTCTGTCCTGAGAGCGGCAGCAATGCCGCGAGTAGCGAACGGCTGCGATGATCCGCAGCCGTCGTATTACCAGTTCAGCGAAACGTGTACACCACGAAAGCCCGAAGTTGATGAGCCTGTGCGCGTATGCCTCGACAAAGACGATCTGTACTTTTGCGTACTACTTCTCTTCGGCAATAAATTTCTCATAATCGGCAACCGAGAGCAGGGCATTGGCCTCGCTGGGGTTGGTAAGCGTGATCTTCACCATCCATGCTGTGTGGGGAGCGCTATTGACCTTCTCCGGCGAAGTCGCCAGCTCGGCGTTGATCTCACTAACCGTTCCCGATACCGGAGCGTAAAGATCGCTTACGGCCTTCACAGATTCAACGGTGCCGAAGGTCTTTCCGGCAACGAGTTCCGCGCCCACCTTGGGTAATTCGACAAAGACGATGTCGCCAAGTGAATTCTGGGCGTAGTCAGTGATACCAACAGTTCCGGTTGTGCCTTCGACGGAAAGCCATTCGTGCTCTTTGGTGTACTTGAATTCTGGCGGATAGGCCATTGTGATCTCCAGAGATTGATTGCACGCCGAAAATACCGGCAATGACAAAGACGTTTACAAAACCAGTGCGAATTCTGAAATTGTACTCTACTGCCTGGGCTTGGATTCGGGTATCACGGTATCGGGTAACGCTGCGCTGCCGGCCGCGGGTGCTTGTCGGGTAACGCTGCGCTGCCGGTCGCGGGCGCTTGGGTCGCGCGCTTTGGCCGCTTATAGAACGGCGTAGGCACCACTTTGCACTTTACGATCTGGTTGCGCACCTCTACCCCCAATTCAGTGCCTTCGGGTGAATATTCAACAGGGACATAAGCGAGCGCGATGTTCTTCTTGAGGAATGGCGCAGGTGAGCCGCTGGTGACGTTGCCGATACCACGGCCTTCGGGATCTACGACCCTGTAGCCGTCGCGTGGAATGCCGCGCTCGATGGCTTCCAGCCCGATGAGAATTCTATCAACGCCGCGCTGCTTTTGACGCACCAATGCAGAGTGACCGATGAACTCGCCCTTGTCCATCTTGAGGAAACGGTCGAGCCGCGCCTCCCACGGTGTAATGGTGTCTGAGATTTCATGGCCGTAGAGCGAGAGCGCTCCCTCCAGCCGAAGGGTGTTGCGAGCGCCAAGTCCGCAGGGGAGCACGCCGAACTCCTCACCGGCGGCAAGCAGTTCGTTCCACACTCGCACGCTGGTGGCTTCGTCCGAGGGAATGTAGATCTCAAAGCCATCCTCAGCCGTGTAGCCGGTGCGAGCGATCAGCGTATTGGGCAATCCACAGACGGTGCCATGAGTGAACCAATAGAACTTCACCTTCGTGAGGTCGGCGTCCGTAAGCTTCTGCAGAGTGCGCCAGCCATTGGGCCCCTGAATGGCTATCTGGGTATAGCGATCACTGAGGTCTTCCACTTCACACGCAAAGTTCTTGGCCGCGTTACGAACCCAGGCAATATCTTTCTCACGCGTCCCTGCGTTGATTACCAGCAGGTAATCTTCTTCGCCAAGGCGGTGCACGATCACATCATCGACAAAGGTCCCCGTGGGATAGAGCAGGGCAGAGTACTGAGCCTGTCCGGTGGCGAGGTGCGAGGCATCATTGAAGGTCATGTGCTGCACGGCCTGGAGCGCCGCAGGGCCATGAACCCGGATGTCTCCCATGTGGCTGACGTCGAAGAGTCCGACGGAGCTGCGGACGGCCATGTGCTCGGCAATCAAGCCTCCCGACTTTCGGGCGGCGTTCGCTGGATACTCGACCGGCATGTCCCATCCGTTGAAGTCCACCATACGGGCGCCAAGCTGACGATGCGCGGAGTTGAGAGCGGTTTTGCGGATGACGGTAGATTCGGAAGATGAAGACAAGACAGAACCTCAGTACGGGAGTCAAACGGCCATACAAGCCGATAGAACCTTAAAAGTTAGCACGCGGCGAGCAGTGCAGGCAATGCACGGGAGTCGTTGCAGCAGAGACAGTTGCGTAAGAGGAAAATGAGAGTTACAGTGCGCCCATGGCTCAACGATTTCTCTGCAACGTTTGCGACATGGTGGAAGAAGACTGCAAGTGTGACAAGTACTGCTTTCTCTGCATGGGCGAGCACGACGTGCGCCTTGTAGAGGACGGCTGTTACTACTGCCTGGAGTGCCGCGAGGCCTGTGAGTACCTGCCCGAGGGCAAGGGACTATAGGAGAGTCGTAACCCGCGCGAAACCCGTTGCCGCAGGCTAGAAGTTGAAGCTGAGGCCCGCCCGGATGCTGCGAACGCCTTGAACCAGGTACACGATGCTGCCATCTGAACTGAGAACCGGGCGGTATCCCTGGGCCAGCAGGTTGCGAACATCGATCAGAGCTTCCAATCCGGTGGGCAAAATGTGCATGGTCGGAATCGGCTGCCGAATGAAGAAACTCAGGTACGGATCGGTCTCTCCCGCAGAGGCGTTGAACATATCCACCGAGGTGAGGCCGCTGCCGCTGAGCCAGCGATAGCTCGCAATGACCTTGGTCTTGGAAGCGGGTGCCGTTCCAGAAACCTTGGCAGCCGCCGAGTGGCGCTTCTCCGTGACCAGGGAAGTGGCCGTCTGGCTGACTAGTTGCACCTCAGGCGGTGCGGTCAGCACGCCGCCATAAGCATAATCAACCGTGGCGTCGAGACCCATTGCCAAGGGTCGCGAATAAACCGCGCGCACGCCCTGGGTATGTAGATTCCCGCCATTGTAGGAGAAGTTCCCCGAATAAGGATCGCCGATCATGGCATCGGTTTCCTCAGTGAAGGCGGCTCCCGTTCCGGTGAGGGCCGCATTGTGGATCGTGTCGGAGAAGACCGCGACCTGAACCTTGTTCTTGCCCATGCGCTGCGAGACGGACACTTCGTGGTGGCTGGCTCGCTCAACGCGCTGGCCCATCGAGGTGAGCGTAAGACGCGGATTGCTTTCGCTGAGATCGGCTGGCGCTGTATCGAAGCCCTTGGCGCGACGTAGATTCGGCGTGCTGGTGGCGTATCGGTACTGCACGATTGTGTTCTTGCCCGGATGGACGCTGACATTGGCAAATGGACGGTAGCTGGTGGCGCGCTCCCTGAACTGCACCGTCTGCGTCTCGCCGCCGTATTCCAGTTCGAGCGACTCACCGAAAGTCATGGAATTTGCAATCGAGAGCGCCAGGGCCTGGATGGCAGGCTGATTCGGGTTGAGCGAGGCAAAGTGTTTAGCCGAAATTGCGATCTCTGGGAACGAGCCGTCGGGCATTTCGCGCGAATAGGCGGCGCGGATTACGGCGTTCGGATTCGTCGAGTTGCTGCCAACACCACCGTTAAGCGACCACTTGGCCGGTGTATCGCGCTTGCCGAAGATCGATTGCTCAATGTGGAAATTAGTGTCGGTACCACTGAGGGCGTCGCCATCACTTCCGGCAATGAATGAGACGCGGGCCTTGAGTTGGCTCTCAGCTTCTTCGCTGCGTTGCACCACTACGAGTGGTTTGTCCTCGGCAAGACGCAGTATCGGACGGTTGGCCATCGACCGCAGTGCCCAACGCCAGTCATCATCGCCATCAGCGGAAGGCTTATGACGAGGCACAAGCTGAATCGCCTCAAACAACGTATTCAGGGTCACGTTGAGCAGCAGGCTGGCACCGGATTGAAGGTGGACACGCTCGCGAATCGTAGGCAGGAAGCTGGGAGCAGTAACCTTGATGGTGTAAAGACCGGGAAGCAGTCCAGGTAGCGCGAATGCGCCTTTGGTATCGGTCAGTGCAGTTTGGGAGCGAGCCGCGGAGTTGGAGAGCACCTCGACTACGGCGCCCATTTGGGGCACCCCGGCAGTGTCGCGTACGGTTCCGGCAATCACGCCTGGATTTACGGCGGCAGACGCTCCAAGGCACCAGACGAATGCAAGCGCCAGGATTCCGAGCTTACGCGTCATTCAGCCTCCCTTACGTTGCTGCCGCATCGACGGCGATCACTTATCCGGATAAGCTCCACCTTACTCTAACCACAATTGGCGAGCCCGGATAGGCCCGCCGATCATGCAGCAGAAATTCTATCCTATTCGACCTGAAAACGGGCGGAAGGATTAATTGTTTGTTTCGTTACCTCGTCATTTACCGTGACTTTAAGATTGTATAAACCCGGTTCGAGGTTGGCCAGTGGCATCGATTTCTCAATGGTAATCTGCTCACCAGTGTTGCCGTAAGTGCCTGAAGCTTCATCGCTGTGCAGCACAGACTTGTTGGTCTGGATGTTCACGATATCGTAGCTGATGGTCGCCTTGGTCTTCTTGCTTTGCTGATCCAGTTGCAAGTTGTAGACCTGCATCCAGATATTCAGGCGCTGTGCCCGCTTGAAGCTGGCTGGCTTGCCATCTGAGGCGTCCAGGCGCGGGCGAACCTTGGTATCACCAATGATGAAGCTGCCCGATCCAATGCTCTTGGCCGGAACACGTTCCATCACATCGGCCAAGATGAGCGAAGACGTCGCGAGTTTCTCGTCGTCAAATTCGGGAACCCGAATCGAGCGAACCAGGGTTCCGACGCGATCGCCGTTCACATCCTTCACTGCGACGTCGATCTTGTACATTCCAGGCTTCAGCGGAATGGCTTTCCAGTAAATCTGGGTCGTGAGCAGCGCTTTTTCCAGTAAATCGTTCGGCTCATCCACCCCTACCGTGTCTTCGAAGGTCGAGGCCACGCGTCCGGAGAGGGTCGAAATGCGTCCGAAAATGTTAACCGCCGCGCGCTGAATTCCTTCCTTCTGAATGAAGGTCATGTCCTTCGTTTTGATCTGGATCGTGATGGGAACCAGAACGGTGTCCGCCGTGATCTTCACAAAATCAGAGCGCATGTCGAAGGGCATCAGGTTGTAGCGAATCTTCGTATTGACCTTCTCTTCCAGGTCCTTGAACTTCACCGGCGGAGGAGTGGTCAGCTTGGCATAGCGCTCTAGTGCGTCAAACTGCTTGCTGCCGTTACCCTGCAAACCATCCGGATTGCTGCCGCCAGGAATTCCCATCATGCGGTCGGCTCGGTTGCCGCGGCCCATCTGCTCATTTAGAGTGGGGCCACCACCCGGCGTGTGGAGCAGTGCGTCTTTTTCATTCGGATCGATTGAGATGTGGTAATCGCCGCACATGCAGGAGTCCACGAACTCAATGATTACTTCGTTGCCGATTCCTTCAAGGTAGCGATAGCGCCAGCGCTCGAACGGGAATGTGGAAGTGCTGCCGCCGCCCTCGGAGTTTTCACGCTGATACGTGCCGCCAGAAGGATGGGATTCGATTTCATCTGCGGGCCCCCAGACCACGTAAATGCGTCCGCGATCAGTCTTCCAGCCGGGAATTCCGGCGGGGAAGTGCTCGTTGGCGTACTGAATTCTGCGGTAGTGCTCTTCGCGGAACTCGTTTTCCTGGGTATCGGGAGTCGGATCGCGCCGTAGCCAGAATTGTTCTATGAATTCATCACGCTCTTCATCCGTGCCGAGCATTTTGAATGCCTGCTCTTCTTCCGGAGTAATGATGTAGCGCACATCCTGGTCGAGCCATGACTGGTAGGTTTTGCCGACCTCGCGCTTGAAACTGCGCAGGCGTTCCTTGCGTTCCTGGTCGCTGAGTTCTTTCTTTTCCGGGGCCTTCTGGGGCTTCTCTTTCTTCCAATCCTTTAGGGAAGTGCCTGTGTCCTTGTCGCTTGCAGCGTCTTGTGCAATGACCGGAGTGGTCAGCAGGGCGGCTGCCGCTATGACGAAGGAAAGATGACGAACGGAAAAAAACCGCATTGACAGTCTCGCTCCTGGGAACTTTTAGGGCTGGACAGATTGTAAGTTTTCACGTCAAGCAAGGCAAGGAGTGATAAAAAAGCCTCAAATAAACGCGACTCAATAAGAAGATCATGGCAAGGCAGGATACGCCCGGGACAGGAGTGCAGTAAGGCATTCCCGGGAGCATTTCAACGGGTTACAATCATCCGGCAGCACTTCGTGACAAATAAGGCGGTCGGCTGTTTTCGCCGTCGTGCGCTGCCGAACAAAATTTTACATAAAGATCTATTTAGGTTTTGGAACTTCCGAACTAATCTGCACGTATGAAGGATCAGGCGTGAGCAGAAGCGGCCTCTAAGAGAGTTTCTGCCGCTCTGCGTTTTCTTACTCCCGGGTTGAACCGGGCATATAACGAGGACTGATGAAAACCTGGAAGAAAATTTCGCTCGCTCTCGGTGGTATGGCTCTGGTCGGAGGAATCGTTTTCTTCAGCATCCAGCAGAGTCGCAAAGGTGTGGTCGATGTACAGACCGGCAAAGTATCGCGCCAGGACCTGACATCGCAAGTTACCGCCTCCGGGGAGATCCGGCCCAAAACGTTCGTCAACGTCGGTGCAAATGCTTTCGGCAAGATCGTGCGCCTCTATGTAAAAGAAGGCGACCACGTGAAAAAGGGCCAAATGCTGGCGCAGTTGGAAAACATTCAGTCAGCCGCCGATGTGAACGCGACTCAGGCATCTTTGACTGCGGCGGAGGCCGACTACGCAGCAGGGGTGGAGACGTTGAATTCGAATGTCGCCGACCTGGATAGGGCCAAGGCCGATCTGGAGCAGAAACGATTCGATTGGAAGCGCTCCGAAGGGCTCTACAAAGATCAACTGATCGCGAAAAAGGATTACGACGCAGCGAAGAACGGATATGAGTCGGCCGCTTCTGGATTGAGCATGGCAAAAGCGCGTATTGCGCAGTCCACGGCGGCGGCCGAGGCTTACAAGCGCCGCATTGCGGTCCAGAAGGCGAATCTCGTTCACAGCAAGGACGTGCTGAGCAAGACTGAGTATCGCGCTCCCTTTTATGGCGTGGTAACAAACCTGCCAGTGCGCGAGGGCGAAACGGTGGTGATCGGCATTCAGAATTCGCAGGGTTCCACGCTGATGACCTTGGCCGACACCTCGGTCATCACCGCCGAAGTCAAAGTGGATGAAACCGACATCGTCAACGTGAAACTAGGACAGTCGGCGGAAGTAAGTATCGATGCCATCCCCAAGAAGAAGTTCAAGGGAACCGTAACCGAGATCGGCAACAACGCACTGCTGCGTTCAACCGGTGTGGCGACCTCGCAATCCACAGGCAGCACGCAGGAGGCGAAGGACTTCAAAGTTGTTGTAACGCTCTCAGACGTGCCAGACACTCTGCGCCCCGGCCTGTCGTCCACGGCCAAGATCACGACGGCGAACAAGGCCGCCGTGCTGTCGATTCCCATTCAGGCTCTAACGATCCGGCAAAAGGGTGACCTGATACCGAAGAAGAAGGGCAAGGACAAGAACGCGGTTCAGGCAGCCGAAAAGCCGGAGGACATAAAGGCCAATAAAGAAGAGTTGCAGGGAGTCTTCGTGATTCGCGGCGGTAAGGCCCAGTTTGTGCAAGTGCAAACCGGAATCACTGGCACCACCGACATCGAAGTTCTCGACGGCCTGAAGGAAGGCGACGAGATCGTGACTGGCAGCTACAAGGTTCTGCGCACTCTGAAGCCGGACAGCCCAGTGAAGATCGACAACAGCGCTCCGAAGAAGGACGAAGCAAAATCGTAGCGCATGTCTTGGGACTAGCGACTCTGAAGGAAAAATAAGCTCGGCAGAACATTGAGGGAGAGACGGGATGGCAACGCAAATCGCAGGGATCGGCCAAGAACTCAAGGCCCCGCCGCCGGACTGCATCATCTGTACGCAGGATCTGTGGAAGACCTACGACATGGGCAGCGAGCAACAGGTGAATGCCTTGAGCGGCGTCGATATCTCCATCCATCGCAATGAATACGTGGCGATCATGGGGCCGTCGGGTTCCGGCAAATCGACGTTGATGAACCTGATCGGCTGTCTCGATACGCCGACTAAGGGCATCTACTGGCTCAACGGGCACCTGGTCAGCGAATTGGACGACGACGAATTGGCCCGAATCCGCAACAAGGAAATCGGCTTCGTTTTCCAGACCTTCAACCTGCTGGCCCGCGCCTCCGCGCTGCACAACGTGGAACTACCGCTGATCTACGCCGGCATGCCCTCTGAGGAGCGGCTCGAACGCGCCCGGCAGACGCTGATCTCGGTAGGCATGGGCGAGCGCATGAGTCACAAGCCCAACGAACTCTCCGGCGGACAGAGGCAGCGTGTGGCGATTGCTCGCGCGCTGGTCAACAAGCCTTCCATCATCCTGGCCGACGAGCCTACGGGCAATCTGGACTCGAAGACCGGAAACGAAATTATGGCGCTCTTCGACGACCTGCAGGCGCAGGGAAACACCATCGTCCTCGTTACGCACGAACACGATATCGCTGAGTTTGCTCACCGCATCATTCATATCCGCGACGGTAAAGTCGCCAACGACGAGAAGACGGCGAGGGCGAAGAGCTAAGTTTCACTCCCAAATGTATGCGCGATCAATACGCTGGCGATCTATCCGATTTACTGAAGCTTGCTTTACTGCGAGCACTTGCGACAGACGACAAGACCATTGGCGTGGGATGGTATTACAACTCCCAGCATGACGGACGATATCAAGATGGCCGTCATCGTGAGTATTGTGACGACCCCACTTGGAAAGTCGTGGATTCGGTCTTATTTGAGGCATTGAGAGATTTACCTGGACGATCTGTCAAGGCCTTAGAGGAGCTGCAAATCTGGCCTTCGGAAACTCGGTTTCATCGTGCTCACATCCAATTGAGAAACCGTCAATCTTGGGCTCTTGGTATGAAGGATTCCTTACAGAAGGCCAGCATTGTTTTCCTTGACCCGGATAACGGCATTGGCTGCGCATCCGAGCGGCACGCAACTGTTGCGGAGGTCGCGGCAATGAGGCAGCCGGGGAGGGCCTTGGTGTTGATAAAGTTCCCGGGGCACACCGAGAGCCACGATACCCAAATCGAGACATATCACGGCTTGCTGCGGGACCAAGCTGGGGCTGTCTCAGTGATTACGTTACGAACGTGTGTTTGTGTAGCAGTTGTAAATAAAAATGGGCTACCCCAAAGAGTTCCACGAATTCGGTGGTTCACGATCATCGATGCGGACGATTGTTTGATTGAAAGAGCAGGACGATTTGCACGCAAACTGAATGGGATTGAGAACTGCAAAGCCGACATCGTTTAAGGTCAGTTTCTGTGCAGCGGACGCCCCCGGTTTTGGTCGGGGGTTTCCTTTTGCTTCCAATTTAGAAATTCAGTGGTGATAGGCTGAAACTGCAATGAGCTTGTTTTCCAATCCGATCAACGAGGCATCCGACCCAACGCGTCCATTAGCCGACCGCATGCGTCCGCGCGACCTCGATGAGTTCGTTGGACAGGAGCATATTCTCGGTCCGGGCAAAGCCCTACGCGTGCAGATTGATCGCGACGACATCGGATCGATCCTGTTCTGGGGGCCACCGGGCGTCGGCAAGACGACGCTGGCGAAGATCATCGCGCGCCGTACAAAAGCCGAGTTCGTCGAGTTTTCGGCGGTGATGGCCGGGATTAAGGAAATCAAGCAGGTGATGATGGAGGCCGAACGGGCTCGCCAATACGGCACGCGCACCATTGTCTTCATCGACGAGATTCACCGCTTCAACCGCGCCCAGCAGGACGCCTTCTTGCCTCATGTCGAGCGCGGAAACATCCGTCTGATCGGTGCTACCACCGAAAACCCATCGTTCGAAGTAAACTCGGCGCTCCTCTCGCGCTCGCGTGTGTACACCCTCAATCCCTTGACTGAGGAGCAGATCGTCTCCCTCATGGAACGCGCCTTGGCTGACAAAGAGCGCGGTTTGGGTGTCCTCGAACTCACGGCCAAGCCTGAAGCATTAGCTCGCATCGCTGCCTACTCCAGCGGCGATGCTCGTTCGGGATACAACGTGCTGGAGATCGCCTCCACCTTGGCCGTCGAGGCCGCAGGCGGAGCGAGCGGCGGAGTCATAGAGCAATCGCAGGTTGAGGATGCCCTACAGCGTCGTGTGCTGCGCTATGACAAGGCCGGCGAGGAGCACTACAACCTGATTTCGGCGCTGCACAAGTCGGTGCGCAACAGCGATCCCGATGCCACGCTGTACTGGCTGGTGCGAATGTTGGAGAGCGGCGAAGACCCAATGTATCTGGCCCGCCGCATCGTGCGTATGGCCGTCGAAGACATCTCGCTTGCCGATCCGCACGCGTTGGAGATTTGCATTGCCGCCCGCGATGCACTGGATTTCATGGGCCTTCCTGAAGGCGGACTGGCACTGGCTCACGCCGCTGTGTACCTGGCAATTGCTCCCAAGTCCAACGCCCTTTACAAGGCCTACGGCATAGTGAAGCGTGATGTTGAAGAAACCGCGGCAGACCCAGTGCCATTGCACTTGCGCAATGCTCCAACGCGCTTGATGAAAGAGCTAGGCTACGGCGAAGGATACAAGTACGCGCACGACTTCGAAGACAAAGTTACGGACATGGAGTGCCTGCCCGACAACCTCAAAGGCAAGCAGTGGTACTTCCCAACGGATGAGGGCGTTGAAAAACGAATTCGTGAGCGGCTGGCATCGCTGAAAGCAAAGAAGGACAAGATGCGAGAGTAGGGATGCGGTCGTGAAGTGAGAAATCACGACCGCTCAATGTTACTCGTTAGCGTTACTCGTTAGCGACGGGTAGTGAACTGTTCGACGCGGCTTCGGGCTTCGGTCCCCGTGCCTTGACCCTGTCCTGAATCCACGATGTAGTAGTAAGTGGTTCCAGGCCGCAGGTGATCCAGCTTCACGCGGTGAGTTTCGCCGGGTCTGCCCTTATCGACGGCATAGGGCGATTCCGCCATCTGCGTCAGGCGGTTCGGATCGGTTCCATAGCGCACGATCGAGCTGCCGCCGGTGTTGGTGGACCATGCCACCGTCGCCCACGTATCTCCGGTTTGCTCAACCACCGGTCCGTTTGTGATCCGTTCATCCGCTGACCTGCCATGTCTGCGGTCGTCGGGCATATTGTTGCTGTCTCTGCGGTCGTATTGAGCGAAGGCCAGTCCGCAAAGCAAAACTGGCAGCATCATCAGTGAGCTTAGCTTTTTCATGGTTTCCCCCGAAACAAATGGTTTAGACGGGCGGTCGCCTGTACATAGAGATCATCTGGGCCTAGGGTGTTGCCCTGTGCGAAGCAGCAAGGACCCGCGCTCCGCTTTATTTGCTTCTCTGCCGTTGCGCCTCATACAGCAGTATGCTGGCGGCGATCCCCGCATTCAGGCTTTCCACCTTAGGCGAGTGAGGAATAAGAATGGATTCGTCAGCGGCGTCGAGCAGCGCGCGGGGAACTCCCTGGCCTTCGCTGCCAATGAAAATGGCAGTTGGCAGTCGCAGGTCAATATCCTGCACAGGGCGCCCCTTATGTGAGGAGGTGACGGCTAAGCGGATGCCGTTTTCTTCCAATGCCGCAATCGCCTGTGCCGTTGCGACCTTCACGCAGGGAAGGCGGAACACCGATCCGGCCGAGGCGCGGGCAACCTTGGGATTCGCTGCCGAGACCGTGCCTTCGGTGGCGAGCACGCCGCTGGCTCCAAAGGCTTCAGCACTGCGGAGAATGGTGCCAAGATTTCCGGGGTCCTGCAGACCTGCGCAACCAAGAATCAGCGGAGTATCCGGCGCTAAAAGGTCTTCGAGGCTGGCCGTCAAGGGATAAACGAGCGCTGCCACGCCCTGCGGCGACTCGCTGGCCACCGCACTCAGGAATATGTCGTCCGGCAACACAACGGTTTCGGTGCTGTGCGCAATCTGCGGAAGCAGCCGATTGGCTCGCTCGCGAGCCGATTCGGAAAAGAAGACCGCTCGCAGCCGCAGACCGCTACGGATAGCCTCTTCGACCAGTTTGACCCCTTCAATGGCGACCGAGCCATCCTCGACGGCGACGGCCTGGGAAAAGGCTTTGCGCAGCTCTTTTACGAGCGCGTTCTGGCGGCTGGCAATGGGCCGGAGTCGCTCGTGCGGCGGGTTGGAAAAAGCCTGGGACATGTTCCTCCGGTGAATCGGGGCTCCGGCATTGTAGAATGCTGGAGTAGCGGTGGCATGGACATCATAACCTCCCGCACACAATCTTCCGCGCGGTAGCGGTTGTGAGTTCATCTTGTGCGTTGATTTCAACTTGTGTTAAGGTTCGCTGGTTTTGAGCCTGAAAGATGAGGTAGATCGGGTGCGCCCGGAAATTATTCGCGTTCATGCAGCTGAGCCTGAGCCGTCACTTGTGAACTATGTGGCGGACAGAATTCGTCAGGGCAGTGTCGTCGGAATGCCGACTGACACGTTTTATGGTCTGGCGGTCGATCCCTATAATTTGCACGCTGTCGAGCGCGTGTACGAAATCAAGGAACGTGGCCGCCACAAGCCGCTCTCGTTGCTGATTGAAAGCGTTGAGCAGGCGGACGAACTGGCGAACGAGTTGCCGGATGAGTTCTACCTGCTGGCGGAAAAGTTCTGGCCCGGTCCGCTGACGATCATCGTTCGCGGAGCTCCGCGTCTGCCCTTGAAGGTCACCGCCAACACCGGCAACATTGCGGTACGCATGCCGGATTCACCTGTAGCACTGGCCGTCGTTCGCGCCCTGAAGTGTCCGATTACGGCAACCTCGGCCAACCTGGCGGGAGCCGTCGAATGCACAACAGCAGAAGCCGTTGTGGAGCAAATGGGAGAACGCGTGCAACTGCTGGTGGATGGCGGCACAACGCCGCGCACCGTTGCCACGACCATCGTAAATCTCACTGAAGACGGAAAGTGGTCACTGCTGCGCGAGGGAGCTATCGCGTCCTCGGCGATCGAGGATTTGCTGGGCGATCAATGAGCGTTGGTTCGCGCCTGGGATGGTTAAGGCCGGGCAGAATTGTCGCGGCGCTACTCGCTGCGTACGCCTGCTATTTTGCATGGACCTGCGCTCAAATCGTAGCGCAGGCCGAGCGGGACGAAGCGCAGGCCGCTGACGCCATAGTGGTATTCGGCGCGGCGGAATATTTCGGAAAACCATCCCCTGTGTATCGCGCGCGCCTTGATCATGCCTTCGATCTTTATGAGCGAAAGCTGGCTCCGGTCGTGATTACCGCGGGCGGGAGCGGCGGCGAACAGCACTTTACCGAAGGATCGGTGGGGCGCGATTATCTGATCGAGCGCGGCATCGGCGACCGTCATTTGATCGCCGAGACGCAGAGTGAAAACAGCGCGGAGAGTGCCGAGCGCATCGCGATCATCATGGATGCGAACAACATGCACTCCTGCATTGCGGTCAGCGACCCTTATCATGTATTCCGAATCAAGCAGTTGCTGCAGGCTCGTGGGCGGCTTGTGTACGTGTCGCCTCGAAAGCCGGAGATGGCAGCGGCTAGATGGCCGCGCACCTTGAACGTGATGCGCGAGGCGGCAAGTTACACCCTTTGGCGGTTGCACGTTTTCCGCTGGTAACACCGGGACGTGACGCACATCACTGAGTGGATGTGCGGCTCCCCCTACGATCAATGTATCCATCATGGAGGATTTGTAATGGCGAATGAATCGGGGAGCGAAGCTCCGCAGACGGGAATCTACTGGTGCAGCGTGTGCAAGCTGCCAGTGCAGTTCAAGGCAGGTGACACACTGCCTAAGTGCAAGAATCTTTGCGGCAGAGGTAAGTGGGAATTCGTAAGGGCAGAGAAGTAAAGTTCTGCGGAATCAATTTGCAAGTTCGGGCCGGAGCAAGAGTTCCGGCCTTTTCTTTTGCCGAAAGTCCCTCAGTGACACAAGCCTCTACCGCAAGCGATGGAGAAACAGTACGCCGATGGCCAATGCGGCGGAGAACGCGGTGCTTGTGAAGTTCACCCCGTTGTTGCCAAGTCTCCCGGGACTTTCCAGCGTAGCTCCCAGCAGGCTATCGACCAGCGTCCCGAAAAAGGCCGCACTGGCGGCTGTCCAGAAGTACGGCAACAGCAGAAGGTTTGCCCAAACACAGGAAACACATACGAGCCCTACGGCGATTACTGCAAATGTTGTGCCAATTATGGTGATGCCGCCGTTCTCTCCCGGTGATACCTGGCGCAGTGTGGTGATGAGCAGAGGGCGGCGTCCAAACGCTTGACCAAGTTCGCTGCTCACCGTGTCTCCGGCGGCTTCAGCCAATGCGGCTGAGACCCCTGCCAGCAGAATGTACCGCGCGTGCGTCGTGAAGATTACGGGAACGGCGCAGATGCCTGCCACCCCTATGTTTGCAAGAATTTGAGAGGCTCTACGTCCGCGGCGGCCTTCCGCCGTGCCGTAGCGTTCTTTCTTGCGGCGTCCGGCGCGAGTGGTAAGAAAGGTCAGGAAGAACACCGTAGCGATCGGCAGAAGGGCTGCGGGACCGGCGGCCAGGCAGAGAACCACGCTCAGGATGACTCCCGTCAGGGCCGCTGCGGCGGTCACCGCGCGCAAGCCCCAGGCCAGGAAGGCGAAGGCGACGGAAAGCCCAACTGCGGCTACCAGTTGGGGAATGGCGACCTGCCAGCTCTGAAGAAGATTCATGCCCAATTCATCGTACTCTGAAATCTGCAACAGACAGGCTGGACCGTGCTGGCCTCCGTGCCTCCCTGAGAGCGCATCCTATCAGATTCGATTCAAGAACGGGCTCACAGGGCAGAGAAGTTCTTTGATGGAGGCAGGAAAACATGGCGTCTTCGGTCTGGTCCGGATATCTGACTTTCGGTTTGATTTCGTTGCCGGTGCGGCTCTACAGCGGAGCCCGCGGCAGCCGCATATCGTTCCACATGCTGCACAAGCCCGATCTTTCGAGGATCAAACAGCAGCTCTACTGTCCGGAAGATGATCGTGTCGTGGAGCGCGGCGAAATCGTGAAGGGCTATGAGTACCGCAAGGGCGAGTACGTCGTAATCGAGCCGGAAGAGTTGAAGAAGATCGAGCCGAAGACAGCGAAGGCGATGGAGATCGTGCAGTTTGTGAAGGCCGAAGAGGTGGACCCCATCTACTTCGAGTCGAGTTATTACGTGGCCGCCGAGGACGCGGGAAAGCGTCCGTACGCTTTGCTCGCTCGCGCCATGCGCGAGAGCGGATACATGGCGCTCGCTCAGCTGACCATGCACAATCGCGAATACACGGTCTTCCTTCGGCCATTCAAGGAAGGTCTAGCCCTGCACACCATGTATTACGCAGATGAAGTGCGTTCGATGGAAACGTTCGGCACCGAATCCATCGATGTGAAGGAAGCCGAACTCAAGGTGGCGCATCAACTCATCGACGCGCTGGCCGATAAGTTCGAACCCGAGCGATTCCACGATACCTACGAGGAAAACTTGCGCAAGCTGATCGACGCACGACTGGAAGGCAAGGACGTCTCCGGCGTCGAGCGTCCGGCAAAGATGGCCCCTGTCGTGGATCTGATGGATGCATTGCGGCAGAGCCTTGCGAAAATGGAAGGGAAGAAGTCCTCCGAGGTAGCAAGCGAGGCACGCAAGGCTTCGCAGGTTGAGGAGATCGCGGCTGGCGTTCCCAAGAAAGCGCCGGGAAGGGCGAAGCCGAAGCGGGGCCGTGCCGCGTAAAACAATATCCCGCCTTGCGTGAGCGAGAACACACTCGCTCACGAGCACCTGCTTCCTTTACAATGGACGCACCCGAACAGAGCAGGTGAATCGGTAGGGCGGAGTGCGAATGAAAGTCATATGGAAAGCCGCGTGTGCGGCCGTCCTTTTAGCAATTTGTGTTATTGAGATTGGCTGCGGCGAAACCTATCGCCCAATTGCGACCCCCAGTCCCGTCACCACTGGCAATCCGTCAGGTGCCGAAACCGAAGTCGTCCTGAACCAGGCCCCGAACGTTAACAGCGTGCTCACCAACATCAACGTTAGCGGCGACACCAACTCTGGCAATAAGGCGATGGGAAACGTAGCGAGCTCGATCGCTTTTGACGCTAACCGTACCACCGTATACTCGGCCAATACCGCGACCGATTCGGTAACGCAGGTCCTGCTCAACTCTTCCACGGCAGGTTTTTCGGCCAACACCACTACTATTGCGCTGGAACCCGGTTCGGCTCCAATTGGAATGACCTTCCAGTACTTCGGTACCACCTACACGCAGGATTACGTGGTGAACTCCGGAACCAGCACCGCAATCTGTCCCGGAACAGGATCTTTGAGCGCGATTACCCAGTCCACAAACCTGGTAAAGGCGACTATCTGCGTGGGTTCGAGCACAGCCCCGGCGAATCCGGTCTATGCGTGGATTTACATGGATCAGAGCAAGGTTTTCGTGCTGGACAACTCCAGTAGTAGTGGCAATGTTTACGTGGTTAGCACCAGCAAGTACAAGGTTACGAATAAAATCTCCGTGGAAGCGGCACCGATCAAAGCGGCCCAGAGCGCTGACGGTACCTACGTTTACGTCCTCAACAGCGCCGGTGGTAACGGCAACGGCTCGATTTCCGTCATCGATGGACAGGCCGAAAGCGTCAATCAAACCGTTTCCACAAATGCATGCGGTACGTTGTGCGAATCCGCTCCTATCGATATCGCGCAGGACGCGCAGTATAACGACACAACCAAGAACCTGCAGTACAACCACATCTGGATTCTGCACGCCAACGGCATGGTCAGTGTTTTCGACGCGACTACCCCGGGCCAACTCAAATGGATCAGCTCGCTTGCAACCGGCGCAAATCCGACGAATCTGGCGCTGATGCGCGACGGAACCCAGGCCTACGTGGGCCTGAGCGGCACAGATAAGATCGTTGCTATCGATGCCAGCAGGCTTGTGTCAGGTGATATTACGCAGAATGCGACGACCACGATCACCGTGGGAGTTCACCGCACCATCACCCAGTCGATCAACGATACGAAAGGTGTCGCACACACGGTTCTGGCGGAAACAACAACGCCCACGGTCAACCACGTTGCCGTCTCCCGTCAAGGTGACTCCGCCTACCTGTCGAAGGCATACGCAACTACTACGACGAAGACGATCTACAACTGTTACGACGAGAACGTGAATCCGACCGACTGCACGCCGTCCCTTCCGAGTGCTCCTCCGACTCCGAGCTCTCCTGCGACCTGCCAAAACATTGCCGGGCAGAACCAGATGAGCTGTGACAATCTTTACAACGGCACCGCAGTAGTGACGGCGGCAGCGAATGGCAGCACGCCGATCAACACCTACGTGACCACGGTCCCGGCTCCCTCCGTAGTCACTTATTGCGATCCGGTCGATCCGGACACCGGGATACACAATGGACAGAAGAATTGTCCTGCGATGGCTCCCGTGCTGGTGTTGGGCCGCAGCTAAACTCTGGGTAAAGAAAACGGGCGAGCCCAATCGGGTTCGCCCATTTTTTATGAAGAAACAGAAGTTTCTAATTTCTGCTTTGATCCGCGCGGCGTCGCCGATTGTAGCGAATGGCTACATTCATGAAAACGCTACCTGCAGACGAAGCAAAATCCATGATCAGCGCTTCCATGTCCTCGGATCCACGGAAGCCCTGCTCGCTATGATGTTCGATCGGGGGATGAACCTTGAAACGGAATCCCTGATCGTTCAGCGTAGTGACGGCATTACCGATCACCAGGTTGGCGAGTTCGGCGACTGTCTCGCGAATCAGTTGCGGGTCAGGATCCATCTCCATACCTGATATGGTGCAGGCGACCTTCATCGCCGTGCTGTCCTCAACGTCGAAGATCACGCGCCCTTCGATATCGCCTGAGATTTCCACCAATGAAGCGGTGGCGCGGCGCTGGTAAGCGTCTTCGTCCATCGAGATATCGGAGACGGTGATGGGGCAGGCAAGCGTCTGCGAGAGCACCGCGTCGGCTGCATTAATGAATGGTTGAATCAACTCCATCCGCATCGAACTACTCTCCCGCCACGGTGGCAGAGGCCGTCACAGCGGCATCGCCCAGCACGTACTTGATAACTTCGTACAGCAACTCTGGCTTCACCGGTTTCTGTACAAAGTGTCGCGCGCCCTTCTGCAGCGCAGCGACAATGTTCTCCTGGTACCCGACGCTGGAAACCATGATGATGCGGGCATCGGGATGCTGGCGCACGATACGTTCGGCAGCTTCAATGCCTTCCATCTGGGGCATGGTGATGTCCATCAGCACGATGTCGGCGCGGGTTCGGTCGTACTCTGTGATTGCCGTGCATCCGTCACCGGCCTCACCAGCTAAAAGTCCTCCGTAGGTCTCGATAATGCGCGCGAGGTTCTTACGCGCAAAGACCGAGTCATCTACCACGAGGTAGCGGACGGGCTGGCGATCGGTGGCACGCAGCAGAGCGGGAAATTGCTCCATAGTTTCCTCAGATCTGTCCGGCTGAGCGGACTGGATACTGTTCCTTGATCGGAATTGCGCGATGTGAGCCGCAATGCACGATTAGAGTATTTGCCAAAGCTTCCAGTGAAACGATGCGGTTAGCGTAACCTCGCTCAATCGCTGCCCGGGGCATGCCGAAAACAACCGACGAAGCCTCGTCCTGGGCGATAGTGAGCGCGCCGGATGTTTTCATTTTTCCAAGACCCTCGGCGCCATCCTCGCCCATCCCGGTCATCAGCAGGCCCACGGAGTTCGATCCAAACTCCATCGCGACCGAACCGAACAACACATCGACGGACGGGCGATGACCATTGACCTTGACATCATCCGAGAGCACCGCGACATCCCCCAATGGCATTCGGCGGATTCGTATGTGACGGTCTCCTGGGCAGATTAGCACACGACCGGCTGTTAAAAGGTCGCCGGACTGTGCCTCCTTGACTTCCAGAGGACAGGACTCATTCAGCCTTCGCGCAAAGGTGTCCGTAAATCCTTTCGGCATGTGTTGTACAACCACAATGGCAGCCGGGAACTCAGCGGGAAGATGGCTGAGCAGGTACTCAAGCGAATTCGGACCACCGGTGGAGATACCAATTGCAATCACCTTTGATGCCGGTGTGGACGCGCCTGCACGCTTCGGCTTGGGCTGCGCAACTACTCCGGCAGGCAGCACCGTGTGCCGCAGAGGACTGTTGACTGCTGCTTTGAGCTTGGCAATCAACTCCGCCGCGATCTCGTTCATGCCTTCACCGAGAACGTTCTCCGGCTTGGCGACGAAATCGAAGGCTCCCATGTGCAAAGCTTTGAAAGTAGCGCTGGCGCCTTCGTGGGTATGAGCGCTCACCACTACTACCGGAACCTGCTGTTGACGCATAATCTGCCGCAGGGTCTCAATGCCATCCATGCGCGGCATCTCCAGGTCCAGGGTGATCGCGTCCGGTTTCAATTCTTCAATCTTCTTCAGGGCAAAAGCGCCGTCCATCGCAGTGCCAACGACGTGAATGGCGGTGTCGCGTTCCAGCAACTGCGGAATCAGCTTGCGCATCAGGGCCGAGTCGTCTACCACCAGCACGCGAATCATCTTGTTGGCTGCCGTCATGACCGAACCCCCACTTTTTCCGCTTCGATATTGCTTCGGTTATACCCGCGGCCAAACTTTTCGACCACATCGGAGATGCTCAGGATCAGCACCACTCGTCCATCGCCCAGGATGCTGGCGCCGCTGACCAGCGACGTGCTGACCATGGTTTCATCCAGCGCTTTGATGACCAGTTCCTGCTCGCCGATCAGGCGATCCACCACGAATCCCACTTTGCGGTCGCCAAGGCTTACGACAATGACAAACAACTTCGCCCTGCGCTCTCCGCCAGGATGCATGCGGCTCAGGCGGATCAGCGGCACGATCTCCTCATGGATCTGCAGAACCTCCTGCCCATCGATGAAGTGAATTTCACTCTCTTTCGCCCGCAGAATATTCAGCACATTGCCCAGCGGAACCGCGTAGAGCCGTTCGGAGACGCGGAACAGCAGCGCCTTGATGATCGCCAGTGTCAGCGGTACTTTCAGCCGGAACGTAGTGCCTTCGCCGATGGCGCTGCGCACGTTGATCGTGCCCTTCAGGCGGTCCATTACCGCCTTAACAACGTCCATGCCGATACCGCGTCCGCTGATTTCGGTGACCTCGCTGGCCGTACTCAGCCCGGCGTGGAAGATCAGATCCAGAGCGTCGTTGTCGTTGAGGCGCGCCGCCTGTTCTGCCGTCAGAATTCCGCGCGAAACAGCCTTCTCCACGACCTTCGGCAAATTGATGCCGCTGCCATCGTCGCTGATTTCGAGAACCACCTGATTGCCCTGGTGATAGGCCTTCAGGCGAATCGTTCCTTCCGGAGACTTGCCGGCCGCGGCGCGCTCGAGTGGCGGCTCAATTCCGTGATCGACGGCGTTGCGCAGCAAGTGCATCATTGGCTCGGCCAGCGCATCCAGAATGCTCTTGTCGAGATCGGTGTTCTCGCCTTCAATGACGATATTGACTTCGCGTCCGGTCTGCTTGGCCGTGTCTCGCACCACGCGGGGGAGCCGCCGGAACATCTGCTCTACCGGCACCATGCGGATCTTCATCACGGCGCGCTGGAGCTTGTTCAGAATCTGTGACTGAAAGGTCAGAATATCAGCGGTCTTGGTCCGCAGCGGAGTGTTGCCGTAGTTGCGATTCATCTCCGCCAGCAGCTCCTGCATCATGCTCTTGGCGATAATCAGCTCACCTACCAGGTCAAGCACCACGTCGACCCGCTCGGCTTCTACGCGAATTACGTTCTCAGTCGCCGCCGGAACTCGTTCCTCGCGGGCCTTCGGACGCTCAATCGCCTGCCGGACCGTCTGTGCCGCGCGTGTCTTGTCCTTCTCCCGCTGTGAGCTAGTCCAGGCCGCTCCTTGCGGGGCTGGTTGTTCCGGAGACTTTGGAGTGTTCGTCTCGGGCTGCTCTATCACCGGTTCCGCCGTGGCACTCTGCGTGGAGCTCGCGTCGGTCACTTCGCTTTGAACCGGCGCTACAAAAACCTTCGAGACTACGGTCGGAATCTTGCTCTTGCGCTCCACCCAATCGAGTTCGTGATGGCTGGCCAGCGCCACTTCGATAACATCCGAAATTTCCGTGGCACTTTCGTCCGGACGCATCACCAGGATGGTTCCGACCTCCTGCAACACATTGCGCACAAGCTGCACGGCAGCCGCACGCATCGGACACGCAGGATCAATGGCGAGCGCAATGTTGTAAACCTGTTGCCCGCGGACCGCATTCTTTGCGATCAGAAGCTGCTCGTACTCGCTCCAGTTGAACTGCGGCGCAAACGCCGTTTCCGGATGCGGATTGAGAAGCTCTTCGATCAGAGCAAATATTGGCTCGGTCGAGGGCGGTTGCAGGTCGTTGCGGTATGCAGAAAGCAGATTGTCGAACGAATCGGCAGACACCAGCACGAGCTGCGCGAGGGCTTCTCCATCGCGTGCCGCGATCTCAGCCGTCAGTACGTCTTCCACGGCATGAGCAAGTTCGCTGAGCTCCTTGTAGCCGCAAGCGGCGGAGTCTCCCTTCAGCGTATGCACGCTGCGTCGCAGATTGCGAACGATCTCGGCATCGCGCGGGGACTTCTCCAGTAACAGCGCCTCTTCGATGAGGGCCTGGAGAATCTCCTGCGAACTATCGAAGAACAGATTACGAAGTTCGTTGGCGCGATCGTCGGAAAAAATGCCCACGGTTATGCCTCGATCTTGCTGTATGCCGTGCCGTTATTCTGGTGAATCATCTGAAACTGATCGGTTAATCCAAACAAGCTTTCGGCGTGCCCTACGAAAAGATAGCCATCGGGATTCAGACAACGCCAGAACTTCTGGATCAGCCGCTTCTGTTCCGCTTCATCGAAGTAGATCATGACGTTGCGGCAGAAGATAAAATCATTCCGTTGCGGCAGAAACTCTGTTTTTAGGTTATGAAAGTCGAAGTGAACTAATTGCTTGACCGCCGGCTTAATGGCATAGCGCTCGGGCCCCACCTTGTCGAAATAGCGTAAGCGATAGGTGTAGTCCACGGCCTCCATGTGGTGCTCCAGGTAGATGCCTTCCTGCCCGGCACGCAGCACGGAATAGTTGATGTCCGAGGCCAATATCTCCACCTTCCACGGCGGCGGAATCAACGGCTTGGGCGACGGCATTTCAAAGGGCAGGGGATTGCGCAAATAGTAGTATGCCAGCGCGTCGGCGACCATCATTGCCAGCGTGAAAGGCTCCTGCCCGGTCGAGCATCCCGCGCTCCAGATGCGCAGATTCCAATCGCGTCGCTCCTGCTTGCGGCGCAGCATCTCCTCCAGCACGGTCTTCTGGAAGAGTTCTAATTGCGGACGATTGCGGAAGAAACTGGTCTCGTTGACGGTCAGATTTTCCAGCAACGCCGACAATTCGACTCGGCCTTCACGGCTGGTAAGCAGACGGTAGTAATCATAGAAAGTGTTGAGGCTGCAGATGCGGAGACGCCGCTGCAGTCGGTCCTGTAGAAAGTGCGCGCGACGGTCGTCGAAAAACATGCCGCATTCCTGGTAGATCAAGGTCTGCAGCAGCTTGAGTTCGGCTTCGCTGAAAGCTATCGGTATAGGAGACGACATCGTTTGCCCTAGTTTGATTGTGGAATCGGGTCCGCAGTTTCGGCGAAGTCCGAGAGACGGCGTAACTCGCCCCTCTGCATGATTTTCGCAAGGTCAATCAGAATCACCAGCTTGCCGTTAAGCTTGCCGACGCCGGTTACATAATTCAGTTCGCCCTGTTCAAAGATATTTGGAGGTGGCTCGATGAGTTCCGGATTGATCTTGAGCACTTCATTCGCAGAGTCCACCACAAGCCCAACCAGATGGCCGTCGAGTTCCGCTACCATGATCCGGTTGCGGCGGTGCGGCTGAACCTCTTCGGCGAAGCGTTTTCTCAAGTCCACCACGGGGATAATCTTGCCACGGAGATTGATGACGCCTTCGATATACGTGGGAGAATCGGGAACCGCGGTGATCTCCATCATGGGCACGATCTCATGCACAATGTCGATGGGCACGCCGAAGTTCTCTTTCCCAACGCGGAATCCGACGATCTGTTGAATCTTTGCCATTGGAGTATCCAGTCCTCTAGCGACTTGTTCCCGCAATCGCGTACTTGGTTCCGCTCAATCGCCGTGGGTCTTCCTGCTGGTGTTCTTCTAGAACGAAACGGTCCATGGATTCCAACAGCGAGCGCGCCATCTTCGACATCTGCTCCGCGGAAGCTGCCAGCTCGGTCGAGCTGGAGGTGGACTGCTGAACCATCTCGCGCATCCGTTCCATCGCGCGAACCACTGCTTGCGCACCGCCGGCCTGCTCTTCCACTGAGGATGTGATTTCGTGCGTAATCTCGTTGAGGCGTGTCGTCGCCTTGGCAATCTGCGAGGAGCCGTGCGATTGCTCGTTGGTTGCCGCGCCAATCTCCTGGGCAAACTTATAGACTTCCGTCACCACATTTGAGATCTTGCGCAGAGCGAGGCTCAAATCGTTACCCAGGTCCAGCCCTTCGTTGACGATCGCCGTGCTCTTCTCCATGTTGTCCACGGCCCTGCGGGCTTCGTTCTGGATGCTGCTGATCAGTTCGCTGATTTCCTTGGTGGAGGTAGCGGACTTCTCCGCGAGCTTGCGCACTTCATCGGCAACTACGGCAAATCCAAGGCCGTGTTCGCCAGCGCGGGCAGCTTCGATCGCTGCATTCAGCGCGAGCAGATTCGTCTGTTCGGAGATATCGTCGATCACTTCAATGATCTTGCCGATATTATCCACGCGGTCGCCGAGAGTGGTGATGATCGATGCGGAGGAGCCGATGGAGCCGTTAATCCGGTTGAGTCCTTCCGTCGTCTTCTGCATGGTGCCGATACCGCTCTGCACTTCATCGCGCGACCGGTTGGAAATATCGAGCAGGACCTTGGCCGTGTCGGCCACGCGCTGAATGCTGGCAACCATCTCATCGATAGAAGCCGAGGTCTCACTGACGCTCGAGGCCTGCATCTGTGTGTTCTTCACCATGTTCTGCACGTTGATGCTCATCTCGTGCATGGTGCTGGTGACTTCGTCGATTGCGGAAGAAGACTGCACGTTGATCTTGGCCGAATTCTCCGACGCGTCGGCAACCTGGTTCGAACCGGCAGCCACCTGCGCAGCGGCATCACGCACGGAGCGCACCAGCGAGCGCAGGCCGTTGGTCATCTGTGAGAAGGCAGAGGCCAGAGTATCGCGGCTCGAACGCGGGCTGACCTCTACTGAGAGATCGCCGCCAGCGATGGCTTCGGAAACCGTAGCCATCTCCTTGAAGTAAACGACCATGTTGCGCAGCGTTTGCGCCAGCGTTCCAAGCTCATCCGTGCTCTGTATGTCAATTTCCTGATTCAGGTCGCCCTTGTCGCCGACCTCGCGTGCCACTCCAATGAGGTGCTCAAGCGGGCTTGTGATCGAGTGGGCGGTTCTGAACGCGATAATCACACCCATGCCCATGGCGATCAGCGAGCCGAGGACGCCAACCACGGTGGTAATCAGCGCGGCAGTCTGGTCGGACTTGCGAGTCTTATCAAGCTGGCTGCGATTTTCGGACTGCACCTGGTTAATAACTTCGTTGGAATTCTTGAGCTGCTCCATGGGATCTGCTTTGGTGTAGTGCTCCAGCAGATCGCCCGCGTTCATCTTTCCGCTATCGACTTCCTTGTGTTCCTGGATGAACTTGTCGGCAAAATTCGTGTTCCAGTCGCGCTCGATGGACTCAATGCGGTTCAATGCCGCGAGTTGGGTGGCGTCAGTAGCTTTGGACTGTGCGTCGCGTAGAAGTTCGTTCGTGCGGAGGGTGCCTTCATGCAGGCGATCCAGTTCGGTCCCAGCGCCGGTAAGGAGGTAGTTACTCAGCGCCAACCGGTTCTCCAGCATCTGGTGTCGAACATTTTCCGTAGCTTGTGACAGGTCGAGGGCACCGCTCAGAGCGGTCTTGGCGCCCCGTTCACGGAGCATGGCAACGGTGCTAAAGGCGAAGACCACGAGCATTACTGAAAGTAGAATTCCAAAATTCAGGAGCAGCTTATTGCGGATTTTCATTGCCCAATTGCCTCCACCACCATGTGTCCGATTGCCCCGCCACTTCGCGCCACCTTCAGGCATGAACTAGTCATATATTCAGTGCTGTTCAAAACATGACTTCTCAGCAACGTGTTCGCAAGTAACTAGTCGAACTCTCCACAAATGCGGAGAGAGGACACACGTCACCCGCGTCAGCAGGAAGAAGTTGCCTCCAAGCCGGGAACGTGTATGCCAAGAAGAGTTCTTCTCTCATTGATAGCAATCTTTCAGTCATTACGAAAGGGGCAAAAGGGCTAGAACTAAAGTTTTTACAGATTCCCTCGAATTTGCACCAACATAGGGGAAAAAAGAGCAGGGAGTCAGGCGCTTTTTCTCTTGAATATCAATGATGGCTCACGTCAGTATTGATGAAGCTTGACTCAGATTAAGTCTCGGCCTACTCTGGTCACAATCCTCCCCCAGAATATGCACAGCTCAAGCTACACTTCGATGTTCACTAGAGAGCTTCGAGCCCTCTCATTCGGCGCGGTTACTCCGGTTACCAGGATTGCATCCTGTTCTCCGGTGTCTAACTAGGATCGAAAGTGACTATGGCGATAATCATATGACCGAATCGTTGCCGGTACTGGTCGTGGAAGATGAAGAAATCCTGCTCGCTTTCCTTAAGACAGCTTTGGAGCGCGGTGGTTTGAAGATTGTAGCCGCCTCATCGGGAGCAGAAGCATTGGGTCTGCTGGCCCAGAGAAAATTCGGCGGTATCGTTTCAGATCTAAAGATTCCGGGAGGAATCGGAGGCGCGGAAATCTTTGACTGGGTTCAGGAGAACTACCCGGAACTGTCTCCATGTTTCCTGTTTATCACCGGAAATGTGAGCGACCCCTACGCGGTCGAAATTCAGAAGCGCACCGGCGCTTTATTCATTGAGAAGCCATTCAGGATTGCCTTGCTCATTGAATTAATCAAGAAGATTATGTCGCGCAACGTGCAATCAGGTCTCGGATTGGCGCCCGAGGCATCCTGATCAGGAATGATCAGCGGTGCATATTCAGCTTTTGTCCAATTCCGTTCCGCCGTGTCATTAGAAACATAACGACCGGGTGCTGAAAAGTTCCAGAGCGGAAGATTCGCGGGAGCGCGGACCGGATGATACTCTTGTCTCAAAGCTGGAGTAAGTGAACGGTCGGTTGATGCGGGGCGATGTGTCTTATCAGTTACTTCCGTGCAAGCGGTTCAACTGCTAAATTGCCCGGTGGAACCTCTTCGCCCTCGGTGTTTGTAGCTGAATGCCGATCGCCGATAGCTCGATTTTCGAGGTTCGCGAAGGCTCGCCAGCGCTGGATTTGCAGTACAGAGGTGGCACAAGGCATGGCAGAAAGCTTTTGCGAGTATTGCAGTGGTGCCACAGTCAAGGAATTTGAGGTGCGTCGTGCTGAAAAAGGTTTTGATTGTTGACGATTCGCAAGCGGAAAGCCGACTGATGCAATCTCTGCTGCAAGGCGCGGGATACACCGCCGTTTCGTTGAGCGATCCCCTGCGCATCGAGCAGATGGTGGCCTCCGAGCAACCGAACCTGATTTTGCTGGATGTGGTCATGCCGGGGCGAAATGGTTTCCAGGCGTGCCGCGAATTGAAGAGCAGCCAGGAGTTCGGAAAAATACCCATTGTCCTGGTAACTTCGAAGAACGGCGACAGCGACAAGTTCTGGGGAATGCAGCAGGGTGCGGATGGTTACGTAATCAAGCCCTTCACCGGTGAGCAACTGGTGGGCGAAGTACAAAGAGTGATCGGATAAGGAATGGCCGAACCGCCGAACAATTCGGAGGCGCAGGAGCCTTTCATACTCGATCCAGAGTTCGTGGAAGATGAGACCTTCGTCGAGCAGCCCTCACTGCCCGAGGAGCAGTACTGCATCTTCCGTGCCGGGCGCGAGCGTTTCTGCCTGCGTGTTCTGGAAGTGGACGAAGTTGTAGAGTGGCCGCGGTTAACTTATCTGCCGCTGTCGCCGCCGTTTCTGATGGGCGTATTCAACCTCCGCGGAACCATCGTCCCGGTGGTTGACATTGCGTTTACCGAAGTAAGGCGTGGCGACATGCCTCCCAAGCAAGTGGTAGTGGCCTGTCTGCGCGGCGACTCCGTTGCTCCGGACGTTCGGGTTGGTGTTGCTGTCGACGAAGTGATCGGCACCTATAGCACCAGCGAGCCTTTACTGAAGGATGAGGCTCCGCGGGATGTTCCGCACTGTGCCGGCATGCTGCGTCATGGTGATCGCCTGGCGCTGGCCTTGGATTTGAAGCGCGTACTGGAATCGTTTCCGGTAAGCGCAATTTGAGTTTGGAAGCATCTAGTCGGAACCGTTCTGAGTTCCGGCAAAGGTCTATTTGTAAAGCGCGGAATCGCGCTTTGAGTGTGAAGGCGGCGCGTAGGATTCGAGGCGCTCGCGTTGTCCTGGAGGTCTTATGAAGGGTCGTCTGAATTCGGCAATCATTGTGCTCGTGGCCGTCAACTTTGTTGCCACCGCTGCGGTGTTTTGGCTCGCCTACGCAGCCGGTGCCAAGTCTGGCGGCAAAACACTTTTCCAGGTGAGCGCGCTGCCTTCGGATGCTTTGATTCCGTTGCTGGCTGCGCTCGGCTTCCTGGTAATCGGCTCGATGTTCGTACTCTTCCGTCTGTCCAACAAAGTCTCCGTACCTGTCAAAGGTTTGGTGGAGTTTGCCGAACAGGTGAGCACGGGTGATTTTAAGGCTCGCCTTGCAGAAGGCGGCGACGACGATTTCGGACACATCGCACTGCATCTGAATCAGGCTGCCGAGAAGGCCGCAAAGTCGATGCAGGATGAAGAGGCGCAGAGGAATCTGCAGCGTTCGGTGACTGAGTTCCTCACCATCGTCAGCCAGATTGCGCGCGGCGACCTGACCCTTCGTGGCAGCGTCACCAACGACGCGCTAGGCAACGTGGTTGACTCCGTCAATTACATGCTCGACAACTTCACCCAGGTGCTGCGCCGCGTGCGTGATGCTGCCAACGACGTTTCGACCAGTGCCAATCAGATTCTGAATGCCTCCGAGACCATGGCGACCGGAGCCACCCAGCAGGATCACGAGATCACCAACACTTCCTCGGCCGTCGAGGAGTTGACGGTTTCGATGAAGCAGGTGAGCAACAACGCCGAGGCCAGTGCAGAGGCCGCCCGCCGCGCCCTCGATGCCGCCGAGCAGGGAAACCGCTCCGTACGCGACACGCTCGAAGGTATGCAGCGCATCCGTTCCAGTGTTCAGGCCACGGCAAAGAAGATCAAGTCCCTTGGCGATCGCTCGCTGGAAATCAGCGAAATCATTAACGTGATTAATGACATTACCGAGCAGACGAACCTGCTGGCGCTCAACGCCGCCATCGAGGCCGCTCGTGCCGGTGAAGCGGGACGCGGCTTTGCCGTTGTCGCCGACGAAGTCCGCAAACTGGCTGAACACTCCCGCACCGCGACCAAGGATATCGCCGCGCTCATCAAGGCCATTCAGGCCGAGACCAACGAGGCCGTCGTTGTAATGGAAGAGGGTACCCGCGAAGTGGAAGTCGGAGCCCGTCTCGCCGATCAGGCCGGAAAAGCGCTCGAAGCAATTTCCGCCGTGGTCCGGCAGTCGGCGGAACTGGTGCAGGAAATTTCTCTCGCCAGCAAGCAGCAGGTGCGCGGCACGGAAGGCGTAGCCAACGCCATGCAGATCATCTCCAACATTACCCGCCAGACCTCCCAGGGTGCCCGCCAAACCGCGCGCAGCACGGAGCAGATGGTGAAGATGAGCGAACAGCTCAACGAGGCGCTGTCGCAGTTCCGCGTGCAGGCAGCGGCCGCGCAGCAAGGTCGTAAGGAATTGCAGCAGGGCGTAGCTCGCAGTTAGATTCCGGAAAACAGTTCCGGAAATAGAGAACTGAAACCGAAGTATCCATTGCCTGGCAGGCGCGATGAACGAAGCTGGCACCAATCCGTCGCTGACCGATCACGAAGTCCGCGAGCTCCAACTGCTCATTGAGCAGCGGTCCGGCGTCGTCTTCGATGAGTCACGTGAGCGCTTCCTGACCTCGCGTGTCGTCGAACACATGCAGAACAAGCGCCTGACCTATGGCCTCGAACTGTTACGCCTGGTGCGCAACTCCAACGTGGAATACGACAACATGCTGGAGCGCTTGCTGACCCAGGAAACGCGCTTCTGGCGCTATCCCGGCCTGTTTTCCGCCTTCGGCGAGTACGTATTGCCCGAGCTGCAGAATCGTAAATTCTGGGACAAGGAAAACGCACTGCGCATCTGGAGCGCCGGTTGCGCCAGCGGAGAAGAGCCGTACTCGATAGCCCTCAGCGTCCGCGAAGCCGCCGATGCCTGCACCGGACTCGACGCCAACATTATTGCCACCGACATCAGCCGCGAAGCCCTGGAGCGAGCGGATCACGGCGTCTATGCCCGGCGCGTGCTGGAAAATCTTTCCCCCGCGCAGATCGCCACCTACTTCACTCAGCACGGTGAAAACTTCAAAGTAAAACCGCAGCTTCGGCAGATGATCAAGTTCGCGCCCATGAACCTCGCACAACAGGTTTATCTCGGACGCTTCGAGTGCATTTTCTGCATGAACGTGCTGATTTACTTCAGCGACGAGTTGCGTTCCCGGCTGATTCAGCGCTTCTTCGAGTACCTCGAGCCCGGCGGTTATCTTTTCCTTGGCCATGCGGAATCAGTTGCCAATGTTCCAGTAAAGTTCAATCAGAAAATTATGAATGGGACGCGGCTCCTGCAAAAGCCGCTAGTCAATAATGCAGCGGTTGGAGGCGACCGACCATGAACGGCCCCAACCCTGAAATGATCGAACTCTTTCTCCAGGAAGCCAGCGAGCATCTCCAGTTCCTGCGCGAATACTCCGGCATTCTGCAGGACCCATATCCGCTTTACGAGGACATCGAGCGCTTATACATCTCCGCCCACGGCGTTGCTGGCACTGGCGGAACCTACGGCTACGCGCTTTTCAATGAGGTTGCCAGCAAACTGGCCCACATCTTCCAGTACGCGATGAACGCGACCGTCAGTCCTGAGGCCACGGCCCCCCTTGTGGAGTTCATCTACGAAGCGATCGCCGTGCTGGAAAGCGACCTCATCATGATCTCGGCCAACTCCGTGGAGTCGGCCGAGGACATTGCTGCCTTCAAGCAGCGTTATCCCTTCGCGTTCCAGGGACCGCCGCCCGTTGGAGCTGACGCCCCCACCGAACAACCGCACGCGCCCGAGCCTGAGCCAGCAGTTCAGCAACAGCCGGCACCGGCCGCCCCACCGCAAGCTGCCGTGCCTGCGCCTGCGCGGCAAGCCGCGCCTCCTTCAAGACCCGTTGCACCTGCCGCCTCGAACCCTCCCGCCGCCCCTACCGCGCCGCCCGCTGCCGCACAGCCGCCTGCTGCGCCGCGGATCGCTCCGCCCGCACAAGTCGCCCCAGTCCAGCCAGCGCCGTCTGTGCAGCCCGCTCCGCCGCTTCCACCAGCGGCCCCCGCAGTCGCCAAGGTGTCCATTGCGGACGTGCCGGAGCTTGAGCCCGATGCCCCGATTCCTGACGATGTTCTGGAGTTCTTCATCCCTGAGGTGGAGGAGCATTTACAGACCATCACCGATTGTTTGCTGGCCTTGGAGGCGAACCCCAACGAAGAGGATATCCATCGCCTCTTCCGCGCCATGCACACCATTAAAGGCTCCGCCGCACAGGTGGGCTCGCAGCGCATTGCGACCATCGCCCATCGCGCCGAAGACCTGGTAGGCAAGCTCCGCGACGGCGAACTGAAGCCGAGCGCCACCATCATCGATCTCTGCCTCGAAACCATCGACGTTCTAAAAAGACTGATCTACCGGCAATGGGAAGATGAAGCCAGTTTCCAGCTTGCCGCCCGCACGCTGATCGCGCGCCTCGAGCACGTTGCACCTGCCGAAGCTCCCGCCGCTGAGCACCCTGCCGCAGAGCCTGCTCCTGCCGTGCCATTGCATGCAGCCTCGCAGTCTGCCCCTCTCATCGCCGCCGCGGAATCCACGCCTCTCGATCTCAAAGCCGCCAAGCCTGTCGAGGAGCCGAAAGAAGATTCCAGGGTTGAAACGCCTGAGCCCGTCACCGCGCAGCGCGCCCCGGTCGGCATGGCGCAGTCGAAATCGGTTCGCATCGGACTCGAGCGCCTCGATCGCATGATGAACGCGGTCGGCGAGTTGGTCATCAATCGCACTCGCATGTTGGGTCGCCTCGCCGAGCTCGAAAAGCTCGCCGAAGTCCTGAACTTCTCCAAGGGCCGCATGGGCGACAAGGTCAATGAGTTCCAGGACAAATACGAGTTCAGCCGCATCAACTCCACGCCCCTGCTCTCATCCACGCAATGGCCCGGCTCCGCGCTGGAGAGCCGTCACGCGGGTAGCCAGGGCGGAGGCCAGGCATTTGGTTCAGCCTTCGTTCCGGGATCGGGTTTTAGAGGCTCTGGTTTCGGAAACCCCAGCTATCCGTCTTACGGCAGCGCTTTTGACGCCGGCCCCTCGGAGTTCAGTGAACTGGAGATGGATCGCTATGACGATTTCGGCATTCTCTCGCGCTCGCTCACCGAAATCTCCGCCGACATCTCCGAAGTCCTCACCCAGCTCGACGGCTTTGTCCGTCGGGTCGATGGTGACATCGACGAGTTCACCAAGCTCGCGCATCGTCTGCAGGACGAAATCACGCAAGCCCGCATGGTGCCCATCGGCAACCTGTTCACGCGCATTGCCCGCACCGTGCGCGACGCTGCCAAGGCCAGCAACAAGCAGGTGGAACTCAATCTCGCCGGAGCCGAAACCGAGCTCGACAACAACATCATCCAGCAGATCGCCGATCCTCTCCTCCATCTCGTTCGCAACGCCGTAGCCCACGGCATCGAGCGCGTTGACGAGCGCTATGAGGCAGGCAAGCCGGACCAGGGAAACATCGCTGTCCGGGCCTATCACAAGGGAAACCATATCTACATCGAGGTCGAAGACGACGGCCGCGGTGTCGATTTCGAACGCGTCAAAGCCACCGCCATCGAGAGCGGATTGCTCTCCGAAGACGATGCCGAGCGACTGGGCCGCCGCGAACTGGTGGACATGCTGTTCCGCCCCGGCTTCTCCACCGCGCCCCGCCGCACCGAACTCGCGGGCCGAGGCGTAGGTCTCGACGTAGTGCGCTCCAACCTGAATAACCTCAATGGAGAAATCGAAGTCGAGACAGAGAAGGGAATCGGCTCGCGTTTCACTCTCAAGGTCCCGCTCACGCTGATTATTTCTCAGGCGCTTTTCGTTCAGTGTGGTGAACAGACTTTTGCGTTCCCCCTGGGTTTTGTCGAAGAGATCCGCCGCATTCGTCCCAGCGAAATCGAAGAGGTGGGCGGTAAGCTCATCACCAAAGTCCGCGACGTACTCACCGAGGTCGTTCGTTTCGACGAAGCCCTGCAGCTACCGGCTCTTCACCCCATCAACGGCTATCTCCGCCTCGTTCTGGTCAATGTAGGTGGCCGCCAGGTCGGCGTGGTCGTCGAAGAAGTCCTGCGCAAAGATGAAATCGTCATCAAGAATCTTGGCGAGTATCTGCGTAACGTCAAACTCTTCCCCGGAGCCACTATCGCTCCCGACGGCAGCCTGATTCTGCTCGTCGATATCAATCGCCTCATCATGGGCGAATCCATCGAGCGCCGTCCGCTGACTACCGCGTTGAACGCAGCCCGTCTCTTCCTGCCCGGAGCCACCGCCGTCGCGCGTGGTGAAATTCCCGCCGCCGCCGTCGATGTGGTCGAAAAGGAAAAGCTAGTGGTCCTCGCCGACGATTCCATCAGCGTACGCAAGTTCGTAGGACGCATGTTGGAGAAGGCCGGCTACCGCGTCAAGCTCGCCTCCGACGGTCTAGAGGCCTTGGAAATCGCGACTTCCAATGATTGCGACCTGGTCATCACCGATCTCGAAATGCCGCGCACCAACGGCTACGAACTCATGCTGCACCTGCGCCAAACTCCCAGCACCAGCAAGGTTCCCGTCATGGTCGTAACCTCGCGTGCCGGAGCCAAGCATCGTGATCGTGCGCTGAAAGAAGGCGCTGCGGCCTTCATGGTCAAGCCGGTGCAGGAAGAGACTTTCATCGCGCAGGTTGTGGAGCTGATCGGGACCTCGGGACAGGTGATGACTCCGCCGCCGGTGGTCCAGTGAGAGAAAGATAATGATGAATGGTGAAAAGATTCGGGTGCTGGTTGCTGACGATTCCGCGTTCATGCGGAAAGTCCTGCTCAGCATCCTCGACTCTGACGGCGCGTTCGAAGTAGTAGGCGAGGCGCGTGACGGCCGTGAGACTGTGGAGAAATCCTCCAAACTCAAGCCTGACGTCATCACCATGGACATCAATATGCCGCACATGGATGGTCTTCAAGCAACCGAGGTCATCATGTCCACCGACCCCCGGCCAATCGTAATCGTCAGTTCGGAATCCAGGGAAGGCGCTCACGCAACGTTACGAGCTTTGGAACTTGGAGCCATCGATTTCCTTGCCAAGCCAAGTGCGGCAATCGACCTCGACATGTCGGAGGTACGAGGCGAACTGGTGCGCAAGCTACGCATTGCCTCAAAAGTCCGTGTGGTCCGCAATCTTTTGCGCTCCACCCCGTCGCGGATCGCTCGACCGGAGCCGCCGCCCAGCAAGGTTGTACCGCCCCCCCCTCCGTTCCCTCAAGGCGCTGGCGCTCGAATTCCAATCGCCGTTCTCGGAGCCTCCACCGGAGGTCCGGCAACCCTGATGAAGCTCTTGCCCGAGTTCGCCGCGGACTTTCCCGGAGCCCTGCTGGTCATCCAGCACATGCCCGGCGCCTTCACCCCGCAGTTTGCCGAGCAACTGGCCTCCGTCTCCCGCCTCCCGGTAAAGCAGGCGCAGTCCGGCGACACTCTTTGCGCCGGGCAGGTTTACGTCTGCCCTGGCGACTGCCATTTGCGGGTCGCCCCCCCGGGACGCATCATCCTCGACGACGGCCCCCGCATCGCTGGCTACCGCCCCAGCATCGATGTGACCCTCGAATCTGTAGCGGCCCTCGCGAGAACCAGTGCGGTGGCCGCAATCCTTACCGGCATGGGCAACGATGGGGCGCGCGGTGCCATGGCGATCCAGGAAAATGGGGGAGCCGTTTTAGCGCAGGACGAAGCGACATCGGTGATCTTTGGCATGCCTGCCGAGGCCATCAAGACCGGCGCCGTCGCCCAGGTCTTGCCGCTCGAGCAGATTGCTTCGGCCATCGCCAGGCGCATATCCTTCTATCGCATGGCGGGAGCACCGGGATTATGAAGGCCGGTGACAGTATCGGTATTTTGCGGCGGCCAAAATGAGAGAGAGCGAACGTCGTCCCTTGTTTGTCTCGCGTTCCGTCAAGCCGGTTGCCGCCACCGTTGGCCCGGTGATTCTGTTCACTGCCGGGGGCAGGCGCTTTGCCGTCGAAGCTGTCGAGGTCGAGGAGATCCGCGATCGCGACGAGCGTGTCGCGCTCCGCAAGTCAAGGGAACCGGAGTCGCTTGATTTTGCTCAGCTCGTGGGACTCGGAGCCGGAATTCTCGAACGCTTCGTCCTTCTGAAGCCGGGCGAGTGCTCGCTGGGCGTTACCGAAGTCGAGCGCATGGCGACTCTGCCCAAAGTGGTACAGCTCCCCGGACTATTCCGCGGAGCCGAACGACAGTGGTACCGCGGTCTGCTTTTGCTTGAGAACGAGGTCATACCGCTCGTTAGAACAGACCATTGGCGCAAGGTAGCGGCGTCGATGCGTGAAATTGGAAATGGCGTATGAATGACACAACGCGGTTCGTGACATTTCCACTCGGAGAGGGGCGCTTTGCGCTGGACTCCTGCCAGGTCAAGGAATTGATCATGCCGAGCAGTGTCTATTCTTTCCCCCACACTATGTCCTCCCTGGAAGGGGTTCTGGTCCGGCGTGGAACCGTCATTCCGGTCTGCAATCTGCAGAGCGCATTCGGATACGAGGGCGAACGCAGCTTCTACGTCGTCGCCCAGTGCAACTATGCGGGCCGCACAGAGACCGTTGCCATCCCCGTGACCGGCGATTGCGAACTGGTGCAGGGTGAGCGAGCTGAGGCGCCGGAGGCGGAATTTCCGGAGAATGTTACTTTCGTCGCTGGCCTGTTGCGCACCGGCGGCAAGACAGTTCCTCTGCTCGACCTCGATCAGGTTGTGGCACACTGCATTCAACCCGCCACTGTGGTGGCCAGGGAGACGAAGCGATGAGCACGACTCGAGCTGTCAATAACCAGCGGATTCTCGTCATTGACAGCAATGTATTTTTTGCCCGGCGATTGAGTGAATCGCTGAAGGCGCAAGGCTTTGAAGTCACTCACAGCACGCAGGCATCCTATGCCCTCACCATGCTGGAGTGGAACGCCCCGATGGCGATCCTCTGTGCCACCAATCTTCGCGAGTTGAGTGTGTTCGACCTCCCGCGAATTCTCCACAACGATGCCGCGACGACGAACATTCCCATTCTCGCCATGGGCGACGGCGGCGAACAGGCTCTCATGGAGGCATTCCGTGCCGGGTGCGACGATTACATTGACCGTCGCCGCGGTCCGGAGAATATTGCAGCCCAGGTCCGCACTTTTCTCTTGAGCCGCGCCGAAGGCTTTCATCCCACGCAAATGCTCGAGTCCGAGCAGACGGTTCTCGAGGGCAGCCTCTCGCATCTTGACCTGCCAGGTGTCATTCAGATGCTCGCGCACTCACGCCAGTCGGGCGGCCTGTACATCAATGCCGAAGGCATCGATGCCACCATCTTTCTCAACCGCGGGGAGCTGAGGCACGCCGAAGTCGGCGAAACCATCGGCGACGAAGCGGTTATAAGTATCATCAAAAATTGCAACGGTCGCGAGCGCGGGGTTTACAAGTTCGTCCCCGGTTCGCGGGCGACAACGCGTACTGTTTTCCGTTCTGTGACTGAGTTGATGCTCGAAGCGCTGCGCGAAATCGACGAAGAGCGTGCAGCCAACGACGGAGGATACAAATGAGCGCAAAGCCGGTCGTGTACTTCATCGACGACAGCGCCACCATGCGTGAGGTGATTAAAATCGCCTTCCGCCGGGAAGAGTTAGAGGTCATTACCTGCCACGATGCCACCAGTGCCATGGACCTGATGGACCATAGCGCCCCAGACGTGGTAATCACCGACGTCATCATGCCCGGACGCGATGGCTACGAGGTCTGCCAATACATCAAGCAGCACCCGCGTTTCTCGCAAACGCCCGTCATCCTGATGTCCGGCGTGGTCAACAAGGGAGTCGCCGAGCGTGCCTTTGCCGTTCGCGCCAACGAATTGATCCGCAAGCCATTCCAGCCTCAGGACCTGATCGCCCGCGTCCGCCATCTGCTCGACGCTCCGGTCGAGCTTGAGGCCACCAACGGCAGCGCGCAACCGGACGCCTCCGCCGTACTGAGCAGCATCTTCAGCGGTCCCATGCCTGCCCGTTCCAATCACGGAGGCCAGTCGCGGATTACAGGACCGGTTCCCGTACCGCCGCGCAGCAGCACCCCGCGTCCTGCCGCTCCGTCCATTGCCGCCACGGTCGCCGCAGCGCTCCAGCCCTCGGTGGTAGCGCCCCCCGTGTCGATTCCCGGTGCGCAAATCACCGGCTCCGCACAGATCCCCGTGCCACCGCCGCAGCCCGGCCGCGTTCCAGCTCCCCCCATCCCCGGCAACTCCTCAGACTCGGGAAGGATGCGACTGGAAATCCTGCGCCTCCACAGCCAGATCAAAAAGCTCGAAACGGAACTGGTCGCCGAGCGCGAATACACCAAGGCCCTGGAGCAGCACGTCACATCATTGCAGGAAGCCGACTAGTGCAGTCCGATTTGCTCAAGCACCCGGAGCATTCAAGTCCCCGGGTGGCAAGCCCGCTTTCGGCTTGAGTGGGGACCAGTGTGCCCTGGCTCGCCCTTATTTCTGCTTCCGCTTTGCTCTTGCTTTCGACCTTGCAATCTGACTTTGCTCTTGCCTTTGATCCTGAGTCATTCTGAAGCGAAGCGAAGAACCCCCGCGCCGCTCAAATCTCCAGCGCCCTCCCCAGGCCACCTCTTGCAACTCAAGATGTACGCCCCTCAGCCTAGCTAAACAAATACTCCTTCGTCCTCAGCTCCTTCACCGTATCGCGCAGCTTCGCCGCCCGTTCAAACTCAAATCTCTTAGCCGCATCGCGCATATCTTCTTCCATCTTTGCAATGAATGCATCGAGTTGCTCCTGCGACTTGAACTCCGGCATTCCATCGTTCTCTATCGGAATCTCCGCGTAATCGGCGGCAATCACGTGAGCCAGCGACATATCCGCCGACATTCCCACCGTCTGCGGAGTAATCCCGTTCTCCTCGTTGTATTGCTCCTGAATCGCGCGGCGGCGGTCTGTCTCGCCGATCGCCTTCTTCATCGAATCCGTCATGCGATCCGCGTAGAGAATTGCTCTGCCTTCCACATTGCGTGCGCAGCGGCCAATCGTCTGAATCAGTGACCCCGCCGAACGCAGGAATCCTTCTTTATCCGCGTCCAGAATCGCGACCAGCGAAACCTCCGGCAAGTCCAGCCCCTCGCGCAATAGATTGATACCAATCAATACATCAAACTCGCCCTTGCGCAGATCTCGCAGAATGTTGATCCTCTCCAGCGTCTCGATCTCCGAGTGCATATACCGGCAACGCACTCCCACCTCGGCGTAGTACTCCGCCAGATCCTCCGACATGCGCTTCGTCAGCGTCGTCACCAGCACGCGTTCGCCTTTGTCCACCCTTACGCGAATCTCATGCAGCAGATCATCAATCTGTCCCTTCACCGGACGCACCTCAACCTGCGGATCGACCAGTCCCGTCGGACGAATGATCTGCTCCACGATCACGCCTGCCGATTTAGTCAGCTCATAGGGACCCGGCGTAGCGCTCACATAGATCACCTGGTTCACCCGCGCCTCAAATTCCTCAAACGTAAGTGGACGGTTATCCAGCGCGCTCGGCAGCCGGAAACCGAAGTCGATCAAGTTCTGTTTGCGCGACCGGTCGCCATGCCACATCCCCCGCACCTGCGGAGCCGTCTGGTGAGACTCGTCCATGAACAGAAGAAAATCGCGCGGCACATAATCCAGCAACGTCGGCGGAGGCTCGCCCGGCAGCCTCCCCGTAAAGTGCCGCGAGTAGTTCTCAATGCCGTGGCAGTAGCCCATCTCCTTGATCATTTCCAGGTCAAATCGCGTGCGCTGATGAATGCGTTGCGCCTCCACAATGCGACCCTGATTCTCCATCTCTTTCTCCCACCACAACATTTCCTGCACAATCGAATCCACCGCCGAACTCTTCGTCTCCGGCTTCATTACATAGTGCGACTTCGGATAAATCGGCAGCCGCTGATATTTCTGCTTCACCGTCCCGAACAGCGGATCGATCTGCGACAGCGACGCCACCTCATCGCCCCACAACTCGATCCTGTAAGCCATGTCATCGTAAGTCGGATAAACCTCGATCACATCCCCCCGCACCCGAAACGTGCCGCGCTTGAAGTCGTTCTCCGTGCGTTCGTAGAGAATCTCGACCAGCTTGCTCGTAATGTCCTTGCGCTTGATCTTCTGCCCCTTCTCCAGAAAGAGCAGCATCCCGTAGTAAGCTTCCGGCGAGCCCAGGCCATAGATGCAACTCACCGAGGCCACGATAATGCAGTCCCGCCGCTCAAACAGCGAACGCGTAGCCGAGAGCCGCAGCTTGTCCAACTCGTCGTTGACCGTCGATTCTTTCTCGATGTAAATATCACCCGCCGGAATGTAGGCTTCCGGCTGGTAGTAGTCGTAGTAGGAGACGAAGTACTCCACTGCGTTGCTCGGAAAGAAGCTCTTGAACTCGTGATAAAGCTGCGCCGCCAGCGTCTTGTTGTGAGCCATCACCAGCGCCGGCCTCTGGCATTCCTCAATGACCTTCGCCATCGTGAATGTCTTGCCCGACCCGGTCACCCCGAGCAGTACCTGGTGCTTTTCGCCCTCGCTCAACCCGCGCGTAAGCTGCTCAATCGCGCTCGCCTGATCGCCCTGTGGTTTGTAGTTGCTATGAACTTTTAGTTCCATGATGTCGTTACCATGATGTCGAAACAACGACCGGCAGGAGTCCCCACTCCCGGTAGAATTTCCGCCCGGCTCCCAGCCAGCCCCAGCGGACTCTGGATATCTCTCGATTATAACGTGTGGCGAAAACTTAGCGAACCGCGTCCATACGCGCGACCCTCTATCTTCCCTGCTCTTATTCCGAATCAGAAAACCCCGTGTGGCCCACATCCGCCTTCATTTGGCAAATGTGGGAACCAGCGAACTGCCTTCTATCCCGCTCTCAGAGCGGTTCCATAGTAGATGTGTCTGCCAGGTGCTGAGAGGGTCATCCTGAGCGCAAGCGAAGGACCCCAGCAATGCCCAAGTCTCCCGTGCGGCCTCAAGTTTTTCAGCCCGCCATCGATTCTTCTTTTCCTCGCTCCCGCCGGATATACCTTCCTTGAATCCGCTCTTAGTTCTTGTACTTGTCATCCACAGAATAACCGTAGCCCCACCGGTCACGCGGTTTAGGGTATAAAACATAAAACGAGAGCAGCGAGGGATGAAACATGGAAATCAAAAAAGTTGGCTCGCAACCTTCCGTCAATGGACCTTCAGACTGGTTCACTGGCACCGTGCGGATCGATCCGCTCTTTCAGGCACCCGATCCGGCATTTGTCCAGGGTGCCAGCGTAACTTTTGAGCCCGGCGCACGGACCGCATGGCACACGCATCCGCTCGGTCAGACTCTTATCGTCACTGCTGGATGTGGCTGGGCGCAGCGCGAGGGCGGGCCGATCGAAGAGATCCGCCCCGGCGATGTGGTCTGGTTCTCGCCCGGCGAGAAGCACTGGCACGGCGCTACGCCAACCACGGCGATGACGCACATCGCCATTCAGGAACATCAGAACGGAAAAGTCGTTGCCTGGATGGAACAGGTCAGCGAGCAACAGTACAAGCGCTGATGCAATCGCAAATAACAAATCGCCGCACCTCATCGAGTGTGCGGCGATTCTGAAACCACCTGCTACCTACACCGGTGCTACCGTCTCCCACACACCAGTGGTCAAGTATTCATGAATCGATGCCGCCGCCTTGCGCCCCGCGCCCATCGCCAGAATCACCGTAGCCCCACCGGTCACGATATCTCCTCCCGCAAATACTCCGCGCTTCGAAGTTCGTGTCGTTTCCGGATCTGCCGAAATGTAATTCCGTGAGTTGGTCTTCAAATCCGGCGTAGTGCTCTGAATCAGCGGATTCGCCGTAGTCCCCAGCCCAATAATCGCCAGGTCCGCAGGCAGCACAAACTCCGATCCCGGAATCTCCACCGGACTGCGCCTTCCGCTCGCATCCGGCGCGCCCAACTCCATACGCACACAGCGAGCCCCAGTCAGCCAGCCTTTTTCCGTGCCCACAAATTCCAGCGGGTTCGTCAACATGCAGAACTCCACGCCCTCTTCCCGAGCGTGTTTCACTTCTTCGATTCGCGCCGGCATCTCTTCCTCTGAGCGCCGATAGACCAGCGTTGCCGTCTTCGCGCCCAGCCTCCGAGCCGTCCGCACCGCGTCCATCGCGGTGTTGCCCCCGCCTACGACGATCACGTTTCGGTCGCGGCAGTCATACACCGGCTCATCGTATTCATCCGGCTGATATGCCCTCATCAGATTCACTCGCGTTAAAAATTCATTGGCCGAGTACACACCGTTGAGGTGTTCTCCCGGAACGCCCATAAACTTCGGCAACCCTGCGCCCGTGGCCACAAACACAGCGTCGTACTGCTCGTCCTGCATCAACTCGTCAATAGTCACGCTCTTGCCGACCACGACGTTCGTTTCAAACTCCACGCCCATCTTGCGCAGGTTGTCCACTTCGCCGCGCACAATCGTCTTCGGCAGCCGGAACTCAGGAATTCCATACACCAGTACGCCGCCCAACTCGTGCAGCGCCTCAAACACCCGCACCCTGTGGCCCTTCTGGATCAAGTCTCCTGCCGCCGACAATCCCGCCGGACCGCTGCCCACAATCGCCACGCTTTTGCCCGTCGTCGGAGCGTTCACCGGCAATCCGGTCTGTCCGCTCGTGCGCTCAAAATCCGCAACAAAGCGTTCCAGATTCCCAATAGCAATCGAGTCGCCCTTCTTGCCCAGCACACATCCGCCTTCGCACTGCTTTTCCTGCGGACACACACGTCCCGTGATCGCCGGCAGCGCATTGTCCTCGCGAATCTTGGCCGCCGCCGCCAGGTAGTCGCCTGCATAAATCAGATCGACGACCTCGCGAATCTTCACTCCTACAGGGCACTGCAACACGCATCCCGGCTTCGCACAGGCAATGCAGCGTGTCGCTTCCGTCTGTGCGTCAGCTACGACGAGCCCACAATTCACTTCTTCAAAGTTGCGGCTGCGAATCGTCGCATCCAACTCCGGCATCTGCGTCCGCGAAATCTTCATGCGCTCGCGATTCGGAAGAGTATTCATCTCAGACATTGGCTCGCCTCCAACCCAGCAAACTGCGCTCGAAGCTGCTCCAACTCCTGAGCCTTGTTCTCTTCAAACCGCTTCAGCGATTCGCATTCTTTCTCGCGATAAATCGTATTGCGCTGCATCAGCACTTCAAAATTCACCATCGATGCATCGAACTCCGGACCGTCCACGCACGCGAACTTGCTCTGATTCCCCAGCAGCACACGGCAACCGCCACACATCCCCGTACCGTCCACCATGATCGAGTTCAAGCTCACCATCGTCTTAATGCCGAGCGGCCCCGTAACCTGCGCCACCGCGCGCATCATCGGCACCGGACCAACAGCCAGCACGTGGTCGATCTTGCGTCCATCGGCGATCAGGTCGTTCAGCTTTTTCGTGACCAGCCCTTTTTCTCCATAGCTGCCATCGTCGGTCATGATGTAGGTCTCATCGCTGGCCTTGCGCACTTCGTCCTCGAACACCACCATCTCCGTGTTGCGAGCGCCTTCGATGAAGATCACGTGATTGCCCGCCTCTTTCAGCGCAATCGCCGTCGGCAGAGCCATTGCCGTACCCACGCTCCCTGCGATAATCGCAGCCGTCCCAAACTTCTCGATCTCCGAAGGACAACCGAGCGGCCCAACAATATCCAGGATGTAGTCACCCGTTTCCAGGCAGCTCATCAGCGAAGTTGTTTTGCCAATTGCCTGTACCGCGATTGTGATTGTTCCCGCCTCAGGGTCTGAGGCCTTGATCGTAAGTGGAATGCGTTCTCCCTGCTCACGCAGGCGCAAAATGACGAATTGTCCCGGCCGTTGCTTACGTGCGATCCGCGGCGCCTCGATAACGAATTGCTTGATTTTGAAGCCCACACTTCGGGCGTCGACGATCTTGTACATGTATGAGTACTCCAGGAATTTATAAGAACGATCAATGCGGATAAACCACGCACGCAGAGAAGCCCACTTGCAGCAACCCTCAGGCGGTACTAAAAAGCAGATTTCCGCCTACATACCTTTATACCGAACAATAGCTGCTCTTATCCAGAAATGATTCCGGAGCCGGAGTCATCTAGGAGTCCAGTTTCAGCACTTCCAGCAATTCCTCAGGACGGTCGATCATCACATCCGGCGGATGAATTTGTAGCGACTCCGGTGACAGCCCGTAGCTCACGCCGACCGAATACATTCCTGCATTGTTCGCCGTCAGCACATCGTTCTGTGAATCGCCAATCATGATGGCCTCGTTCGGCGCGGTGCCATATTCCTGCAGCAATGTGACCGCCCCATGTGGGTCCGGCTTCTTCGTCGGAAAGCTGTTGCCGCCATAAATCTGCGACATAAAGCCAGAAAGCTTCAGCCCATCGCAAATTCCTCGCGACGGATTGATCGGCTTATTCGTAAGCACCGCCATGTTCAGTTTGCTGCGTTCCGCAATGGCCGTCAGAGTATCCAGCACCCCTGGATACACCGTGGTGTTGTCCAATTTGTGCTCGCGATAATAACTCATGAAGTATTCCAGCGAGCTTTGTACCAGCCCTTCATCCTGCGGATCGCCCAGCGAGCGCCTTACCAGCATCGGAGCGCCATCGCCAATGTAGCTGGCCACCACCTCAATCGGCAGCTCTGGACGCTTCAAGTGCCGCAGCATGGCGTTGATGGAGTGGGCTAGGTCGAGTTCGCTATCCACCAGCGTGCCGTCAAGGTCCCAGAGAAGCAGTTTTATTTCTTTGGCGGGAATCGGTCTCGTAATCTGAATCATCTTAGTTCCAGTATATTCGCAGGCAGGTACAAGGGCAGACGCTGCTCGGCTTTCGTTTACAATAGTCATTTGGCCGGACCCCATGGCATCCAACTGGAGCGGCCATGAATTTATAAGAGGAATCGGAATGTCGTTGAAAGTAGCGCAGAGCGAGCCACAAACCACAATAGAAAAGACTTACGAAGGACTAGTCCCGCGACAACTGATCGAGATGTACCGGCTCATGTACCTGTCGCGGCGCATTGACGACCGGGAAATCATGCTCAAGCGCCAGCAGAAGATCTTTTTCCAGATCTCCTGTGCCGGCCACGAAGCTCTTCTCGTTGCTGCCGCCGCTCATCTGCGCCCTGCCTACGACTGGTTTTTCCCTTACTATCGCGACCGCGCTCTTTGCCTCGCCCTCGGTGTCACTCCGCAAGCTCAACTCATGCAAGCCGTCGGTGCTGCCGACGATCCTGCTTCCGGTGGCCGCCAGATGCCATCCCACTGGGGCAGCCGTGAGCACAACATTTTCACCACCTCTTCTCCCACTGGAACTCAGTTCCTGCAAGCCGTAGGCTGCGCCCAGGCCGCGCGTTACCTCACCCAGCATCCCACTGCTGACGCCAAGGTCTCAGGTGACTATCGCGAGTTCAAGGACGTGCAGCATCACGAGGACGAAGTCACCTACGTTTCCACCGGAGAGGGAACTACCTCCCAGGGTGAATTCTGGGAGTCGCTGAACACCGCTTCCAGCCTCAAGTTGCCGGTGCTCTACCTCGTTGAAGACAATGGCTATGCCATCTCCGTTCCGGTGAAGTACCAGACCGCAGGCGGTAACATCAGCCACCTCGTCGCCAACTTCCCCAACTTCCATTTCGAAGAGTGCGATGGCACCGACCTGCTCCAGAGCTACGCTGCCATGGGCCGTGCCGTGGAGCACGTACGCTCCGGCAAAGGGCCTGCCCTCGTGCATGGACACGTGATCCGTCCCTACTCTCACTCGCTCTCCGATGACGAAAAGCTCTACCGTCCCGAGATCGAGCGCAAGAAGGATGCCGAGCGCGATCCCATCGCCAGCTTCCAGAAATTCCTCATCGCCGAAGGCATCCTCGATACCGCCTCCGCGCAGAAGTTGCAGCGCGAAGTCGATGCCGAAGTGCAGGCCGCCTCTGACTCAGCGCTCGACGCCGCTTTCCCGGAAAAATCCAGCTACGCCCTGCACGTCTATTCCGAGGATCTGAAGGCCAACGCTCCCAGCTTTGAATCCGCGCCCGTCTCCGAAGGCGGCGACCGCACTATGGCCGACCTCATCAACACCTGCCTGCGTGACGAGATGAAGCGTGACGAGCGCATCCTGATCTTTGGCGAGGACGTTGCCGATTGCTCCAACGAGGAGTATCTCGAAGACAAGAAACTAAAAGGCAAAGGCGGAGTCTTCAAACTCACCGCAGGCCTGCAGCGCGAGTTCGGTTCTGACCGCGTCTTCAACTCGCCGCTTGCCGAAGCCAACATCGTGGGCCGCGCCGTCGGCATGGCCACCCGCGGACTTAAGCCCGTCGTCGAAATTCAGTTTTTCGATTACATCTGGCCAGCCATGCACCAGCTTCGCAATGAACTGCCGCTCATCCGCTGGCGCTCCAACAGTGCGTTCTCCTGCCCCGCCGTGGTCCGCGTCGCCATCGGAGGCTACCTCACCGGAGGTGCCGTTTACCATTCGCAGTGCGGCGAAAGCATCTTCACGCATACTCCCGGTATGCACGTTGTGTTTCCCTCCAACGCGCTCGACGCCGCCGGTCTCCTTCGCACCGCCATTCGTTGCGACGATCCCGTGCTCTTCCTAGAACACAAGCGTCTCTACCGAGAGCCCTTCGGACGCGCCCCCTATCCCGGCCCGGATTTCACAATTCCATTCGGCAAGGCGCGCATCTGGAAAGAGGGAACCGACATCACCATCGTCACCTACGGAGCCACCGTTCCGCGCTCCCTGCAGGCCGCGCAACGCATCGAACGCGAGCAGGGAATCAGTGTCGAGGTGCTCGATCTACGCACGCTGAACCCCTACGATTTCGAGGCCATCGCCGCATCTGTCAGTAAAACCAGCCGTGTCCTCATCGTGCATGAAGACATGCAGAGCTGGGGATACGGCGCTGAAATCGCCGCTCGCATAGCGAGTGAGCTCTTCGACAAACTCGACGCTCCCGTGCAGCGCGTCGCCGCCAAGGACACGTTTGTCGCCTACCAGCCGCAGCTCGAAAACGTCATTCTGCCGCAAGCCGACGACATCTTCGCAGCCATCCAGAAACTGAGCGAATACTAAAAAGGTGCCCCACATCTGCCGTAGTTAGCAGATGTGGGGATTTTGATCTTCGCCCGTTTCATATCAACTCTCGGGTGGCCCATTCAAGCCTTCTGTTGGCTTGAGTGGGGACAAGTAATCGGCTCACACATTCGAGACTTCTTTGGGCCTGAGTATTTCAAGACGAACTGCCATCTACGAGGTGCTTCCATGAGCGAAACCAGCGACCAGCAACTCCGCGAAGAATTCAACCAGTGGGCCGCTGATGGCCGCGGCGAAGAGATGGAGGAGCACCACATCTCCATCGCTCGCCAAACTATCGAGCGCATGAAGCTTGTTCCCGGTGACACCGTGCTCGACCTTGGCTGCGGAGCCGGATGGGCCTCACGCATTATGGCCAAACAGGTCGCGCCCAGTCTCGTCACCGGCGTCGATGTCAGCGATCAAATGATCGAGCGCGCCATTGCCACCTCACAGGGCATCGACAATCTCCGCTTCTGCGCCGGCTCTGCCGAAGACCTTCCCCTCGATGCCGGATCGACCGTCAAGGTGCTCTCCATCGAGTCCTTCTACTACTACGCCGACCAGCATAAAGCGTTGCGCGAACTCTACCGGATCATGACTCCCGACGCGAAAATGTTCATTCTCATCAATCTCTATCGCGAGAACCACTACTCTCTGCGATGGGCAGATTTCCTGAATGTCCCTGTGCAGATACACAGCGAAGCCGAGTACCTCATCCAAATCACCGAAGCCGGATTCGAAAACGCCCGCGCCGAGCGCATTCCTGACCTCTCTCCCACTCCCGACGAATACAGCGGCACGTGGTTCGCAAACGCCGACGAACTACGCGACTTCAAGCGCATCGGCGCCCTCCTCCTCACCGCCACCCGCCCCTAAAACTTCTGTCCTTCCCTAAGTCGGGTTCCATATTTGCCGTGTCTAGCAGATGTGGGGCCTTTGATCTTTGCCCCTTTCACGGGTGGGCCCATTCGAGCCCCTCTGTTGGGCTTGAGTGACTACGAGAGCTCCCTCGCAACTTGTTTTTGCCCTTCTCTAGCACTGGAATAATCAGTCCCCCGGTGGCCCACATCTGCCGCGCGTTCTGTGCGCGGCAAATGTGGGGAGAGCCGTGCCCTCCATCCCTCCAGTGATCCCGCCCTTGACTCTGCTCTATCTTGCCCCACACTGGAAAATTCCATCTCCATCTGCCATAATCCGTCCCCGCTGCGAGCACGCTGGCTCTGTGCTCGTCTCTAACGAGGACGATATGACCACTCCCGCATCCATCGGCACTTCTGCTCACGATCAATTCAAAGCTGCCCGCGATCTCCTCCTGCGCCACCGCGAAGATCTCGCCTCCGCCTACGCGCAATTTCAGTGGCCTGCGTTGCAGCAGTTCAATTGGGCTCTGGACTGGTTCGACGTCATCGCCAGCGGCCCGCGCCGCCGCGACCAAGTAGCTCTCTGGGTCATGCACGAGAACGGCAGCGAGCAGAAGCTCACCTTTGCCGAGCTCTCCGCGCGATCCTCGCAAATTGCCAACTATCTCCGCAGCCTCGGAGTGCGCCATGGCGACCGCCTCTTGCTCATGCTCGGCAACGTGCCGCAGTTGTGGGAGACGATCCTCGCCGCCATGAAGCTTGGAGCCGTCGTCATCCCCACCACCACGCTGCTCACGCCCGATGACATTACCGACCGGGTCTTGCGCGGCAACGTGCGCCACCTGATTACTGCCGCCGAGACGGCTACAAAGTTCAGCCACGTCACCGGCCTCACCTGCATCTCCGTCGGCGGGGCTCTGCCCGGATGGAAGCAGTACGAATCCGGCTACGAGCAATCCAGCGACTTCCAGCCCGACGGCCCCACCCAGGCCTCCGATCCTTTGCAGCTCTACTTCACTTCCGGGACCACCAGTAAGCCCAAGGTTGTGCTACATACACACGCCAGCTATCCCGTCGGACATCTCTCGACCATGTACTGGATCGGTCTCCAGCCCGGCGACATCCACTGCAATCTCTCTTCTCCCGGATGGGCCAAGCACGCTTGGAGCTGTGTCTTCGCACCGTGGAATGCTGAAGCCACGGTCTTCGCCTTCAACCAGCCGCGCTTTAACGCTCCCGCTCTGCTCAACGCGCTCGTGCGTGCGGAGGTCTCCACTTTCTGCGCGCCGCCTACCGTCTGGCGCATGCTTGCCCAGGAAGATCTCGGCTCCTACAAAGTGAAGTTGCGTGAAGCGGTCAGCGCCGGTGAGCCGCTCAATCCCGAAGTCATCGAGCGCGTCCGCGACGCCTGGGGCATCACCATCCGCGACGGCTACGGACAAACCGAAACCACCGCGCAGCTTGGCAACTCTCCCGGCCAGCCCATGAAGCTAGGCTCGGTTGGCCGCCCCTTACCCGGATACCGCCTGCAATTGATGGATTTAAACGATCAGGAGACCACCGAAGGCGAGCTCTGCATCCGTCTCGACCCTCCGCCCATGGCTCTCATGCCCGGTTATCAGGACGACACCGGACACGTTCAGCCTCACACCGGCCAGTTCTATCGAACCGGCGACGTCATGTCGCGCGACTCCGACGGATACTTCACCTTCGTAGGCCGTGCCGACGACGTCTTCAAAGCCTCCGACTACCGCATCAGCCCCTTCGAGTTGGAGAGTGCCCTCGTCGAGCATCCCGACGTCGTCGAGTGCGCCGTCGTCCCCTCGCCCGACCCCATCCGCACCGCCATTCCCAAGGCATTCGTCATTCTGCGTGCCGGCGCAGAGCCCTCTCGCGAAATGGCGCTTTCCATTTTTCAGCACATACGCAAAGCCCTCGCGCCCTACAAGCGAGTCCGCCGCATCGAATTCTCCGACCTGCCCAAAACCATCTCCGGCAAAATCCGCCGAGTCCAGCTACGCCACGTCGAAGCCGCAAATGCCGAAACCGGCACCCGCTCCTCCGTCGAGTACCGCGAAGAAGATTTCCCCGAACTCCGCTAACCCAGGTGCCCCACGTTCGCCCTCTTTTGGCTTGAATGGCGTAGCAGGACACCTCATCTCTAGAGCTTTTGAATGAACTGCCCTTGTCAAATAAAAGTCGAAACTATTCCGCCAGCCTTCACAGCTCCTCGCGTGAAATCCCCAGCCTGCGCATCCGTGCATTCAGCGTAGTGCGCTTCAGCCCAAGTCGCGCCGCCGCGCCATTCGCTCCACCAATCACGCCATTGCACTCGCGCATCACCTTCAGAATGTACTCGCGCTCCTTCGCCTCCAGGGTGTCGGGATTCACCCTCGGAGTCTTGCGCAACTCCGTCAGCGGAACCTGCAACGTGCTTCCCCGCGAAATGATTACCGAGCGTTCAACCAAATTTTCCAGCTCGCGAATATTTCCCGGCCACTCACACATCGTCAGATAATCCATCACGTCCGCCGGAATCACATCGATTCTCTTCCTCATCCGGACCGCGTACTTCTTAACGAAATAATTCACCAGCAACGGAATATCCGAGCGCCGCCCCGATAGCGATGGCAGCGAAATCGGAAAGACATTCAGCCGATAGTAAAGATCCTGCCTGAACTGCCTCTGCTCCATCAGCTCTGATAAATTGCGGTTCGTCGCCGCGATCACCCGCACATCCACCTTGATCGTCCGCGAACTTCCCAACCGCTCGAACTGTTGTTCCTGCAGCGCCCGCAGCAGCTTCGGCTGCAACTCCAGCGGAATGTCTCCAATCTCGTCCAGCAGCAGCGTGCCCTTGTGAGCCAGTTCAAATCGTCCAATCTGCTGCGAGATCGCCCCCGTAAACGCTCCCCGCTCGTGCCCGAACAACTCGCTCTCCAGCAGCCCCGTAGGCACCGCCGCGCAGTTGATCTTCACAAACGTGTGCTCCCGCCGCTGACTCTTGTCGTGAATGGCTCGCGCCACCATCTCTTTACCGGTTCCCGTCTCCCCGGTAATCAGCACGCCCGCATCAGTCGGAGCCACTGTCTCAATCTGCTCCAGCACCTGCCGCCACTCCGGACTTTCGCCCACCATGTCCGCCGGATGGTGTTCCGCCCGAATCTCTTCCTGCAGATAGGTCTTCTCCTTCGCCAACTGTTCTTTCAGCTCGCGAATCTCGCGGAACGCCAGCGCATTCTCCACCGCAATGGCGATTTGTCCGGCCACCGTTGACAGCGCCTCCATGTTCTCTTGGTCAAACGTCGCCGCCAGGCGATTGCCCACGCACAGCACGCCCAGGCAGCGTTCTCCCCTCAGCAACGGAACCCAGCATGCCGACTTGATTCCTTCTTCCAGCAGCCAGCCCGTCACGTCATTAGGAAATTGTTCTTCGTAGAGATTGTCCACCACCAACGGCTTGCGCTCCGTAAATGCCAGCCCCGTCGGCGACCCCGTCACCTTGAACACAATCTGTTCGTGCAGCAGTCCTTTGCCATCGGGAAAGTCGAGCGCGTGTATGCGGAATTCATCGCGCGCATTGTCATACAAACACAGGCTGGAGTAATCGTGACGAACTACTCGGCCAATCGCCGCCGAAATAGCACGGAACAGGGAAGGCAATTCCAGGTTTGAAACCAGAGCGTTGTTCACCTCCAGCAGCAGTCGAAGATGTTCACGATCCCGCGCCAGAACTTCCGCATTCACCAATTCCCGCGCTAACTGTTCGCCAGAGGTTTCCATAACCGAGCCTTGCGTCTCCAAATCGTGCCGTGACACTATATTGTCAGCTCGCGACAACATGTTGTCACGCAATTTGGCATCTCCAGCCACTCAACTTCGTCCACCCTCATTCAGAGCTTTGCTTTGTGCGACTTATCGCTTTCATTCCGCGCGTTCCAAATTGGCAATCCACGTGCCTTTCCATAAGTGCAACTTCCAAACGGCCGAACGCAAAGAGCTTCGAATGAACGGTTAAACCGTTGGTTCATAGAAGCCTAGGCCAAAGGAGCATGTTATGCCCTTCAAGATCACGTCACAATGCTCTGGTAAGGACACGATCTGCAGCGATGTCTGCCCTTACAACTGTGTCGAGCCTGACTCCGCCACCCCAGCCAACGGCAGGAATCACTTCATCATCGATGCCCAGTTCTGTGTCGATTGCGGAGCCTGCGCCATCGCCTGTCCCGAGAAAGCCATCGTCTACGCCGGAGCCTACAACCCCATGAGCCTCGTCGCCCTCGGCCAGGCAGTCTGGCTGCGTCCGCTCGCGAAGCGCCACTGAGCGGCCTTTCGCGTTGGTTCGCGGAGCTCTGCTCGAAACGGAGCTCCCCAAGAAATCTCAGCTGTTCAAGTTAACGGAGGATTTATGCCATACAAGATCACGTCGAAATGCTCTGGTACCGACACGCTTTGTCAGGATGCATGCCCTTACGACTGTGTACACACAGCCGCCGCCTCCCTGGCCAATGGCCGCCAGCACCTCGAAATCGATGAGGAACAGTGTACCGACTGCGGAGCCTGTGCCGTCGTATGCCGCGAATCCGCCATCGTCTTCGACGATGCCTACATGGGCCTCAAGCCGCAACCGATGCCCACTTCTACTCCGCACGCCACCATGACCGGCTCCACCGGCGGCTGGGACGGCCAGGAAGAATCATCGAAAACAAAGGTCGAGATCCCCGAAGGTTTCGTAGTCATAGACCGCAAAATCCAATCCTGGGCGCGCCTCATGGGCAACTCCAGCAACTGAATTGGTGCCCCATGTTCGCCTTCTTTTGGCTAACGTGGGGTTTTTGACTTTGCTCTTGCCTTTATTCTCTTTTTGGCCGCGATAACCCGAGAACACGTACCCTCCACCTCTCCAGCTCTTGCTCCCCTAAAACACTTCACTCAACAACTGAAAGTTCTCCAGCGTCATCAGCCTTTGCGGTTCCCGCGCCACACACAACTCCGCATGCTCCAGTACCCAGGTATCCGCATGTGGAATGAACACCGCATTCAACCCTGCCGCAATCGCCGGATTAATATCCGACTTAGGACTATTCCCAACCATCCAGGTCGTTCCTGGCTCCAGCCCATATTTTTCGACGATCTCCACATAGCACGCCACGTTCTTCTCCGGAACCACTTCCACCGCCTCGAAGTACGGCTTCAACCCCGAGCGCTCCACCTTCCCCGTCTGTTCCTCCAGGTTGCCCTTGGTCACCAGTAGCAACCGATGTCGCCTGTGCAGCGCATCCAGCGTCGGAGAAACATGCTTCAGCAATTCAATCGGCTGTTCCGCAATGGCCTTTGCAAAACCATGAATCGTCTCATGCAGCGCCGGAGTCAGCGGTTCCACCGAGAGCCGCTCAAACGTCGCCACCAGTGCCGCCGCGAAGCTATTGATCCCATACCCCAGCTTCAATACGTTTTCGTGCTCCACCTCATTCAACTTTAACCGCACCTGTTCAGCCGTGAAGTGGCTATGGTTCAGGAACGAAATAAAACTCGCAATCGCGCGCTCAAAGTAAATGTTGTTTTCCCAAAGCGTGTCATCCGCGTCGATCATCAACGTCTGGCGCTGCGTCTTCAGTGCATCTCTCATCGGCATACAAATCAAGTTTAGATGTGACCCCCTCAATCACGCCACCCGAACAGGGGTTGCCGCCCCTGCCTCTGTTTTTTCGCTGAATTCATCGAACCCGGGTGGCCCACATATGCCTTCTTTTGGCATGTGTGGGGATCAGGCAACACTCCACTCTACGATCCTTCGGGTGTCTCATTCAAACTCTCTGTGTTGGCTTGAGTGGGGGAACCAGTCCATTCATCGACGAATGTCGATCTAGCTTCCTCCGGCAACAACCCGGGTGGCCCACATATGCCCTCTTTTGGCATGTGTGGGGAGATCAATAACTTGCATCTCGGAAAATCACTATTGTCGTTGCCTTGCCTTGTTTTTCATTTTCATCCCAGCCTCGCCGCTCAATGCACTACAGCTCAAAGCTCCTCCCAGCATCCTCATCGGCATACAATCAAGAGGAAGGAATCATTCTCAAGATGCGATTGACTCTCCTCATCTTCACCCTCGCCCTCTCGCTCTCCGCCTCCGCGCGATCGCGCCACATCGCCCCACCCAAAAAGTTTCCCATCGGAGGCTCCGCCCCCAGCAGCGCACAGCTCAAGATCCCCGCCGATCTCGCCGCCCGCATCGCGCAGTGGAAATCCGTGGACATGCCCTTCTCGCGCTCCGGTCTCACCGCCCGCGACATCAAGATGATCGACAAACTCGTCGAAGCCGCACGCCAGCTCGACTCCATCTATTGGCGGCAAAGCGATCCCTATGCGCTCACCCTCCAGGCGCAACTCAAAGGCGTGCACACCGCCCGCGATCAGCAGATCCTCCGCTATCTCTTCATCAACGGCGGCCAATACGACCTGCTCGACAATAATCGCAGCTTCATCACCGCCGAGCCCGCTCCTCCCGGACGCGGCTTCTATCCCGTCGGCGCCACCCGCGAGTCAGTCGAGAGCTTCGCCTCCGCCCATCCTGAATCCCGCGCCGAACTCTACAGTACCTACACTCTCGTCCGCGCCATGGGCTCCGATCTCGTCGGACTCCCCTACCGCTCCGCCTTCCGCGCACAGTTAATCGAGGCTGCAAAGGACCTTCGCGAAGCCGCCACCCTCAGCGACGACCCCGACTTCGCCGCCTACCTACAGGCTACCGCCGAAGCCCTGCTCGGCGACGATTACGGCAAAAGCGACCAGCTCTGGCTGCGTCTCAAGTCGCCGAAGATCGATCTCATCTTCGCCCCCTACCTCGTCTATCTCGATCAGCTTCTCGGTGTGAAGAACACCTACGGTGCCGCCATCCTCATCCGCAACGATGAAGAGAGCCGCAAACTCGACCTCTTCCGCCAATCCATCCCGCAGATCCAGCAATCACTTCCCCTCGACCCCGAAGACAAACCCGCCAAGGACGCGCAGACCTCGCCCATGGAGGTCGTCGAGTCACCTTTCCGCACCGGCGATCTTCTGCACGGATACCAAGCCGTCGCCGCCAGTCTCCCGCCCGTCGGTCAGGTCAACGCAACTCAGAATGCCGGAGCCCCAACCGATCCCGGCACCAAGAAGATTTTCTTCAAGAACTTCATGGACGCTCGCGTCAACCACATCATCCTCCCGGTTGCGCGCAAGCTAATGGACCCCTCGCAGTCCGCCGCTCCCACCGCTAACGGATATTTGACCGTCGTCATCTTGCATGAAATAAGCCACGACCTCGGACCCACCTCCGCCCGTGTGCAAGGCCGCCGCGTCTCCATTCGCGAGTCCATCGGCCCCACCTACTCCGCGCTCGAAGAAGCCAAAGCCGATGTCACCGGAATGTACGGCCTCCACTGGCTCATCGAACACAACGTGCTCCCCCGCGAGCGCGAGCCCGAGTTCGACGCCTCCTATCTCGCCGGAATCCTTCGCTCCGTTCGCTTCGGCCCCGCCGAGGCCCACGCCCGCGCCCAACTCATGGAGTTCAACTATCTGTTGGAGAAAGGTGCCATCACCCCTCACGCCGGAACCCTCAGCCGCGGCACCGCCCGCGTTGTCTTCGCCGTCGATTACGAGAAACTCCCCGCAGCCATCGCATCACTCAGCAAAGAGCTGCTCGAAATCGAAGCCACCGGAGACCGCCCCCGCGCTGAGCAATGGTTCGCTCGCTACGCCACCATGCCTCCCGCCCTCAAGTCCTCTATCGAATCCACCAAGGGAATCCCCATCGACATCTTTCCCAAATTCTCCTGGGATATACCCATAAGGTAGAGAACTGATCGAATGCGTCGCTGGTACCCCACGTGCGCAATCTCTTGGCTAACGTGGAGTCGTTGACCTTGTCGTTGCTCTCGACGGTTCCATAGTAGATGTGTATGCCATGTGCTGAGAGTGTCATCCTGAGCGCAAGCGAAGGACCCCAGCAATGCCCAAGTCTCCCGTGCGGCCTCAAGCTTTTCAGCCCGCCGTCGATTCTTCTTTGTCCTCGCTCTCGCGGGATATAACTTCCTTAAATCCCCAGGTGGCCCATATTTGCCCCGCTCTTGGGCAAATGTGGGGATGTCAGCCAACTATCCCTACGCGATCTTCACGCGCGAAGTTCCATCGCTCGACCCCACATCTGTACGAATCTCACGACAGAGAATTACAGTAGACATCAGGTCCTAAACGATCATGCCTGAAACCAGCCATCGAACAAGCACCTTCGGCGAGTCGGTCATCCGCCGAATGACGCGCGTAGCCAACGAATGCGGCGCCATCAATCTATCTCAGGGCTTTCCTGACTTCGATCCGCCCGAAGCGCTTCTGGCCGCAGCCGAGCGCACCGCGCGCCAAGGTCCGCATCAATACGCAGTCACCTGGGGAGCGCCAGATTTTCGCGCTGCTCTGGCGCGCAAGCAATCGCGATTCATGGGCATTCCGCTCGACCCCGACGAGAATTTCGTCGTCACCTGCGGCAGCACCGAAGCCATGATGGTGTCGATGATGACCGCCTGCAACCCGGGCGACAAAGTCATCGTCTTCTCGCCTTTTTATGAGAACTACGCTGCCGACGCCATCCTCTCCGGCGCGCAACCCATCCACGTCACCCTTCACCCGCCTGACTTCTGTTTTGATCCCGCCGAGTTGCGCCGCGCCTTCGAGCAGCGTCCAAAAGCGCTGGTCCTGTGCAATCCGTCAAACCCTTCCGGACGCGTCTTCACCCGCGAAGAACTGCTGCACATTGCCGCTCTCGCCGAGGAGTTCGACTGCTTCGTCCTCACCGATGAGGTGTACGAGCACATCGTCTATGAGCCCTATCGCCACACCTACTTCGCGACCCTGCCGGGAATGTTCGAACGCACCATCTCCTGCAGTTCACTGTCCAAGACATACTCCATCACCGGATGGCGTCTCGGCTACGTTATCTCCACACCGCGGGTAATTAACGAAGCTCGCAAGGTGCACGACTTTCTCACCGTCGGTGCCGCCGCTCCGCTGCAAGCCGCAGCCATTGCCGGACTCGAATTGCCGGACAGCTACTACCGCGATCTTCTCTCCACGTATTCCGAAAAACGCGACCTTTTCCTCGGCTGTCTCGACCGCGCCGGTCTCACCTATACACGTCCTCAGGGCGCGTATTACGTCATGATCGACATTTCCGAATTCGGATGGCAGGACGACGTTGCCTTTTGCGAGTGGCTAGCGCGTGAGGTTGGCGTGGCCGCCGTCCCCGGATCCAGTTTCTTTCACGATCCCGTCCGCCACCTGATTCGTCTCCATTTTGCCAAGCGTTCTCAGACGCTCATCGACGCCGGAGAGCGCCTCTCCACCATTCGCGAGAAAGCATTCCACCATCGCTAGTCTTAACGACCTCAGATGCCGAAACCGGGTGGCTCTTCGGGGCAAATGTGGGGAGCAGGCAACCGCCGATCCATCCGCCGCCCCTACCGCTTTTAAAGCACCGCCTTACCGGCTGTACTGCTCCGGAATCGGATTATCTTTCCGCTCCGAGTCCCATAGCACCGACACCACCCACCAGCGCTCGCCGTCCCACATCAGCTGAATGCTGTTGATCCCGCGTGCAAACACCGCACCATCTTTCTCGTGCCGCGACTCATATGTCGAGAAGACCTGCGCAATGCTGCCAAACCGGTCCACATGATTCGCTACGCTGTGCTCGTAGAATCCCTCTTTCTGAAACGCCTCTGCCGCGCGCTTCTCATAAGCACGCGGACTCATCACGCGGCTCACCGCCTCGCCCTTCGCGTTCTTCCCGCTGAATATCAAATGCCCCTCGTCAATAAACAGCCTATGGAAACGCTCCCAGTCCCGCGCTCCCGCCGGACCGCTGATCACGTTGTAGAGCGCGGCAATCGTGCTCTCAATGGTCTTCGTGTCCTGCGGATGCACACTCGTCGCTGGTTGTGGTTGTTGTTCCGCGGGAGCATTCTGTGCAGCAGCCATCGCCGCACAGAACAACGCCAAGATCACCATCCCCATCCGAATCCGATGCTCGAACACTTCAACCTCCGTCCTGATCAACACTCGCCTTCGCTCAACCGCCAATGAAAAAGCTCCGCGGATTTTCCACGGAGCCTCTTCGCAAAAAATTAATTCCTAAGTTACGCCTTTTCCGCCGTCACCGTTTCGCTCACCCATTCCAGCTTCACTGCCTGGGGAATAATGCCTTTTTCGTGACCCATGTTCAGCAGCTTTGCCACGGCTTCGCGACCATCATCGCCATAGTCGAGTGTGCGCTCGTTCACGTACATGCCCACAAACTTGTCGGCGTCTCTCGTGTCCAGATCACGTGCAAACTGCATTGCATATTGCAGCGCCTGTTCGCGATTATCCAGCGCGTGCTGAATGCTGTCGCGTAGCGCCTTGCAAACCTTGGCGATCAACTCCGGCCCCAGGTCCTTGCGAATCGCATTCGCACCCAGTGGCAGCGGCAGTCCCGTCAATTCGCGCCACCACTTGCCCATGTCGAGAATGCGATGCAACCCACTCTTGTCATACGTAAGCTGGCCTTCGTGAATGATCAGTCCTGCATCGAACTTGCCTTCCAGCACTGCAGGAATGATCTTGTCGAATGGCACAACCTCGGTCTCAACGCCGGGAGCAAAGAGCTTTAGCGCCAGCACGGCGGTAGTCAGCGTGCCCGGAATCGCGATCTTCAGCTTCTTCACTTCGTCCAGCGTGTACGGCTTCGCTGCCACGATCATCGGACCGTAGCCATCGCCCACGCTGCCCCCGCTCGGCATCAGCGCATAGCGATCCTGCAGATACGGATATGCATGAAACGAGATTGCGGTCACGTCGTAGTACGCTTCCGCAATCGCCTTGTGATTCAGCGTCTCAATGTCGCACAGTACGTGGGTGAATTTCAGGCCCGGCACCCGAACCTTGTTCGTTGCCAGTCCGTAAAACATGAATGCATCGTCCGAATCCGGACTATGCGCAATCTTGATCTCTGTCAATTCTGTACCAACGCTGCTCATAAAACCTTTTCCCGGAGGCCCAACTGGCCGCCCATAAAAGTACGAATTTCTTCAGCGCTGCTGCGTAGAGCTGCGCTCCTGCGTTACATCTGCGGACTTCCGAGCCTGTGCTCGCCGCGACTTCAAATGCCACCACACGCGAACCGCCACGGCTATCGCCACTCCAATCAGAGCAGCCGCCGACAACACCAGGCTCGCAAAAAGAACTTTGATGGTCACAAGCCTCTAGCATACCAGAGTAGAGCCCGCCCGGACCCCTTTTTCGAGCCTTACTTGTGCATCGCTGCTTCCACTTCTTCCGTCGTATGAGGCAGCGCCGCCGTCAGATTTACCAGCTTACCCGCCTCGTCCAGCATCACGATATCTTCGATCCGCACGCCGATCTTTTCTTCAGGAATGTAGATCCCCGGCTCCACCGTGAACACATCGCCCTTGTCCACCGCCCCCGTCCCCACATCATGCACTTCCAATCCCACGCGATGCCCCAGCCCATGGATGAAATATTTCCCCAGCGGCTGTCCATGCAGATCATGCCCATGCGTGTTGATGTAGTCGTAGGCGACCTGGTAAAGCGAGTTCACATTTGCGTTCGCCTCGCCTTTATTCAAGACACTCTTGCCCGCCACCACTGCCTGCATCACCGCCTGCTGCGCGCCCAGCACCACGTTGTAAATCTCGCGCTGCCTCGGAGTGAAGTGTCCATTGGCCGGAATCGTGCGCGTAATGTCGCTGGCATACATTCCATACTCGCCCGCCACGTCCATCACCACAACGTCGCCGTCATGAATTTCGTGTGAATCTTCCGAATAGTGCAGCACCGTCGAATAGAATCCCGATCCCACAATCGGAGCATATGCCGGACGCTCGCACCCGCCGTCCTGAAACTTGTATTGCATCAGCGCCGCAATCTGGTATTCGAAAACTCCCGGTCGCATCGCCTGGAACGCCGCGCGATGTCCCGCCATCGATGCCTCTGTCGCGTGCCGAATGCGTTCGATCTCCCCTGCGTCTTTATGTTTGCGCAAGTCCGCAATCACGTCGTCGATCTGTTCGTAGCGCACAAAGTTCGGCAGCGAATTCGTTCGCTTCAACCATTCCAGCGGAGCTGTCGAAGGCGTCGTCTCCGGAGCCTGCGCCATCGCCGTATAGATCACCGCTCGCGGCTGCGGAATCATCTGCGCCAGCAAATCGTGCATCTGGTCCAGCGTTGCCACGCGATCAAACCCCGTGACTTCACGTGCCTGCGAATCCTCGGCGCCCAGCTTCGGCCCCGTCCATTTTTCCTGCGTCACATTGTGCGCCGGAAGAAACAGAACTTCCGTATATGGCCGCGCCGGTTTCTCGTCCTTAGCTTCCACCGCTGGAGAAATCACCACCGCTGCGCCTGGCTCCGCCCACCCCGTCAGGTAATAGAAATTATTGTCCTGCCGGAATCCATACACCGCGTTCGGCCCCTCGGCTTCCGTAGCCGCAAACAACACCGCCACTCCGCCGTTTAGCTTTTGCGAAAGCGCCACGCGGCGCGCGCGATAATCCGCTCCCGCTTGCCTGTCCAGCGCAAATAGCGAGGTGGTAATGAAGAAAATGCAGAAAAAAGAAATCCAGCAGAGTAGCCGTATCGACGGCAGCGTGCGAAGCTTCATGGATGCTGAGTATAAACGAACCAAGCGGAGGTGACCGGGTGGCCCACATCTTCCGCGCTGCTTTTGCGCGGAAAATGTGGGAAGAGCGACGCCGTCCAACTCTAAAGGATTGTTCTTGCTATTGCATTGCTCTGACCTAAACACCCACCGGGAACGGCTTAATATGTTCTTCCTCGACGGGTGGCCCACTCAACGCTCTTTTCGTTGAGTGGGGTAGTTGACTTTTGCCTTTGCTCCTGCTCTTGCTTTGCCTTTGCTCCTGGTTTTGCCTTTGCCCTGCTCCCGCCCTTGCCGTTTCTTCGCTAGCCGAAGTAACCTAAACACCCACAGGGAACGGCTTAATATGTTCTTCCTCGTTCCCCGCCTCCGCCGCGCTACGTCCAAACAGCTCAAACCGTCCCTGCAGCAGAGACATCAATCCCGTGTACCAGTACCCATACACAAACAGAATCAGGAAGGGAACTGTAACGTAGTTCTCGTTCGTGACCGCGTACCACACCATCCCCGCGAAGCACGTTCCAATCACCAACTCAATCCAAGGAATGATTCCCAGCCGCTTGCGATATTTCTTAGCCGCCTGCAACGCGACATTCTTCTCGCCCTTGGTCTTCACGCTGTACTTCGGAGTCCTCGCAAACGCCGACTGCTTCCCAAGCAGCGCCTCGATCACGCCCTTTGAGTTCGTAATCGTCAGTCCAATTCCCAGCGCCATCAGGAAAGGTAGATAGAAGAAAGTACGCCACCAGCGCTTCGGAAACAGCTCTTTTTGCGAGACCAGGTAAAAGCTCGAGATGGAAAATGTCGACGCCAGAAACAGCGGCACATCGATGTACATCATCTGGAACCAGCCCTGGTAGAAGCGAATCACCATTGCCGGCATCAGCAGCACCGACAGCACAATCATCAGCGGATAGCTCAGGTTCGCCGTCAAGTGATACCACGCCTCAACCTTTTCCCGGCGGCTCACATTGGCCTTCATCACCTTGGGCAAATCCTTGATCGAGCACTGAATCAACCCCTTCGCCCACCGCACCTGCTGCGTCTTGAATGCCGTCATCTCAATCGGCAGCTCTGCCGGACACTCTACATCCTGCAGATACAGAAAACGCCATCCCTTCAACTGGCAGCGGTAACTCAGGTCCGTATCTTCCGTCAGAGTGTCATGCTGCCAGCCGCCCGCCTCTTCAATCGCCCGAATCCGCCACATCCCAGCCGTGCCGTTGAAGTTGAAGAACACTCCCGCACGCGAGCGCCCGCCATGCTCCAGCACAAAGTGCCCATCCAGCAGAATCGCCTCAACTTCCGTCAGGAACGAGTAGTGCCGATTAATGTGGGTCCATCGCGTCTGCACCATGCCGATGTTGGGCTCGGCAAAGTGATGAATCACCTTCATAATCCAGTCGGCGGGCGGCGTGAAGTCGGCGTCGAAAATCGCCACGAACTCGCCCTTGGCCGTCTTCAATCCATGTTCCAGCGCCCCTGCCTTAAAGCCCGTGCGGTCCGTCCGATGGATGTGAACAATGTCGTGTCCCATCTCGCGGTAACGCGCCACCACTTCCGCGGCCACTCCCACCGTCTCGTCCGTCGAATCATCCAGCAACTGGATGTCCAGCAGGTCGCGCGGATATTCCAGTTTGCAAATCGACTCCACCAGCCGGTCCACCACAAATTGTTCGTTGAAAATAGGTAGCTGGATCGTCAGCCGGGGAAGCTGCTGGAAAGTCGATTTCGGAGTAGTCGTCTTATTCTTGCGATGCTTGTAGTACAACCAAACGAGCTGATAACGATGGAAGCCATACGAGGCCAGAATCACCAGAACGATGAAGTAGGGAATCAGCAACGCCAGGTCAAATCCGTTGGCGTGGTACAGTCCCTTGAAAGCAGGGTTAGTCTGCTTCTGTAAGAATTGCACCACTGGGCTCGGGCGTGGTGCCAGCGCGAATAGAGCCAAAAACTGAGTGATCAAGGCGGATCCCGAAGAGCTGGATTAAGCCGGATGCAAACGATTCCCGGAAAACTCGATTGTACCCGAAGCGGCCCCTGCCTCTGCGCTGCCGCCGCACAGATTTTCCTGTTTGTAACCATTCTGTGCATCCTCAGCTCTGTCGCCCGTGCGCAATCTCCCGCTCCTCCGCCCACCGACCCGTCAGCATATCCAGAGATCGCATGGCGCAGCCCAACCTCCTACTGCAATCCCTATTTCGGATTCCGCCTCAAGCTTTCCTCCGAACTAAAATCCGATCCCATCTATCTCCCCGTGCAGCCCAAAGCTGTCCAGTCTCCAGCCTTGCAGTCGAACGTCGCGCCATCCCCAGCCGTGCAGCCCCCCAACAGCCACATGCTCCTCGCCACCCGCGTCCATCGCTTGGATCGTGACGCGCAGCTTTTCATCTCCGCCCTCGAGGATCTAGCCGACGATTCCGCCCACCAAGCCGCCCGTGAGAGAGTTCATGTAGCACATGAACGCGGCCTTGTAACGTCAGGTCCCCATACGGTTTCCGTTCATGACCACAATCTCTTCCGCCTCCGCATCAGTGGAGACGCGGAAGGTCCCGGCGACGAGAGCAGCTACTTCCTCGTTTTGCGCGGATACACCATCCACATCGCCATCTTCTCTCACGATTCCGATCTTGCCAGCTCCATCGACTCCGCCATCGAGCACATGGAGTTCTTCGAGCCGCACGCCTCCGCCTGCACCGAAGCCCCGCCCGATTCTCCCGCTGCCGCCTCGTCGAAACCATCCGTCCCGCCCGCGCACCTCTATTACGGACCGGCTCTCCCCACCGAACTCGTCGAGTCCACCATTAAAATCTCGCCCGGCTCCAAAATCCCTGATGGGAAGTTTGCCCGCGGAAACTTCTCCAGCCCCGAGCTCGGAGTTCGCGTCGCCCTTCCCCCCGGCTGGCAGCCTCTCTCCAACGAAGACGCCTACCACGTTACCGAGTTAATGCGCGATCCCACCTCTGACCCCGCATCCACCGACCGCCGCCGCGCCCTCTTCCGCGCCTGTTCGCGCGTCATCTTCACCGCCCACTCCCCGAAGACCGAACTTGCCGAACTCGTCCATCCCATGCTCGCCATCGCCGCCATGCCCTTGGGATGCATCCCCGACCTCGCGATGCCCGACTCCACCGCCAGCCACGCCGAGCTCGAAGATTTCGCCACCGTCCTGGTTCGCTCCCTCGGAGTCCTTCAACTGAAGCGCGGCACCATTCGCCGCACTCAGTCCGGCCGCCTAATCTTCAACCTCGACGGCGCGCTCCCCTACCAAGTCTCCGGAGAACTACTCTCCCGCCGCCTCAGCCTGCGCGTCTCGGCCACCGCCAGCGGCTCATGGTTCATCTTCATCTACTCCGTCACCGGAAGCCCCTCCGCCCAGCGCGAACTCGAATCCCGCATCGCCATCGCCAGCCCCGCAACATTGGCAAAGTGACCGCGCACAAAAAAACGCCTCCCGAAGAAGGCGCCTTCTGTTCAAACTCTGTACCAATCGCTATTTTGCCGCTTCCTGACTTACCTGCTTCTCCGCCACCCAAGTGTCGGTCGTACCGCGGCGGATGTCCTGGCTCACGATAGTCAGCAACTTGCGGTCCGGCGCAATCGTAATCTTCGAACTTCCAATCACCTCGCCCTTACGCTTATAGGTCTCCGTGAACGTGTGGTCATCAATCTTCTTCAGCACCACCGACGTAGTCCCCGGGTCGCCGTTGAACGGATAATCCTTTCCATCGAACTTCGCGTTGTAAGATTCACCGGTCTTCGCCTTGTAGTTCACGCCGTCGCCGGTCATCGCATAAGTGAACGTCAAGCCGTTGTCGGACACCTGGTCGAACTTCTCCGTCTTCCACGATCCCGAAACCGCATTCGTCCCCGCCTCCGGTTTGCCAACGCGCGAGTAAGTTCCGGTTGCCGTGACCGGCTGATCGCTTCCCATCGGATGCCCCTCATACTTCTGGGTCATCATCTTGCCGTCCGGTGAAACCGTAAGCGTGTCGCGGAACGTCACCTTGCCGTCCTTCATCCCCACGCGTTCCACTGTCTTGTCGTTCACCATCGTAATCTTCTCGCTGTCAACGTAAGGCGAGCCCGTCACCTTCTGCGGAGTTCCGTCGGCCTTGATGTTGACCTTCGGATCGCATGTCGAGCAGCTATACATCCCGTTCTTCAACTCATAAACCTGCGGTTTAGGGTCCACTTTCGTCTTGTTAAGGTCGATTCGCCAAGTGCCGTCGATCCCGCTCTGGGCGACCGCAACCATCGGCAGCATCAGCAGCATGATCCCTAGAACTTTTCTCATATTGTCCTCTCAAACGTTCAGCTAACTGTTGTGTGGGAGCAACGGGCATGTTCTGCCCAGGCCACATGCGGACGAGGCGGCGCAACCTCTACTTTCGTGGTGACAGATGCGGCTTCCCACCCGCGTGTTGCGTACGTCCAGAGCTGGCCAGAGTCAATTTTTTTGCCGCTTGCCCTGCCGGTAAGTACCTTGGAAGATTCTCACCTCAGCTTGTGAGTTAAATCACAGCCTATTTCCCCCGGTAGTAGTGCAATGCACATGGGGAATAAACGCATAAAACGAAACAACGCTGTCAGGGAGCGTGGTCGGGGTGCGTCTCCGCCTGTTATTCCATGGAGGGCCGATTTATGAATCGGATCAAAGTGACCGTAGATGGCAACGAAGCAGCCGCCTACGTCGCTCACAAGACAAACGAAGTTATCGCCATTTACCCCATCACTCCTTCATCGCCCATGGGCGAGTTCAGTGATCAATGGTCTTCGGACGGCAAGCCTAACATTTGGGGCTCGGTGCCTCATGTCATGGAAATGCAGAGCGAAGGCGGTGCTGTAGCTGCCCTTCACGGAGCGCTGCAGGGTGGAAGCCTGGCCACTACCTTTACTTCGTCCCAGGGTCTCCTGCTGATGATTCCCAACATGTATAAGATCGCCGGCGAACTCACGTCCTGCGTCATCCATGTTGCTGCCCGCTCCATCGCGGCTCAGGGCCTGTCCATCTTCGGCGATCATCAGGATGTCATGGCCGTGCGCCAGACCGGCTGGGCACTGCTTGCCTCCAACAACGTGCAGGAGGTGATGGATACCGCTCTCATCGCACAGGCTGCAACGCTTGCCTCGCGTGTCCCCTTCGTTCACTTCTTTGACGGCTTCCGCACCTCCCACGAAGTCTCCAAAATCGAGCAGCTCACCCTTGACGACATGCGCGCCATGCTGCCCGAGGAATTCATTCATCAGCACCGCGCTCGCTCGCTCTCGCCTGACCGCCCCGTCCTCCGCGGCACCGCCCAGAATCCGGATGTGTACTTCCAGGCACGCGAGACCGTGAATCCCTACTACGCCGCCGTCCCCGCCATTCTGCAGAAGGCGATGGATCGCTTTGCCGAAGTCGTAGGACGCCAGTACAAGCTCTTCGAATACGTCGGCGCTCCCGATGCCGATCGCGTCATCATCCTCATGGGCTCCGGCTGCGACATCGCCGAAGAAGCCGTGAACAAGCTACTCGCAGAGGGTCAAAAGGTCGGCGTCCTCAAGGTCCGCCTGTTCCGTCCTTTCTCCGCCGAACACTTTCTCGCCGCGCTTCCCACCACGGTCCGCACCGTTGCTGTCCTCGACCGCACCAAGGAACCTGGCTCCTCCGGCGAACCGCTCTATCAGGAGATTCTGACTGCGCTGGCCGAAAGCTTTGCTGCCGGCAAAATCGCCTCCATGCCACGCATCGTCGGTGGCCGTTACGGTCTCTCCTCCAAGGAATTCACTCCTGCGATGGTCAAGGCCGTTTTCGACAACATCGCGGAGGTCGTTCCCCTCAATCATTTCACCGTCGGCATCAACGACGACGTCAGCCACACTTCGCTCACCGTTGACCCCAGCTTCTCCACCGAAGATCCCAAGACCGTCCGTGCGCTCTTCTTCGGACTCGGCGCCGATGGCACAGTGGGCGCCAACAAGAACTCCATCAAGATCATCGGTGAAGATACCGAAAATTACGCGCAAGGCTACTTCGTCTACGACTCGAAGAAGTCCGGATCCATCACCACCTCGCATCTGCGCTTCGGCCCCAAGCCCATCCGTTCCAGCTATCTCATCACCCGCGCCAACTTCATTGCCTGCCATCAGTTCAATTTCCTTGAGCGCATCAACGTGCTCAAGCACGCCGTCGAAGGCGCGGTCTTCCTCCTCAACAGCCAATTCAGCAAGGATGAAGTCTGGGATCAACTCCCCCGCCCCGTGCAGCAGCAAATCATCACAAAGAAGCTGCAGTTCTACGTCATCGATGGATACAGCGTGGCCAAGGAAACCGGAATGGGCCAGCGCATCAACACCATCATGCAGACCTGCTTCTTCGCCATCAGCGGCGTATTGGAACGCGAAGAAGCCATCGCCGCCATCAAGAAGGCGATCAAGAAGACCTACGGCAAACGTGGCGAAGCCGTCGTCGCGAAGAATTTCGCTGCCGTCGATCAGACTCTCGAAAACCTCCATCGCGTCACGGTTCCCACCGCCACCACCAGTGCTGTTGAGCTTCGTCCGCCGGTTCCCACCCAGGCTCCCGAGTTCGTGCAACAGGTGCTTGCGCCCATGATCTTCGGCACCGGAGACGATCTTCCCGTCTCTGCCATGCCCGTCGATGGCACCTATCCCACCGGCACCGCACAATGGGAAAAGCGCAACATCGCCCTCGAAGTTCCAGCCTGGGACGAGTCGCTCTGCATCCAGTGCGGCAAGTGCGTACTGGTCTGCCCCCACGCCGTCATTCGCGCCAAGGTTTACTCCAGCGATCTGCTTGCCTCGGCACCGGAAAGCTTCAAGTCCGCCGATCCCAAGTGGAAGAACTTTGCAACCTTCAAGTACACCTTGCAGGTTGCCCCTGAAGACTGCACTGGCTGCGCACTTTGCGTAGAGGCTTGCCCTGCAAAATCCAAGAGCGAAGCCAAGCACAAGGCAATCAACATGGTGCCTCAGCCTGAGATTCGCGAACGCGAAGCCCGCAACTGGAACTTCTTCCTCTCTCTGCCTGAAGTGCCGCGCGAGCAGCTCTCCACCACGCAGGTCAAGGACGTCCAACTCCTGCAGCCGCTCTTTGAGTTCTCCGGCGCCTGCTCCGGATGCGGCGAAACCCCTTACATCAAGTTGCTCTCGCAGCTCTACGGCGATCGCACCGTCATCGCCAACGCCACCGGATGCTCTTCCATCTACGGCGGCAACTTGCCCACCACGCCCTACACCTTTAACAAGGATGGACGCGGTATCGCATGGTCCAACTCGCTTTTCGAGGACAATGCCGAGTTCGGTCTTGGCATCCGTCTCTCGCTCGACAAAAATCGCGACTACGCTCGCGAGTTGCTGGTTCGCCTCGCCTCCAAGCTCCCTGAGGAACTGGTGAAAGCCATCCTCGGAGCCAATCAGCGTGGCGAAGCCGCCATCGCCGAGCAGCGAGCCCGCGTCGCGCAACTCAAGCAGTCCCTCGCTGGCGTCGATTCTCCCGAAGCCCGCACCCTTCTCGACATAGCCGACTTGCTGGTAGAGAAAGCGGTCTGGATCGTCGGTGGCGACGGTTGGGCCTATGACATCGGTTACGGCGGCCTCGACCACATCATGGCCTCCGGACGCAATGTCAACGTGCTCGTACTCGACACCGAGGTTTACTCCAACACCGGTGGCCAGATGTCGAAATCGACCCCGCGTGGTGCGGTAGCCAAGTTCGCCGCAGCCGGCAAGGCTCGTCCCAAGAAGGACCTTGCACTCATCGCCATGAGCTATCCCGCATACGTTGCTCGTGTCGCCATGGGCTCCAGTGACATGCAAACGCTCAAGGCATTCAATGAGGCGGAAGCCTTCGATGGTCCGTCCCTCATCCTTGCCTACAGCCATTGCATCGCGCACGGCTACGATCTGGTTCACGGACTCGATCAGCAGAAGGCTGCCGTGCAGAGTGGTCACTGGCCTCTCTTCCGCTACAATCCAACGGCTGCTCCCGGACAAGCGAATTTTGTCCTCGATAGCAAAGCCCCAAGCATTCCGCTTGAGCAGTACATTTACAATGAGACCCGCTACACCATGCTTCGACAGAGCAATCCAGAAGCTGCAAAAGAACTTCTGGCGCTAGGTCAGCAAGATGTGAACGATCGCTGGAAGCGCTACGAAGCACTGGCCGAGAAGGCCACGGCAACTGCCGTCGCCGAGACTGCCGCTGCCGCTGCAAATGCCGCGAAGGGAGCACAGTAATGATCGACCTGACAACGCAGTATCTCGGACTCAAGCTTCGCAACCCGCTCGTTGCCTCTGCATCGCCACTCTGCAAGGAGATCGCAAACCTTCGTCAGATGGAAGATGCCGGAGCCTCCGCCGTCGTTCTGCACTCGCTCTTCGAGGAGCAGATCAATGTCGAGTCCAATGAACTTGACCGGTTCCTTTGGGAAGGCACGGAAATCGGGGCTGAGAGCACTTCCATGTACCCCGATCTCCATGACTACAACCTGACTCCCGACGGCTACCTCGAACACATCCGCCAGGCCAAGCAGAGCCTCTCCATTCCGGTCATCGCTTCGCTCAACGGTGTTTCCCGCGGAGGCTGGGTCAGCTACGCTCGCGAAATGCAGCAAGCTGGCGCCGACGCCATCGAACTCAACGTTTACTTCATCCCCGCCGATCCCCTGTCGAGTTCCGGAGACATCGAGAAGCTCTACCTCGATCTGGTCACCCAGGTCCGCGACACCGTCACCATTCCGCTAGCGGTAAAGGTTGGTCCCTACTTCAGCTCCTTCGGCAACATGGCGCAGCGCCTCGAAGCCGCCGGAGCCAACGCGATTGTCCTCTTCAATCGCTTCTACCAGCCCGACTTCGACCTCGATGAACTTGAGGTCAAGCCCGCGCTCACCCTATCCAATAGCAGTGAGTTATTGCTGCGCTTGCATTGGGCTGCCATGCTCTACGGCCACATCCACTCTGACATTGCGATCACCGGAGGTGTCCACACCGCCGAGGACGTAGTGAAGTCGATGATGTCCGGAGCAAAAGTCACCATGCTAGCCTCCGCACTCCTGGAGAACGGAATCGGCTATCTCCGCCCCTTGCGCAATCAACTGGAAGCATGGCTGGAAAAGCACGAATACGAAACCATCCGCCAGATGCAAGGCAGCATGAGTCAGCAAAACGTCCCCAACCCCAAAGCTTTCCAGCGCGCCAACTACATGAAGGTGCTCTCCAGCTACGCCGGCAAGTAGTTTTCGAAAGAAGTTAGCCTCAAGTATGGAGCGGCCTCGTGCCGCTCCATTTTGCTGTTGCTCTTGCTTTCCTTCGACTATCACCAAACCGGGTGGCCCACATATGCCTTCTTTTGGCATGTGTGGGGAACCAAGAAAGTCCGCGCCAAATGTTCTTGCCTTTGCTCTTGCTCTTGTCTTTGTCTTTGCTCTTGCCTTTGTCTTTGCTCTTGCCTTTGTCTTTGCTCTTGCCTTTGCTCTTGCTCTTGCTCTTGCCTTTGATCTTCACCAGCCGTGAACAAAAGCTTTTTGCCTTGCCCAACCCCCAACTAGCCCACTACCCTGAAAAAATGCCCTCCCACCTTAAGCGCTACCACCAATCTGGGCAGTCGCATTTCATTACCTTCACCTGCTATCACCGCCTCCCACAGCTGCAAGACCCCAAATCTCGCGACACTTTTGTACTCACGCTCGAACGCTCTCGCATCAAGTACAACTTCCGCGTCTACGGATACGTAGTGATGCCCGAGCACGTACACCTACTGATCTCCGAGCCAGAGCGCGACACCATCGCCCAAGCGATGCAATCCCTGAAGACTTCCTCATCCAAGCAGATTGCAATTCATCCTCTTTGGCAGAAGCGCTATTACGACCGCAACATCCGCGACTACGAAGAGTTCACCGAGAAGCTTCGATACATCCACCGCAATCCAGTCAAGCGAGAACTTGTAAAGAGTCCTGAAGACTACCCTTGGAGCAGTTTCCGGCATTACGCTCTCGCCGAAGCTGGAGTAGTAGAAATTGAATCCCGATGGACCGCCGATCGACGCACCGGTCACGAGCCCGACCTTCTTAACAACTCTCGAACTGCCTCCTGATATCATTGCCAGTTTGCTGAATCACCTCAGGAGTTGTTCATGAAACGTCGCATCCTTGTCCTCGTGGCATTGCTCTGCAGTCTCGCCGCATTCTCCGCTGCCGATGAAGGCATGTGGCTCTTTAACAAGGCACCGAAAGATCAGATCAAGAAAGATCACAACTTCACCGTCACCCAGCCTTGGCTTGATCACCTCCGCCTCGGCTCCGTACGCTTTAATAACGGAGGCTCCGGCTCCTTTGTCTCCGAAGACGGACTCGCCTTCACCAACCACCACGTTGGACGCGTTTGCCTCCAGCAGCTCTCCACTGAGAAGAAGGACTACATCAAGGACGGCTTCTACGCCAAAACCCAAGCCGACGAAGGCAAGTGTCCCGACCTCGAACTCAATGTCCTCGTCGACATTCAGGACGTAACCGCTGATGTGCAGGGCGCAGCCACCTCCACCATGACCGATGCCGAGGGTGCGCAAGCCCAGCGCCAGAAGATGTCGGCCATCGAGAAGGAGTGCTCAGAGAAGAGCGGCCTGCGTTGCGACATCGTCACGCTCTACGCCGGCGGCATGTACAACCTCTACAAGTACAAGAAGTACACGGACGTGCGCGTCGTCTTCGCACCCGAAGCGCAGATGGCATTCTTCGGCGGAGACCACGACAACTTCGAGTACCCGCGCTACGATCTCGATATCACGTACTTCCGTGTATATGAGAACGATAAGCCCGTACACCTCACCAATTACTTGAAGTGGTCTGCCACTGGAACCAAGGCGGGCGATCTGGTCTTTGTCTCCGGACACCCCGGCGGAACCGAGCGCCTGCTCACCATGGCCGAGCTCAACTACCTCAAGGACGTTCAGACCGCATACGTCATCGACCTGCTGACCCGCCGCGACAAAGTGCTCCACGACTTCGCCTCTAAGTCTGCGGAAAACGCTCGCGTCGCCGGTGACGATATCTTCGGAGTTGAGAACTCGCTGAAAGCCTACAAGGGCCGCCGCAGCGGACTCGAAGACAAAGAGTTGATGGGCAAGAAAGTCGCCGACGAACAGAAACTGCGCGCCGCCGTCAACGCCGATCCCAAGCTCAAGACCGCCTACGGCACTGCCTGGGACGAAGTTGCCAAGGCCGTTGAAGTCCGCAAGCAACTCTTCTTCCCGTATACCTTCGTCGAACGCGCCGGAGGCTTCAACGCCGAACTCGCGCAGTTCGCCCGCGTCCTCGTTCGTGTCACCGCCGAAAAGCAGAAGCCTAATCCAGAGCGTCTCCGCGAATTCAGCGAAGCCCGTCTGCCCTCACTCGAACAGCAGTTATTCTCCACCGCTCCCGTCTATCGCATGCTCGACGTCGTCACCCTCACCGAGTCGCTCACGCTGATGCAGGAGAAACTCGGCGCCGACGATCCGACCGTAAAACGCGCGCTCAACGGCAAGACTCCCGCCGAAGCCGCCCAGGCCTACATCGACGGCAGCAAGCTTGACGATCCAGCCCTTCGCAAACAGCTCTACCAGGGCGGAGCCGACGCCGTTGCCGCCAGCACCGATCCTCTCATCGTGCTCATGCGCGACATCGATCCCCGCGCCCGCGAGATCCGCAAGCAGTGGGACGACAAAGTCGATGCCGTCGTTCGCCAGAACTCCACGAAGATCGCCAAGGCCCGCTTTGCCGTGCAGGGCACCAACAGCTATCCCGACGCCACCTTCACCCTGCGCCTCAGCTACGGCACCATCAAGGGCTACCAGGAAAACGGCAAGCAGATCGCTCCCTACACCAACATGGGCGGAGCCTTTGAACACGCCGCCGCCAATGGCAACAAGGGTGACTTCGAATTGCCGAAGACCTGGGACGCAGCCAAGAGCAAGCTCGATCTAAAGACTCCTCTCAACTTCGTTCACACCTCCGACATCATCGGCGGCAACTCTGGTTCACCGACCGTTGACAAGAAAGGTGAAGTCGTCGGCATCATCTTTGACGGCAACATCCAGTCGCTGCCGTGGGACTTCGCCTACGACGATCGTCAAGGCCGCGCCGTCTCGGTTGACTCGCGTGCCATCCTCGAATCGATTCGCAAAATCTACAGCGCGAATCCTCTCGCCGACGAACTCGTAAGCGGTCACCAGCCGAAAGCTGCTGCCGCCACCAAATAAAATTGCAGTTCACCTTTAACCGGGGCCGCCTGAATCGAAACTTCAGGCGGCCTTTTCTCAACTATTTACCTTTCGGTCAACAGCCTTGTGCGACGGTGTCGCCTGACTCGCCAATACCTGGCCCTCCTGCACAACGATTGCTCAATCGGTAACTGACACTCCCACAAACGATTATCAGAACAGTCAATCCTTCTCTCCGCTCTCGTCTACAATCGATAACAGCCGATTTATGATCCGCACCTACTTCCATGTTGATATGGACGCCTTTTTCGTCTCCGTCGAGGAGCTCTACGATCCCTCGCTGAAGGGCAAACCCGTCGTCGTAGGCGGTCGCGCCGACCAGCGAGGCGTCGTTGCAGCCGCGTCCTACGCGGCTCGCAGATATGGCGTGCACTCGGCGATGCCGCTGCGCGAAGCCGCAAGGCTCTGCCCTCACGCCGTGTTTCTGGAAGGCCATCCCGAGCGCTACCGCGAATCCTCGGCAGCCGTGCGCCGCGTCCTGCTGCAGTTCACTCCCGTAGTCGAAATGGCTTCTATCGACGAAGCCTATCTCGACATGACCGGCACCGAGCGTCTCCACGGCCCATCGATGAAGTCCGCGGATTTACTGCACAAAACGATGAAGCGCGAGACGCAGCTCAATTGCTCTGTCGGCATCGCCACCGCTCGCGTCGTCGCCAAAGTCGCCAGCGATCAGGCCAAACCCAATGGCGTTCTCCAGATTCTCCCTGGCCTCGAAGCCAGCTTTCTTGCGCCTCTCGACGTGCGCCGATTGCCCGGCGTCGGCAAGGTTACAGAAGAAAAATTGCGCGCATGCGGCGTACGAACCATCGGCGATCTCGCCGCGCTCAGCGAATCGGCGCTCGGCAGAAAGATCGGCGAAGGCCTTGCTGCGCTGATTGAAAAAGCGCAAGGCCAGGACGCCGGCGGATGGTATGACCAGGAGGTCGGCGCCAACAACGAACCAAAATCGATCAGTCACGAGCACACCTTCAATCGCGACGAGCGCGATCCGGTCGCTCTGGAATCAATGCTGGCGCGGCTCACAGAGATGGTCTGCCGACGTCTGCGCGAGCACCGGCTGCACGCACGCAAAGTGCAGATCAAGCTGCGCTACTCGGACTTCACCACCTACACACGCGGCCGCACGCTCGAACGCCCCACGCAACTCGACTCAGAGGTGCTGGACATCGTGCGTGATTTGTTCCATGCGAATTGGGAGAAAGGCCGCGCCTTGCGGCTCATCGGCGTGCAGACGAACTCACTCGAACAGGGCAGTGGACAGATGGACCTGCTTTCGAGCGTGCAGGAGACGCGAATGAAAAACGCGATGAGCGCCGTTGATGCTCTGCGCGATCGCTTCGGAGAATCGGCTGTTTCGCTGGCGAGTGGAATGAGCGCCAGATTCCGCGAGCGTACTCAGGAGAATCCCGCGGCACTCCCGGGCAAAGAGCCGCCCTCGAAACGCAAGCCCTCTGAGTAGTCCGTTTTCTATACTCCTCCGGTTTTCATACTTCTACTGTTGAGTGCAGTTTTGCTGAATGATTTCATTGCTCCATAGGCACGCTTCGCGATGAGCATCCCAGATCGCTTCTTCGGACATCGTGCTCGCCGCAGCCATGGTACTGATTTCGTTCCATGCGCTGCGCTCGCAGCAAACGGCTAAATGCAGTAGCCTCCCGAGGCCACTGCGGCTGCCGCGAAGCGCGTCTTTGCACTCGGTCGCGAGCGGAAGCTGTGAAATCAGCATCTCCATGGGTCTGTCGAGGATTGCATCCATCAACGACATCAGTCCCACCATGAATGCTCCACTGGTATCTTCCCCGGTGAGAGACGCGAGAGTTTCACAGGTTCGCGCGCGGCTCAGCGCGCTCAATATCAATTCAGCGGGACGGTCGTAGGAGACAGAGATAGCAACTACAATCGAAACCCACTTCCGGATTTCGCGCCTGCCTAACAGTGAAAGAGCATGCCGGATGGATCGGACCGGGAATAATCCAAAGGCCGCAGAGTTCAAATATCGCAGCAGACGGTAGCAGAGGGAAGGCTCCTGCAGAACGGCTCGCTCCAGCTCTTCAACTTCGTATACATCTCGGCTGGCGATGTTCAGCACGTTAATGTAGGTGAGCTTGGAACAGGGAATATCTACCATCGTGATGGTTTGCGGCTTACAGAAAAAGTACCCCTGGAAATAATGGTAGCCAAGGCGCAAGGCGAACTGGAAATGATCGCTGGTCTCAACTTTTTCCGCGAGTAACTTAATTCCCCGACGCCGCATGTCGGCGGCGATAGCAGCCTGTCGTGCCGAGTCCGTCGCCAGAAAATCCACCTTCACCATGTCTGCAAAGGGCAGCAAGCGCAACGTGTCCGGAGTGGGAACATAGTCATCGAGCGCGATGACGTATCCAGCTCTCCGCAGGCGATCGCAGGCTGCAATCGTTTGCTCATCCGCGACAACGTTCTCCAACACTTCAATTACGATACGGTCCCGCGGCAGCAGAGTGATGACGTCGTCCAGAAGTATATTGCGCGTGCAATTGATGAATCCGGGGTGCCTGCCGGTGAGTGCCGAGGATCCGAAAAGCAGCGAGAAATCGATGGTGTTGCAGGTTGCGTTATCTGCGTCGTTACAGCAAAAGAAATTTTCAGGCCCTGAGCGGAAGAGCAATTCGTAGCCGTAGGTGTTTTGCTCGCGGTCCAGAATCGGCTGCCGCGCGATATAGCGCAAATAGGACTTTGCGTCGATGCTGGCAAGACTAGGGGGAGGGCCGGGAGTTATGCGGCCGGGCTGTATGGAGGGGCTCACGATCCAAGATGTACCACGCTACGAGCCGGCAACTTCTCGGTTATTCACTGAGCGCTAGGAGTTCACATTCGCCATCAAGCCATTTTGAATTCTCTCCCGGTTCGGGAACAGCGCATCTATGGAGTGATGGCCTTGGACTTGCTGTATTGGCCGAGGCGAGCGCGCATGTAGGAAATCACATCATCAAGAATCTGGTCGAGATTGCGGTGCGTTTGGAAATTGAATGCGGCCTCAGCCTTGCTAACGTCGGGCACTCGGCGATGCATGTCTTCAAAACCTCGTGCGTAGGCCAGCCCATAGGGGATGTGAGTGATGGGACTCACGGAGCCGCTGGCCGCCAGTACACGCGCTGCGAGCTGGTTAATGTTGATCTCTGAGGTGCTGCCGAGATTGTAGATCTCCCCGATTGTTTTGTCGTGACCGGCAATGGCCACAAGGCCTTGAACGATGTCAGAGACATGAGAGAAGCATCGCGATTGCTCGCCTGTTCCGTAGATGGTGATGGCCTCGCCGAGAAGAGCCTGATGGACGAAGGTAGGCAGCACCATCCCATATCGTCCACTTTGGCGCGGGCCCACGGTGTTGAAGAGTCTCACGATCGTTACCGGCAATCCAGACTCGCTATGCCATGCGAGTGCCAGGAATTCGTCAATCGCTTTCGAGCACGCGTAACTCCAGCGACTGTGGTCTGTCGGTCCGAGCACCAGGTCGCCGTCTTCGCGGAACGGCAATTGCGTGCTCTTGCCGTACACCTCTGACGTTGAGGCGAGCACGAGTCTGCGCGAATGCCCGGCTGCCAGTCGGAGCACAAGATCCGTTCCGGAAACATTGGTATGGATCGTCTCGACCGGCGACTCGATAATCTGCTTGACGCCAACCGCAGCGGCCAAGTGGTACACAATATCGCTGTCTGCAATCAGGCAACACAGGAGTTCGCTGTTGAAGATGGAATTCAAATGGAAAACGAATGCCGGATTGCTCAACAAGTGAGAGATGTTTGCGCGCGACCCGGCGGAGAGGTCATCCAGCACCGCAACCTGGTGGCCCTCGAGAAGCAAAGCTTCCGCAAGATGGGACCCGATGAAGCCAGCTCCGCCGGTAATGAGAACTCGCATTACTGCTCCTCTGCTGCTGGATCATTATAGGGGAGGAGGGCTGAATGTGCGGGCGGTTAGAATGTACTCATGATTCTGCGAAGCGATAGTGTGGATCTGTTTTACGAACTGAGGGGCGAAGGGCCGGATGTCGTGATGCTGCACCCATTTCCCTCGGATCATAACTTCTGGCTTCCAATGGCTCAGCATCTGGAGTCGCGCTTCCGGCTAGTGCTGCCAGATCTGCGCGGACTAGGTCGCTCCGGCGTCGGTGAGGGCGCAACCACGATGGCGAAACTTGCCGACGATGTGCTGCGTCTGTGCGACGAGTTAAAGATCGGACGCGCTGTGTTCGTTGGTTGTTCTGTAGGAGGTTATACGCTCTTCGAGTTCTGGCGACGCTCCCGTGATCGCGTGAAGGCCCTGGTCCTCATGGACACCAGGGCAGGCGCGGATACTGAGGAGGGACGCACGGGACGGCTGAAGAATGCAGAAGAAACTCTGCAGAAGGGGCCGAGCTGGGCCATCGAACAGATCATGCCCAAGCTGCTGGCTCCGGTGACGATGAGCTCACGATTGGATGTGGTGGAAGCCGCAAAGAAAACCATGTCGCAATCAGGGGCACAGGGGATGGCAGCAATGCAACGCGGCATGGCCGTGCGTGCGGACAGCTTAGAGGTTCTGGCGCAGATCGACGTTCCAGCGCTGGTTCTGGGCGGGGAAGACGACATGGCTTCGCCGGTGAGTGAGCTGGAACGAATCGCGCGTGGAATCCGCGGAGCAGAGCTGAAGATCGTGAACAGGGCTGGCCACTTTGCCGCTTTCGAACAGCCGACGGAAGTTGGTCGCATCCTCCGCGAATTTCTGGAGAAAAACGGTCGCTGAGCGAACGTCCGCACTTCAGCCCAGCAAAAGGCCGCGGTTCGCGCGGCCTTTTAGATCACAATCAGAGACTACTTGCTTGCAGTGATGGTTCGTTCGCGGAGATGATCGAGCATTTTCCGGGCATTGTCAGAAGCTCGGCCGGTAGGCTGCTGCGCAAGGAATATTTCAATTTCCTGGGTGGCGCGGGGCACCTCCGTAAGTCCTACCAGTGCGTAGCCGCGTACCAGATGCAGCTCAGGCGTTTCCTTTTCTGCTCCGCCCTGCAGTTTCGAGGCACGATCCGTGTTCTGCAGAGCAGTGGCGTACTGGCCCTTTCCGATGTTCGCGCGGGCAAGTTCGAAGTACATTTGCCATATGGTGGTGGTAAGGCGCTCAGCTTGTCCCAGGATCAGAAGCGACTCGTCGAATCGTCCTGCTGAGTTCAATTCAGAAGCCAAGGCAACGTAGGACAGGGGATACTTGGAATCGTACTGGATGGCCTGCTGAAAATCGGCAATTGCTTCCGCCTTTTCGCCCATTTCCGATTCGAGCACTCCTTTCAACGTGAGAGCCTCGGCGAACTTCGGATACACGGCGAGCGCTTCATTCACTTTTTTACTAGCCTCATCGAGTTTGCCGTGTGCCATGGCCCGGGCTGCCTTCACATACAATGAGCGGGCTTTTGCTGGAACCCTGTACTGCGAAACAGAAACTGTGGAGCCACCATCGACTCTGACTTCGGCGTCCGATTTACTCGGTAGACGAAAGTCGACGGTAGACGCGTGTGACATGGAGTCGATACGAACCCGATCGCGGGATTCTGAGGTTCCGGAGCTCGCCGTAATCTCATAGTCGCCGGGCAAAATGTTGTAGAGTGCAAAGGAGCCACTGGCGTCCGAGTGTGCCGTAACACTCCGGCTCCCTCGTGCAGTGTCGCGGAGCTCTATTCTTGCGTCTTGAACGGCGTGGCCGTCCATTGTATGCACAGTTCCGGAGATACTGGCTAGGTTCGCGCCGTCTCCGAAGGAAGGATCTTCCTGTTGTGAGGAGGTGGGCATGTTGCGTCGCGGATCGGATGGACGCTGTGCCTGTGCGGGAGCTGACAGGCACAATGTTGCGAAAAAGAGAGACGCTGCGACCATGCGATTAGGCTTCATAGCTCATCCTTTAAACTGGCAATTGTCAAAAGGGTTGCTGAATTAGAAGGCTATAGCCCTCTCAATCACCGTTATCCGGGACTTGCACGGTGAACATTGGAGAAAGTACAGGCACTACAAGTTGGCTCGTGTCAAGGCGGGAGCAGGATTTATATTTTTTATGAGCGGGCAACCTGGCGATGTTTTGTTAAGCACGCCCAAAGGATAAGGACACGTCATGGATGTAAAAGTGGGGGCAGCAACGCAGATTCAGGGCAGCGTGCGAACCGCCGGAGATAAGTCGGTTTCACATCGTTACGCAATGCTGGCGGGGATGGCCGAAGGCACTTCGGAATTCGAAAATTTTTCGAGTTCGGCGGATTGCGCAAGCACGCTGGCATGCATGGAAGCCTTGGGGGCACGTGTGCGCCGCGAAGGTAATCGCGTCGAGGTCGATGGAGTGGGTGGCAATTTGAGGGCTCCGTCGGGCGAACTCGATTGCGGTAATAGCGGTTCAACCATGCGAATGCTGAGCGGCATTATTGCGGCGCAACCGTTTGAGAGCGTGATGACCGGAGATGCATCTCTGAGCAAGCGTCCAATGCGCCGCGTGATTGAGCCGTTGCAGAAAATGGGAGCAAGGATCGATTCGCACGACGGTTGTGCTCCGTTGAAAATCCACGGAGCTAAGCTGAAGGCCATTTCCTATGAGCCTCCAGTGGCAAGTGCGCAGGTCAAGAGCTGCGTGCTGCTGGCAGGGTTATTTGCTGACGGCGAAACCACTGTGATCGAAAAAGTGAGGACGCGCGATCATACGGAACTGGCGCTGAAGGCTTTTGGTGGCGAGGTGCAACGGGATGGTGATCGGGTAAGCGTTAGCGGAAAACAGAAACTGCACGCAGTAAAAGCATATGTACCCGGAGACCTGTCTTCGGTGACGTTTTTCCTGTGCGCTGCCGCGCTGTTTCCGGGATCGAATCTTGTAGTCGATTCGGTTCTGCTGAATCCAACCCGATCGGTGGTGCTGGATGTGCTCGCCAGCATGGGAGTGAAAGTCAGCTTCATCAGCGTCGAGGATCAATACGGCGAACTGATTGGAACCATGCAGGCCGAAGGCGGCATCTTCACGGGAGGAGTGATCCGGGGAGCCCAAAGCGCGGCGTTGATCGACGAACTGCCAGCGATTGCGGCCGTGGCTCCGTACAGCGCAAACGGAGTGGAGATTCGCGATGCTGCGGAATTACGGGTAAAGGAAAGCGATCGCATTGATGCGGTTGTGCGCAATTTGCGCGCCATGGGCGCGGATGTGCAGGAATTCCCGGATGGGATGTGGATTCCAGGCGGACAAAAGCTCCACGGCGCAAGGGTCGAGAGCTTCGACGATCATCGAATTGCGATGGCATTTGCGGTCGCCGCGTTGCGTGCCGATGGCGAAACTACGATTAGTGGCGCAGAGGCAGTTGCGGTGTCATTCCCCGAATTCTTCGAGGCATTGGGCAAGGTCACAAAGTGAATGTGAGCTGCGGTACATGCGGGCCGCGGAAAAAAACAAGAAAATTCGATAGCTGCATTGCAGCCCACCCCGGAAAAGCTTCGACCATCATATCGGTCAGCATACCGCCTCAAGCAATTGGCCGGGAATTCTTCCGGTAAGGGCGGGATGGACAGATCATTGGGGGAAAGAATGATGAGACGCAAGCTTTTGGGAATGGCTCTGGCGTTATGCGTGTTGGCGCCCGCGTCATTTGCACAGAGAGTCAGCAGCGGTCCGACTTACGATCATGGAGAGGTCGGCGCTTTCTTGAATTACACACGTTTGCATAACGCGGGTGATACCAATTTCTACGGCTTGGGAGGAAGGGTCGGATTCAACGTGCATCCGAACGTTTCGTTGGAAGCCGAAGGTGCTTATGATTTCCAGCGGAATGTGGACACGCAGGTGAGCTTCACCAACGGCACCTTTTCCAGCGTGCGTAGCAGGCTGCGCATGGCTCACTTCATGTTCGGCCCTAAATTCACGGTCGGCACGTCGAGCCCCGTACGTGTATTTGTGACGGCCAAAGGTGGATTGCTGAATTTCTCGACCGACACGAACTTTGGCAACCAGGTAACCAACGTTCCTTTCAGCGATACGAATGGAGTGTTCTATCCTGCGGGGGGAATCGAATTTTTCGCGGGCTGGTTTGGGGCGCGTTTTGAAGCAGGCGATGAGATGTATTTCGATCACGGAGCGAATCACAATCTGCGTGTGACCGCGGGACCGACGATTCGCTTCTAAACGATTCGTCGGTGATCGTGCAGTATCGAACTCGGGCCGAAACGGCTGCAAACAATCTGGCACCTCCGAGATGGAGGTGCCAGATTATTCTTTGGATGTAAAGTGTATTGAAACCGCAGTGCGGTCACTGCATCCCGGTATTCTTTGGTGAGGCGGGGGCGTCGAGTTCGAAGATCAATTCGGTTCCGGCGGGCAAAGTCAAATCGCGATGCTTGATTACGATGTGCCCGGCAGCGACAATTACTCCGCTGGCGGTACCTATCAGCAGTCCTTCCGGACCCGCAATAATGCCACCCGCGATCGCACCCACACCGGCCAGCGCGCCGGTTTCAATTTTGTTAAGCGGATTGGGTGAAGATCCTCGGACGTTTCCTTCCTGATCCACATCAAGTTCATGCGGAGTGGCCGTATCGACCACCGAGGCGGTGAAGTTGAGTTCTTCGCCATTAGGCATACGCGCGCTGAGAGCCTTGATGGTGATGGAAGGCTTGCCGGAGAATCGGCGCGCTCCATGCGCGTGCTCCACCCGGCAGTTCACGGTTGAGCCTGTAGGAAGAACGATGCTTCCATTGACCTGCACTGGCGCTGTCAGCGTGGCGGAGAGTTGCTCACCAATCCTGGCGTTGGAGGTCGAGACACTGCGGTTCAACTTAAGCCGCAGGACGGTGGCAACCGGGAGCAAGGGGCGCTCCGGAGTTGCGCGTATATGCAGATCGGGCTGATCCTTCGGAGCGGCGGAGAGAGGCTCGGGCTGCATCCTGGCCTTCTGAGTTTCTCCCGTCAGGGAAGGATCGGAGGTGACGAACGAGGGTGCGGGGGCCTGCGCGAAGGCGGTGGTGGTTAGCATCATCAGACAGAGCAGTCGGGGGAAACTGGTCATTTTGCAAACTCCTGGGCAGCAGAAATAAACCCATGGCACGAGACTAGAGCGGCCCCGTTCCTGGCGCAACAGGACTGTACCAAGGCAGTTACGGATTACGGTTCTATCAGCAGAATTTCGCAAGATGAGAAGAAGAGGGATGCCCGGGTTGTTACGCTCAATCGGCGGGCGGCTGGCAGGGAACCATCAGTACTCGCTGAGTAGCATATAATTCTCTAAGTTTGGCGAACTATCTCAATCTCGCCTATTCATGCAGGTCGCCGGTAAAGTCATTCGGCGCCCAATCGCATTTATCTTCCCTAACAAATCACAAGAGGAATCTATGACAGAGATCGATCTGGTACATGCGCGCGAAGTCCTTGATTCACGTGGTAATCCTACGGTGGAAGCTGAAGTAACGCTGAGCAGCGGTGCCAAAGGGCGTGCCATTGTCCCGAGCGGCGCTTCGACGGGCGAACATGAAGCAGTAGAGCTGCGGGACGGTGACAAGTCACGCTATATCGGCAAGGGCGTGCTGAAGGCGGTGGAAAATGTAAATTCCGTCATCGGCCCGCACATCGAAGGACTGGACGCCTCGCGCCAGAGTGATCTGGATGCCGAGATGATCGAGTTGGACGGCACCGAGAATAAAGAGAAGCTCGGAGCGAACGCGATCCTGGCAGTCAGCATGGCGGCAGCACGTGCAGCGGCCGACCACTATGACGTTCCTCTGTATCGTTATCTCGGCGGCGTGAACGCGAGCATTCTGCCGGTGCCGATGATGAACATCATCAACGGCGGCGCACACGCGGATTCCAACGTCGATTTCCAGGAATTCATGGCGATGCCAGTCGGCGCGCCTTCTTTCTCAGAAGCGCTGCGCTGGGGAGCGGAAACTTTCCATGCGCTCAAGAACGTGTTGAAGAAGAGAGGCTACAACACGGCGGTGGGCGACGAAGGCGGCTTTGCGCCCTCGTTGAAATCCAATGACGAAGCCATCGAAGTGATCCTGGAAGCAATTACGCAGGCCGGGTACAAGCCGGGCAACGATATTGCAATCGCGCTGGATCCGGCGTCGAGCGAATTCTTTGAGAACGGCAAGTACGTTTTCAAGAAGAGTGACAAGTCGGTGAAGACCTCGGAACAGATGGTGAAGTTCTACGCAGATTGGGCGCGGCAGTATCCCATCGTCTCGCTGGAAGATGGTCTGGCCGAGGACGATTGGGATGGCTGGAAGCTGCTGACGGATGAGTTGGGCAGCAAGATTCAACTGGTGGGCGACGACCTGTTTGTGACCAACACGGCACGCCTGGCGCGGGGTATCGATACCGGTGTAGCCAACTCGATTCTGATCAAGGTGAATCAGATTGGCACCATCACGGAAACTCTGGAAGCGATTGAGATGGCCCGCCGCAACGGTTATACGGCGGTCATGTCGCATCGCTCAGGAGAGACAGAAGACACGTTCATCGCCGATCTTGCAGTTGCCACCGGCACCGGTCAAATCAAGACCGGCTCTGCAAGCCGCACCGACCGCGTTGCCAAGTACAACCAGTTGATGCGAATTGAAGAGGAGCTCGGAGCTGGTGCAAATTTCCTGGGCCTCGGGGCCATCAACTACGGTGGCGACCTGCTGGAAACCGCAGGCGACCAGGAGTAAACCTATTCCGGACTCGCCGCGCGATACGGCGGGTCCGGACATCTTGCGGTAGTTCCCAATGATGTTTCTAGATGTTTCTTTGCGCGTGAACTCTTAGGAGAAGGTTGATGGTTCGCCGAATTGGATTTGTGACCTTGCTGTTCACAATGATGTGTGGCGCCGGATGGGCGCAGACTGTAGCGCTGGACAGCACTCCGCCGTCGCGCGCGCAAGTGTTGAAGCTGATGTCGTCGATGGGCGTTCAGGAGAGCATTGATGCTTCTCTAAAGAGCACGCAGTTGAAGCTGAAACTCGCAGCTCGCAATTCATTTCAGAAGAAGAATCCAGACGCTGATGCAGCGACTTTGAAAAAGCTGGATACGGTTTTCGACTCCACTCCGCTGTTCACATTCGAATCAATTTCGGAGACGTTGATTCCCGTGTACCAGAAAAATTTGAATGCCTCGGACGTGCAGGCTGGAATTGATTTCTACACTTCGGAGGCCGGAAAGCGGCTGCTTGAGAAAGTCCCGGTGATCATCCGCGAATCGAACGAGAGCGGCGGTCAACTGGTGCAGAAGAAGCTGAAGGCATATAGCGAGGAGCTTGAGAGCAAGTTGGAAAGTTTCCAGGCAGAAGTGGGAAAAGAGAAACCACCGGTGTCGGAAAAGTCAAAGACTGCGGACGATAAATCAACGACCAAGGACAACACGTCCAAGTAGCGCCCTTATTGCGCACGCTTTTTACGGGAGTGTTCGAACGACTATGGCTCGACCTAAACCGCTGGTACTGATCATCCTGGATGGATGGGGATACGCTCCTCCATCGAAAACGAATGCAATTTCGCTGGCCCGCAAACCAACCTATGACAAGCTGTTACGCGAGTTTCCAAACACGCTGGTACACACCAGCGGGAGATTCGTTGGCTTGCCGACAGGACAGATGGGCAACAGCGAGGTTGGACATCTCAATATCGGCGCCGGGCGCGTGGTGTATATGGACATAACGCGGCTCGATCTGATGATCGAGAACGGCGAGTTGTTCAAGCATCCGCTGCTGCTGGAGGCGATGAAGCAGGCGCAGGTGAATGGTCGCCGATTGCACTTCATCGGATTGCTCAGCGATGGCGGTGTGCACTCGCATCAGAATCATCTCCACGCTCTGTTGCAGATGGCTAAGCAGAATGGCGTGGAGCGCGCGTTCGTTCACGCGTTCCTCGATGGGCGGGACACTCCGCCGGATTCAGGCGCGGCATACCTTGAAAAGTTGCAGCAGAAAATGCGCGAGTACGGCATCGGTAAAATTGCCAGCGTAAGTGGCCGTTACTATGCCATGGATCGCGACAAGAAGTGGGAGCGCGAGCGTCAAGCCTTCGACGCTATGGTGCTTGGAAAAGCCGAGGGCGGCGCAGCAAAAGATCCTGTGATGGCCGTGAAGGAGTCCTACAACCGCGGCGTGAACGACGAGTTTGTCGTGCCATTCGTGTGCGTGGATGCCAAGAATCAGCCGGTTGGAATCATTCGCGACGAAGATGTCATCATCAACTTCAACTTCAGGGCGGATCGTGCACGGCAGATCACGCAAGTTCTGACGCGTGAGAGCGGCATCACGCCCCAGGCCGGTAACGACCTGCCGGATGCGGACCGGCTGGAGGTAGAGATTCCGGCTCGTGAGCTGCCGAAGAACCTACACTATCTCTGCATGACCGAGTATGACATTCGTTTTAAATTGCCGACGGTGATCACGCCGGAGCGGCTGAATAACATCCTGGCGAATGTCATGGCGACGCAGAACATGCGTAATTTGCGAGTGGCCGAAACGGAGAAATACGCACACGTTACGTTTTTCTTCAACGGTGGTGTTGAGAAGCCATTTCCCGGCGAAGATCGGGTGCTGGTGCAATCTCCAAAGGTCGCCACCTACGATCTGATGCCGCAGATGAGCGCTGCCGAGGTAACGCGGCAAGTGGTCAAGAATATCGAGGACAACACCTTCGATGTGATGGTGGTCAACTTCGCAAACGCCGACATGGTGGGGCACTCAGGCAGGATTGAGCCAACGGTGAAAGCCGTAGAGACCGTCGATGCGGGACTGAGCGAAATCTACGCGGCGGTGAAGCGTTGTGGTGGAGTGATGTTGGTGACCGCCGATCACGGAAATGCCGAAGAGATGGTCGATCCCGCGACTGGTGGACCGCTGACATCGCACACTACGAACCCGGTCCCCTTCATCTACGTCGCCGAGGCAGCGAACCAGTTCACGCTGCGTCCGGACGGAGCGCTGCAGGACATTTCACCGACCGTGCTGGGAATTCTCGGCGTGCCACAGCCTGCGGAAATGACGGGTCGCGATATACGCGTAAAGAAACAGTAACGAAGCGATCAAATAAAAGTGGGCCACGGTGCGTCATGCCGTGGCCTCACCTTTTAGGAGAAAGACGTTGAAGATTCTGTTTTGCGTGAATCGGGAGTTTGAGTATTCCAGGTTGCCGCAGTGGTTCGCCGACAGAGCATCGGAGGACCTTGGGGCCGACGCCGTGCGACTGGATTCTTACGACGAACTCGACAATGAGATTGCTGATACCGATATTCTCGTGAGCTGGAGCTTACATGAGGAGCAGTGGAAGAAAGCACAGCGTTTGCGTTGGATTCACTGTCCGGCGAGTGGCGCGAACGGAGTGCTGTGCGCCGGAGTGGTAGCGAGCAGCATTCCGGTGACGAATGCAGCCGAGGTGCATGGGGCGATGGTGGCCGAACATGTGATGGCCCTCATGCTGTCCGCCGCGCGCAGGTTGGACCGCGCTCGCGATCTGCAAAGTGCGCGAACCTGGAGCATGGATTCCATGTGGCACTCGCGCCCGCGTCCTCGTCGGCTTCGCGGAGCGCAAGTGCTGATCGTCGGCATGGGAGAAATTGGAAGCCGCATTGCTGAGTATTGTGCGGCGCTGGGGATGCATGTGGTGGGCGTGCGACAGGACGCAACAAAGGCGGCAGTGGGTGTGGAACGCATGATGAGCTTTTCGCAATTTGACGAGGCGCTGGCGGATTCTGACTTCGTGGTGCTCGCTGTCCCGACCACTCCTGAGACGCTAGGCATGATGAACGCAGAGCGATTCGCGCACATGAAAGAGGGAAGCTGGTTGGTCAACGTTGGGCGCGGCGCGTTGGTGGATGAAGTGGCTTTGCTGAAAGCCCTTGAAGCCGGGAGACCCGGTGGTGCGGCCCTCGACGTATTTCGTTCTGAGCCGCTGCCAAAGGATTCACCGCTATGGAGCGCGGAAAATGTGATCATCACACCCCACGAAGGCGGATTTCACGAGCAGATGTGGGAGGAACACTATGCCATCTTCAGCGACAATCTGCAGCGATTGCAGGCGGGAGAGACTTTACGGAATCTTGTCGATAAGAGCAGGGGGTACTGAAAACCCCACTATTTCGGTTGTCGCTTATTCTTGAGCCTTCCCGCGGACGGAACTCATTGTCTCCGGAAAACGTATCTGCTAAAGCCGTTCGCCAGTTGGGAGTAGAATCGGCTGGCTGCAGTAAAGAATCCTCAAAAGATCTGGAGTGCTCTCATGCAGAAGATATTCAGCCGGATAGGATGCTTGATGCTGTTGGCCGTCAGCGTCGGCTTTGCCCAGTCGCCTGCAGATAACCAAAATGTGCCAAAGCTGGACCGCTTTGAGGCATCAATGCTGGACAAGTCGAAAGATCCCTGCGTTGATTTTTATCAGTTCAGCTGCTCGAAGTGGCAGGCGGCGCATCCGATTCCGAGCGACTTGCCCGCGGTTTCAACCGGAACTCCGCTGTATCTCTGGAGTCAGACGATCTTGCGCGAGACGTTGGAGAAGGCTGCTGCAAACCCATCCGCCAAAGGCACAGAGCAGCTTGTGGGCGACTACTGGAAGAGCTGCATGAATCTGGACCTGCGCGCTGCGAAAGGCAAGCAGTGGCTGGCAGACGCTTTGAAGCCCGTGGATGCGATGAAGGACAAGCAGGAACTCGCGAAACTGCTTGCACGCCTGCATCATGGATTGATTCCGGCATGGGAAGCCGATGACAACCAGACAACCACGGCGCTGATCGGGTTCGGCCCGACGCAGGATCTGGAAGACTCCTCAAAGATGGTTGCCGGATTCGATCAGGGCGGTTTGTCGCTGCCCTCGCGTGACTACTATCTGAACGATGACGAGAACTCGAAGAAGATTCGGGATGCCTACAAGAAGCACCTTGTCCGCATGTTCCAACTCGCGGGTGATGACGCAGACAAGGCCGGGAAGGAAGCTGCTGCCGTATTTGAGATCGAGAGTGCGCTGGCGAAATCGCAGATGCCCGCCGTGGACCGTCGCGACCCGCTGAAGACCTACCATAAGCAGTCACTGGCACAGGTTAAGGCGGCGCTGCCTTCGCTCAATGTTGACGAATACCTGCAGTTGAGCGGAGCTCCCAAACCTCCGTTCTACATTGTGACCACCTTGGAATTTCTCCCCGCGCTGGATGCCCAGATCAAGACGAGGTCGCTCGACGATCTGAAATCGTATCTGCGCTGGTGGACGATTCGCTCGGCGGCCAACAAGACAACTCCAGAACTGGAGCAGGCGAACTTCGATTTCTTTGGGACCACGCTGCAGGGAACTCCGAAGATGCTGCCTCAGTGGCGCCGTTGCGTCGCCTCAGTGGACGCACGGCTTGGTGAGGCACTGGGAAAGGAATATGTGAAGGTTGCCTTTCCGCCGGAGAGCAAGGCCAAGGCAGTGGATCTGATGACTGGCATCCGCACCGCGCTGAAGCAGGACATCGGCGAGGTAGACTGGATGACCTCCACGACAAAGCAGAAGGCCATTGAAAAGCTGGATGCCATGATTCAGAAGATCGGCTATCCGGATACCTGGCGCGATTACTCTTCGGTGAAGATCGTTCCTGACAATCTGCTGGCGAATATCGAAGCGGCGAATGCGTTCGAAGTACATCGTCAGCTGAACAAGATTAATAAACCGGTGGACAAGATGGAATGGACGATGACCCCGCCAACCATTAACGCCTACAACGATCCGCAGAACAATACCATCAACTTCCCGGCAGGCATTCTGCAACTCCCGTTCTTCAACGCAAATCAGTCGGACGCTGCGAACTACGGTTCCATCGGTATGGTGATCGGTCATGAAATCACGCACGGTTTCGACGATCAGGGCCGAAAGTTCGACGCTAAGGGCAACCTGCATGACTGGTGGACTCCCGCGGATGCCAAGGCCTATGACGAACGAGGCAATTGCATCGCCGCCGAGTACACACACGACGTTCCGGAGTTGGGGACCAAAACGAACGGGAAGCTGACCCAGGGCGAGGATACGGCCGATAACGGAGGAATCCACCTGGCGATGATGGCGTTGGAAAATTTGTACAAGGCACGCGGCAAGAGTATGGATACTCCGGAAGAGGACGGACTGACGGCCAGACAGCGGTTTTACGCCAGCTACGCGTTCAGTTGGTGTGAGATGGCACGTCCGGATATCGAACGGATGCAGATCACCACGAATCCGCACTCGCTCGGACGCTTCCGCGTGAATACTCCTCTGAGCAATCAGACGGACTTCGTCAAGGCGTTCGGCTGCCACAAGGGGCAGCCTATGGTGAGGGGAGCGGCTTGCCGGGTTTGGTAGGCCGCGTCATCGCGAAAGCAAAGAGAATGGGGAGCCCGTGCGGCTCCCCATTTGTGGATGATGTAAGTGATTCCTACGCAGCCGGGTTCAAGAGACGCATCAGGTAGAACACCAAGGCGGCAACCGCGGCGGAGGCTGGGATCGTGAGCACCCAAGCCCATACGATGCGTGTGGCAACTCCCCAGCGAACAGCGGAAACGCGTTGAGTGGTGCCCACGCCGACAATGGCTCCGGTAATGGTGTGAGTGGTGGAGACTGGAATGCCCGCCAAGGCTGTCCCGAACAATGTAATCGCGCCGGCAGTTTCCGCACAGAAGCCGCCGATCGGCTTCAGCTTGGTAATCTTGCTCCCCATGGTGTGCACGATCTTCCACCCGCCAAAGTAGGTTCCCGCCGCGATGGCGGCATGGGCGCACAGGATGATGGGCCAATGGTAATGACCCCAATCATGCTTGATGTCGTACTCAGAGATGATGTGTCCGGTGTAGAGCGCTCCGGCGATAATGCCCATGGTTTTCTGCGCGTCATTGCCGCCATGGCCAAGAGAATAGGCCGCGGCAGAGAGCAATTGGAGCTTCCGAAACCAGGTATCAACCTGTCGAGGTGCCTTCCCTTGGAAAATCCAGTAGGTGGCGACCATAAATCCGAAGCCGAGAACGAAGCCCATGACTGGAGCGATAAAGATGAAGACTATCGTCTTCGTCCAGCCGCCGGGAATGATGACGCCGAGGCAGTTATGCCATCCATGCAGAATGGCGGCGCGGGCAATGGCGGCTCCGGCATATCCTCCAATGAGAGCGTGTGAAGACGAAGTGGGAAGGCCTAGCACCCAGGTGAGCAGATCCCATGCGATGGCGCCCAGCAATCCAGCAAGGACCACATATTGGGTGACGATGCTGAGATCGACCATGCCCTTGCCAATGGTCTTGGCTACGGCGGTGCCCAGCAGGAAGGCGGCCACAAAGTTGAAGAAAGCCGCCCAGATCACAGCCAGCTTGGGTGATAAGACCCGAGTAGAAACTACAGTGGCAATACTATTGGCTGCATCGTGAAAGCCATTAATGAAATCAAAGGCCAGAGCTACTACGCAGGTGAAAATAACCAGAATCAATCCAGTGTTCAAGACGTACCTCTAGCGGAGGCGCTGCGCGTCCGCGATGTGGGCCGTTACTCAGGCGCTCTTGAGTACTACGGTTTCCAGCACGTTTGCTGCGTCCTCGGCCTTGTCGGTGGCCATCTCCAAAACTTCGAGCAGTTCCTTGTGCTTGATGAGCTGAATGGGATCGGTCTCGGTCTCGAAAAGGCGGCCAATGGCAGCGCGACTGACTCCGTCTGCTTCATTTTCCAACCGGTTGACCTCGACACAGTATTCGATGAGGGCGTCGCCTTTTTCCAGCAGAGCCACAGCCTTGGCTAGCTCCTCGGCCTGGCGCAGGATGATGGTAGCCAGTTCGACGGCTGCGGCGGGCGGCTTCGTGATTTTGTAGGTCGTAAGGCGATCGGCGGCGGCATTGATGAAATCGAGCACATCATCAAGCGAACTGGCCAGGGTGTGGATGTCTTCGCGATCGAAGGGCGTGATAAAGGACGAGTTCAGCTTGACGAATACGGCATGGGCGATGTCATCGCCTTTGTGCTCCGTGCCCTTAATCTTTTGAACACCGGCGGAAACGTCCTGGTAATCCTGAAGGAGATCACGCAGTTGGCGGGCTCCGGTGGTGAGGTTGTTCGCCATATCTGCAAAGAGGTCGAAGAACTTGGTTTCGCGCGGAATCAAGCGCATAGCGCGGACAAATCTCCTGATGGGCATCCATTCGAGCGCAGACTGCCCAGAGTTTGTAACGTTGAATTTATCGCAATGTAACAATTGAATATCGCACTCCGGGTCCCTGCCCGTCAATCGAGAGCGCCAGCCGTGGAACGCGAATTAGAGCCATGAATTCTGAAGATGAGAGCGGATGAAAGCAAAAGGCCGCCATGAAGGCGGCCTGTTCCCGGGCTAACTCTCTGTACTACAGGGTGGATTCGATTTCAAAGCCCCAAGCTTCGAGGAGCGGTTCGGGGATGTACTTGGAATTCTTATTCCGGCGTGCCCATTCACGCAGACGTGTGGAACGGAGGTATTGGTCCGGCGTCAATTTGAATTCCCGGACAACCTGTTCGAATTCGGTGATAGTGGGGGTCACGGGGCCGATTGGTTCGGGCTTGCCCCAGTTGGGATTACCTCTTCTTTTTGCCATGGAAGTTGTCTTTACCTCTGCGATGAAATTGAAACATCCGGGGGCGAGCCAATGGAAAGCCCAAGTTCAATTCGACGTGCTGGATTTATCTGCCTGTTGGTATTGATCTTCGATCTTCAAGATTGGCAGACCTCGCATCGTCTTGCGATGTATTGCGAAAGAGTCTGCGCAGCGTACGTCGTCCGTGACATCCACCCGGTCTATCGAGTCCGACGAGACATGTTACCTACCTATGATACTACGAATTCCGCCTAGAAATCCAGAACCCGATCCTGGTGCAAAGGAATTACAGGGCAGAAATAGGCAAGCCCTTCATAATGTGGAGTTTAGTTTCGCAGATCCTGACAGGTTAGGAAGCCAGAATACCTCAAAGAAGCCGTAATTCTTATCCCACGGGAAATCAGGCGCTTTCGCTATTGCTGGCCTGGGCGCTGGTCTCCCGGAGTCGCCTCCAGAGTTCGTCCTGCCCAAGGCCGGATTTCACCGAATAAGGAAGAACGAAATCAACCCCATGTGCCTTCTTGAGAGCGCTGAGCGAGGCGTGGAGTCGGTTCCCGACCCGGTCGGCCTTGGTGGCCACAACGAGGATGGGGCGATTGGTCTGCCGCAGGTACTCGATCATGTGCGTATCGGAGGCTTGTGGCGGTATGTTGGCATCGACCAGGCACAGGCAGAGCGTAAGAGAAGGGCGCTGGGCTAGGTAAGGTTCTATGAACTCAGGCCAGGTACGAGTGATCGCACGCGGGACACGGGCGTAACCGTAACCGGGCAGGTCGGCAAAGATGAGTTCGGGACGCGGGCGACCAGGCCAGCGAATCTCGAAAAAATTGATCGTCTGTGTCCGTCCGGGAGTGTTGCTGGTCTTGGCGATCTTTGCGCTGACGAGAGAATTGATCAAACTCGACTTCCCAACATTCGAGCGGCCAAGAAATGCAACCTCCGGCAGTTCCGGGGGAGGGAAGTGTTCCGGCGCTACCGCCGACAGCATGAACCTGGAAAGAACCTTCATCTGTATATCTTAGCCTGAAAGCTATCTCCGTTGGCTGAACAAACAGCACAGGCTGAATCCGGTCCTCGCGCAACTCAGATTGCCGAGCCCTGCTTCTGTTCCAAGGCAGTCGTCTCCGCGGCAGCTTTCTCCTCGTGATATTCCATTTCAGTGTTGACCGCCCAGATGTTGGATTGATCAAGCCGTCCGCTGAGAATGTTATCGACGGCGGTCATTGCCGTCAGCATCGAGTGATCCTGGTTGTTGTACTTGTGCATTCCGTTGCGGCCAACCAGAAACAGGTTCTGATACCGCAGCAGGTACTCGCGCAATTCGTCGAAACGGTCATAGGTGCCGAAATATGCAGGATACGTTTTCGGCATCCGGAGAACTGTCGCATCGAGTACGTCGGCCTCATCGATGATCCCGATGGCGGCCAGTTCACGGCTGGCAAGCGCGGCCATGTCTGTCTCAGGCATGGTCCAGAGGTCGTCGGTGTGGTAGCAGAAGTACTCCACGCCAATCCAGACTGTGTTGGGATCTCGCACCAGGTATGGGCTCCAGTTATTGAAGATCTGAAGACGACCTGCGCGCACCTCGGGCTCCTGGATGTAGATCCAGTTGTCCTTGATCAGAGTGTTGGGGCTGGTAGCGTCCTTCACCACAAGCTTGTTGACAAGCAGGCCCACAGTGACGAAGTCGCGGTACTGCAGTCCATCGCTGATTTCAGTGATATTGGCCGGGGCTGGCGTGCTGAGAGAATGGACCAATTCCTTGATGGGCATGGTGGAGAAAAAGTAGTCGCCTTCGAAGGAGCGTTCGCCGCCATCGCAGTCAGTGCCGGAGATACTGAGGACGTTGCCGCCATCCACCTGCAGGCGGTCTACCTGGAACCCGGTGTGGATGATGCCTCCCATTTCTGTTACCTTGCGCGCGACCACCTCCCAAAGCTGACCGGGGCCGAGTCGCGGATACATGAACTGTTCGATGAGAGAGGTTTCCACTTCCTTCTGGCGGATGTCCTGCTTGCTCTGGAATAGCCGTCGGATGTAATGGGCGATGGTTTTCGTAATCGACAGCCCCTTAACGCGCTGGGCGCCCCATTCGGCGCTGATCTGATCGCACGGCACGCCCCAGACCTTTTCGGTATAGGAACGAAAGAAAGTGCGATAGAGCTCTCCGCCGAAGCGGCTGATGAAAAACTGCTCAAGATTTTCAATGCGCCTGGGCGGAAATAGCACGTTCCACACGTAGCTGAAGCCGATACGAACGACACGTGTAATTCCGAGGTTCCGCAAAGTCTGCGTGCTGAGCTGGATGGGGTACTCAAAGAATTTCCGGAGGAAGTAAATGCGCGAACGGCGCTCCCGCAACAGCATGGTCTCCGGACCGGTGGCACGAGTCGTCCCGTCGGGCAACGGCCGCTGCTGATTTTGGTAACGGATGTGGCTACTAGAACTCGCATTGGCACTGGATTCGTCCAGGGGCATGTGCTGTAGCCACCAGTTCATAACGCGGTCGCTCTTGGAGAAGAAGCGGTGGCCGCCTATGTCAATGCGGTTTCCCTTGTATTCCACGGTGCGCGAAATGCCGCCCATGTAGGAGCTCTTCTCCAGTACGATGGGCAAAATGTCAGAGCGAGTCAGTAGCTCATACGTAGCCGTGAGTCCTGCCGGGCCAGCGCCGATGATGATTGCGGTCTTCTTCATTGAAAGTGCCACCGATTTCAGGGCTTGTAAGTGCCGGGATCAAAGCTATCCACCCGGAAAAGTGAGACGTCGCGGTGAGCCAGCGGGGTGAATCCGCCGAGGTCATGGGAGCGAAAATCAAGGGGGACACGATGCGCGGGAACCTCATCGTCGCGAAGCTCCTGCAGCAGCCAATTGTCATCCGGCCCGAGCACATAATAGCTGGAATGCGCGTTCTGAAAATCATCGAGCGGGATGATCGGAACAGAATAGATCTCAGGCGCGGCAGCAAGGTTCTGCTCAGGCGAGTCCTCGCGCTTGTACTTGCGGACGGCGGCAAGATCCATTGGGAAAACCAATCGCGCGGCCAGCTTCGGCGGCGCGTAGTAGTTCAGAGGCGTCGCCAGCAGCGAGTCGGGAACGAGAATCATTCCCTCCTCCGGCAGCGTAGCGATGATGCGATCAAGCGCCTGTCGCTGATTGCTGTAGTCGGCCGCCATATCTCCGGCGCGGCAGGCAAACCAGCAGAAGCTGACTAAAACAAAGACCAGCCCCAAAACGTAACTCCGGCCCGCGATTTTGAATCCGGCGATGGCGAATGCAATGGAGACACCAATGCAGAAGGGAAGCACGAAACGCGAACTGATCATGCCACCACGAATGACCGACATCAGGTATCCCAGCACCGGAAAAGTGGCAAGCAGCGTTACGGCGACTAACTCCGGGAGCCGGAGAATCGGCGTGCGGCGGATGCCGAGTTGCAAGCGCTCATAGTTGATTATGACTACGACAGAGTATACAACCGCCAGCGCCAGCCACGAACTCGCCTCCAGCATCTGGGAGTAGGCGTCAATTATGAATTCCGGGTAGGGCTTGTTCCACGCGTAGGGCGAAAATCGAGCCACTGCCGCGTGGACAAGAGGCAGATAGGCGATTAGCGGAGCGGCACCGGCTGCGAAGGCGACCCAGACCGGCCATGCGATGCGGCGGCGCTGCACGGTCGAGACCAACTCTCCGGCTGCGAGCGGGAAGAAAATTAGTACGCCGTAGTAGTTCGACGACAGGCCGAGAGCCAGCGCTGCAGCCAGCAAAAGCGCCGCCATGCGCTTGCGCCGGGTTTCGTGAGTCCAGCGCCAGGCAAGCAACACCACGGCTGCGAAGCAGACCAGAAATGAGTAAGAGCGCACTTCGTAGCTGTAGTCAAATGCGTGGGTGGTCATGTAGAAGAAGACGCCCACGGATGCGAAAATTGACGCAACACGGCGGACGAGAAATTCGTGGATGCAGAGGAGCGTTATTGCTCCGGCGCAAATGGACGGCAGGCGGACAGCTAATTCCCCGTTCCCAAAGAGCCGAATGGAGACGAAGGCGAAAAGGTGAGAGAGCGGAGGATTGGGATCAGCCGCACGAAGCAGCAGGTTCCAGATAGCATGGATGCTTGCCTGCCGGGCAATATCGAATGTGATTAATTCATCAAACCAGAATGGTTTCAATGATGACAGGGCGAACGCAGCCGAGAAGTACATGGCGAGTTGCAAGGCCAAGACCCGGCCACCATGTGCATTCAGTGCAAAATAGAGCCGCTCGGTCCATGGCAGAATCGGGCGGCGCACGCCCGGTGTGGATGGAAGTGGGCGTCGCTCGACAGTGGCCATGTCTGGGGCGGATCTCCTGCGAAGAATCGCACAAATGAGCTATTGCGGTTGGGATGAGCTTCCCAAATGCAGTGTTGTATGCCGCAGGAAGCTCGCCACCGGGGAATAAGGGGTAGAGTTGAATCCGGAACATTCTTTCTTGCTAGGATTGTGGGCCTGTCGTGTAGATTGGACACGGTACCTCATCTAACGACAGGAATATGGGTGAAGTGCAGCAAATGGACAAGTTGAGCCATAAATACGGCCTGCGAACTGTGGCAGCCATTGAGGCATTGAAGGGCGCGGCGGTAGTGGCGCTCTGCATTGTTTTGCTCTCGTTATTACACAGAGATCTCGATGTAGTGGTCGATCACATAACCGAGTGGTTAAGGATCAATCCTGACTCGCGAGTTTCCGACTGGTTTTATGAACTGGCCGACCGTACGACGGGCCGGGGCATCTGGACCGCTGTTTCAGTCGGAATCGTGTATTCGCTAGGCCGCTTCGTTGAGGCCTACGGTCTGTGGAATGAGCGACACTGGGCCGAGTGGTTCGCTGTCATATCCGGCGCCATCTACGTTCCATTCGAAGTATTTGCCCTGATCGCTCATCCACACTGGACCAAGCTCGCAGTTTTGCTGATCAATCTCGGTGTCGTGTTCTACATTTTCAGGATACTGCTCGAAAACCGGCGCGAGCGCTTTGCGCAAGAACCATTGCGCGAGTAGCCAAGACTGGCTGAATTCGATAGCCAGCGATTCAACTACGGTAGGCGCTTCCAGGACTGGGTGCGTCCCAACAGGGAAATGCCGATGAAGCCTCGCATGTACAGCTTGTCATTTCCCACCGCCCAGACCTTGCCCTTGTATTCCTTCCCGTTGTCCGGGTCCACTACGGTTCCCCCAACCCAGTTCTCGCCTTCAGGCTTGAAATTCCGCAGGATCACCATGCCCTGAATGGGCTTGTTCTTAAGTTCGCCTGAGCACTTTTCGCAGACCGCGTCAGGCAGACGGCCCGGGCGTAACTGTATCACTTTGCCGAATAGCTTTCCGTTCACCAGGTAAGTCTCAACGTGGCCACCAGGCTTGCCTTCGTCATTGATCACCTGCCATTGTCCGACTGCATTTTCAAGCGCGGGCGAGAGCTTCTGGGCATGAGCTCCAGCAATGAACGACAGCGTAAGTAGACCGAGAGCTGCAGCGCGAAACGCTTTTTGGCAGAGATTCGTATTCACGGAGGTAGTCCCCTTTTCATTGCGAAATGTAGCCGCCAAGGATTCTAACCCGCAAACCTGCTCCGCGGTGAAACTTAGGGGAGAAACTTAGCTGGAGGCACAAAAAGTCCCTCCGAAGGGAGGGACTTTTTTGAAATGCCATTACTGCGGTAGAACTAGACCTCTGAGGCTACCGGTTCAGTGCCCTTTCGGGGGCGGCGTCCGGCCTGCAGAATCTTCTTGCGTAGGCGGAGCGACTTGGGCGTGATTTCGACCAGTTCGTCGTCGGCGATGAATTCCAGACTCTGCTCCAGATTCAGCGTGCGGAAGGGAATCAGCCGCACGCCTTCGTCAGAGGTGGAGGCGCGCATGTTGGTGAGCTTCTTCTCGCGTACAGCATTTACGTCGAGATCATTTTCGCGCGAGTGCTGGCCGATGATCATGCCTTCGTAGACTTCCACGCCGGGGCCGACGAAGAGCTCGCCCCGCTCCTGCAATCCGTTAAGGGCGTAGGTCGTGGTCGAGCCGTTGCGATCCGAGGTGAGCACACCAGCGGCGCGCTGAGGAATGGTTCCAAGCCATTCTGTGTAGCCATCGAAGAGCGAGTTCATCACGATGGTGCCGCGGGTCTCGGTGAGCATTTCGCTGCGTAGGCCGATGAGTCCACGGCTGGGCACGCGGAATTCAATGCGCACACGGCCATAGCCGTGATTGTGCATCTTGCGCATTTCGGCCTTGCGAGCGCCGAGCTTTTCAATGACAACGCCGATGAACTCCTCGGGAATATCCACCGTGAGCAACTCGACCGGCTCCATCAGTTTTCCGTCGATGGTTCGCGTGACAATCTCAGGCTTGCCGACCGCCAGTTCGAAGCCTTCGCGACGCATCATTTCGATCAAAATGGCGAGCTGAAGTTCGCCGCGTCCCATGACTGTGAAGGTATCGGGCGCCGTCTGATCAACGCGAATCGAAACGTTGGTCAGCAACTCCTTTTCGAACCGTTCAGCGAGGTTGCGCGAGGTCACGAACTGGCCTTCGCGTCCGCTGAAAGGCGACGTGTTTACGACAAACTGCATGGCGATGGTAGGTTCGTCGATCAGAATATGGGGCAGAGGATCGGGAGTCTCAAAGCTCGTGATCGTCTCTCCGATGGTGATGCCGGTAACGCCGGCAACGGCCACAATATCGCCCAGTTCGGTTTCCGTGATGTCCGTACGCTTGAGGCCACTGAAGCTGAAAAGCTTGGTGATCTTGATCTTCTCTATTTCACCGCTCAACTTTGCAATGCCAACTTCTTCTCCGGTGCGGAGGGTGCCGTTGAAGACGCGAGCAATGGCAAGGCGGCCAAGGTAATCGCTGTAATCGAGATTGGCGACCAAAATCTGCAGAGGCGCCGTTGCGTCTCCGGCAGGCGCTGGAATGGTCTTTACGATCGATTCAAACAGCGGCTGAAGATCCACACCCGGAACATCAGGATCTGTAGTCGCGGTGCCGAGTTTGCCATTTGTGTAGAGCACGGGGAAGTCAAGCTGTGACTCCTCGGCGTCAAGATCGATGAACAGGTCATAGACCTCATTCAGCACTTCCTGGGCGCGTGCATCGGGGCGATCGATCTTGTTGATCACAACGATCGGTTGCAGGCGGGCTTCCAGGGCCTTGGAAAGCACATAGCGGGTCTGTGGTAGCGGACCTTCGCTGGCGTCCACCAGCAACATGACACCATCGACCATCTTCAGCGCCCGTTCGACTTCTCCACCGAAGTCGCTGTGGCCCGGCGTGTCAACGATGTTGATCTTTACGTCGTGATAGAACACCGCGGTGTTCTTGGCAAGAATGGTGATGCCACGCTCACGTTCAAGATCGTTGGAATCCATAACCCGATCCACCAACTCCTGGTTGGCGCGAAATACGCCGCTCTGGCGCAGCATGGAGTCAACGAGCGTGGTCTTACCGTGATCGACGTGGGCAATAATAGCAATGTTGCGAATCTGGGTGGTCAAAACTGTTAGTCCTTATTGGGCGACATGTGCAAACTGGTTTCGTGGGGCGCTGCGCTTTTGGCGCGCGCGAGTCAGGCAGGGAACTCTGCCGCGAGTCCGTTGCACGATTCTGTTACGAAGAATGAACGAAAACTCAGGAATGCTGTATTGATTATATCCCGAGCGCGCCATTACTGCAGCTTCGGTAATGAAATGAGGGCCGGTTTCTGCCGAATCTGCTTCGATTATCGACAATGGCTGCGATAAACTGCACCTGAAATCATGTCAACTCCAACTGTTCCGGAAAATCAGGTCGAGGCCGCCCGCGCGTCCGGCGTCGGGGAGCGCACCGCTCCCGTTTCGCGCTGGTCACGCATATCCGACATGCTGCTCACCGAGCACTGGCTCATTCGGCTCGCCTCGCTCCTGGTGCTTGGCCTCTACGTGCGCTCAATCGCCTTCGCTCCCGTTTACGACGACAATGTTATGACGTCGTGGAGTGGCAGGCTCAGAGATATAGGGCAGTTCTTCTTACACGACATCTTCGGTTCCGACGGAACGGCACATTCGGTTTATTATCGTCCGATTTCTTTGACCTACAGCTTCTTGTTGGGTCATCTAGCCGGGGGCGCGCCGGGATGGGGGCATCTGAGTGCGATCCTTCTACATCTGGCAGTGATGATCCTTGCCTATCAGTTCGGACGTCTTCTGTTTCATGACGGTCGACTCGCTCTCCTGACCGCTGTGTTGTTCGCGTTGCATCCGACCAAAGTTGAGAGCGTTGCGTGGGTCGGTAGTAGTTTTGTTGACGGATTAGTCGCGGTGTTCTTCTTCGCATCGCTGATTACGTTCTTGAAATGGTTTGAGAACAAATCCGCGTTCATGCTGACGTGCTCAGTGATCCTGTTTGCATGTGCGATGTTTACCAAAGAAACGATGGTGTTTGTACCCATCCTGATTGTTGTTTATCTCTGGTTGGCGTCGCCGCGAACGGAACGAATCTCGCGGATCATGCGTATCCTGCCGCCCTATGGCGCGGTTTGGATCGTGTATATGGCGATCCGTCATCAGATCATTAAACCGCCCGTCGGCCCCGTCGAATATGTCCATCCAACTTACACGTTGGCCAATCTGTGGACAGCGCCTTACGCAATCTGGTGGTACCTCCGCCATTTGGTAGCGCCGTGGGGATTTGCCGTGGAGTACGGGACAAAGACTCTGCAGCGGCCCACGTTGTTAGGTTTTGTGCTGCCCGGAATCGGCGTACTGCTGCTGTTGGCGGCAGTGTTTTGGATCTGGCGGAAGCAGTCCTCGCCTGTTGCCGGATTCCTGATCATCTGGTTTGCGCTTACGTTGGCCCCGGCGGTAATCTTTGCGACCATGGTCTCTGAACACGACCGCTATCTGTACATTCCCGCATATGCGTTCAGCGCACTGGTAGCATGGGCAATTCTTTACCTGGGAAAAATGAAGCCGAAGATGCGCTTTGCGGTTGCGTTGGGAGTCGTTGTCCTCTGGTCCGGGCTGACCTGGCATGAAATGGGCTACTGGGATTGCGACAAGGCACTATGGAGCCGGGTACTTGAGATTTCGCCTTCACAGCCGAAGGCGCAACTGCAGCTTGCCTTGATTTATGGGCACGAGCTCAAGGATGTTCCTAAGGCTCTCAATATTTTGGACCAGGGACTGCGTGACCACCCGGATTCCCTGAAGGTCTGCCTGGTACGCGCTGACATTCTTTACGGCAACAAACAATTCGATGAAGCGCGGAACGGCTATCTGAAACTCCTGCAGTTGACTGAACCATTGCCGGGGCGTCCACTCCAAGCCGGTCTACAAACCGAGGTTCGAGCCGTTGCCGCCAGTCAGTTGGCCGTGCTCGATCTTGCTGCGAATAACTTCGTGGAAGCCGAGCGCTACATAAGACTTGCGCTCAATCTGGCTCCCCAGGGAGTTGGCTATCACTCGACCCTCTCACGCATTCTGACCGGAGAAGGCCGCACGAAAGAAGCGGCGGAGGAGAATGCCCTTGAGCTGCGCTTACGGATCGAACAGCAACGTGGCGCCGGTTCCAGCGTGCATCCGTGAGAGAATGAGAAGACAACTCACGGTGCGGTTCACTTCTGAATGATTCAACTTACAGATGCCGGTAAGCGCTACGGCCACAAACTACTCTTCGAAAACCTGAACTGGTTGATCACTCCACAAGACCGCGTTGGCCTGGTGGGCGGCAACGGAACAGGCAAATCCACGCTGCTCAAGATTCTGGCTGAGATCGAGTCGCTCGATTACGGCAACATCACGCGCGGCAAAGGTGTGAGCGCGGGCTACCTTCCCCAGGACGGCTTAAACCTGAGTGGCCGTTCGGTCTTCGCTGAGTGCTTATCGGTCTTTGACGATGTGCACGCGATGGAACGCGAACTCGAAGACCTGACGCGGCGAATGAGCGAAATCGATCCGGCAAGTGTGGAATACGAACAGGTGAGCGACCGTTTTCACCGTGTGCAGAGCGAGTTTCTGCATCGCGACGGCTACACTCTGGAGTCGCAGGTCGGCACCGTGCTGACCGGCCTTGGATTTGGCAAGGAAGACTGGCTGCGGCAGACGGAAGAGTTTAGCGGTGGTTGGCAGATGAGAATCTCGCTGGCCAAACTGCTGCTTGCCAAGCCCAACATGCTGCTGCTCGACGAGCCGACGAACCATCTCGATCTTGAAACGCGTAACTGGCTAGAAGACTATCTGAATAATTATCCGTATGCCTACGTTCTCATCTCGCACGATCGCTACTTCCTCGACGTGACAGTGAAGAAGATTGTGGAGATATGGAACAAAGGGGTTCACTTCTACAGCGGAAATTACGATAAGTATCTGCGCGATAAGCAGCAGCGCCGCGATTCGCTTTCCGCCGCCTACCGAAATCAGCGCGAGCGCATCGAGCAACTTGAGGCTTTCATCTCGCGCTTCCGCTACCAGGCGACCAAGGCCAAGCAGGTACAGAGCCGCATCAAGGAACTAGAGAAGATAGAGCGCATCGAGGTGCCGGAGGATGAAAAGACAATCCACTTCACCTTCCCGCAGCCGAAGCCTAGCGGCAGAATCGTCGCCGAGTTCAAGAACGTCAGCAAGAATTACGGCGATAAGCATGTGCTTCGGGACGTGAGCTTCACCATCGAGCGCGGTGAACGCGTCGCTCTGGTAGGTGTGAACGGCGCCGGTAAGTCAACGATGATCAAGATGCTGGCTCAGACCGAGCCCGCGTCCGGCGGCGAGTACTCGCTCGGTCACAATGTTGACGTCGATTATTTCGCGCAGGATCAGTACAAGGAGTTGGACACCGAAGCTCGCATGTTGGACGACCTGAACATGGCGGCGCCGCGATCGCAAACCGAACTACGCAGCCTGCTCGGTAGTTTCCTGTTCAGTGAAGACGATGTGTTCAAGAAGATCGGCGTGCTCAGCGGCGGCGAGCGGAATCGCTATGCCCTGGCGAGAATGTTGCTGCATCCTTCCAATTTCCTGCTGCTCGATGAGCCGACGAATCACCTGGACCTTCGCGCAAAAGATGTATTGCTGGAGTCACTGCAGAAGTTCACCGGAACCTGTGTCTTCGTCTCGCACGACCGATATTTTATCGACCGTCTGGCGACGCGAGTCTTCGAGGTTGCGGATGGTGGTGTAAATATCTTCCCAGGAAATTACGAGGACTATCTGTGGCGCAAGCAGAACGGCGCACAGGCGATGGAAGACTCGCTCCGCGCCTCGTTGGGCCGCTCAAGCAGCGGGCCGTCGGCAACGGCAGTGGCCGAGCCGGTGATTGCGCCGGCAGCGGAACCCAAGCGCCGCGTCAATCCGATGAAGCGCAAGCAGATGGTCGAGCAGTTGGCAAAGGTGGAAGCAGAGGTCAGCAGTACCGAAGTTCTGATTGCTGAGTCCGAAGAAGCGCTCAGCCGATTCGTCAGCGCGGAGGAGACACAACGCCTCTCTTCGCTACTGGAGGAAAAGCGCCTTCAACTGGAAGCCCTGGAGAACGAATGGGCGGAACTCAGCGAGTTGTTGGAGGAGCCGGAGTAAGGCCGCGGCTTGTCGCTCAGTGACTCAGGGCCGTTTGCACCGCAGTAGAGAGTTTGTCTGCATGTGCCACGAGCATCGTTACTTGCCAGCGTTGCGTATCCGACAGCGAGCTTTCAAAGCCTGGCATTCCCGAGAGTCGAATGCCATGGGTTACCTTCCAGTAGGTCTCGCCCTCCGGATCATCGACCATCATATCCGCCTTCTCAAACAACTGAGGCGGCTTCGGAAACATCCCTTTCGAAATGATGGATTGGGGATGCTCCGGAGTGCCGTGGCAAACGGCGCAGTTCTGCTTGAAGGTGGTAGCACCGGCGATCATATTTTCATCGTTCAACGGAAGCGGATTTTTCTGGTCTGCTGCCTTTCCCATACTGGCCTGCAGAGCCATATCTGCGACCTTCTCCTCCATCGGCAAAGGCTTGGCATTCGTTGCCAGCGAGACTCCACCGCTGCGCACGAACAGATATCCGCCAACCACGAGAATCAAAACTGCGACGATCACACCTAGGACAAATCCGCGCAAGGATCACAGCCTTTCTGCAAGTTCAGATGCGCTCGCAATATGCTTCGTTTCCCACCTCTTATTTGTATGGGTAAAAGACAAAGAACATTAGCGAGAGTGCCGCCAGAACCCACAAACCGGAGCGAATCTCGCGAGCTTTGCCTTGCAGAGACTTGCAGAACGGATACAGCAGGAACCCCGCCGTGATGCCGACAGCGATGTTGTAGGTGAAGCACATCAACGAGACCACGGCGAACGCTGGAATCGATTCAGTGTAGTCGGTGAAGTCGATTCGGGTTATCGGCGCAAGCATGAAAAGGCCAACGATGATCAGTGCCGGGCCGTAAGCCTGTGCCGGAATCGCCGAGACAAATGGCGCAGCGAACGCCGACAAAGCGAAGCAGATACCCACGACAACGGCGGTCAGCCCGGTGCGTCCCCCCGCCTCGATTCCGGTTGCCGATTCCACAAAGGCTCCCGTTGTGGTGGTGCCGAACAGTGGAGCAAGCACAGTGGATACCGCGTCGGCCATCATAGGGCGCTCGATCTGCGGCAGATTACCATTCTCGTCGAGGAAGCCAGCCCGCGCCGACACTCCGATCAGTGTGCCCATTGTGTCCACGAACGCCATGATGAAGATAATGAGCACGATGGGCAGGGACTTCGGAGACAGGGCTTCGCGTATATCGATTTGGGCGAAGATGGGCGAGATGCTGACGGGGGCTCCGAAGAACGCTGAGGGCCACGGAGCGACGCGCGTCACGAAAGCCACCAGGGCGGTAATGACGATTCCGATTAAAAGTGCGCCCGGAATTTTTCGGATTACCAGCGCAGAAATCAGCAGAAATCCAAATATGGCCACCAGCACAGGGGCTCCCGTGAGCGCGCCTGCCTTGACCGGAGCGCCCGCAACTCCAAGTTCCACGATGCCAGTGGTGTTCAGTCCAATGAAGGTGAGAAACAAGCCAATACCCACGGCAAAGCTGTAACGCAACGAGGTGGGAATGGATTCGACCAGCCATTGCCGCAGCCGTAGCACCGTGAGCAGGATGAATGCGATGCCTGCTAGAAAGATTGCGCCCAGCGCGGTCTGCCAGCGAAGGCCCAGGCCAAGGCACACCGTGAATGCGATGAAGGCATTCTCGCCCATGTAGGGAGCGATGGCGAAGGGTCGATTGGCGTAGAGGCCCATCAACAAGCATCCGAAGACGGATGCCAGAATTGTAGCGGTCATCGATGGGCCAGCAGGAATGCCCGCGGTTTTCAGGATCGCCGGGTTCACCACAATGATGTAAGACATCGTGGTAAAAGTCGTGAGCCCGGCAAGAATCTCGCGACGGACGCTGCTGCCGCGAGCCTCGACTTCGAAGAACTTGAGAATAGCGTTCAAAGGATTGTCCTGGAATGTTCATCGCAAGACTATCGAAGCCAGCGATGCGCGGTCAATCCAGAGTCACTCCGGCCAATGCTCGTCGAGGATGTTGCTTGCCCGGCGCCTTATTGCGCGATAACGTCATAGAGCATGTTCGCAAGAAGAACAAACTGGAATCTTTCCACCAACCGCTTCGCTCTGGCCCTGGAGAGTGCACGGCGTTGCGGCGATACGTTACTTGACCTGACGGCCTCAAATCCCACCACGGTGGGCCTGCGCTTTGAGAATAAACGCATCCTGCGCGCGCTGCAGCATCCGAATGCGCTCGCATATGAGCCGGCTTCGAAGGGAATCTTACCGGCTCGCGAAGCCGTGGCGGCCTATTATGCCGGGCGCGAGATCAAGCTCTCTCCGGAGCAGATCATCCTTACGGTCAGCACCAGCGAGGCTTACTCGTATTGCTTCCGGCTGCTCTGCGATCCCGGAGATCAGGTGCTGGTGCCTTCGCCAAGCTATCCGCTCTTTGAGTTTCTGGCTGATATCCAAGACGTAGAGCTGGTCCCTTACGAGCTGGTATACGACCATGGCTGGCAGATTGAATTCGAGTCGCTGCGCAGGGCGATTACACCGCGATCACGAGCCATCATGGTCGTACATCCCAATAACCCCACCGGGCACTTCACCCGGAGCTGGGAGTTGGAGCGACTGAACGCATTGTGCCGCGAGAGCGACCTCGCGCTGATCGCCGATGAAGTGTTCCTCGACTACGGAATTACTGGCGAAACTCCACTGAGCTTTGCCGCAAATGACGGCGCACTGACGTTCACCTTGAGCGGCCTTTCCAAGATCTGCGCACTCCCTCAGATAAAGGTCGCATGGGTTGCCGCCAATGGCCCGCGGGAAATTGTGCGGACGGCCGTCGAACGCCTCGACGTCATTGCCGACACCTATCTCTCGCCGAATGCCCCGGTACAGTGGGCCATTCCTGAACTGCTGGAGACACGGCAGGAGATTCAGTGTCAGCTACGCGAGCGTGTTCTGTGCAACCTGCACGAACTCGATACCCAGCTTGCAAATGCCAGGATGACCACCAGGCTCTCGCTCGATGCCGGGTGGTACGCCGTGCTGCGCACTCCGGCAACGCGCAGCGATGAGGACGTTGCCATCGCCCTGCTCGAACAGGAGCGCGTAATCATTCATCCCGGACACTTCTTCGACTTTCCGGGCGCGGGTTACCTTGTCGCCAGCCTTATCGCGCCGGAAAAGGATTTTCGCGAAGGAATTGGCCGGATGCTCAGGGCCATGGATGCGCACGTTTAAGCCTTTGATACGATGCACTTACCTTGGGGAGATCCGGGCTGCTCAGCCCGGACTCGCCGATTTTTTGAAACCTTCTCACGACGCGGTTATCATCTCTGTATGATCCACGAGATTCTTGCGGTTGGCCCACTACAGTGCAATTGCTCCATTCTCGGTGACGAAGCGTCGCATGAGGCAATGGTCATCGACCCCGGTGCGGATGTTTCCGACATTCTCGCCATTGTGACGCGGCACGGCCTGCAGGTGAAACAGATCGTGGTGACACATGCGCATCTTGATCACATTGGAGGCGCGATGGAGTTGAAGGCGGCAACCGGAGCCCCCATTCTGCTCAACGAAAACGATGCCGACTTGGTTGCCATGCTTCCCATGCAGGCGCAATGGCTGGGCATGAAGAATCCCGGCAGGGTGGAGATCGACGATAGCCCGACAACTGGGGACAAGGTATCGGCTGGCTCGCTCAGTGGGGAAATCATCTTGACCCCTGGGCATACCGAGGGCTCTCTGTGCCTCTACCTCGCCGCCGAGAAGAAGCTGATTGCGGGCGACACTCTGTTTGCTGGCTCGATCGGACGCACGGATCTTCCGGGTGGCAGCTATGAAAAGATTCTGCGATCACTCCACTCGAAAGTGCTCGAATTGCCCGACGACGTGATTGTGGTTCCGGGGCATGGGCCTCTCACAACCATTGGCGAGGAGCGCGAGGTCAATCCCTACCTCCAGAAATAAGGAAGCGAGAATGCAAAAGAAAATCCCCGCCGTGGCGGGGATTTTCAGTCAGCAACGAAATTTACTTGGTCGGGACAGTCTTCACCGGAGCGGGCTTGCTATTGTCGAGCACGGAACCGCTGCCGCCGCCGTGGCGGGTAGATATGATGGCCAAGGTGAACGAGGTGAGCATGAAGATGATCGCGGCCCAGGTCGTGAACTTGGTTAGCAGGTTGGCTCCTGCACGCGGTCCGAAGGCCGTCTGGCTGCCCAGTCCTCCGCCGAAGGCGGCCGCGAGGTCCGCACTTGCGCCGCTCTGCAACAGAACGACTGCGATCAGGAAGAGGCAAACAATAACGTGAACGATAGTTACCAGAACGAGAATCATGCTTTTCCTTCCCGGCGGCTACGCACACCGGATATTTCTAAACTCTTGCCTGCTTGGGACGGTTTGGAACGTTCAACTCCAGCCTGAAACGGCCGAGGAGGAACTTATGGTGCGGAAGGCGGGACTTGAACCCGCATGCCTCTCGGCGCCACCCCCTCAAGATGGTGTGTCTGCCAATTCCACCACTTCCGCACTGCTATCGCCGCGCACGCCGGGCTTGACGCTCGGGTCGCAACGACCGGTTCAGCTTCCAAAGAACGTATACAGAGGCAAGTCGAGTATAACAAACTCAGCGTACTTGGGAAGCCCTTGGGCGCTAAGTGCCACACATAACTGTGGAATTCCGGCCACGCTTGCCATGCACGACCGGAATTCCACGATTCAGACTACCACTTCACGATTTTCGAGAACGACTCCGCCTTCAGGCTCGCACCGCCGACGAGAGCGCCATCGATTTCCTCTTGCGAGAGCAGTTGATGCGCATTTTCCGGCTTCACGCTGCCGCCGTAGAGGATGCGAAGCTGCTGCGCAAACTCCTCGCCGAAGACGTTGACCGCTTCCTGCCGAATCAACTGGTGCGCTTCGTTTGCCATCTCTGGCGTTGCCGTTAGTCCCGTACCGATTGCCCAGACGGGCTCGTAGGCAACTACCATCTTGGCTGCCTTGCGGGCGGAGATGCCGCTGAAAGCTCGCGTGCATTGACGGCGCAGCACGTCTTCCGTCACACCGGCTTCGCGTTCTTCTTTCACTTCGCCGACGCAGACTATCGGACAGAGTCCGGCTTCGAGCGCCACCTTCAGACGACGGTTCACCGTGTCGTCGGTCTCGCCGAAGTACTGGCGGCGTTCCGAGTGTCCGATGATGACCCACTTGCACTGGGCTCCTACCAGCATTTCTCCGCTGGTCTCGGCGGTGAATGCGCCTTCTTTTTCCCAGTAAATATTTTGCGCGCCAACCTCAATTTTTGTGCCGTTCGTCTTCTCGACTACGGCCGCGATATCTACAAAGGGCGGACAGATAACGATTTCGTCGCGGCTATGTCCTGCTACCAGCGGAACGAATTCTTCCATGAACTGGCGCGATTGTTCGGGGGTCTTATACATCTTCCAATTTGCTGCGATGATCTTCTTGCGGCTCATGATCGCCTCATTTGCTTTCGAAGGAATGGTTCAATTGATTGCCACGGTTGCGAAGCTCCAGCGGGAAGCTTTACGACGCCGCTGTTCGCTTTTCGCAGCCTCTATGAATATCGACAACATATCAGGACTGTACAACACAAAGCGCGCCTCGTGAACGCTGCGCGCCTGGCCCAACTCATCTATGACGGTACAAACTGCTACAGCTGCCGCCGCTTCAGGCGGATACCCATAGACTCCGGTAGAGATAGCAGGGAAAGCGACGGACTCCAGGCCAAGCCGGTCGGCTAAACGGAACGAATTACGGTAGGCGTTGGCGAGAATGCCGCTTTCTCCCTGCATTCCATCGCGCCAGATCGGACCGACGGTGTGAATCACGAACGCCGCGGGCAGATTTCCGCCCGTGGTCTGAACCGCTTCGCCGGGTGGCAGGTGTCCGTCGCGAGCGACTATCTTGCGGCACTCTTCCAGAATCACAGGGCCGCCCGCGCGATGGATTGCTCCATCGACGCCACCGCCGCCCATAAGACTGGAATTTGCGGCGTTGACGATGGCGTCGGTAGCCTGCTCCGTGATGTCACCGGCCTCGAAGAAGACATTCGAACCATCCCCGAGGTCCAACCGAACGATGTTTTTCACGATCGACGTGTGTTCATCTACTTGTCAGTCAGCGCTTCCACGCCGGGCAGTTTCTTGCCTTCCAGAAATTCGAGTGAAGCGCCGCCGCCGGTGGAAATGTGCGTGATCTTGTCGGCCACGCCGGCTTTGTGCACCGCCGCCACGCTGTCACCGCCGCCAACAATCGAGGTAGCGCCTGGATTGTCCGCCACGGCTTCGGCAATCTTCGTAGTGCCCTTGCTGAACTGGTCAAATTCGAAAACGCCCATCGGACCATTCCAGACGATTGTGCGCGCGCCGGAAATCTCTTCTGAAAACTTTTCGATGGTTGCCGGACCTATATCGAGTGCCAACTTGTCGGCGGGAATCGATTGATCCTCTGGAACGATAGTACCGACAGCAGAAGCATCGAACTTGTCTGCCACGACGTGGTCCACCGGAAGCAGCAGGCGGACCTTCTTTTCCTTGGCTTCGGCAATCAGTTGCTTCGCCAGTTCAATCTTGTCGGCTTCGAGCAAAGATTTTCCGATCTCCTGCCCCTCGGCCTTCAAGAACGTGTAAGCCATGCCGCCGCCGATGATGAGTGCGTCCACCTTGGGCAGCAGATTGCGAATGACACCGATTTTGTCGCTGACTTTCGCGCCGCCCAGAATAGCCAGGAATGGCTTCGCGGGATGTTCCGTCGCCTTGCCCAGGTACTCGAGTTCTCGTTCCATTAAAAGACCCGCAGCACTCTTGGCAATAAAGTGGGTAACGCCCTCGGTGCTGGCATGAGCGCGGTGAGCGGAGCCGAATGCATCGTTGACGTAGAACTCGGCAAGACTCGCCAGTTGCTTGGCAAACGCGGAATCGTTCTTTTCTTCCTCCGCGTGGTAGCGGACGTTCTCCAGCAATAGGGTCTGCCCGCGTTCGAGTTGGTTTGCCATTTCAGTGGCTTGCATGCCGATGCAGTCAGGAGAGAATCCCACGTTCTGGCCGCGGCCCATTCGCTCATCCAGAAGAATGCGAAGGCGTTCGGCAACGGGTTTCAAACTGTATTTCGGGTCCGGCTTGCCCTTGGGGCGCCCCAGATGCGAGACAAGTATTAACTTGGCGCCGTGGCGCAAAGCATACTCAATGGTGGGCAGCGTCTCCCGGATGCGCGTGTCATCGGAAACCCGGCCGTTCTCGAGTGGAACATTAAAATCCACTCTCATTAAAACTCTGTGATTGTTAAATTGCAGGTCGCGGATCGAAAGCTTGGCCATGGCGTGCACCTGAGTGTTTCGTTACTGCGGATGCTTGCATCGGAACAATGCTGTTAGGAGTGTGGAATCGGGCTGAAGGCAATTTGCTTCAGCCCGCCCGGTGTTACAGCCCCTTTTCGCCGAAGAAAAGGATCAGGTCTTTTACTCGATTGCTGTAGCCCCATTCGTTGTCGTACCAGGCGAAGGTCTTCACCAGGTTGCCGCCAATCACGCGAGTCAGCTTTGCGTCGAGGGTGGAGGAGGCGGGATCGCCCTTGAAGTCTGAGGAGACAAGCTCTTCCTCTTCGTAAACGAAGTAGCCCTTGAGCGGAGCGGTCTCGCTGGCCTTCTTCATTGCCGCGTTGACCTCTTCCACGGTTACATTGCGGCCCACTTCGCAGACCAGGTCGACGGCCGAGACGTTCGGGGTCGGGACGCGTACGGCAAAGCCGTCCAGTTTGCCCTTTAGTTCCGGAATCGCCAAATAAATTGCCTTCGCGGCGCCGGTCGAGGTTGGAATCATCGACAAGGCGGCAGCGCGGGCGCGGCGAAGATCGGAGTGCGGGAAGTCCAGGATCACCTGATCATTCGTGTAGCTGTGAATGGTGGTCATCGAGCCCTTCACGATGCCGAAGCTATCCTGCAGAACCTTGGCAACGGGAGCTAGGCAGTTCGTGGTGCACGATGCGTTCGAAACAATGTGATGCTTCGCGGGATCGTACTTGTCCTGGTTCACGCCAAGCACGATGGTGATGTCTTCATTCTTCGCCGGGGCGGAGATGATGACTTTCTTCACGGTGCCGCGCAAATGCTTCTTCGCGTCCTCCGCGTTGGTGAAACGGCCGGTTGACTCTACGACAACCTGGACGCCCATCGACTCCCAGTCCAACAACGCGGGGTCTTTCTGCGCAAAGACCTTTACTTTTTTACCTTCGACGATAATGGAATCGCCGTCGGCCTGAATATCATGCTTAAGATTGCCGAGGATCGAGTCGTATTTGAGAAGGTGGGCCAGAGTCTTGGGACTCGTCAGATCATTTACAGCTACGATTTCAATATTCGAATCGTTAAGAGATGCGCGGAAAACATTGCGGCCAATTCGGCCGAAGCCATTGATACCAACTTTAATTGCCATTCTTGCCTCCAGGCATTACGAAATGCAGAGAGCGGGACGATAGCGCAGTTCCGCACACGCTCCTTGCAGCCGATTGAAATGCTAGCACCGCCTTCTGACTTGGGCAAACTGTGAGCCGGAATCAAAGTGCCAGCTATCGCACCACAATCAGTTTCCTCATCTGGAGCGTTCTTCGCAACCTAAATGCCCGCGGATTGCATTGCCTTGGGCAATGGGGAGGAAGAAAAGCGCGAGAAGAAAACGCGCGATTGCTTTTAATTTCATCGACAGAGATTGGCGGGGAAAATACGATCAGAGAGACGAATAAGACCGCCCGTCGCTCGATTTGCTATGGAGGATCACTCGAAGGACTCGCTCGAATGCGGGGAACGTGGTATAAGTCCCTTATGCGCAGATGGATGCGCGATCGCGTGAAGCGTCGCAATCAGAAGAACAACAACCCGCAGCAGTCCGAAGAGCAACAGCAGGGCCCCGCGCCGCTGCAGCCGACATTTCTTGACCGCGAAAGCTGGACAGGTTCCGGTGAAGGTCGCGAAGATGCTCCGGCGGAGACTGTACAGCAGCCGGTTTATGAGGCGCAGCCCGAAAAAGACCCGTTTGACGCCGACTCGCAAGGTGCACCTGGCAATCGTCCGGCAGCGCGCCGCGAACGCTCGCGCCGTCGTGGCCGTGGCGGTCGTGGACGCGCCCGTACCGACCAGCAGCAAAAGGCTGCGCAGTCATCGGTAATTGCTCCAGGGCTCCCAATTCAACCGGGACAGGCGACCGGCGAAGCCGCCGAAATCGACGAGCCAGAAACCGGTGCAGAAGGGCTCGAAGCGGAATCCGCGGAGCCGGTCGCCAAGGCCGACACGCCGAAAGGGAAGAAGGGCGCGGTGGTTCTTGCCATCGGACTTCCCGGCTCCGGTAAGAGTTCATGGTTCAAGCGCCACAACATCATTCCGCTTTCGAGTGACCTGGTGCGTGGGCTTCTATTTGACGATGCCACCGAGCAGCGTTTTCAGGATCTCGTGTTCTCCTCGCTTCGTTCGCTGTTGCGCGCTCGCCTCATTGCGGGGCGCCCGATGAACTTTATCGACGCGACCAACCTCTCGCCCAAGGAGCGCCATAGCTGGATCAAGATGGCCCACGATTTCGGCTACGAGGCCCACGCCGTATTCTTCGACGTGCCAACCGAGATCTGCATGGAACGCAATCGCAAGCGCTCTCGTAATGTGCCCGACGAAGTGATGCTGCGGATGGCGCAGAAACTGCGGCCACCGAAGTTCGACGAAGGATTTGCCAAGGTAATAGTCGTTCGGTTGAAGACGAAGAAGGATTCCGACGCGGAGCCCGCGGCTGAACCGTCCGCTGATCAGCCCTCCGAAGATGGCAGCGAAGAGTAAGGCAATATTTCCAAAAAGTAGAGAGCGTGGGCACAATGTCCACGCTCTCTCTTTTTGGAACTCTATCCAATCCTCTCTTCACGAAATCATACGGACGTTGTTGGCACTCGAGTTTCGTACTGGCCGGGCGGCCGGAAGGCAGATTGTGAAATGCGTGCCGTGATTAAATTCGGCTGTGCTGCTGTGAACGACAATGGTGCCGCCCAGCTTTTCCACGATATTGCGTGAGATCCAAAGTCCAATTCCCAACCCTTTTTCGCCTTTTGTAGTAACGAATGGCTCGAATACCTCTTCCAGTTTTTCCGGTTTGATTCCGGAGCCGGTATCGGCAAAGATCAGCTTTACATCCTGTCCATCCGTATACGACTCCAGTCGTAGCGAGCCACCGTCGGGCATCGCGTCGATTGCATTCGAAATTAGGTTCGTGAACACCTGGCGCAGCTCTCCGGGAACAACGTCGATCATGTCTTCGGAGTTGAAATTTCGTTCTACCTTAACTTTTCCTTGCTCTATCTGGCGATGAAACGATTCCAGCGACGCGTCGATCAGCTCGCCGGGATGAATCTTGACCCGTTCCCCGGAGGTGCGATGCGGGGCTAGTGTCTCCTTCGCAATGTTGGCCAGCCTGTCCACTTCCTTTTTCGCTGCCTGCAGCATCGCCTTGGAATCATCCGTAAGCCCCGCCTGGGAGGTGAGGACGAAAAGAATGTCGGTCAGTGACGACAAAGGATTATTAATCTCGTGAGCCAGGCTTGCAGAGAGGCGTCCGGTTGCAGCCAGCCGTTCGGAGCGGCGCAGAGCCTCCTCTAATTGGGCATTCAACTTCTTAATGTGCGCCTCGGCCTTTTTCCGCTCTGAGACGTCCCGGATGGCTGCGGTTACAACCGTCCCGTCCAGCGTGACCATAGGACTCAGGCTGATTTCCACCGGGAATTCCGAGCCGTCCTTGCGTAATCCAAACAACTCCAACCCGACCCCCATTGGACGCAGACGTGGGTCGTTGAAAAACTTGGTGCGGTGGCCCGAATGGAATTGCCGATACCGCTCTGGGACTAGCATCTCGATCTTCTTGCCCACTAGCTCAGAGCGTTCGTAACCAAAGAGTCTCTCGCTCTCTTTGTTCAGCAGAATGATGCGGCCCTCAGCATCGACAATCGCCATGCCATCGGGCGCCGATTCCAGTAAGCCGCGAAAATACTGTTCACTACGGCGGACGGATTCCTCACCATTTTTGCGCTGCATCGCCACCGCAATCACATTGGCTACGGAGTGCAGGAAATTAATATCATCCGAAGTGAAACTGCGGGCCGATGCACTGAAGACTCCGAGCACTCCGAACGCTGGATCATGTCCGGGAATGATCGCCGTGATGCCACTCCGAATGCCGTGTTTCTCCAACAGGGGAGAGCGTACAAACGGTGAATCCGCATCGTAGTCTTCCACTAAAACGCGGCGCGAGGTCAGGAATGTGTATCCCGCTTGAAATTCACGGTTCACCGGTACCGTGGTGATTCCGGCACTGCCCGGCTTCCAGCCCAGCCCAGCACACAGAACCAGTTCATTTCTCGAAGAGTTGAACTCAAGCACTTCACAAAAGCGTAGCTGAAGGATTTCCGCAATCGAGCCTACGGCATTCTCAAGCACACTTGAGAGATCTGCGCTTTGCAACGCCAGTTGGCTTAGTTCGGCAAGAGCTGATTGTTGTTTTGCCCGAGTATTCGTAGCGGCCTCCAGCTATGGCGACTTACTTGCAAACTTCTACTCACCTTCGAATTGCGCTGCTTGATGGTGCTTTGGATGCGAGAAGAGAGGTGAGGGCTGCTCTGATTGAACTGAATCCCCAGCATAGTTGAACTTGCGAATCGCTCATTGTTCCCCGCTACAAACAATACAATCCAAGTAGAATTCTTACCAATTGAGGTGATCCGATGCGGACATGTTTGACCGTGCTATTGCTTTCCACCTTTGCAGTATCTGCAGTATCGCAACAAACCACCGCACCTGATGTGAATGCGCCCCAGACGCGATCCAACTCTCCGGTATTGACCGATCCGAGCGCTGTCCCTGTTACCTCTCCAACCGTGCATTCCGCTCCATCCTCATCGCCCAGCGCTGACGCCTACACACTCGCGGCCGGCACGCGGATCGCCGTTACCCTCAAGCATGCGATTTCCACGAAGAGTGCGCGGGAGAATGATCCGGTTTACGCCGAAACCGCATTCCCGGTTGTTTCCAACGGCAAGATCGTCATCCCGGTCGGAACCTATGTTCAGGGCGTTATCCAGCGTTCACAGCGCCCGGGACGAGTCAAAGGCCGCGGCGCACTGGTCGTCCATTTCAATACTTTGATCTTCCCCTCCGGGTACACATTGTTACTCCCCAGCACCATTGACAGCGTTCCGGGCGCCGAAAAGATCGAGATGAAAGACCGAAAGGAAGGAAGCGTCGAGAGTCAGGGGACGAAGGGCAAGGATGCCGGCACGATCGCATCGACGGCGGGCACCGGAGCAGCTATCGGGGCCGTCGTCGCCCGAAGTGCGGGTGGCGCAGGTGTCGGCGGACTGGTGGGCGCGGGAGTCGGTCTGGCGTCGGCGCTGCTCACCCGCGGACCGGATGTTCGCATTGAAAGCGGCACATTGCTCGATATGGTGCTGGAGCGAGCCATCACCGTCGAGCATGATCGCGCCGGAACCAGCGATACGCGGAGCATACGCGTCGTTCAATAGAATTAAGCAGCTGCCGAGCAAAGCTAACCTATTACTTTAACTTGAATAGCACGTTCACGTGTGCCGTAATCGTGATCTTGCCCGGTGCAAAGTCCTGCACGGGAGAAGGTTGCGCAACTCCGCGATTCATCTGAGCCTTCATCATCATGGGGCGCGGCGGGAACATAATCTCATTCACATCCACCGATGCGTAACTCATCGTACCAATCGCGCGCCCCCCTGCGCGGGCGAGGGCTTCGGCATTGTGATGGGCTTTTTGATAAGCGTCCTCAACCGCTTTCGGTTTAGCTGACTCGACGTTTTCCAGCGTGTAGCTGAGATTGAGACTGTCGGTGCTGTCCACCTGCGAAAAACTTTCGATGATTGGGCCAAGCTTGGTGAAATCGTGGACCTTCACCGTGACCTGGCTGCTGACCTGGTAGCCAACGATCTTGCGCTTGGGGGAGAGATCGTAAGCTGGCGTCATGTTGAACGAGCCGATCTCCGCATCCTTCGGATCGATTCCATTGTCGTGCAGTACTTGGCGAATTCGTTGCGCGGACTCCTGTGCTTTGGCGTAGGCGGCTTTCAGGTCGGTCTGTTGCACTGAGATGGAAAACTGCACGAGTGCCGTGTCAGGTGCACTCTCAAATTTCCCATCCCCGCCCGCCCAGAGCGTGTCCGGAGTCACCGGGCTTTGCTGTGCAAGCAGGTTGACGGACAGCAGCGAAAGCAACACGATCCATGCGGTTCTCATTCGATTCATTCTTCTCCTCGTCATCCCGGAGCCGCGCAGAAGGACGCGGCTTCAAAGGTTGGAACACGATTGTATGTATCTTTGTTGTCGCCAAGCTTTTGATATTGCTACTCGGGGGTAATTAGGCAAAAATGAGAGACACCGGATTCGGAGGTGAAAATGAGCAAGTGGAGCCTACCCCTAACATTCGTCGGACTCAGCGGACTGGGAGCTGTGCTGCTCTCAAAACGTGGCCGGAAACTGGTCGGTTTCACGCCTGCGCGCTCCAGCGAGAACACAGGGCGCTTGGTGGCATGGAACGACTCAGCAACACACGAACTTCATAAGATTCAGCAGGCTATCAAAGAACTCGAGCACTCATTCGGAACTCGTACTGCCCTGTAACGGCATTCATCGCAAACAAAAGCCGACGCCCTGTGCATCGGCTTTTTGTTGTCAGGACTTGCTACTGAATGATGGAATCAATTCGCTGCGCCATCTTCATATCCTTCTGTGTGAGGCCGCCGGCGTCATGGGTCGTGAGCGCGAGGGTGACGCGGTTGTAAACGATTCGGATGTCAGGATGATGTCCTTCCTCTTCAGCGAGTTCGGCCACTTTGTTTACGAAAATCATGGCGTCCACGAAATTCTCGAACTTCAGAAGACGCTCGATCTGATCTCCCTGTAAAGTCCAGTGGGGCAACTTCTGTAGCTCTTCGGCCACCTGTTGTCTTTCCAGTTTTGTTGCCATCTGAGCTCCTTAAACTGTCTTTGCCTGCGAAAGATGCTCACTATAGCAGAAGCGTTCTTGTTGTGAGTCGATCTCGGCGCGCTTCCGTTCCCATACCGACGCGGGAATCGTCAGAAAGACCCTTGCAATATCGGGATCGAATTGGCGTCCAGACCAGGAGGCAATCTCGTCGCGAGCGGTGTCAATACTTTGTGCCTGGCGATACGGACGATCCGAGGTGATTGCGTCCAGAGTGTCCGCAATCGCGAAAATCCGAGCGCCCAGCGGAATCTCCTCGCCTTTCAGTCCGCGCGGATAACCGCTGCCGTCCCAGCGTTCCTGGTGGGCATACACAATTTCCGCGGACTCTTTGAGAAATGGAATCTTCTTCAGCATCTGGTAGCCCAGGTAACTATGCTCTCGCAGGAGTTCCTGTTCGTGCTTGTCGAGCGGAAATGGTTTGCGCAGGATGACATCGGGCACTGCCATCTTGCCGATGTCATGGAGGAATGCACCGCGGGCCAGCACCGGCATTTTCTCCGGAGCAAACCCGATTGCGCGCGCTATTTCGATGGCGTAGGCGGTCACGCGTCTGGAGTGGCCCTGAGTCTCCGCATCCTTCAGGTCCAGTGCGCCTCCCAGTGCCTCCAGCGTTACATCATAAGAGCGTTCAAGTTCAGCGATAGTCTCGCGCAACTCTATGGTGCGCTGGCCCACTAACGCTTCGAGGTCCGACTGGTGAATACGGTTCTGCACTCGCAGACGATTCGTTTCCAGGGCGCGCCCCACGACTGCCATCAATTGCTCACGCTCGAATGGTTTCAAAAGATAGTCATAGGCGCCACGACGAATTGCCGAAAGCGCCACGGAAATGTCGTGAACGGCGGTAACCATCACCACCGGTAGATCCTTATATTGTGTCCTGACGACGTCCAGCAGGCCCATTCCGTCCAGATCGGGCATCATCATATCGGTCAATATCAGCTGGAAATCCGGGTCATCACGGAGTATCGTGAGCGCCTCCGCCCCAGAGCGAGCCTGCGCGCATCGGTAAGAAGCATAGCGCAGCATTGAACAGACGACTTCCCGGATCGGTTCTTCGTCATCTACAACAAGGATTCGCTCAACCGACATGGGCCCTACCTCGCGACTTACAATTCGCGCTGGTCATATTCTCTCAATGGCAGCATTCTACCCGCAAACTCAGAAATCACACACGAGAAGATAAATCGGAAGAACCGTAACGATAGACAGTTGTTGCAAATGGGAGTCAATGCGTAAAGCTATCACAGTTTTAACGCGGCGCTAGAGCCTGCTTTTCCAGAGAAGATGTTTCATCCAAATCTTTGATGACGAAAAGCGGAAAAGGCGGTTGAGCGATCTTTCTATCTGCTACTGTATTCTTCGAAAAAGCGCCCTCATCCGGACGTGCGAAGACTTCCTGTAATTACGAACCCATTAGCAATTTTGGTTACCGGTAATAATTTCCCAGCGACGCTCAATGTTGGTATCAGGTTGCCACATTTAGACACACATATCCCATGGATATGGTAGGTCGTAAGGCGAAAAATCTACTTAAACTTGGTTGTAGGAAATTGTCGACACTTTGCAAGTTATTGATTCCGGTCTGGTTGTGTAGCTTTCCACAGAATCGGTTGATGTTGTTGAGAAGTTGGGCAGAGTGATTGCACTACTCTTTGGCCTAAGGCTTTCAGTTTTGAGTTGTGCGAAGCACAGAGCGCCATTCATTGTTGAATATGGCGTTCATAACCAGCCCGCTTCATAAAGGGGCTGATTGGGTAATCAGGGAGCTTCCATTGTCAAACTCATATCAGGCATTGCCGCCCATCGCAATCGTACAGTTTCGACCCAGCGCGGAGAGCAAGCGTCTGGAGCAGTACCAAGCCATCTACGAAGCAAATCGGCATCGGGTATACTCGTTTGCTTTTTGGATGACGGATAACGAGCTGATGGCGGAAGAGATTTCGGAGCGGACGTTCCTTCGTGCGTTTTCGTTAAGCGAGAAGCCTACGGAAGAGATGATCGATAAAGCGTTGCTGCGGGAACTGCGCAGCGAAGAGACCGTATCGATGGAGCCGCCGAAGCTGAAATGCGGCACGGTCAAGGAGGTGAGCGCAATCCGTCGCAACACAAAGCGCGTGGATTTGGAACGAGCAATTATGGAACTGCCGCATACGGAACGAATGATCTTTTGCATGCATGACGGAGATGGTTACGATCACGCCCGCATCGCGCGCACATTGGGGATCGGCGAGAACGAATCGCGCAATGGGCTGCATCAGGCGAGAATGCGGATTCGCGAACTGGTGGCGGCGTCCAACGGTTCAAGCGTCGCGGCATAGGGAAGCTAGAAATTTTCCGAAGATGTGCAAACGCTCCTCACGCGAGGGGCGTTTGCTTTGGCGCGTTATTAGCAGGGTTGAGCTACTTTGCGTCGAGAGGTATCTGCGACAGGGTCAGATCCCAGTGCGCTTCCAGGATTTCAAAACGCCGCTGCTCTTCGCGTTTGAAGGTCGCTTGATCGGGGAAGAGTTGAAGTTGCAGTGCGTGCTCATCGACGGGTGTGTAAGCGGCCTGCGCGTTCTTGAAGGTGATGGTCACGCGATAATCCCATCGTTCCTGCTCGGGCATGTGGAAGGCCGGTGTATCGAGACGCACAGATAATATGCGGCCTTGCGCGATTTCCTTCTGCAGGACAGGGTAGTGATTTTTCTTAAAGAGCTCGAGGAATTCGTCCTGATGGCCCCAGTGGATTTTGTAGTAGTACTCCATCACGTAGGGTTTGTCGGGCGCGGGCGCAGGCGGGGCCTGCGCAAAGCTGACGGCAGAGAAAGTGGCGACCAGGGTGAGGAGCAGAGTAGCAGCGGTTTTGCGCATGGAAGCCTCCGGCGGGTTTGAGGCATTGTAGCCGAGGCGAGCACGCGTCGGAAAGCCGCGCGGATTAAGGTCCCGGGGCAGTACCAATGCGGGAAGCGAACCGACAATAGAAAATTTCGTCGCTGGAAGAATTGCAATTGGGGGTACTATTCACGCGGACGTCCCCGGGGCCGGAGCGTACTCGCCACCTGCATTCATAGTCCCGCAAGTCCACGCTCCCCGCGCGCAACGGGGTCTGGCGGGGATTTAAGGTCGCTTGAGGCTGCGCTTCGGTTCCCGGAAAATCCGATGTCCGAATTCCCAACGATTGACTCAAAGGTTAATGGTTTTTTGGCCTACGTTTGCATTCTGGTCAGTATGTAAAAATGTCTTTCGAGGATTCACTGAGTGAGCAATAGCTGAGTTGGAAAAAGTTGCCGAACTGGTATATGGAAACTTAGCCAATACCTTGAAGGCTGCGTTAGGTTCAGTTTGAAGCAATCGATTGAAAGGCGCTGGGCAGAGAATTCATTCGCCGGACAGTTCTTGCTCTGGTATCGTGTAGCCCAGAGTTCCTCTTCGGGCCACATCCCCTAGGCGCGGCAAGGACACTTAAGCAGGAGCATTTGGAAAGCGCTTCTGACTTTTCGTGCAGGTGCGATTCCATGCGGATGAAATGCATCCTCCCTCTCCTTTCAGTCGTTTTCACCACAGTCCTAAGCGCCCATCCAAATTCGCCGGAGAAGACGGCCGCCCCGTCCGACTTCTCAAGGGAAGCATACGTGGTAGAGCACCTTACCACGACGATAGCTGTAGAGAGTGACGGGAGTGACGTGCGCGAAGTGGCCGCCGAGGTCAAGATATTAGCGGATGCTGGAGTGAAAGCCTTCGCCGTCCTGAGTTTCACCTATAAGAGCGCCAACGAAGTGGTTGACATCGATTATGTCCGTGTTCGCAAACCGGATGGATCCGTCATAAAGACTCCGGACTACAACGTTCAGGAGATGCCCGCCGAGGTAACACGGACAGCACCCATGTACAGCGATGTCCGCGAGAAACATGTCGCAGTGAAGGGACTCGGAATCGGGGATGTGCTCGAATACAAGATCCGTCTTCGCACGGCAAAGCCGGAGATCCCCGGACGGTTCTGGTATGAGCACTCGTTCCGCAAGGACCAGATTGTGCGCGACGAACGCGTTGAGCTAAGCATTCCTCAGGGCAAGCACCTGACGGTCAAGAGTCCCGAGTTTAAACCTGAGGTGAAGGCCGAAGGCGGCAAGAAGATCTACATCTGGAGGTATTCCAACCTCGAGCGCGAGGTTGAAGAGCAAGCAGCGACACGTAATCGCACGACTCCTCCCCCCATCATTCAACTCACCACCTTCGACACTTGGGAGGAGATTGGGGGCTGGTACTCAGACTTGCAGAGGGAGCAGATCCTTGTGACCTCGGCGATTGAGGCAAAAGCAAAAGAACTGACCAAGGGACTTTTGTCGGATGACGCGAAACTGCAAGCGATCTACGCCTTCGTATCGCTCCACATCCATTACGTGGGCCTCGACTTTGGCATTGGACGTTTTCAACCGCATTCAGCGGAAGACGTGCTGGGCAACGAGTATGGAGATTGCAAGGACAAGCACACGCTGCTTGCTGCGTTATTGAAGGCGGTGGGCTTCGATGCTTGGCCTGCGCTCGTTCACGCTTCGCAGAAACTCGATCCCGATGTGCCTTCACCGGCGCAGTTCAATCACGTAATTACGGTTGTCCCGCGGGGTGACGCATTGGTTTGGCTGGACACAACTCCCGAGGTTGCGCCCTATGGGCTGATACTTCCGCAGTTGCGTGATAAGCAAGTCCTGGTTTTGCCAACTGGGAAGGTGCCGGCGCTGATGACTACTCCGGCCAATCCTCCGTTTCCCCAGGAGCAACGGTTTAACGCTGTCGGAAAGCTTGGGCCGGATGGTGTGCTCAAGGGGCATATCGTACAGCGGTATCGCGGCGACACCGAGGTCGTCGTTCGTGCGGCACTGCGCCAGCTATCGCAATCTCAGTGGCAGGAGGCCGTGCAAAGGTTCTCCTATTCGATTGGCTTCGCCGGTGAAGTAAGCGACGTTGTAATAAGTCCCATCGATGACTTGAGCCAGCCGCTGGAGATCTCCTACGATTATCTTCGTAAAGACTACAGCGACTGGGAGCACAAACAGATACTTGCACTCTTGCCTCCACTGGGAATCGAGACAGCAGGAAACAAGAGCGAGAAAGCTCCCAAGGAGCCGATATTTTTGGGCGCGCCGGGTGACCTACTGTACCGCTCGCAAATCGAGTTGCCTCCACGAAGTAGTCTGAAGGCCGCTAAAGATCGCGACATCGTGGAACCCTATGCCGAGTATCACACCCGGAACTTATTTTTAGAAGGTGTGCTGACGACGACCCGCCGCCTGGTGATTAAGAAACCCGAGGTGCAGATTGCGGAATGGGAGAGCTATCGGACGATCGCGAAAGCCGCCTCGGATGACGCATTCACCTATCTTCCGTTGAGCGGATTGGAAGATGGGGCGTCCGGTATCAATGCCGATCTTAAGGAGATAGATCGGAAGTTCAACGAGGCATCAGAGGCGCTGCAGCATCAGGATGCCTCCCGGGCGAAGGAATTGCTGGAACAGGTGATCGCTGCTGAGCCGAAGTATCGTTGGGCACACTATAACCTCGGGGTTGCTCTAGGCCGGCAGGGGCAATCTTCCCAAGCTCTCGAGCAATTCCGAATGGAAGAAGTAATCGCGCCCGAGGACGCGCGCGCATTTCAGGCTGCCGCCGACTTCGCAATGTTCCTGCACCGTAAAGAAGAGGCAATTCAAGAGTACAGGAAGCTGCTGAAAGTGGATCCGAAGAATCGTGACGCCGCGCTCCGTCTCGGGAATCTCCTTTCCTCTGATGGCAAGTATGCGGAAGCAGCAGAGGCATTGGAGACAGCAGTGCAATTGTCACCTGATAGTCCAAGCCTACAACTTTCGTTGGGAGAGGCGTACATCAACGGAGGGAAGGTTGAGAAAGCATTGCCGTACCTGCGCGCGTCCGCGGCAGCCGCACAGCAAGCGCAGCCAATCGACTATATGCAGTTGAACAACATTGCCTTCACTCTGGCAGGCCAGAATGTAGAACTTAATCTCGCGAAGGAATGTGCTGAGAAGGCTCTGGCCGCGCTTGATGCCCGATCCAGTTCTCCGGGACTTGATTCGGCGACGCATCTGAATTTAACGCGCGAATTTAACCTTCTCTGGGATACGGCTGGGTGGGTGTACTTCAAGCTTGGCGACTTTGAACGCGCTGAGAGCTATGTACGCGCCGCTTGGCTTTTGGGACAAGAAGGCGATGTGGGTGAGCACCTCGGAGAGATCTACGAGAAACTCGGAAAGGCCAAAGAAGCGGCTCATACATATGAGTTGGCCATTACGGCTATGGATTCGAGGCCACATTCGTTTCCGGGTGGTCCTCCGATACGAAGTCTGTCGAAGAGTGACCAAGAAGCAGAAAAGCGGGCCCAAGCACGCTATCAAGAGCTCACCGGGAAATCGTTGGACAAAGGCTATTCCATCTCGCGATCTCCGAAAGGCTATTCCATCTCGCGACTTCCGAACGGACAGCGGCCCATGTCACCGGCTGAAGAGTTGAGCCGGATGAGAGAAGCTAAACTTGGCACACAGCCGGAGCCGAACGGTTCGGCCCAGTTTGAGGTGGTGTTTGTACAAGGCAAGCCGCTCGCCACCACCTTCCTCAGTGGCAATGAAGCGATGAAATCGGTGACAAACCGGCTGGCACAGGCCAAGTTCCAGATGGAATTTCCTGTCGACAGTAAGGCGACTTTGCTTCGGCGCGTGACTGTGGTCTGCAGCAAGTACTCACCCTGCAGCGCTGTGATGATGCCTCTGGAAGGGGCGTCACTGCCTGTGCGCCAGTAACGACGGCACATCACTTATGGAAGTTGAAACGTTCCTCATGCGATTCCAAGGAACAATCCCGAAGCGGAATTCATCTGTAGGGACACGTGTCCTGTCAAATCAAAAGCAGGCTTGAATGCGCGACACGCCAGTATTACCGAAGGAACAGCCCCACACTCCGGCTTCGCCGAAAGGGTAGAACCCCGAAGTGTCTGGGTTCTGAAGGCGCGCCACCCCGCCATACTACAATACTGCGGATGAATAGAAAGCCTTTCTCAGTTTTGGCTGTGCTGCTGCTGGGTGCAGCGCTCGCTTTTGCGGTTCCTCGGCAGGAGCAGGGCGCAATTAACGTCGATAAAGATGTTCTCTACTCTACGGTGAATGGTTCCGAGTTGCGCCTCGATATCTACAAACCTGCGGCGGCGGGTCCTGGTGTGCGCCCGGCGGTGGTGCTCATTCATGGAGGTGGGTGGACGGGCTTCGACAAGAGCATTATGAGCGGCATGGCGCAGTTTCTTGCACGCTCCGGGTATGTGGCTTTTTCGGTGGACTACCGGCTGTTGAAGGACACGGACAATCGCTGGCCTGCACAACTGGACGATGTGCAGCGCGCTGTTCGCTGGGTGCGGGCGAACGCCGCCAAGTATGGCGTGGACTCGAAGCAGATTGGCGCTTTCGGGCACTCTGCGGGCGCGCAACTGGCCGCATTGCTTGGGATGGAAGAGACGCGGGACAACTCCGATTCCGCGCTCTCTAAATATTCCAGCAAGGTTCAGGCAGTTGTGGATGTTAGTGGACTCTGCGATTTCACCGTGGATCGCGATGCTGAAGGCGATGCGTTTCTGACAAAGTTCTTTGGCTGGGACTATGCGCAGCACCCGGAGATTTGGCGTGAAGCATCGCCTGTGTTTCACGTCTCAAAAAAGAATGCGCCGTTCCTGATCATCCACGGTATGCGGGATGAGAACGTTCCGATTTCGCAAGCACAGGGACTGTTTGAGAAATTGCGGTCGGCGGGAGTGCACGCATCATTTGTCAAAGTTGACGACGTTCATACCTTTCAGACGCCCGAGGCGAACCGGAAGATGGCGCTTGAAACACTCGCATTTTTCAATCGCTATCTTGGCGGAATGCGGTAGGAGCCGAACGTCAGAATCAAATCGATGCAGCGCTTGCGCTGAACAAATAGCAGAGGATTAGCTGGCGATTGGTCGCCTAGTCGAAAAATCTCGAGACGGAATTCATCAGCGTCAACAGCGTTTTGTAAGCGGGACGAAAAGCCCCGCCGTCCGGTTTTGCCGGAAGGGTAGAGCACCCGAAGTGTTTGGAATACTGAAAGGCGCACACGACTGCCAACCATTCCCTCCCATTCCCATCTCTCCATCCCATTCAATCGCTTGTGAAGTTTTCTTTCGGTGCTGATTTCCCTTTACCGGGGGAGCAAAAGAAGGCAGAATGCAGCCGCGTCTCAGCAGGTTCGTGAGTAAGTGGAGCAATACTCCGTCATCGGAGGATGGGCTCACGGGATGCGCGTGGCGCCGGACCGTTTAGGGGTGAACGATTCGGAGCATAGGACTGCTCGATCCTAGGCAGGCATTGGACTCTACGTCCAACCTCTTTCTCCGGCATGGCCGCACCAAGCGAAAAGTCTGATCAATGGATTTATCCGTATGCACGACGGCAGGGGTGTTCCATCGCTGAACATGGGGTGAGGAGCGCGCTTGAACCGCTTACTTAAAAAGATGGGAAGCTAAAGGAGATTTACCAATGGAAGCACAAGTCCGTGGGAATCCGGCAGTCGTCGGACTGGCCGGTTTTGGTGTTACTACTCTATTGCTTCAATTCCATAATCTTGGATGGTGTGGCAGCGGCGTTGTTTTCTGTGTGGCGTTGATGTTTGGAGGAGCGGCGCAGTTGATCGCCGGTTTCCAGGAGTTCAAGGTCGGCAACAATTTCGGCTACAGTGCTTTTACCGCATACGGAGCCTTCTGGCTCGGGCTCGCTTTCATCTACCTTCTGCTGGATTTGCAGGGGATGCCGAATTCGATTATCGGCGCGCCTCTGAAGATCACCGCGACGGACATTGGCTACTTCCTGCTGGCGTACACGGTCTATACAGTGGTGATGTTTGTGGCATCGCTCGCGGTCCATTTCGCGATGTCGCTTACGTTCTTCACGCTGCTGTTGGGATTCATCGGGCTGGACCTGGTGTTCCTGCAGGGGATGAAGTCTGTGCTGACGATTACGGCGATCGACCTGATTGTTTGCGCGTTGCTGGCGCTGTACATGATGGGACACGTTGTTTTCCTTCAAGTGTTCGGCAGAGATATTTTGCCGGTGGGTAAGCCGTTGGTTAGCAAACCGGCACCAGCGCCGTTGGCGGCTAGAGCAGCCGCGAGGTAAAGCCGGGCCTGAGTTACTGAACCCAGATTCAAGAAGCGATGTCCTTTGGGCATCGCTTTTTGCTGCGCTAAGAGCAAGACGCTCTCGCTGAAACCAGAACGCGGGCAGAGCGGTTGGAAGGAAACTGTCAAGCGGAGGCAGTGGTGTCGAAGCTTTGCAAAGACTCTCGGTGAAATTGAATGAGAGCTCTACGTTTGCGATTGTTGCAGAGCTGGACTGGGAGTATTCTCCCGCTCGACTGTCACACGACAGCTACTTGCCCGTGAGGTGTCTTATGAGTAGTGCAGGAAATGTGGTCGATTTCGGCTCGGAATCTGAACAGCAGAGGCTTGAGCAGTTTGTTCACCGATTGGTCGGAGATCTGGGAGCGGCATTGAGTGCTGCCCTGGTGCTGGTCGGTGATCAACTGGGGCTCTACAAGGCAATGGATAACGCAGGCAGGCCGCTGGGGCCGTCAGAACTGGCCGCGATGACAGCGACGGACGAGAGGTATGTTCGCGAGTGGTTGAGCGCGCAAGCAGCATCGGGCTATGTGCAGTATCACGCCAGCTCAGGACAGTTCAGTTTGTCGCGGGAGCAGGCGCTGACGCTGGCTCGCGAGGATAGTCCGGTTTACATGCCGGGGGCGTTTCAGATTGTCTCGGCTGTGATCAAAGATGAACATAAGGTGACGGAGGCTTTTCGTTCGGGTGTTGGCGTGGGTTGGCATGAGCACCATCCAGCTCTGTTCGAGGGGACGGAGCGCTTCTTCCGTCCGAACTATGCGACGAACTTGGTCAGCAGCTGGATTCCGGCGCTCGACGGCGTTAAGGCGAAGCTGGAAAGAGGCGCGACGGTGGCGGATGTCGGATGCGGATATGGAGCTTCGACGATTCTGATGGCGGAGGCTTTTCCGAAGTCGAAGTTCACGGGCTTCGACTATCATCAGGCATCGATTGAGCGGGCTCGCGAGCGGGCGAAGAAAGCCGGAGTCAGCGACCGCTGCACGTTCCAGGTTTCAACGGCGAAGGAATTTCCGGGCACCTACGATCTGATCACGTTTTTCGATTGCCTGCATGACATGGGTGATCCGGTTGGGGCGTCTAAGCACGTTTTCCAGGCTCTGGCACCGGATGGCGTGTGGATGATTGTGGAGCCGTATGCGAACGATGATTTGCAGGACAATCTGAATCCGGTGGGGCGCGTGTTCTACGCTGCTTCTACGATGATCTGCACACCAGCTTCGAGGGCGCAGGAAGTTGGACTGGCACTGGGGGCGCAGAGCGGGGAGAAGCGCATGACCGAAGTGGTGAAGGGCGCGGGATTCGGGAGTTTCCGGCGGGCGGCGGAGACGCCGTTCAATTTGGTTTATGAGGCGAAACGGTAGACAAGCTCTTGGTCTGGGACGGGGGAGGCTTGGAACGCGCTTCGCGCGGTCTTTGTTAGGACCCATTTAGCTTGCTAAAAGAGGCACCTAGAAGAAAGGTATATCCCGCGAGAGCGAGGAAAAGAAGAACTGATGGCGGGACTGAAAAGCTTGAGGCCGCACGGGAGACTTGGGCATTGCTGGGGTCCTTCGCTTGCGCTCAGGATGACCCTCTCACTGGTCAAGATTGTCACTTATACAGAGTGGGGAACAGTTGACGGAGATGCTCGACTTTGGGGGCGTCGTTGATAGCAATATAGGGGTTGTCGGGATGGAGCGTGGCGTAATTCTGATGGTAGGACTCGGCGGCGAAGAACTCCTTTAACGGAACTACCTGGGTCACGATAGGGCGCGTGAAGGACTTTGCCTGGGTGAGTTGCGCAATGTAGGCCTCGGCGATTCGCTTCTGCTCGTCGTTCGCGTAGAAAATCACCGAGCGATATTGCGTTCCGGTGTCGGGGCCCTGGCGATTGAGCTGCGTGGGGTCGTGTGCGACGGAGAAGAACACTTTGAGAAGCTGGCCGTAGGAGACTTGCGAGGGATCGAAGGTGATCTGCACGGACTCGGCGTGGCCTGTTTGACCGGTGCTTACGACTTCGTATTCAGCGGCTTTGGAGGAACCTCCCGAGTATCCCGAGGTGGCGCTCTTTACTCCCTTCACATGCTGGAAGACAGCTTGAACTCCCCAGAAACAACCGCCTGCAACGACCGCCGTCTCACTTCCCGGTTTAGCAGCGAGCTTCGCATCTACAGTAGGTTCGGGCAGCACAGCGCTGCTCTCGGCGGCATCAGCGCGGTTCCATCCAATCGATGCTCCGACAATCAGAATTGCGATCAGCACTGCCAAAGTACTTGCAACGGGAAACTTGATGTAGCGATTCATGATCCATACCCCATCGCAAGGTTGGATTCGGAAGAACGCCAAAAGTTACAAACATCCAGTGCTGGTGGGGATGAAGCGGAATTCGGCGCGAGATCACATTCGCAAGGAGAGCGAATGTGATCTCGCGCTGGGTTAGCTTTCGAGAATCTGGAGGAGGTACTTGCCGTAGCCGCTCTTGAGGAGCGGTTGGGCGAGCGTGCAGAGTTCGGTGGCGGTGATGAAGCCCATGCGGTAGGCGATCTCTTCGGGGCATGCGATCTTCAGGCCCTGACGCTTTTCGAGAGTGGCGATGAAGCTGGAGGCTTCGAGCATGGAGTCGTGGGTGCCGGTGTCGAGCCAGGCGGTGCCGCGTCCGAAGGTGACGACGTTGAGCTGGTTGCGCTCAAGGTAGAGGCGGTTGAGGTCGGTAATTTCGAGCTCGCCGCGGGCGGAGGGCTTCAGGGACTTTGCGAGAGAGACTACCTGGCAGTCGTAGAAGTAGAGTCCGGTGATGGCGAAGCGCGAACGGGGATGCGCGGGCTTTTCTTCGACGCTGATGGCGCGACCGGTGGAGTCGAACTCGACAACGCCATAGGAGGTTGGGTCCTGCACGAGGTAAGCGAAGATGCTGGCGCAATTTTCCAGGGCAGCGGCGCGCTGGAGCAGCTTCGACATGTCCTGTCCATAGAAAATGTTGTCGCCGAGGACGAGAGCGCAAGGGGCGCCGTCGATGAAATCTTCGGCTATGAGGAAGGCTTGGGCGAGACCCTCGGGGCGGGGCTGCTCGGCGTACTGGATTTTGATTCCCCACTGCGCGCCGGAGCCGAGGAGCTCGCGGAATCGCGGCAGATCGTTGGGAGTGGAGATGAGCAGGATGTCGCGGATTCCGGCCAGCATGAGAGTGCTGAGCGGGTAGTAGACCATCGGCTTATCGTAGATGGGAATGAGCTGCTTGCTGACCACCATGGTGGCGGGATAGAGCCGGGTGCCGGAGCCTCCCGCGAGAATGATGCCTTTCATTTTGCACCCCGAGCTTCGTAGTTGGCGGCGATCCACTTGCGGTAGTCTCCGCTGGTCACTTCCTGAATCCAGGAAGAGTTGGCAAGGTACCACTCGACGGTGCGGCGGATTCCGGTGGTAAAGGTTTCCTGCTGGAGCCAGCCGAGTTCGCGCTTGAGCTTCGAGGCATCGACGGCGTAGCGGCGGTCGTGGCCGGGACGATCTTTGACGAAGGTGATGAGGCGGTTGTGCGGAGCGCCTTGGGGGTGAACCTCGTCCATGATGGAGCAGATGGTGGTGACGACGTCGATGTTTGCCTTTTCGCTGTCGCCGCCGACGTTGTAGGTTTCGCCGGGGATGCCTTTTTCAAGCACAAGAGCGATGGCCTCGCAGTGGTCGCCGACGTAGAGCCAGTCGCGGACGTTGAGGCCGTCTCCGTAGATGGGGAGAGGCTTGCCGTTGAGCGCATTGAGTATGACGAGGGGGATCAGCTTTTCGGGGAACTGGTAGGGGCCGTAATTGTTGGAGCAATTGGTGGTGAGGACGGGGAGTCCGTAGGTGTGCTGGTAGGCGCGGACGAGGTGGTCACTGCTGGCCTTGGAGGCGGAGTAAGGGCTGTTGGGTTCGTAGGCTTTGCTCTCGACAAAAGCGGGACCAGTCTTGCTGAGGGATCCGTAGACCTCGTCGGTGGAGACGTGAAGGAAGCGGAAGCGGGCCTGGAGTTCCGCGGGAAGGGCGCGATAGTAGTCGAGCGATTCGTGGAGGAGGCGGAAGGTTCCGACGACGTTGGTGAAGATGAACTCTTCGGGACTGGCGATGGAACGGTCGACGTGGCTTTCGGCGGCGAAGTTCACGACGGCATCGGGATGATGAAGCTGAAAGAGAGATCGCACGAGCTCCGCGTCTTCGATGCCGCCCTGCACGAAGATGTGCGCGGGATTGTGTTTGACGGAAGCAAGGTTGCCGAGATTTCCGGCGTAGGTGAGCTTGTCTAGGTTGACAACGCGATCACCTGCGGCAATCCGCCGTAATACAAAATTGGAGCCGATGAAACCTGCTCCGCCTGTAACCAGAATTGTCCGAGCCACTCATGGCCTCCGCAAAAACTTGGGTGCTCTGGAGATTCTAATAGGTTTGCTGATGGATGGCTTGCGCTTTGTGAATCAATTGAGGTGTACGAAGATGGGAATGTGGGATGGATTCTGAATGCGCCTGAGGACTAGATCGAAGTATTTTCTGCTAGGCTACTCGGGGTGAGCAATCACGGCAATAATGGAGATGTAAATCGTGCAAGTAGTGGCTGGAGTCGATCTTGGCGGAACCGCCATCAACTATACCCTGGTCAATAAAGACGAACAGTTCCTGGTTGAGGGGCTGTGCGAGCATCCCGCGCTGACAAAGAAGGGGCCAGATGTCTGCTTGCAGCAGATAGAAGATGGCCTGCGATTAGTGGCGGAGCGCTCCGGGATCAATGTCGCCGATATCGTCGCGGTTGGGCTGGATACGCCGGGGCCAGCGAGTTCGGGGGGAGTACTGAGCCAGCGCGGTTCGACGAATTTTGTGCATGAACTGTGGAAGGGCTTCGACATCAGGGAGCACCTGGCACACAAGCTCGGTAAGCCGGTTACCTATTTAAATGACGCTAATGCGGGCGCTTTGTGGGGACACTTCTCCCTGTTTGGCAGCCAGGGCAGGGAAACCTCGATCTCGGTAGTGATTGGCACCGGAACCGGTGGCGGCGTCATTATTGAGGGCAACGTGCTGAAGGGCAAAGTGGGATTTGGCGGTGAGCTCGGACATTGCCTGATTCCGTATCAGTCGATTCCTTCGATTGCAGGGATGGAGCCGCACTGCAACTGCGGCCGCATTGGCGATCTGGAATCGCTGGCCTCGCTGACGTCGATTGAGAAGACGCTGCTGCCGCACTTCCTGAAGAAGTATCCCGGACATGAGCTTTCCAAGATGGACAATGCGCATCAGGCGGCGAAGCTGGTTCGCGGACTGGCCGACGGCGGCGATGTGATGAGTTTGGAGATTTTCAAGGTACAGGCTCATGCGCTGGGACTGTTGTTTGACACCATGGTGAATACGTTTGATCCAGATGCATTCATCGTCGGGGGCGGGGTGCTGGAGGCGAGCGACAAGTTCAAGAGCTGGTTCCTCGCAGAAGTACGGAAAGGAATGCCCGCACAGCGCGAAGAACAGGCGGGGATCCCGATCTACTCGATGCCGAATGGAGATACAGCCGGAGCGAGAGGCGCGGCCATTGAGGCATTATCGATGGCTCGTCAGAGCGGACTGATATAGGGATTCGGGAACTGAGCGGAATCGGCTGCCTGAGTGGGCGGCCGATTTTTTGTCTTTATGGGGAAGGCAAAGGCAGGGCAAGAGCGAGAGCAAAGGCAAATACCCCACGTCAGCCCGATGGAGCCGGGCGGGACGTGGGGCACCGATTCGGCAGAAGCATGGGGTCGAGTAGTGGTGGTTCATAGTGGGTAAAAATGTAGATCGAGATATGCGAATGTTTGGGTCGGGGGAATGGATTGCGGGTGAAAGATCTGGGGGTGCTGGAGATTTGAACGGCGCGGGGGTTCTTCGCTTCGCTCAGAATGACCCCTTAAAGCAAGAGCAAAGTCAAAAACCCCACAAAGTCAAAAACCCCACGTTAGCCAAAAGAAGGCGAACGTGGGGCAACTGTAGGTGGACGATTTGTTCCGATGCAATGAAGCAGGTTTGCCTAGATCAGGTCGGCGATGGGCGACCAACGTTTCTGTTGAGAGTCGGCGACGGCCTGATAGGTCAGCTTGCCCTGGAAGGTATTCACTCCCTCGTGGATATCCTTGCTGGAGCGGAGAGTAGCCTCGATCCCGTTTTTCGCCAGCTTCATTACATAAGGAAAAGTTGCATTGGTGAGGGCGAGAGTCGAGGTGTGGGGAACGGCGGCGGGAATGTTGGTGACGCAATAATGCACCACGCCGTATTCGGTGTAAGAGGGATTGCTGTGAGTTGTGGGACGTGCTGTTTCTACACAGCCACCCTGGTCGATGGCGACGTCCACGATCACAGCGCCCTTCTTCATGTGGCTGACCATTTGTCGGGTGACGATTTTAGGTGCGGTCGCGCCAGGGATGAGAACGCCTCCGATGACGAGATCGGATTCCTGCACGGCACGGCTTACGTTGTAGGAATTTGAGGCAAGGGTGTAGATCCGGCCATTGAAGATGTCGTCGATCTCACGCAGGCGGTTCAGGTTCAGATCGACGATGGTGACCTTGGCGCCGAATCCAAGGGCGACACGGGCAGCGTTGGTGCCGACGATTCCACCGCCGATGACGCAGACATTTGCGGGAGGAACGCCGGGGACGCCGCCGAGAAGCAATCCACGGCCGCCGTGCTCGGTTTGGAGGTAAGTGGCTCCGACCTGCACGGCCATGCGGCCCGCGACTTCCGACATCGGAGTCAGAAGGGGAAGGGTTCCGGCTTTGTCGTGAATGGTTTCATAGGCGATGCCGGTCATCTTCATTTTCAGCAGGCTGTCAGTGAGTTCAGGCGCTGGGGCGAGGTGAAGATACGTAAAGAGAACGAGGCCGTCGCGAAAATGTGGAATTTCCTGAGTAACGGGCTCTTTTACCTTCACTATCATGTCGGCGGCCGCCCAGACCTGGGCTGCAGTGCTGAGAATCTCAGCTCCGGCAGAAACATATTCGCTGTCAGGGAACGCCGAAAGTTCTCCAGCCGATGTTTCGACGAGAACCTTGTGGCCTGCATCTACCAGGGCTTTTGCGCCGGCAGGAGTAATCCCCACGCGGGTTTCATGATCTTTGATTTCTTTGGGAACTCCGACTACCAAAGTGATGTCACCTCTTTACAGAAGTCATCCGAATTTTCAGGATCACATTCATAGTAATCTCCTGCTCACATTCCTGATACAGGCAAGCCGAGGAGAGCAGGAGCGATCCTGGTTGGGCGCGTTATGGTAGGCTTTTCAATGGTGCGGTGTGTGCCCGTGGGGCGCCGCAAGAACGCAATTTTGACCGAGCCTTTCGCCGGTAAGTATCTTAAGGAACATAGCATTGATTAACTCTCTGATTGCAAAGGTTTTCGGGACACATAATGAGCGCGAAGTAAAAAAGCTGTTGCCACGTGTGCAGCGCATCAATGCTCTGGAGCCCGAAATACAGAAGTTGACGGACGCGCAACTGCGCGCCAAGACCGAGGAATTCCGGCGTCGGGTGCAGGAGCGACTGGCCCAGATGCAGGAGCCGTCCGAAGAAGAGATGGATGCGGATCGCCGCAAACAGTGGGAGAAGGAGCAGTACAGCGCCATTCAAGAGGTGCTGGACACGATTCTGGAAGAGGCGTTTGCCGTAGTGCGCGAGGCAGGACGCCGCGCGCTGAACATGCGCCACTTCGACGTGCAACTGATTGGCGGCATGGTGCTGCACTCCGGACGCATCGCCGAAATGAAGACCGGTGAAGGTAAGACGCTGGTGGCGACCTTGCCGGTGTATCTGAATTCGCTTTCAGGACGCGGGGTGCACGTGGTCACGGTAAACGACTACCTGGCGAAACGCGACTCGGAGTGGATGGGAAAGCTTTACACCTTCCTGGGACTGACGGTCGGTGTGATCGTTCACGATCTGGACGATGAACAGCGTAAGGCAGCTTACGCCTCCGATATAACGTACGGAACGAACAACGAATTCGGCTTTGATTACCTGCGTGACAACATGAAGTTTGACATGCGCGATTGCGTGCAGCGCGGTCACAACTTCAGCATCGTCGACGAAGTGGACTCGATCCTGATCGACGAAGCGCGTACGCCACTGATCATCAGCGGCGCGAGCGAAGAGTCGACCGACAAGTACGCACGCATTAATGTGATCATTCCCAAGCTGGTAAAGGGCGAGGAACTGCCTGGAGCCGAGCCGAACGAAAAGATTTATACCGGCGACTTCGTGATTGATGAGAAACACAAGAACACGATGGTGACCGAGGCAGGCTGGGAAAAAGTCGAAAAGCTGCTTGGAATCGAGAACATCGCGGACCCGGAAAACTGGGACCTGAAGCATCACGTGGAAGTTGCGGTGAAGGCGCACCATCTTTACAAGCGCGACGTGGAATATGTGGTCAAGGACGGCGAAGTGCTGATCGTGGACGAGTTCACGGGACGCCTGATGCCGGGGCGGCGCTGGTCAGATGGATTGCACCAGGCGGTGGAAGCAAAAGAAGGGGTGAAGATCGAGCGCGAAAATCAGACGCTTGCGACGATCACCTTCCAGAATTACTTCCGCATGTACAAGAAGCTGGCCGGCATGACCGGAACGGCGGAGACCGAAGCTGCCGAGTTCGACAAGATTTACCGGCTTGAGGTCGTGGTGATTCCGACGAACAAGATCCTGCTGCGCCAGGAAAACAAGGACGTTGTATATCGGACGGAGAAGGAAAAATACTTCGCAGTGGCCGATGAGATTGCGAAGATCCACGAGGCGAAGCAGCCGGTGCTGGTGGGCACGGTTTCGATTGAGAAGTCGGAACGGCTCAGCGATCTCCTGAAGAAAAAAGGCATCAAGCATGTCGTGCTGAACGCGAAGTTCCACGAACGCGAAGCCGAAATTGTGGCCCAGGCGGGACGCTATGGGATGGTCACGATTGCGACCAACATGGCTGGCCGTGGTACGGATATTCTGCTGGGCGGCAACCCGGAGTTCATGGCCAAGCAGGAGGCGCTCAAGGGCGGTCTGGCGATCGCGGTGAAGGCTGTGGCGGGCGACGTGGAAGCGCGTCCGGATGATCCGACGACAGCCTACTGGTACTACCAGGGTCAGGAGTTCAGTATTCCGGCTGGGACTTGGGCGGAACTGCTGACGAAGTATAGGGCCGAGACCGATGTGGAGCACGCGCAGGTAATCGACGCGGGTGGCCTGTTCATCATGGGTACCGAACGGCACGAGTCGCGGCGTATCGACAACCAGTTGCGTGGACGCGCGGGACGCCAGGGTGATCCGGGTGCATCGCGCTTCTACCTGTCGCTGGAAGACGACTTAATGCGTATCTTTGCCAAGGAGTGGGTATCAAACTTGCTGCGTCAGCTTGGCATGGAAGAAGGTATCCCGATTGAGTCGGGGCTGATTACGCGGCGCATTGAAGTGGCACAGAAAGCAGTAGAAGGCCAGAACTTCGAAGCCCGTAAGCATTTGCTTGAGTACGACGACGTGATGAATAAGCAGCGCGAGGCCGTCTATGGCCTGCGCCGTCAATTGCTGGAAGGCAGCGAGCAGAAAGAGCTGATTCAACAGGATTATGTTCGCGACTTGCTGGGCGGAATCCTGGAGAAGTTCGCGGGCGAACAGACACATCCGGAAAATTGGGATGTCGCGGGACTGAAGACCGAGATACATGGCCGCTTTGGCGTGGATATTCTGGCCGAAGGCGTTGAGCCGAAGTCGCTGAACCATCATGAGTTGGGAGACGCGATCTTCGAGCGCCTGATTGCGCGCTACGATGCGAAGGAAAAGCTGATCGGCGCAGAAGCCATGCGACAGCACGAGCGCGTCATCATGCTGAGTGTGCTGGACCAGTTGTGGAAAGACCATCTGCTGCAAATGGACCACCTGAAAGAAGGTATCGGACTGCGCGGCTACGGGCAGCACGATCCTCTGGTGGAGTACAAGAGGGAATCGTTCACGCTCTTTGAAGAGATGATGGAGCACTTCGAGGAAGAGACGGTTCGATACTTGTACATGATGCGCGTGGTGGACGAAAACGGCGACGAGATTGGTTATCCGGCGACGGTTGGAGCAGGTCCGAGCCACAGCAGTTCAGGTGCTGCGGAAGGGTTGCAATACTCCGGCTCGGCGGTAGAAACAGATGCGGAAGTGCCGGCACCGCGACGGATGCAGACTTCGCTGGACGACGTGGAAAAGCAATTCCACCGCAGGAAGACACGGGAGCTGGAGCAGGCGCGCCGCGCAGGAGCAGGTCCGGCGGACGCGGTGCAGCAGGTGGTTCGGGGCGAGAAGGTTGGGCGCAACGATCCCTGTCCCTGCGGGAGCGGGAAGAAGTATAAGAAGTGCCACGGGGCGAACGAGTAAGGGCACTCAAGGGGATAAAGACTCCGGAGCTTTGGCTCCGGAGTTTTTTTCTGGAGAATCGATGCGGGTTGATGGCCTGGAACGGCACGGAATGTGTGGGCGGAGCGGGGGTCCTTCGCGCTGCTCAGGATGACCCAAAAACAAGGGCAAAAACAAGGGCAAGAGCAAGGGCAAGAGCAAGAGCAAGGGCAAGGGCAAGAGGCGTGGGCATCTCGGGTGGGAGCCCGAATTGGGTGGGAAAAGTTGAAAAGTTTGTAGGAGGCTTTAGGTGGAGGTCGGGAGAGCCGTTTAATTCCTTGTGCGGCACGGTTCGCAAAGGGAGATGGAAATGGTCGGCGTTAGATTCTCGAGAATTGCGGAGCAGAAGAGCACGGAGTTGGCGAATTCACTGGTGAAGAAGTTGATGGAGTCGCCGCGAACTACGGCCTACAAGTCAATGCCTGTGGAATCGCTGCAGGAGGACTACCGGGCGTTCCTTGTGAATCTGACGGAATGGCTGCTCTATCGCACGGGAGCCGATATCGAAGAGAGATTCACGGAGCTGGGGAGTGTGCGGGCACGACAGGGGGTCCCGTTGGAACAATGCGTATTTGCGCTGCTGGCTTGCAGGGATCACCTGGTTAGTTACCTGAGGCATGAGGCTACGCAGCAGTCGATCCATGGGAAAGGTGTAGAGTTATTCGGCGAACTGGAGTTCGTCGTGGCAGTCAGCCATTTCTTTGATGATGCGATTTTCTTTTGCATGAGGGGCTATAAGAATCATCAGCCGATGGCGGAAAGAGTTGCCTGAACTTCAGGGCTTCTTTGCACGAAACCGCCCTGGCCGGGCGGTTTTCTTTTTGCCGGCGCGAAACACATGGCGTGTCACGGGGTTAAGTCATGAGAGAAGATATTGAAGGCTATGGCGATCTATTGCCGCTATCCAGTCGTTGTCATAGTGAGGAGAAGAAGAATATGAAGTCATCGCTGCGGTTCAAGTTTCTAGTTGCGCTCGCCATATTGGCGATCAGCGGTTTGGCGGCCGCCCAGGATGAACCGGGCGGCGATCCGCCGAGCCGGGTTATGCGCCTTCAGTATTTGCAGGGCGAAGTATCGATGCAGCCGGGTGGGGTTGATGACTGGGTGGCGGCTAACCTGAATCGACCATTAACCACTGCTGACCGGATATGGACGGACCAGGGCGCGCGTGCAGAGCTAACAATGGGATCGGCTGCCTTGAGGTTGGGAAGCGAGACCAGCGTCACGCTCAGCAATTTGGATGACAATACGGCGCAAATCGAACTGGACCAGGGCGCTCTGAACCTGTCAGTGCGATATCTGAATGCGGGCGAAATTATCGAAGTGGATACACCGAACTTCGCGTACACGGTGACGAAGCCCGGTGATTATCGCTTTGACGTAGTGCCAGATGCGGACCAGAGCTGGATCACGGTGCGGCACGGCGATGGTGAGGCCACCGGAGAGGGAAACGCTGTGCGGGTGCATAGCGGACAACAGTTCCGCTTCAGCGGGCAACAGTCGCTGGCCTACACGGCGGGTCGCGTGCCAGGTCCTGATGGATTTGACGACTGGTGCAATGTGCGTGAGCGGCGCGAAGAATCGTCGGCTTCGGCGCGCTATGTGGCTGCGGGAACTGTGGGCTACGAGGACCTGGACGACAGCGGTAACTGGGAACCGACGCCGATGTATGGCACGGTTTGGTATCCGCGGGTGCACTCAGGGTGGGCTCCTTATCGCGAAGGCCACTGGGCCTGGGTGGAGCCGTGGGGGTGGACCTGGGTGGATGACGCGCCCTGGGGATTCGCTCCTTTCCACTATGGCCGCTGGGTTTGTGTTCATGACCGCTGGGGATGGGTTCCGGGACCGGTAGGAGTTCGTCCGGTGTATGCTCCGGCGCTGGTGGCGTGGGTTGGGGGACCGAGTTTTGGAGTGTCGATTGGGATCGGTAACGGCGTGGGATGGTTCCCGCTGGGCTATCGCGATCCGTATCTCCCGTCCTATCGCGTGAGTCCGAGGTATGCGCGGAATGTGAACATCTCCAACTCGCGAGAAGTGAACGTTACGGTCGTTAACAACTATTACACGACGAATAACGTGAACGTGAGAAACACGACGATCAACAACATTCGCTACGAAAACGCGGGGGTGCGTGGCGCGGTAACGGGAACACAGAGCAGTACGTTTGCTGCGGGCAAGCCGGTGGGACGCAGTTACGTTGTGGTTCCGCAGAATGCAGTGGGACGCTCGAACGTGATGACCGCGGCGGCCGTGGTGCCGACGAAAGAGGCAGTTCTTGGCGGACATCCTCCAGCTCGGGTGCCACAGCACCTGGTGGCTCCGCGGCAGGTGATTTCCAGGAAAGCTCCGCCACCGCGTCCGGTGAGCTTCGATCAACAGCGTCCGTTGCTGGAAAAGAACAATGGCGTGCCGCTGAGCCCGGAGACTCGGAACAACTTGCGCAGATCGAATCCTCCTCCGGCAGCAAGGAGCGGACAGCCTGCGGGCAATCAGCCTCCGGCAAACCAGGGGAGACTGCCAGGAATGAATCAGCCGGGCGGGAACCAGCAGGGAAGATCGCCGGTTGTAAATCGGCCTGACGGGAACCAGCAGTTTGGAAGGCCTCTGGTGGCAAACCAGCCCGCGATGAGGAATGAGCCAAACAATGCTCCGAATCGTCCGGCGAATCAGGCACCGCCAGCAGGCAGGGAGCCTGCGGCGAATGTAAACCAGGGCGACAGGCCGGGACATAACGTTCCGCGTCCGCCGCAAGCGGGTGGAAATAACAATGGACAGTTGCCAGTGATGCATCCGAACGACAGTCAGGTGAATTCGCAACGCAATCCGGGATCGTCATACGGCAATCCTGGTCGCGGTCCGGGCGCGGGAGCTCCGGTGGATAGAAATGCCCCGGTGAACCGCGAAGCGGCACCAGTACGCGATACGCCTCCTCCGGTGCGCCCGTCGGCTCCGCCGCATAGTGCGGTACCGAACCGGGATGTGGCTCCAGAGCGTAATGCGGCTCCGGCACGCGAGTCTGCTCCGGTGCGTCCTGCACCACCGGCACGGGAGGCCGCTCCGATGCGCGAGGCCGCACCGGTTCGTACCGCACCACCGGCGCGGGAAGCTGCTTCGCCGCGTGAGGCTGCACCGGTGCGGAATGCACCACAGCAACGCGACGCCGCTCAGCAACGTCCTGCACCGGCACCACGTGCAGAACCGGCACAGCAACATCGGAATGCTCCTCCTCCTGGGGAGAACAAGGACAATAAGGACAAGGAGAAGGATAAGTAGAGAAGCTGGGTGCTATGGGGATGCAGGCCTAAACGGGCCTGCATTTTTTTGTGTGCGTGAGCTAGACCACTTCGATGATGGTGTTTGGAAACTCTGAACCGAAAAGAACCGAAAAGAGCGAGAACTGCTGGATTAAGGGGGCTGATTCCCCGATTATCGCCCAAAACCAGGGCGCGAACCTGTGGCACCCGGCGTTTCGGCAGGGTGAGGCGGAACAAGTGCGAGAGCGATGGTAAGGGCTGGAGGCTAGTCCCACTTCTTTGCTTTGGGCCATGCTTGCTGCAGGTCGAAGCGAAGACCCTGGCAGTAGTAGATGTCGAAGTGCTCTTCGGTGCGGGACAGAGGGTGGTCGGCGTGGCCGATGATGCGGACGCTGTCGCACTCGCGTTGCAGGGTGCGGTCGTCGTGCGAGCCGAGGTTAATTATGTCCGGACGGTGATAGTCGCGAGGCCCCCATAAGAAGTAGCTCTGGTGTCCGGCGATGGCTTTGGGTAATCCGTAACGCGGGCCGAAGAAATCGATGGCGCTGGCAACCCCGTAGTTATTGCCCCAGATGGCGGTGTTCTGTTTTTGCTCGGGAGTGAGCGTGTTGTAGAAGGCAGCGGCCTTTTCAACCATCTCCTGCCATCCGAACATGTCGGCATAGAGCTGGGGGAGCGCGGCTCTTCTGTGGTGTTCGAACTCGGGCGTCTTGAGGCCGGTGACTTGCGTGTACTGCTGGAAGTGAGGGACGTCAAGTACGGGGATGAGCATGGGGAGTGCCAAGACGAAGATCAGGGAAGCGAGGACTCCGATGGCGCTGGGAATCCAGCGGAGGCGCGGGCGGTCGGTCCACTGGACGAGGGCGACGGCTCCGGCGGCGAAGACCATTGGATAGATAGGAGCGAGGTAGTAATTCTTCGCTTTCATCAGCATCATCATGACGTAGAAGACGGCGAAGGCGATGCCGAGAGCGCGGTAACGCCTGCTGCGCAGAAGGTAGATGACTCCGCAGAAGACGACGATCATGGAAACGGGGTTGACGATCTGCACTTGCTGCAGGAAGAAACCGAGAGGGGGAAGCGCAACATCGCGACCGTTGTGGCGGATGTTGGCCATGAGTTCGAGGAACGGGAAGTGGCGGTGCTGCTGCCAGAGGAAATTGGGGAGCACGATGAGGACGGCGAGCAGAGTTCCGGCCCAGAAGTGGAGATTGGCAAACCATTGGCGCCAGTGTGTGATGACGCTTCCGACGACGAGGGCGATGAGGAAGAATACGACGCCATATTTGTTCAGGATGGTGAGGCTGGCGATGGCTCCGAATACGATCCAGAGTCGTGGGTTGCCGGTGTTCTCAAGACGCACGAGGATGAGGGCGAGGAGCGTCCAGAAAACGAAGTCGAAGATGTTCATGGTGAACAGGTGCGCCATTCCTGCCGCGACCGGCATGGCGGCAGCAATGAGGGCGGCGAAAATTTCGGCACGGGGGGAGCCGCCGAGTTCGCGGGCCAGGCGCGCAGTAAGCCAGGGAGTGGTGGCGACGGCCAAGGCGGGCAGCAGGCGCAGCGCGTAGAGCGAGGTTCCGATGGTGTGCTGGAGGAGCCAGGAGATCCAGCAGATGAGGGGCGGCTGATCGACGTAGCCCCAGGCGGGATGCTCTCCGCACGCGAGGTAGTAGAGTTCGTCGCGAAAGTAGCCGTAGCGTGGTGCAACTGACATGAGCAGCACGAAAAGCGCGGCGGTGATGAACCATACGGTGTGAGGCGTGGCACGGCCGGGGGTGGCGCGAGAAATTGTCGGAATTGAGGACGCGGCAGAAATGGACATGCAAATCCTTGCCATGAGGGGTGATGCCTGCTAGAGACGATACGCCTTGCATCCGGAAAAGGTTCCATCCGGTAGAGCTCTCGATGCCGCTCTACGCGCAGATGAGCTAGGGGCGTGGCGTGCCGGTCTCGTCAAAGGTCATGTTATTTGCGGTACTGCCGGTTTCCTGCTTCCAGCGAGAGAATAGCTCGGCGTAGGAGACGGTGATGTAGTCCTTCTCGTCGATGCCGAGGGTTCTGGCGATGAAGTCGATCCACTCGGGCGCGCCTTCGATTTCGGCAACGTTGCCGATAGGGGTGCGGTCGATTACGACTTCACCGGAGTCGTCGGTCCACTCTGCACGATATTTTTCGTAACGGAAGGAAGGACGGTAGCCGAGAGCGGTGAGGATGGCGTCCATTTCTTCGCCTTTGGCGACTGCGGTCTCGCGCTCGGTGCGACTTTTGTGTTTGCCTTCGGAGCCGCGAGTCTTGTGGGTGAGTCGCCATTGGTCGCCATAGAGGCGGAGGCGCAGGACCTCTCCCGCACGGCGAAGGTCGCCGGAAGCGGTGTCGTAGAGAGTGTTGGATTCGAAGGTGGAGGGGGTTTGCTGGTGAAATCCAGCACGGCGCAAGGAGCGCAAGAGCGCGTCAGCATCGTGTACGAGAAATTTGATTTCGACTTCGTCGTTGTTGTGTGCGGTCATACTTGCGGGAGCTCCGGTTGCGGTAGATTGCCCTGGGCTGCACAGCAGGTGCCGGGGGGTCTTCACGTCGGTCAGGATGACATTTTGAAAAACGAAAGGCAAATGCGAGAGCAAGAGCAAAACAAAACCCCACGTCAGCCTGATAAAGCCGGGCGGAACGTGGGGCACCGAAAGTATTACTGTGTAGCCATATTAGGTGTGGTGCGATTGCAGGATTCGGTCGGCGGTGACGGCGAAGAGGATGAGCATGGAGATGAAGCCGTTGGTGGTGAAGAAAGCGGCGTTGAGTTTGCTGAGATCGTTGGCTTTCACAAGGGTGTGTTCGTAGAGCAGGGCGATGCCGGTGATGGCCACGCCGGCAATTGCGAGGTGGCCGAGGCCGAAGCTGAAGAGCATCCAGGCAAAGAAGACGAATGCGACGAGATGGAAGACGCGGGCGAGGCGGAGTGCTCCGGCGATTCCGAAAGACGAAGGGACGGAGTGCAGGCCGCTGGCGATGTCGTATTGGTAATCCTGGCAGCTGTAGAGGATGTCGAAGCCTCCGCCCCAGAACATGACGGCGGCGGTGACAATCAGCACGCGCGGATCGAGGGTTCCGCGTACGGCGACCCAGGCGGCGGCGGGAGCAATGCCCATGGCGAATCCGAGGAACAGATGTGCCCAGCGGGTGAAACGCTTGGTGTAGGAGTAGGCGCAGACAATAATGAGCGCGAGGGGCGAGAGGTAAAACGCGAGCGGATTCAGCATCCATGCGGCGAAAAAGAGCAGGGCCGAGGCGGCAATAGTGAAGCCGAGGACGAAGCCTCGGGTGAGGAGTCCGGCGGGGATGGCGCGGATGGAGGTGCGCGGGTTGAGCGCATCGATGTCGGCATCAACAAGGCGGTTGAAGGCCATGGCGGCAGAGCGCGCGGCGATCATCGCTACACAGATCCAGCCAAGAGTGCGGAGAGAGGGAATTCCGTTGGCGGCAATGACGGCGCCGGTGAGCCCGAAGGGGAGCGTCAGGAAAGAGTGCTCCCACTTGATCATTTCCAAGGTTACGCGGAGTTTATGAAGAATGCTTTGAAACATGCTGTGTGAACATTTCAGAAAACAGATTAGGAAACGGGCTGGTGCTATTGTATCCGGTGCTCGGAAAGTTATGCACCTCGGAGTGACGTGCGTCATCTTAAAAAGAAGAGGACAAGTTTCATGAAGAAAAGACAACTCGGTCATTCTGGAATTGAAGTGCCTACGCTTTGCTTTGGCGGTAACGTGTTTGGCTGGACAGCCGACGAACAACGCAGTTTCGAACTGCTGGATGCGCTGCTGGAAAGCGGTCTGAATTTTGTGGACACGGCAGACTCGTATTCGACCTGGGCTCCGGGGAATCATGGCGGAGAGTCGGAGACAATCATTGGGAAATGGTTCAGGGCGCGGGGAAATCGCGACAAGGTGATTCTGGCGACCAAAGTGGGCTCGCCGATGGGTGAGGGGAAGCAGGGACTGTCGAAAAACTATATTCGCGCAGAGGTGGAAGAGTCGCTGAAGCGGTTGCAGACCGACTATATCGACTTGTATCAATCTCACCGCGATGACGAGAGCACGCCACAGTTGGAGACACTGGAAACATATGCCGAGTTGATCAAGGAGGGCAAGGTTCGCGCGATTGGATGCTCGAACTTTACGGCGGAACGGATAGAGTCTTCGCTGGAGATGAGCCGCAAACACAATCTGCCGCGCTATGAGACTCTGCAGCCGGAGTACAACCTTTATGATCGCGGGAAATATGAATCCACGCTGGAGCCGGTTTGCGTGAAGAATGGGCTGGGAGTGATTCCGTATTTTTCGCTGGCGAGCGGGTTTCTGAGCGGTAAGTACACCTCGGCGGAGCAGGCGGCGAGCGTACCGCGGGCAGGGATGCTGAAGAAGTATTTCGATGAGCGCGGGATGCGGATCTTAGAATGGTTGAACGAAGTAGCTCGCGAGGTGAAGACAACCCCGGCGCAGGTGGCGCTGGCGTGGCTGATGGCGCGGCCGAGTATTACGGCTCCGATTGCTTCTGCGACGAAGGTCGATCAGTTGCGGGAACTGGTGGCCGCTACGCGATTGGAGTTGCCGGTGGGCGCGGTGGAGAAACTGAACCAGGCGAGCGCGGAAACGGTGGCGGCGTAGGAGCAAAGGCAAGGTCACATAGTGTAAGCTGCACGGCATTCCCACATTCGCCAAAAGAGGGCGGATGTGGGCCACATGAGGTGTAGGAGCAAGAGCAAGGTCAAAGACCCCACGTCAGCCCGATAAAGCCGGGCGGGACGTGGGGCACCAGAAGCATCACGGCGAGCAGAACGCCTGGGCAATGCATCACACGTTGCGGGTGGTTGCGGTATCATACGGGTATGCCCGAAGTGAAGTTTCCCATTGCGGCGCCGCGGCACGAGTTCTTCAGCGATGATGCGCGGCTCAATTCGATCCACGACAAAGTGATTGCCGGCGAACGTCTCGATGAGAACGACGCGCTGACCCTCTATCGCACGCCGGACATGCTGGCCCTGGGCTGGCTGGCGAACTATGTTCGCGAGCGGATGCATGGCAACGTTGCGTACTTCAATGTGAATCGCCACATCAATCACACGAACGTTTGCGTGGCAGCTTGCAGGCTGTGCGCGTTTGGGCGCAAGAAGGGGACTGAAGGCGCTTACACGATGGCGCTGGAGGAAGTGTTCGAGTCGGCTGCTTCGGGATACACGGAAGCGGTGACGGAGTTCCACATTGTGGGCGGACTGCATCCGGAACTCCCTCTGCAATATTTCACGGATATGTTGAGTGGCTTGAAGGAGCGGTTTCCGCAGGTGCACCTGAAGGGCTTCACCATGGTGGAGATTGCGTTCTTTGCCAAGTTGAACAAGATGACGATCCGGGATGTGCTGCTGAAATTGAAGGCGGCAGGATTGGATTCGATGCCGGGCGGCGGAGCGGAGATATTTTCTGAACGCGTTCGGGCGATCATCTGCGATCACAAGATCGATGGCAATGAGTGGCTGGACGTGGCCCGGGAAGCACACCTGCTGGGAATCAAGTCAAACGCGACGATGCTGTACGGACACATTGAAGGTGATGAGGACCGGGTCGATCATCTGCTGAAATTGCGTGCGCTGCAGGATGAGACGAGGGGATTCCAAACCTTCATTGGATTGTCGTTCCATCCGGATCACACGGTGCTTCAGCATTTGCCGTGGACGACGGGAATGCTGGATTTGAAGCAGATTGCGGTGGCGCGGTTGGTGCTGGATAATTTCCCGCATATCAAAGCGTATTGGCAGATGCTGACGCCGAAGATTGCGCAGATTGCATTACGCTTTGGTGCCGACGATATTGATGGCACGGTGGTGGAAGAAAAGATATATCATGATGCCGGAGCAACGACTCCGCAGGGTTTGAGCCGCCAGGATCTGATCCGGCTGATTGAAGCTGCGGGTCGGGTTCCGGTCGAACGCGATACGTTGTATCGCCCGGTCACGCGTACGGAGACGTCGGTCACCGTATCGGTGTAGCGCGTTTTTAACGACAGTATCTCTGCCGTCATCCTGGGATGGCGGCTTTGTTTTTATGCGGACGTGGATTCAGAGATTCCGGAATTTCCACCCTGGTGCGTGCTTATCACCTTAGGACGTGCAACCGCATTCTTTTTGCTTGCCTCTTTGTAAAACAGTGATAAATTTCACCAGTTCAGGGACCGTACCTGTCGAAGGCATCGATCTAAACGAGGCTCGCAGATGAACGTCCATTTCACTTACAAGCTGGGTAAATCTCCGAAGATTGAGGAGTACCTTCAATCGCAAATCGAAAAACTTGGACCGCGGCTGCACGTGTTCAATCCAGACATGGTTTCGCTGCGGGGGTTGATTGAGGAGGCACCGAAGTCGGGCTTCACGGTGGCGTTGAACTTGCGATTGCCTGCAGGTCAGATGGCCGCCCGTGCGAGCGCAGAAACGCTCCATGCGGCCATCCGGATTTCCTTCGAGGATCTGACTGAACAACTGCGCAAACACAAGGAACACTTGCGGAGTGAGTATCGGTATCCGCGGGTGCGCGGAGTGGAACGGCACAGGATCGAACCGCAGGTTGCGTTTGAGAGCACGGTGGCGGCGGTGAAGCCGGAGACGATTTCCAGCGGAGACGTAACCGGATTTGTGAATGCGAATTTGGAGAAGTTGCATCGATACATCGAACGCGAGTTGCGCTTCCGGCGCGACAGCGGACAGCGACGGCTGGCGGAAGTCAGCGCCGAGGAAGTCATCGACGAAGTGATCGCCAGCGCGCTGGATGAGCATCGTCCGCGTCCGGAGAAGATTGCGTTGGAGCCGTGGCTGTATCGGCTTTCACGCTCGGCGATGGATAGGCTGGGGAATCAGCTTGAGTCCGGGTCGAAATCCGTTCGGCTGAACGATTCAGAGCTGCATCCGGTGGAAGACGTCGATGGCGAAGAGATGATGCAGTTTTATCATCCGGACGAGAGCGTGACGAACGAGAACCTGATAGCCGACCGTCGCGGAAGCACGCCGGAAGATGACGCATCGCGCGACGAACTAATGACGATGGTGGAGCGCGCACTGCGTCGCGCGACGAAGCATCAGCGAGAGGCCTTCCTGCTGTTTACGATGGAAGGGTTCCGGCTGGCGGAGATTGCTGCAATCATGGAACGCACGGCGGAACAGGTACAGGCAGACGTCACGGTAGCGCGGGAGCATTTGAGGCGCTCGCTGATCAGAGCTGGAGAGCGCAGACAGAAGCTGGTGAACAATCGGATGCAGGGGCGAAGCGCGTAAGGAGACTGATTGCACGGAAAGTGCAAAAGCAAGGGCAAGGGCAAAGTCAAAGACCCCACGTCAGCCCGATAAACCCGGGCGGGACGTGGGGCACCAGAAGCATCATCACTATGGAAGGCGGGCCATCAGTTCGCGGGCGCGTGGGGCGATGCGATCGCGAAGGCGTTCGATGGCTTTGCTGTGAATCTGGGAAACGCGGGACTCGGTTTTGCCTATGCTTCGGGCGATGCGCGCCATCGTCCATTCCTTGAAGTAATAGCAGATTAGAACATTGGCTTCGTCGCGAGGGAGTTGGGCGATGAAGCGGCGGACCCTATCGCGAGACTCCTGCTGGTGGCAGATTGCGTCGGGTCGCTTCTCGGGATTGTCGGCGACCATCTCCTGCACGCCGCGGTGATCAGTGTCATCCTGCGTCGCGAATTCCACCTCCTGGCGATTCTGCACGGCTTGCGCGAATTCGTAGAAGGTGTTCAGGTCCATCCCCATGGAATCGGCTACTTCATCACTGTCGGGCTTGCGTCCGAGCTTGATCTCGAGAGCGCGGGTGGCGTTGTCGAGTTTCTGTTGGCGGGTGCGGCAGTATCGGGAAGCCCAGTCGAGTTCGCGGAGGCTGTCGAAGATGGCGCCGGTGATGCGGATACGGGCGTACTGAGGAAACGGCAGATTGCGATGGGGGCCGAAGCGCCGGGCGGCGTCGATTAGGCCGAGGGAGCCGGCCTGGATCAGGTCGTCTAGCTGGACGGAGGAGGGAAGGCGGCGCAGGATGGAGTGCGCGATCTGCTTCACATCATCCATGTGGCGGAGGACAAGTTCGTCCTGCTCGGATTGCGATAGGGAATCGGGCGCTGGCAGTTCGGAGGATGGCGGCGGAAGGAAGGGGAATGGAGCTGGCGCGGGGATGAGTTGTGCGCTGCTCACGGGCGCTCCCTTTCGATCTTACGATCGGTCCGACGCAGGAGGAACTCGCCGAGTTGTGCGCTCATAGAAACTCCTGCGACGTGGCCCGATGGCAGGACACCCGCTATGAAGGGTTTATCGGCATATGGGGGAGAAACTTGAGGGGGTAGTCGTTCGTCCGGAGAGTATGCGGGCAAAAGTTTGGGAGGGCCGCGCAAGCCCTCCCGGAAATCTAGGTACTGGATGCGCTGACTAGCGGGATGCAAGCTCCCAACCGTGATCGCCTTTGATGACTACGAGCGAGGCCTGGGCGGGCGCTGCGTGATAGTACTTGGCTCCGTGCTGATCGATTAACATACTGCGCTCATACGTGGGCAGGCTCTGGACGAGCTTTCCGTCGATGTCGAACATCTCGCCTGCTTTGGTGGGTTGCCATGTCCATGTGTAATGAACCTCAAACGCTTCCTGATTCAACCGTCTCATGTTGCCCAGGGCTACGAACTTGCGGGAAGCCAGAGGCATGGTGTATCCGATTGTGCCGTTCTTGCCGGGTACGCCTTTTACATCGGGGAAAGAGGCCAGAAGTGCTTTGCCTGCGGGAGTCATCTCGACATTGGCAGTGGTGCCCTTTGGTTTTGCGATCTTGATGATTCCGGCATTCTGAAGAAGTTTGTAATGAGGATCATTGGGACTGTCTGCGGAGTAGAGGCTTAAGTTTCCGGTATAAAAAGTGACGGTGACGGGATCGGTTTTCTTCAGCTTGGTTTGGACGGCCGCGGTAGCTTCTTCGGGCTTTGGTTTTTGCTTGCCCTGGTAAATGACAACGCCCAGACCGCCGATGAAGAGTCCAACCAGCAGGAGAATGATCAGGACTGGACCAAACGACGAACCTTCCTTCTTTTCCATTTCAATTTCTTGTTCAAACATGTTGGTACCCTCCGAAGTGGGACCGCCTAGTTATATGCGATTCAGCAGAACCTGAAGCTCCGCCGGCGCCATCATATGCCCGTTTTGATTGAGTGATGCATAAAAATCAGCATGGAGAAGCAGCTTTGGTTCCGGTTCAGGAGCGGAGCAGCCTGTGGTGAAAACACAGGGAAAGGAGCAGAGGTGGAACTCAACGGGAGAGTTGCTGCGTGAAATTATTGGCGGAATTTCATTCTTTGAATGACGGAGATGTAGGATAAGGAGTTCGAGTCTGCACAATAGAGGAACAAAGAGTGAATCCTTCCGATCATCGCGAGCAAGTAGGGCAGGAAGTTCTAGAGACACGTGAATGGCTAGATTCGTTGGATTACGTTCTGGAGAATGGTGGCCCGGAACGCGCAGGACGATTGCTTCAACAGTTGGCACTGCACACCGCACGATCCGGCTATCGCCTTCCCTTTTCGGCAACTACTCCTTATCAGAATACGATTCCATCAGTGAAGCAGCCGCCTTTCCCAGGCAGCCAGGAACTGGAACGCCGCATTAAGAGCCTTGTCCGGTGGAATGCGCTGGCGATGGTGATGCGGGCCAATAAGCGCCAGGAAGGCATTGGCGGACATATCTCTTCGTACGCGTCGGCCGCAACACTTTATGAAGTTGCATTCAATCATTTCTTCCGGGCGCAGACTCCGGATGGAGACCGAGACCTGGTGTACTTCCAGGGACATGCAGCGCCGGGCATCTATGCGCGGGCGTTTCTGGAAGGGCGCATCTCGGAAAAGAAGCTTGAGAATTTCCGGCGGGAGATGGCGGACGGCGGTGGTCTGAGCTCGTATCCGCACCCGTGGCTGATGCCGGAGTTCTGGGAATTCCCGACGGTTTCGATGGGACTGGGGCCAATCCAGGCGATCTACCAGGCGCGCTTCAATCGCTATCTTGAAAATCGCGGATTGAAGCAGTGCAACCAGGGCAAAGTTTGGGCGTTCCTCGGCGATGGTGAGACGGACGAACCGGAGTCCCTTGGCGCAATTACGCTGGCTTCGCGCGAAAAGCTCGACAACCTGATCTTCGTTGTCAACTGCAATCTGCAGAGGCTGGATGGTCCGGTGCGCGGCAATGGAAAGATCATCCAGGAGCTGGAGGCGATCTTCCGCGGCGCGGGTTGGAACGTAATTAAGGTCATCTGGGGCACGGACTGGGATCAGTTGATCCAGAAGGACCGCGATGGACTGCTGGTGAAGCGCATGGGTGAACTGTGCGATGGCCAGTATCAGAAGCTGTTTGTTGAGAGCGGGACGTACTTCCGGCAGAACTTCTTCGGCACCGATCCGCGACTGCTGAAGATGGTGGAGCACCTGAGCGACGAGCAGATTGAGAAGATGCGGCTGGGAGGACATGATCCGATCAAGGTTTACGCCGCTTACAAGGCTGCGGTTGATCATACGGGCTCGCCTACGGTGATACTGGCGAAGACCATTAAGGGATACGGGCTGGGTGAGAGCGGCGAAGGCAGAAACATTACGCACCAGCAGAAAAAGATCAACGACGAAGAGCTATTGATCTTCCGTTCGCGCTTCGGTATTCCCATCCCGGACGAAAAGCTGCACGATGCGCCGTTCTATCGTCCACCGGATGACTCCCCTGAAATTTCATACATGCGTGAACGACGTAAGCAGTTGGGCGGATATCTGCCGGACCGTAAGATGCGCGCACTGAAGCTGGAACCGGTGAACGAAGAGCTGTTCAAGGAGTTCTACAGCGGAGCTCCGGACCGCAAGGTTTCAACGACGATGGTGCTGGTTCGAATGATTGCCAAGATGCTGCGCGATCCGAAGATTGGCAAGCTGATCGTTCCCATCATTCCGGATGAAGCCCGCACGTTCGGAATGGAAGCGCTGTTCCGGCAAGTGGGAATTTATTCGAGTGTTGGACAGAACTACGAACCGGTCGATATGGATACCTTGTTGTACTACAAGGAAGCCAAGGACGGGCAGATTCTGGAAGAGGGCATCACGGAGGCAGGCGGACTCTCCGAGTTCATCGCTGCGGGAACCTCACCGGCACATCATGGGATCAACGCGATTCCGTTCTTTGTGTATTACTCGATGTTTGGTCTGCAGCGTGTGGGCGACCTGGTGTGGGCGGCTGGCGATCAGCGTGCGAAGGGCTTTTTGTGCGGCGGCACGGCCGGGCGCACGACGCTGGCGGGAGAAGGTTTGCAGCATCAGGATGGACACAGCCATCTGCTGGCGTATCCGGTTCCGAATCTGCTGGCCTATGATCCGGCCTTTGCATATGAGATTGCGATCATCGTTCAGGAAGGTATTCGCCGGATGTATGTAGAACAGGAAGATATCTTCTACTACATCACGGTGATGAATGAGCCGTGGGAGCAACCGAGCATGCCGGGCGATGTTCGCGAAGGCATTCTGAAAGGCTTGTACCGCTTCCGCACCTCGGAAAAGAAGGACTTCAAGCTGAAGGCGCAGTTGTTTGGCTCGGGCTCGATCTTGCTGGAGGTCATGAAGGCCGCCGAGATACTGGAAGAAAAATATAAGGTTGCCGCGGACGTGTGGAGCGTTACCAGTTACAAGGAACTGTACAAGGATGGCAATGCCTGCGAACGCTGGAATATGCTGCATCCGGGCTCGGCACCGCGCGATTCTTGGGTGGCCTCGCAGCTGAAGGACACAGAGGGCGTACTGGTGGCGGCTTCCGATTATGTGAAGGCGATGCCGGAGTCGATCTCGCAGTGGATGCCGCGGCCGGTGATTGCGCTGGGGACCGATGGCTTTGGCCGCTCGGAGAGCCGCGCTTCGCTGCGTGACTTCTTTGCTGTGGACGCCAAGCATATTGTGCTAGCCACGCTGACCGGGCTGCTTCGCGACGGCAAGATGAAGGCTGCCGATGTGAAGAAGGCGATTGCCGATCTCGGAATTGATTCCGAGAAGGCGGACCCGTTCTCAATGTAGTGGTTCTGCGTAGGTAGTTCAGGCGCTTCGGAGCGGCCGCTTTGGTGGCCGCAATTCCGGACTTGAAGATACAGGCTCGCGGTCTACTGGGTCCGCAACCATCGAAAGGAAACGCTGTGGCAACAGAATTCAAACTCCCGGAGCTTGGTGAAAACATCGAGTCCGGCGACGTGGTACGAATCGCAGTTACCGCTGGTGAATCGATCAAGGAAGGTCAGGCTGTCGTCGAACTTGAGACTGACAAGGCTGTGGTCGAAGTGCCTTCGACGGTGAACGGCGTGATCGATCAGGTCATCGTGACTCCTTCGCAGAAGGTGAAGGTGGGTGACGTACTGTTCACTTACTCGGCTGCGGAAACATCGGCTGAACCTGACGGTAAGAAACCTGCTGCTGCACCGAAGGAAAGCTCGGCAGAGCCTCCGGAGGCAGCGGAGCCTGCGGTTTCGGAGAAGCCCACGGTAGAGGCGACGGTGGCGCAGAATGTGCCAGAGTTACGCGCCTCGGCGGTGAATGCGTCGAGCGCTGAATTCAGGCTGCCGGAACTGGGCGAAAACATTGAGTCTGGTGAGGTGGTTCGCGTCGGGGTCGAGCCGGGTGGCACCGTGAGCAACGGCCAGACGGTGCTCGAACTTGAGACTGACAAAGCGGTGGTCGAAGTTCCATCCACTGTGAGTGGGACGGTCAGCGAAGTGAAGGCGCAAGTGGGGCAGAAGCTGAAAGTGGGCGACCTGATCTTTACGGTTGCGGCCACAGCAGGCGCTCCGAAAGAGACGGCTCCTGCTGCGGCTCCGGCAACGCCTCGCAAGGCTGCGCCAGGGGTAGAGGAAAATCCCTCGGATCAGAACTCGATGTCGATGGCGCGGCACAGCTTCCGGTCGGCTCGCACGCTGGAAGGCAAGACGGAGGAAGAGGCTTTTCCTCCGGACGCTCCGCCGCAGGTTGATCACGAACCGCATCCGGCGGGTCTGGAGAAGCATGCGGGTCACGAACACCGCACGGTTCCGGCGGCACCGATTGTGCGCAAACTGGCTCGCGAAATTGGCATAGATATTTACTTGGTGAAGGGAAGCGGTCCGGGCGGACGCATCAGCGAAAGCGATGTAAAGGCTTTTGCGAAGGGCGTGTTCGCGAGGATGGCCGATCCGGCAGCCGCGGTTCAGGTTGCTCCTGGTGCGGGGAACGTGGTGGTGAAACTGCCCGACTTCAGCCGCTTCGGAAAAATTGAAAAGGTCTCGCTGCGCGGAATTCGCCGCAAGACCGCTGAACATCTGGCGGTAGCGTGGAATGTGATTCCGCACGTCACGCAATTCGATAAGGCTGACGTTACCGAATTGGAAGAGCTACGCAAGCGCTTCGCTCCGAAGGCTGAAAAGCTGGGCGGCAAGATGACGATGACGGCGATTGCGTTGAAGATAGTAGCTTCGGGGTTGAAGGCATTCCCGCAGTTCAATGCGTCCATCGACATGGCGAGCGAAGAGATCATCTACAAGCGTTATATCAACGTCGGAGTTGCGGTGGATACGGACCGTGGGTTGCTGGTTCCGGTGATTCGAGATGTGGACAAGAAAAATATCATCGAACTGGCGGTTGAGCTCTCGACGATTTCCAAGAAGGCTCGCGATAAGAAGCTAACGGCAGAGGATATGGAGGGTGGCTCGTTTACGATCACGAACCTTGGTGGCGTGGGCGGTACGTCATTCACTCCTATCGTGAATCATCCGGAGGTTGCGATTCTAGGGATGTCGCGGTCGAGGGTGGAGCCGGTGTGGGTGAATGATAAGTTCGAGCCACGCACGATGATGCCGCTCTCGGTGTCATATGACCATCGCATTATTGACGGGGCCGATGCGGCACGGTTTACACGCTGGATCGTGGACGCGCTAGAGCAGCCGTTCCTGCTGTCGGTACAGGGTTAGGATCAAAAGCCCCACAAAAGGGTGGGGCTTTTGATCTGTTGAACCTTTCTACTGGGTTCAGTGCTCTCTATTAGTGGCGTTCAAGAAAATGTTGAAGGTTGCGGCCATTCTGGCTCGACTATTTTAGGAAATCGGAAGCGAGACATGTCGAACACGAACGTAAAAGTTGCGGTGATTGGTGGCGGTCCTGGTGGCTATGCCGCTGCCTTCCTTGGTGCCGATCTCGGCCTTGATGTCACTCTCATCGATAATGAAAAAAATCCCGGCGGAGTTTGCCTTTATCGCGGCTGCATCCCGTCGAAGGCGTTGCTGCATGTATCGGCACTGATCAATGAATCCAAGCACGCGGCGAACTGGGGCGTCGAATTTTCGGAGCCAAAGATCGATGTGGCGAAGCTCCGTGCTTTCAAGGATAGCGTCGTGGCGAAGCTGACCGGCGGGCTGGGCATGATGTCGAAGCAGCGCAAGGTCACCTACATTCAGGGCGAAGCGAGCTTTGTGAATTCGACCACGCTGAAAGTGAAGAAGAGCGCGGGCGGCGAAGAAACTTTGCAGTTCGACAAGATCATCATCGCTACGGGTTCGTCTCCGGCGCGTCCTGGGCCGCTGGCTGCGACCGGGGCAAACATCCTGGATTCGACTGGGGCGCTGGATCTGAAAGACGTGCCGAAGACGTTTCTCGTAATCGGTGGCGGCTACATCGGATTGGAGTTGGGGACGGTGTATGCCACGCTCGGATCGAAGGTTGACGTGGTGGAAATGACGCCGGGACTGCTGCCGGGAGCGGATCGCGATCTGATTCCTCCGCTGCAGAAGCGGCTGGAAAAGCTGTTCAACAAGATCATGCTGAACACGGCCGTGACCGCGGTAAAAGATGAAATTTCGAACGTGAAAGTTACGTTTAAGAATCCCGACGGCAAGGTTGAGGAGATCCACTACGACAAGGTCCTGGTGTCGGTAGGACGGCGTCCGAATTCGAAGATTCCGGGGCTGGAAAACACCAAGGTGAAGGTGAACGAGCGCGGATTCATCCTGATCAACAAGCAGTTGCAGACGGACGATCCTTCGGTGTATGCGATTGGCGACGTGGCGGGCGATCCTATGCTGGCGCACAAAGCTTCGCATGAAGGGCGCGCGGCGATGGAACACATTGCGGGTCACAAGGTGGAGTTCGCGCCCTATGCGATTCCGGCAGTGGTGTTCACCGATCCGGAGATTGCGTGGGCAGGATTGACGCAAACCGAGGCCGAAGACAAGGGAATGGAAGTGGATATCGTGAAGTTCCCTTGGGCGGCAAGCGGACGTGCTGTGACGCTGGATCGCACGGAGGGATTGACGAAGCTGCTGATCGATAAGAAGACGGAGCGCGTGCTGGGCGGGGCGATTGTGGGTCCCGGAGCAGGCGACATGATTGCTGAGATTGTGCACGCGATTGAAATGGCCGCAACGGCTTACGATCTGGGGCACACGATCCATCCGCATCCGACGCTTTCGGAAACGATCATGGAGGCGTCCGAGGTGTTCTACGGAACGTCTACGGACCTCTACCGGCCGAAGCGGAAGTAAGCGAAAAAGCAGCAGCAGTTCTGAGGCCCGGCGCAAAAATGCCGGGCTTCTTCTTTCATGCTGCAGCTTCTTTGAATACGAACGAGGTGCACTGGGCAGAGATGGTCCTCGTTCCGAAATGCTCGCAACCCATCTCGCCGGTTCTGCATTTGGCATCTTGAACATAGCTGGGCGTGGTGGTCCGGCAGCACTGGTATTTTTACAGTGACTTACTTTGCGGAACGGAGCAGAAGTGTGGCAATGCGAGTCTTCGGATTTCTGGCGTGGAAGCCGATTTTTGCGATGCTTGGAGCCGTCATCGTGATGCTGGGTTTGTCCGGCCCGTGTTTTGCAGTGCTGGGCGGAAAGGTGGCGTCGGTTTCGGTCGATCAATCGCATTTGAAGGCCAGCCGGAGGGTCACTTCCAATGGACGATTCCAGGTTCACGAGTTGCAGACTGACAGTAACAACGTGGTGCGTGAGTTTGTCTCTCCGGATGGGAACGTCTTTGGCGTGACGTGGACGACTCAGTTCGTACCGCAGTATTCGCAATTGCTGGGCAGCTACTCGGACCGGCTCAACAAAGCGGCACAGACACGGCGACATCACCGCGCGCCGCTGAATATCAACGAGCCGGGATTCGTCTTCTCCTCTTTTGGACATATACGGTACTTCTCTGGCCGCGCCTACATTCCTTCCATGGTGCCCGCGGGAGTTCTGGCTGAGGAGATTCGATGATGCGCAGAGCTCTTTTTGCTCTTCTGGCGGTAACAACTTGTGCTCTGCTGCTATTCGGATTGGGATGTGGTAGTGGAAGTTCGGCGTCCAAGGCCAGCACGGGAGGCGGGACGACTCCGACAACACCGGTTACGCCGACGGCTACGAGCGCAACGAATACAGTTCCCATATCGGTGAATTCTGGGCCCTCGAAGAAGTTTTCGTACACGAATGGCGTGTTCGTCAGTGTCACGGTTTGTAAGCCGGGAACCGGCACATGCGTGACGGTTCCGAATGTGCTGCTGGATACGGGTTCGACGGGGTTGCGGCTGCTCTCGAGCACGGTCACGGCAGCGGGCCTGACGAACGTGTCGTCTGGCGGAGCGACAACACTAACCAATTGTGTGCAGTATCTGGACAACAGTTACAACTGGGGTCCGGTGGCACTGGCAGACATTCAGATGGGTGGGGAGATTGCAAAATCGGTGCCGATCCAGGTAATCGCCCAGCCCGGCGACGCATTTCCCGCGGCGCCTGCCACTTGCGGTGGAACGGCAAACAACACGACGGATACGCTGCTGGCCAATGGCATTCTCGGCTTGAGTTTCTTCCGGCAGGATTGCGGAATGGCGTGTGCGCCGGGAACGACGTTTAACGGCGGCAGCTACTATGCTTGCGACTCCACTACCTGTCAGCAGACAACCGCATTACTTGCGAAGCAGGTGCAGAACCCGGTAAGTATGTTCGCCACTGACAACAATGGACTGGCGATCACCTTGCCGAATATTCCTGCTATTGGGGCGGTGAGCACCTCTGGTACGCTGCAGTTTGGTATTGGCACGCAATCAGATAACGCACTGGGTAGCGCTGCGGTGTTAACGCCCGACAACTCCGGCAACTTCGCGACTACGCTTAAGGGCACAAGCACCAACGTAGCGTTCATCGACAGTGGCTCCAGCGCGCTGTTCTTCCTGAGCAGCGCTACGACTGGACTGGCGCAGTGTACGGCCGCGAAGTTCTCCGGCTTCTACTGTCCGGCAACCCCGCAGACGTTGACTGCCACGAACAAAGGTAAGAACGGGATATCGTCCAAGGTGACCTTCAGCGTGACTGAGGCAGACACTCTCTTGAACTCCAATAACGACGCGTTCGCGAACCTGGCTGGAACGGGAACCGATCCGCAGATCGGGCCTTACTTTGACTGGGGCTTGCCATTCTTTTTCGGGCGCACGGTGTTCGTGGCGTTTGATGGGGCGAGCGCAGGGGGAACTGCCGGACCGTTCTGGGCGTACTAGTTCGTGGTTGAAGTGAGAGCCCGGCTACTGCGGCGTGGCTCTCACCGTTGCATTATGAAGCTACGGCAGCTAGCGTGAGGCCCTTGCGGGGTTGGTTGTGCGCATGAACTCCAGGGCCTGTGAGACGGACATTTTAGGGACGGAGCGATAGTCCCACGAGGTTTCGGTTTCTTCGATGCGTAGCGGCTTGACGATAATGACGCGCCCTTCGAAGACCAATTGCATACGCGTCATTCCCCAGTGCTTGCCGGAGACTTTGGCTTGCGTGATTTCGATGTGACCTCCGCGATTGAGCTTGCCGATAAAGCCCCAGCCAAAGGTGACGTCCCTAAAAAGAGTTCCCTCGATTCGGCTGATACGCTTTTCTTCGCGGTCAATCAGGATGACGGCCTTCATCCCTTGCAACACTTGTGACTCGTAATTAGGGGCAGAGAATGCGGGGTTCGGGGAACACTCCAGGCGATGGTTGTGATCACCGTGCGCGGCGGAGGCGTACTCGCAATTGAATGCATCGGGAAGTGCGCGCAGGATGCGCTCGATGTGCTGCTGATCTTCGCGCTGCTTGTTGGCTTTATCGCGCATTTTTTGGGGATCGACCAGACGATTGACGCGCTCGTCATCTTGCTGGCGCTCGACGGTGTTGAGTGGTTTGTCGTTAATCGCGAGGGTGCGGGCGAGAATGCCTTCGGGTATTTTGACCATCAACTTGGTTACAGAGCCGCGCGGTTTTTGCAGCCGATCCATCCAGGCGTAGTATTCATCATCGCTGCCGATTTTTTCGTTCTCGACAGCCTGGCGAAGTAGATCGTTCGCCTTCACGGATGGCTCGACGGAGTCGGAACGGAAGGCCAGAGCCGGGGTGAACAGCGCTAGGATGATCGCAGGAATCAGGGCAAGAATCAGATTGCCTGTCCGCAGCTTTAACAGGTTTCTAGGTACTTGGAAACTCATGTTCCTCGATTATCAAGGATGTTGGTCCCGCTCTCAAGGATTGGAGTGGAAATCAGAAGAATTCGATTCTTCACGGCGAGCTTCACCGGGTGGCGGCAGGACTTTGCTACCCTTTTGGTGGTAGATAACGAGATGGATGGGAGCTTTTGGTGGATTTGAACGAGGATGCAGGTATCAGGTACGGTGCTCCGGTGCTGGCGGTGTGCGGGTTTTCCGGTTCCGGAAAGACGACGTTGCTGGAGGCCGCGATTCCAAAGCTGGTGGAACGCGGGCTGGCGGTTGCGGTGGTCAAGCACGATGCTCACGGTTTCGACGTGGACAAACCAGGAAAGGATTCGGACCGGCTGTTTCGAGCCGGAGCCACGGTTGCGCTGCGCGGGCCGCAGCAGCAGTTTGAGCGGCGGGGAGCGACGGCGACCTTATCGTTGGAGACGACGTTGGCGCGGCTGGCTTGCGACCACGATATGCTGCTGGTGGAAGGGCACAAGGACACGCCTCTGCCAAAGCTCTGGCTGAAAAGCGCAGAGCAGGTGGAGGTTCCCGAGAGCGTTACGAATGTGGCGCAGGCATTGGAGTGGGATGGTAATCGGTTGGCGGCGCTGATGGAGTACGTGGACCAGTGGCTTCCGCGGGCATGGAACGCGCGTCCACTTTATCGCGGATTGTTGATTGGGGGAACGAGTTCGCGCATGGGTTCACCCAAGCAGATGATGCCATTCGGCGGACGTATGCTAGGCGAGATTGCGGCGGAGGCGCTGGCTGGAACTGCTGCAACTGGAACTGAGGGGAACTCCAGAATCGTGGCGCTGGGAATGGGTGTGCTGCCGGAATCGCTGAAGGCGCTGGCGCAATTGCCGGATGCGCCGAATTTCGGCGGGCCGGGCGCCGCGTTGATTGCTGCCCATCGCTGGGCTCCCGAGGCGGCGTGGATCGTGGCTGCGTGCGATCATCCGTGGCTCAGTTCCGAACACATTGCGTGGCTGGCAGCGCAACGTCAACCGGGTAGGTGGGCGGTGATTCCGAAGCAGAGCGATGGACATCCGTGTCCCATGCTGGCGCTGTATGAACCACAGGCGCTCGAGTATATTGCACGGAAGGCTCAGGCAGATAAATCGCGCGATGCACGTGCAGCGGTGCTGCTGGATTTGCCGAGGACGGCGCTTGTTGCGCCGTCTGCGGAGTTGGCCAAGGGCTGGGACAACGTGAATACGCCGCAGGAATTGCGCGCCGAAGAAGAGCACCTTCCACGGCCACAACGAAGCGAAGTAACCGGACGGAAGGGGTAGACGGTTTGATGACCGCATTTGAGGAAGCACGCCGCATCATCCTGAAACATATAACACCGCTTGAAGCAGAGCGAGTGGAACTGCTTGAGTCGCTGGGACGCGTGCTGGCCGAGGATGTTACGGCACCGTGGAACCTGCCCTCGTTCAGCAACTCTGCGATGGATGGGTACGCGCTGCGTGCGGAAGATTGCCGCGATGGGCGCGTGCTGCCGATCATCGATTACATTCCGGCGGGAGGGCACGCTACGAAGGCTGTGACGCCCGGAACGGCGATCAAGATCATGACCGGAGCGCCCGTTCCGGAGGGTTGCGACAGCATTGTGCCGTTGGAAGACGCAAAGGAATCCGATGGCAGTCTGCGCGTTGTGAAGCCAGTGAAACTGCATCAGCATATTCGGCTGGCGGGAGAAGATGTGGGTGTAGGAGACACCGTGCTCGCGGCGGGAACAATCGTTCGTCCATATGAGATCAATATGCTTGCCTGTTTCGGAAAGGAACAGGTTGCAGTGGTGCGCAAGCCTAGAGTTGCCGTTGTGGCAACCGGTGATGAACTGGTTGAGTTAGGCACGACTCCTGCACCCGGCCAGATTGTGAACAGCAACGCGTATTCGATGGCTGCGGCCATTACCAGCGTGGGAGCCGTGCCGGTGATGGTGGGCATCGCGCGCGACACGCTGGAGAGCACTCGCGAGAAGCTGGCGGAAGGATTGAAGGCCGATGTGCTGATTACCTCTGCCGGAGTATCGGTGGGCGATCGCGACTTGGTACGCGAGGTGCTGGAGAGTCTGGGAGTGGAGATCGTCTTCTGGCGCGTGAAGGTGAAGCCCGGCAAGTCGATGGCATTCGGCAGGAAAGATGGGAAGTTTGTATTCGCACTGCCGGGAAATCCAGTGTCGGGGATGCTGACGTTCGAGGAATTTGTGGCTCCCGCGCTGTTGAAGATGATGGGGCACAGAAAGACGCTGAAGCCGCTGTTTCCTGCGGTGCTGCAGGGACCGCTGAAGAAGAACGCGGGACAGATACACCTTGTGCGCGTAAGGCTGGAGTACGTCGATGGAAAGTACCTGGCGTGGAGTGCCGGCAAGCAGGATTCGGGGCGGATCAAAACCATGCTGCAGGCAAATGGGCTCGCGGTGCTTCCGGCAGATCGTGATTCCTTCGCGGCAGGAGAAGAGATTCAAGTGCATCTGCTGGATGAAACAGTGGGCATGACGACGGCGTAATGGGGAGGCGAGTTCGAGCACTTTCTCGATAATGGCTGGAGTTGGGCTGCCTGCTGTGGCACAATTGATGAGAAATCACTGATGCGAGCTTGAAATGGGCAGTCCTGCCCGGAATGCCCGGCTTCAAGGCTGATATCTCGTAGCATGACCGGCTGTGCGGGGATGGTGAAATGGCAGACACACTAGCCTTAGGAGCTAGCGCCGCAAGGCATGGGGGTTCAAGTCCCCCTCCCCGCACCAAAGCATTCTGAACGTTCCAGATATCTGAACGTTCCAGATAAAAGATCGCACCTCGGTAGTTCCGCACCGTTTCGCTCATCCACCAATGACAAGTCACAGTTTCCCTTTGGAAATAGGTAATCTATGTGTCTGGACCTTGGTAACGTGACTAACAATCGCATTTACTTCATGATAGGCAACATGGCGTAGGATGGGTTACGCAAGGTGAACAGATTCTCATCCAGTATTTCGGATGCGATGGCAGCTTTGAAACATGGAGGAGCAATCGTGCTAGCTGGCGCGTGTCATTCGAGAGGGTCGAGGAGCAGAGGCTTCTCCCTGCTGGAATTGATGATCGTGGTCGCAGTGATATGCGTCGTCGGTGCGATCATCTATCCGAACTTGCAGAGCTACCTGAAGTACTACAGAATCTCGGGTGATGCCAGAAGAATTGCTAGCCAGGTCGCTCTGGCACGGATGCGTTCCGCAGGCAACTTCAGCCAGGCGCGGATAAATATCGACCAGACCACGAGTCCCCAGACTTTTGAGTTGGATGTGTGCAACGGCGGCACGTTTGCGAACGATAATGGTGTCGCTAAGTATCAGCTCTCCCCAGGCATTACGTTTGGCTTTGGAAGCATTACCACTCGTGCAGAGCCCACATACCAGGCCACGATTGCACAGACGGCACCTGTGACGTTCAATTCAAGGGGAATCCCCGTAGTTCTTTCAGGCGCTTCCTGTAGTGCTAATGTATGCTCCGCCGCGTGTACTGCGATGCCCACTGGAGCGAATGCGATCTATTTGGCTGGCGACGGCGGCCTGTACTATGCCGTAACCGTCAATCCAGGAGGCAAGACCAGCGTTTGGAGATACTCGGGTTCGGCTTGGCAAAAGGCGGGAAATTAAGCCTATGAGCACGCGAGCATTTAAAGCTGCGGCACAAACTAAAGGTAAGTTGCACAAGTTGCCTCGACTTCGCGAGGCCGGTTCTCATTATGCTAACAGTTCTTCGTCGGGCGAAGAGGGGTTCACCCTTATTGAGACGGTGTTCGCTGTGGCAATCCTGATCATCGCCGTCGTCGGTGTAATGTCGCTCTTCGGTACAACGTTCAAGATGAATCGTTGGCAGGGCGATCCGAGCACTCGAACTATCGAATACGCACAGGACAAGATGGAAGCCCTCTTGGCTCTGAGTTTCAACGATTGGACGTCGGACACAACCGTATTTCCGACTTGTTCAACTCCCAACTGCACACCCATCAATGGCAAAGGGTTGAAAGATGACGATAGTTTCCATAGCACTGATGATGCGGGTACAGTCGTTGCGGGCTATGTGGACTATCTGGATGCAAATGGTCAGCTGCTGACAAGTTCGACTGGGGCGATGTACCGCCGCCGCTGGTCTATCAAGGATGATACAAACAACCACAGCCTGAAAATGGTAACAGTGGTAGCCGAGAGCCTGAGTTCGACGACTTTACCAGTGAGGACTAAGCTGGTCTGCCTGAAAACCGGCGAGAACTAACCGTGAGGAACTTTGACATGGCGCGTCACCGCGAGCGGGGATTTTCACTTCTGGAGTTGATGGTCAGCCTCGCCATTCTGCTGGTTATTTCGTCCGCAGCTTTTCTCGCGTTGAACCAGAACCAGAAGGTATTTGTCACAAACTCGACCTCAGGCACGATGTACGCGACCGTACGCAGTGCGGCCGAACTGATTGCGCAAGAGATTGGGCAGGCGGGAACGTTGTGTGGTATCGCATCCACAAGTTCCGGACCTGCATGTGTAAACGCCTATCTCTCGGGCGTTTCAAGCGCAACTTCGATTACCATCTCTTCGAACCAGAGTTTCTATCTCTATCCGGGTGAAAAGCTGACAATAGACCCTAACAGCATAAACAGGGAAGTGGTTCAAATCAGCACCGTCTCGTGCTATTTGTGCACCACTGCTGCGGTTGGGTTGCAAACTGCGCTAAAGAAAACGCACTCATCCGGAACACCTCCCTCCGCAGCGCCCGTTACCGCACAGGGAGTAATCTGGAACGGGGTTGTGGTCCCCAGCGTTGATCCCAACACCTTCCTTCGTTACCCAACAGCGAGCCCGACAGAAATCGTGTCGAACAAATTGGGATTGTTGGGAGATATTAATGGCGACGGCACACTGATGTACGTAGAGTACACCTGTGATTTCAATAGCAGCCAGCTGACCCGGTCCATCTCCACTGTTTCTGTTACTTCGGCGTCATTCACTAAGTCGACACAAAACGATGTTTTGGTGGACAATTTGCAGTTCATTGCCCCAAGTGCGTATACAAACAGCTTCAAGTACTGCTTCAGTTTCCCATTGCCGACTTCTGTCGATGTGACAAATCCCAACGACAGCAGCGTTAAGACTTATCCTATTACACCGCAAGTTAGCTTGCTAATCAGTGTTCAAAGTCCGAACGTAGACCCGCAGACCGGACACCAGTTGAAATTTACGAAGTCATTCCTGAACTTGAGTCCGCGGAACTCGGTTGCGGCACTCGACGACGGTAGCAACAACGTATGGGAGACGCTTCAGGAACTGCCGCCGAGTGTGACGTCACCGTGGTCGCTACCCTAGAGTGTCAGAGGTGAATTATGGATAAGATGGGAAGATCGAAAAACCCGCAACGGGGGGCAGCGTTGATTCTGGTCCTCATCGTTGTTTTCCTGTTATCGGCATTGGCTGCTTCCATGATCTACACGACGCAGACGGACATTCTGGCCTCTGCCAATTATCGGTTTTTGACTCAGGCGCGCTTTACCGCGGAAGCAGGTGCACAAGCAGCGGTGAACTGGATCGCCTATTCCTTGACGGCCAACAGCGACTCGGGCATAAATACAAACGTGTATCCCGTCTCTGACAATTCTTCCCCGATAAATCCTAAGGAAATAATTCTGAGTAGCGTCGCTGGCGCTGGGTTGTACCCTCCGGACAACAGCACGGTCCCAGGCCTCTTCCAGACTCAGATTGCTAACTTGAATAGCGGTTCGCTGAACGGACTATCGTTGCTCCCCGGCTCCAAGGTTACAGTCACTGCCAAACTTCTCTCCATGTATCCTTTGGCCTCAATAAGCGGCACAAACGTTTACATGCAGAATTGGGAGATCACCTCGCTCGGAACCGTCAACGCGATACCCGGAAAACCGGCTCAGGTACAAGTGGTTGAGAGGATTACACACTCAGCTCTTCCCGTTTTTGGAGAAGGTGCCTTCGGCACAAGCGCCGGTTGCGGCTCTCTCAATTTTGGCGGCAGTTTCAGTACCGACAGTTACGATTCCAACCTGGGTGCCTATGGCGGCACGAATGTGTCTAACTCTGGAGGAAATGTTGGGACAAATGGAAACCTGACGGTAGGTGGATCTGTCTCAATCGGGGGTGATCTCTATTCTCCCAATACCGGGGTAGGCGATTGTTCCGCCGGGAACGTGGATGCACTTACGGTCAATGGAAACTCAACGGTCGCAGTAAAACTATCGAGTACAGTAAACTATCCCACACCCAAAGCGCCAACTACTGCGCCGCCACTGACGGACGTTATCAATAACACCCATAACGCTTGTATACCCACAGGTTGCACGTCCGATGGACAAAACATTGTCTTGGCTCCTGGAACCTCGTCGACTCCGGCAAGTTTAGGAAACCTTTCGGTTTCCGGTGGCAATGTGACGGTGACCTTGTCATCGGGATACTATAATTTCAACAGTATTTCATTCACAAGCAACGCAACGCTGATACTGAATCTCAATGCTGCGCGCGATCCGGTAGTCATCAATGTGGCGGGCGCGCCATCCCTCGCAACACCCATCAGCCTTGCGGGAAGCAGCATTACCGATCCTAATGGAAAACCATCCGACCTGAGCATTAGTTACGCGGGAACAGGCACTATCCAGCTCGCGGGAGGCTCAAGCATGTTTGCTGTTGTATATGCTCCCAACGCCACAATTGATATGAGAGGCACGTCGGGTTTTTACGGCGCGGTAGTTGGAAAAACCGTTAGTAATTCGGGTAACGCTGCAATTCACTACGACCGTAGTCTCGCGACGAAATACTACATGCCTGGCAGTTGGCACGTAGCATCGTTTACCTGGAGCAAGTACTAATCTCCAGATATTAATCTGTAGAGATTCTCGAAGCCGAGGTTCGCTTAGGCCTTTCTGTCAGCTTCTGCCAAGCAGGTGCAGCAGGGCATCGAGTCCGCAGTAGTTGAGCCGGAAAGCGGCCGCTGCACGGACGACGGGCTTGGCGTGGTAGGCCACGCCGGTGCCGGCGAGGGCCAGCATCGGCAGATCGTTGGCACCATCGCCAGCGGCCACCACCTGCTGCAGGGGAATGCTCTCGCGTTCGGCGATTTCGCGCAGGGCGTCGGCCTTTCGCTTGCCATCCACAATGGCTGTTGCGAGACGCCCGGTTAGGGCGCCATCACCAATCTCCAATTCATTGGCATAGAGATAGTCGAAGCCAAGGCGCTGTTGCAGGTAGCGTCCAAAGAATCCAAAGCCGCCGGAAAGAATCGCCGTTTTACATCCTGCAGATTTCATTCCCTGCATCAAGCTCTCAAGGCCTTCGCCCAGGGCGATGGTGGTCTTCAACGCGCCGATTCGCTCCTCGCGTATGCCTTTGAGCAGCGAAACGCGCCGGGTCAGGCTGGTGGGGAAATCGATCTCGCCACGCATGGCGGCAGCGGTGATGGCGGAGACCTCATCCTTCACTCCGGCCAATCCGGCAAGCTCGTCGACTATTTCAGCCTGGATCAAGGTGGAGTCCATGTCGAAGACAAAGAGGCGGCGAGGCGTACGAAAGAGTGGCTCGGATTCGACAAACACATCCATGCCTGCGATTTCGGCGGCTTCGCGCAAATATTCGAGGGATTTGTCCATGAGTCCCGTTTGCGACCCGGCCCAGACGCGCTGCATCCAAAGACTAGCACCATCGAGCGGGCCAGCCTCGCCGGCTTGCAGAGAAAGGCCCTGGGACTGCGCGCTAGTCAGGAAAGACAGAGCGCGTTGCTGATTCCAATCCTTCGCTAAGAGCGTAACTACATAGCTCGTGGACATTTGCGGCGTCACCTTGGAAAAGAGATATTATTGAGGAATAGCACTTTGTTAGAATTCTGTTCAAGCTCATCCTCCCGGATGAGCACACTTCAGGCGATTCCGCGGAGTTTTCTCTTGCTGAACGTGATGCCAAAAGCGCAGAGTTGCCAACGATCGTGGTCAGGCCGAATATCGTCGCGATCGTGTACGAGATTCTAGCTGTAGGGTCCCCACAAAGATTTATGATGTTGGATTCAACACCTCGTTGTTGAATACGCATTCTTCTTTCCCACCGCGGCTTGCCGCGCATCACCTCAGGAGATCGCTTCATGTTCCGTAAGACACGTCTATTTACTCCAGGTCCGACACCTCTACTTCCGGCTGCGCAGTTTGCCATGGCTGCAGCGGATATTCATCACCGTACGGCTGAGTTTCGTGCGCTCTATCTGAAGGTGCTGGCGCAGTTGAAGGTTTTCATCGGAACCAGCAATGACGTGGTCGTGCTCGCCTCTTCGGGCACGGGAGCGATGGAAGCCGCAGTCAGTAACCTTACCAGTCCCGGAGACAAGGTGCTGGTGCTGAGCGCGGGAAAGTTCGGCGAGCGCTGGGTGTCACTGGCAAAGGCTTTCAACTGTGAAGCCGTTGTGCTATCTAAGCCCTATGGCCAGACGTTTCCGATCAAGGAAGTTCAGGCGCTGCTTACTCCCGACGTGAAAGCCGTCTTCGTGCAGGCTACGGAAACCTCCACCGGCGTACGGCACGATGTGGCCGCACTGGCGAAGTTGGTGAAGGGAACGGATGCATTGCTGGTTGTGGACGCCATCACCGGGCTCGGCACGACGGCATTCAATGTGGATGGCGATGGGATTGATGTGATTATCGGCGGTTCTCAGAAGGCGCTGATGATTCCTCCGGGGCTTGCCTACTTGGCAGCCAGCGAGCGTGCCTGGGCGCGCATGGAGACCAGCAAGCAGCCTCGGTACTACTTCGACCTGCGCAAGGAGCGCAAATCGGCGGCGAAAGGCGAGAGCGCCTATACGCCTTCGGTGGCGCTGATCGCGGCAATGGGTGCGGCGCTCGACTATCTTGAGCAGCAGGGAGGCGGTGACCTTGCGAAGGGCCGCGACCTGCTGGTGGCCAATGCCGAACTGAGCGCCCTATGCATGAGGACAGCGGTGCAGGCGATGGGACTTGGACTGTTCTCCTGCTCTCATGCTGCGGCGGTTACGGCCATCAAGGCTCCCGAGGGTGTTTCGTCCAGCGATGTGGTCAAGGGATTCAGGAAGGAGTTTGCCGGAGTACTGTCGGACGGACAGGGTGAGATGAAGGGACAGATTCTGCGCATTGCCCATATCGGCTTTCTCGACTACCTCGACTGCATCGCGATCATTGCGGGATTGGAGCAAGTGCTGGCGCAACTGAAGCCGGACAGCTTCCAGTTTGGCGATGGGCTTCGTGCCGCGCAACTGGTCTATGCGGATGCTCGGCAGAAGGAGACCCAGTGAAGATTGTCGTTGCGGAGAAGATAGCCGGTGCCGCGATGAAGGTGCTGGAGGCAATTCCGAATTGCACGGTGATCGCGCCGGAGCAGTTTGCGCTCGATCCCGAGGTTGCGGTGGCTGACGCCGATGCGCTTATCGTGCGTTCGGCCGTGCAGGCAGACGCGGCGCTGATCGAGGCCGCAAAGAACATACGAGTCATTGGCCGCGCGGGAGTCGGGGTGGACAACATCGATGTGGAGGTTTCCACCCGCCGTGGCATCGTGGTGATGAACGCGCCCGGGGCCAGTGCGGTATCAGTTGCCGAACTAACGCTCGGGCTGATGCTGGCGATGGCACGTCACATCTCGCGCGCTGACCAGACGACACGGGCCGGGAAATGGGACAAGAAAAATCTGCAGGGCACGGAACTCGCGGGGAAGACCCTGGGCATTATCGGCCTTGGCAGGATCGGAACGGAGACGGCGCAGCGCGCACGGGCATTTGGGATGAAGCTGGTCGGCAGCGATCCGTATCTCTCTCCTGCGCGCGCCAAAGAGCTAGGCATTGAGTTGATATCGACCGACGCGCTTTATGCGCAGGCCGACTATATCTCGTTGCATCTCGCGCTGACTCATCAGACCATCGGGATGATTGATGCCGAGGCTATTGCCAAGATGAAGCCCGGGGTGCGATTGGTGAACTGCGCTCGCGGCGAACTGGTGGACGAAGCAGCGGTTGCGGCGGCGTTGAACTCCGGGCATATTGCCTCGGCGGCGCTCGACGTCTTCTGTGAAGAACCGACGCACAACACTGCGCTGCTCTCGGCTCCCAATCTGCTGGCTACACCGCATCTTGGCGCATCCACCAAGGAAGGGCAGGAGGCAGTCGGCATCCAGATCGCAAAGCAGGTACGCGATTACCTGCTGCAGGGGATCGCGCAGAACGCGGTGAACCTACCGTCGCTCTCCGACGTCGAGTACAAGCAGGTCAAGCCGTACATGGCGTTGGCGGGGAAGTTGGGCCGGTTTGCCGCACAGTTGTTCGCCTCAAACCTGGCGGAGATTGATGTGAAGTTCGAAGGCGAGATCGGCGCGTGGAAGACGCAACTGATCCGCAGCGCTGCGGTTGCTGCCATCCTGCAATCGGACACCGACGCGCCCACAAACATCATCAACGCGCAGGCAGCGGCTGAGGAGCGGGGGGTGGTCGTCCGTGAAACGCGCGACGAGCCGAATGCCCGCACGAATCTTATCCACCTCAAACTGACCGGCCCGACGGGTTCGGTGGAATGCAGCGGCACCATTGTTCACGGCTCCTCGCCACGGCTGATTCATCTGAACGGCATCGACATTGAGTCGCACCTGGAGGGAAACTTCGTGGTGGTCGCGAATCTGGATGCTCCCGGCGTGGTGGGCTCGATCGGTACGCTGCTTGGCAAGCGTGGCATCAACATCGCGCGCCTATCGCTTGGCCGCGAAGGCCGGCAGGCGTTGGCAATTGTGCAGGTGGATGAAAGCGTGTCGCCCGATGTGCTGGCGGACCTGCGTAAAGCCTCCTCGGTTCATAGCGTAGCGAGTGTAAAGGTCTAGCTTTTTCGGTGGCGCGGCCGAACCGACGTACGGCCGCGCTCTTGAATTTTTGCGGAATTCTCCGGTCACCGAAGCAAAATTGGTCACCGGAGCTCTTCTTCTTTTAGAATGTTGATCGGGCGCGCAGATCTCTTAATGTCAACAGATAAAACTCTCTACGTCGATTCAATGCAGAAGTTTGAAACCCTTCTGCGCCAGCTTTCTTCGCACAAGGTCATTGGTCTCGACACGGAGTTTATTTCCGAGGGCCGCTACGAGCCTGAGCTCTGCCTGGTGCAGCTTGCTACGACCGATCAGATTTACATTGTCGATCCCATCGTGCTGCCTGATCTTCGTCCCATGTGGGAGCTGCTGGCCGCGCCGGATCGCGAAATCATTACAGTTGCCGCACGCCAGGAAATTAAGTTCTGCGCCAAGGGAGCAGGCTTTGCTCCGGCCTGCGTGCTTGATCTGCAGATCGCAGCCGGACTGCTTGGCTATGGATATCCGCTGTCGCATACGAATCTCTGCCTTCGTGTGATCAACGCGCGCGTCAATGGTGGCGAAAGTTTCACGGACTGGCGCAAGCGTCCTCTGCGTCCGATGCAGCTTGAATACGCTGCCGACGATGTGCGCCATCTGTTGCCGATGCGCGAGAAGTTGCTGGCACGGTCGCAAAAAATGAACCGCACAAGTTGGGTTCGCGGCGAGTGCGAGCGGTTAGTGAAGGCCGTAATGCGCGAGGACGAACGCTGGAGAATTTCTGGAAGTGCACGCCTTAGTCGTCGTCAGCTTGCGGTGCTAAGGGAGGTGTGGCGCTGGCGCGATCGCCAGGCCAGTGGGCTCAATGTTCCGGTTGCGCGTGTGCTGGGCGACAGCATGTTGATTGAAGTGGCGCGGCGCTCTCCGGCTACGGTTGAGGATTTGTTTTCAATACGCGGACTAGACAGCCGCCTACTTCGCAAGGCGGAGCAGGACGTGGTGGATGCGGTCGCACTGGCCCGCTCGATTCCCGAAGCTAATCTGCCGAGCAACGAGCGCCGCGATGATCCGCCGCAGGTGGCGGTTCTTACCAAGCTTCTTTCCGTGGCTGTGGGGAATCTTGCAGCTGAGGCTGAGGTGGATACCGCTCTGCTGGCTACTACCAGCGACATCCAGGAATTCGTGCGTTGGTTTCTGAATCAGAACAACGTACCGCGACCAGAGATTTTGGACGGATGGCGGGGAGAGATTCTGCAGGAGTCATTGATCGGCTTCCTGGAAGGCAAGAAAGTGGTCCGGGTCGGGAACGTGCGACGCCCCAACCCGCTTGTCTTCGAACCATTCTCGAAGGAATGATTCTTCTCTGCGAAGCGGAGCGACGAGTGGCTACACTCTATTCCATCCACGCCACACCCATAGGCCCACCATCAGCAGTACGAGCAAGCCGCTCGATGCGCCAAGGATATTCACGAATGGACGCACCCGGTTCATTCGCGCCATCACCTCTTTTTGTTCCCGTTCGAATTGAGAGTCTGTGCTGTCCAGGAAAAGTTGATCGTCCTCATGCATGGAAAGTGCGCTGCGATAGATCAGCAGTATAACGAGCACTGTCGTCAGCACGGCCCATATGGTCATCATCACGGACATCGGTTCCATACCTTCACCACCTAACGGCGCTCAACACCTGGGCGGGAGTCACTCGTGCGTTCTCCCGCAGGCGGAAGCGTCCGAGTCACAGGCATTATTAGCACGGTTTTGGCCAATGTTTTCTGGAATTTATTTCATGCGTCAGCTCTGCAGAATTGGCAACCAAACCCAGGCAACGCGCATCTCCGGCGCTATTTTGCGACCACCTCAATTCTGGCTGCATCCAACAGGGTAGCGGCAATTTACATGGTTGGGAGTCACCGCATTGTGACGCGTCGCCGACCGTGGTTTTGCTATAATCAGGCTTTGTCCGAGGAGAATAACAGCCCATGTCCACGACCACTACAACTCCTGGAGTCAAGAACGCTCCTCTCAACCTCACTGCAGCTGCGATCACCAAGGTTAAGGAGATCATGGCTCAGCAAACTCCGGTTCCCACGGGTCTGCGCGTGGGCGTTGTAGGCGGCGGCTGCTCGGGATTCTCGTACAGCATGCAGTTCGAAAACGGCGCTGGAGCCATGGATAAGACTTTCGAGTTCGATGGATTGAAGGTTTTTATCGATGCGACCTCGCTCATGTATCTGCAGGGCGCAAGCGTTGATTACATTGAGACGCTGGAAGGCGCGGGCTTCAAGTTCGAAAATCCGAACGTGAAGAGCACCTGCGGCTGCGGTTCCTCATTTAACGTTTAATTACCTCAACGTGTAATTAAACGTGAGTTACGCAAGTTCCAAACCCCGTCCTCGTGACGGGGTTTTGTGTGCGGCTCGGACTTCGACGGCTCTAAGGAGTTGTGGTGGGTGAGGCCGGACTAGTCGTTGTCGGCGTAGTCGGGTTGGAAGTGCCAGTGCTTCCAAAAACGCTGCCTGTCGCTGGTTTATTGGTATTGCCAAGCCCAGAGTTGGCGGAGCCGATGAACATCTTCGGATTGTAGGGGCCGGTCAGCAGAGCGGTTCCGGTATCCTGCGCCGGGACGTAAATGAAAAACCATTCGTTGTACTTCTTCTTGTCGCCGAAGGAGTGAATGCCCTCGGTCTTTACCTTGCTCACGACCCCGAGCATATCTCCGCCGCCGAGGACTTGGTTCGTGGCATTGCCGGTGCCGGTTGGTCCCGTACTGCCGGAGTCGCTACTGGAAGTTCCCGTTCCCTGGGTCGCCGTGCCTGTGCCGGAAGAGGTGCCGGTCGTCGCGGTTTCATCCGTGCTCTGGCCTGTCTGGATGTTGCCCCCGCTGGCACTCGGCAGATTGGTTTGAGCGAGAGATCCTCCTGTTCTAGAGAACGCACTCGCCGTATCCCCTGCAGCACCACCTCCCGCGCCTCCCGCGACAGCTCCCGTCGCGCCTATGCCCGGCAACTTTATGTCAGTGGCGTGGGCGATCTTCCACTCTCCATCGGGAGACATGGGATCTTTGTACTTCTTGCGGAGGAATCGAATCTTGTTGGTATTCTCCAACTGCTCGATGGTGGTCGGATATCTGCCAAATTTTTTGTAGTAGCGTTTGACGGCGCGGGAGTACTGCTCGCCGCGGTGGATCATCTCCACCTCGCGGTCGCGCTGGATGGCGCGACGGTAATTCCGCGCCACTCCCAACATCGTAATCATAAGCACTGCTACGGCAAGCATCAGCACCAGCAGCATGTAGCCGGAGTCCTTACGCTGGAGGCCGTTGCGCCGCACTCTGATCCTCATGAATCCTTATCCCTGGGTAAGGGGAATGTTCTGGCGATTGTTGTTCAGCAGGTCTTCGATTTCCACCGTCATCGGCGAGATGCGCACAACCTTGTAGCGGCGATTCACGACGTCTCCCTCGTGTGCAATCCAGACGTCGTCTCCCTGGGATAAAAAGACCTTCGGCTTCTCGCCCTTGGTGTTCGTGATCCCAAAGAACTTGAGATTGATTGGCGGCGGAGGCGGAGGGATATTGACGTTCCTAGCCTCCTCCTGTTGCTGTTTGCGCTGCAGAGGCGAAATCTTTGGACGCTCTATCGGCTCCGCTAATGTTCGAAAAATGTTCTTGCCGCTGCCCTGGTACTTTACCTCTTCGGAACTGGCCAGCAGATCGAGGCGCAAACGCGGATCTAAAGACTCGGCTGGCTGCGCGGATTTGCCCTTTGCCGGAGCCGCCGCGACCGGAGCCGATGACGATTTCGGTGCGGGTGTCGGTGTCTTGTTACCCATCAGTGTCCAGGACACCACCAGTACCGCAATGATGCACAGGCCGATGGCTACACGAACCTTGGTTTTGTTTTCGGTTCCAGCCTTCATGCCGCACTCCTTCGGAAGGTGGACAGATGGACGGAAACCGTCAAGGCGTCCCCTTGCATTCCGCTGAAGGTGACTGCATCGATCAGCAGCAACATTTTTTGCCGTTCCACTGCATTGATGAACCGCATGTCCTGCTCGTAGCTGCCGTGCACTTGAATTGTGATTCCAATGCTCTCGTATCCGCTAGGCACGTTCTTTTCCGGAACGCGCTCGTCGTATTTCACGTTGGAGACGCCTACGCCGGACTCTGTCGCAATGCGTGAGAGCTGCTCCGACATCGCCGAGTAGCGTTGTGCCAATCGCTCGGCGTTAAAGGCCGCTTCCTGTTCGCGTGTCGTTGCGATCTTCTTGTCCATACCCACGGATGGCATGGCAACTTTGGCCTTCTCAATCTTTTCAACCCGTAGTTGCTCGTACTCCTGCTGCCGCGCGGCACGCGAGCGACCTGCGGGAGACATGAGTAGCGCAATCGCGCCTATGTCGAGCAGTAGCAGAATACCTACCACGACCAGGAGCTGTGTTCGGATGTCCCGGAGATCGCCAATCATCGCGTTCCTCCCGTTTGTGCAACATGGGGCTCGGCACCCGGCGTTTCGGCCGTGGAGCCCTCCGAGGTGCGAGTGGCTGCCTCGGGAGGAGCGGGCCGGGGCACGTAAACCGCAGTCACCTGGAACTGCACGGTATCGAGGCTCTCCTTATCGAGCGCTTCGCGTTCTTCCGCGATGCGCGCATCGCGGAATGACGGTGATTGCTCCAATCGCTTCACCAACTCCACTGCGGCCTGCCGCGAGGTTCCCGCAACCGTGAGGTGTACTTCCACTGTGTTCGTCTTGGGCTGCAACTCGGGCGTAATAGAAACAACGTGCAGCCTTGGCGGCATGATTGCTTCCAACTGCATAAATACCCGCGTCCAGGAGAAGGATTTTCGCGCGATCAATCCGTTCAGAAACTTCGAGGTCTCCACCACCGAGCTATTCTGCGGATTTCGCAAAACAGCCACAGCGTCGGCTTGCTGGCGGTCCAGCGCAGCAATCTCAGATTCGAGCGTGGCGATCTTCGCGTTCACGTCGCGCGATTCACGCCACGACGAAACCGCATACCAACACAGCGCCATCGTGCAAACTGCAAGCAGCACAACCAGTCCGCCCCATTGCAGCAGCACGCGGCGGATATCCTGGTAGGGCTTCGTTGCCAGATTGATATTGAGTCGCACCGTCACGTTCCTCTTTCTTAAAGCAGCGCTCCAATTGCTCCAGAGAAGTCATGGCGCTGGTTCCCGTCCACTGTGCCTGGCCCGATCAGTTCTTTTACGCTGACTCCAGTTTGCGACTGCAGAGCGGAAGCAAACTCGTTCAGATCCTGCACTCCGCTCACCAGCAGACGGTCAATGCTCACGCCGTAGTTGTCTTGGAAGTACACGAGCGAAGGATAAATATCGTCAGCCATGCGTTCTGCCGTCAGCGACCCTGTTTCCGCTCCTTCAAGAGTTCGGAACAGTAACAGTTGACCATCGTTCACCACTGCGACAGAGGTGGAGTCCTGTGCAATCTTCAGCAGCATGGTTGGACTCTCTTCGCACACCGCGCCCAGCGCTCCCAAACTTGAGGGAAGCACCACCCCCGGCGAACAGCCCGCTGCGCGGAATGCCGACTCATATTCCTCAAGTACGCTGTGCAACACGATTGAGGCGGCCACGTGCAAACCATGCGCAGTTGGCTGGGCATCGAAACTCAACGCCGCCTTCTCGATATCGAACGGCAGTGACTTGCGAAGCCGGAAGCGCACCGCGGCGTCAGCTTCCTGCCGCCGCTCGGGAAGGGAATCGAAGTCCAGAATCGTCACGCGCACGGCCGAATCCGGCAGCACCGCAATTACGTCACTGCCACGGCCACCCACGGCTGACAGCACTTGTTCAATCGCTTCAGTCAGGGCGTGCGCATCCTGCACGTTCGGCGTGCTGAGCGCCGGAATCAGGACTCCAGAAGCCAGGGCGCGTGAGTGCATCGCATCAATGGTGCGTGACTTGCTTTCCGAGCGAACCGCCGCCACCCCTTTCGGAGTGACCTCGCAGGCTATTTGAGGCAGGCGAATTACGTTCTTTCTTTCGGTCATTAGCGCGTTGACTCGATGAACGTGACTTTGTTGACTTCCTTCAAAGTGGTTATACCGGCTTTGACTTTGTCCAACGCTGTCTCGCGCAGGAAGTGCATCCCTTCCTCTCGCGCCGCCCGCCGAATCTCCGAACTGGGACGCTGTTCGAGGATTAGTTCGCGGATGTGGTCTGTCAAATCCAGCAACTCGTGAATCGCGGTTCGCCCGTGGAATCCGGTTCCTCCGCACTCCATGCAACCTGGCCCCTCATAGAATGGTATGCCGCGCCACTCTTCGGGCTTGAGCCCGGCGGCATCCAGTTGAGCATCGCCGTAGTGCACCTCTTTTTTGCAGTGCTCGCAAATCAAACGCACCAGCCTTTGCGCGAGAATGCAGTTCAGCGAAGATACAAAGTTGTAGGGTTCCACGCCCATGTTCAGGAAGCGCCCGATCACATCCACCACGTTGTTGGCGTGCACCGTGGTGAATACCAGGTGGCCCGTAAGGGCGGAGTTGATGGCGATCTGCGCCGTCTCCTGATCGCGGATTTCGCCGACCATGATCTTGTCCGGATCGTGACGAAGAATCGAGCGCAGTCCGCGAGCAAACGTCAATCCCTTTTTCTCGTTCACGGGAATCTGCGTGATGCCGCGCAACTGGTACTCGACAGGATCTTCAATGGTGATGATCTTGTCTTCGTCGGACTTGATCTCATTCAGCGCAGCGTACAGGGTCGTAGTTTTTCCCGAACCGGTTGGTCCGGTGACCAGCACCATGCCATAGGGCTCGGCAATGTACTGGCGGAACTTCTTCAAGTCGTAATCGCTGAATCCAACGACATCCAATGTGAGCTTGTGGAACTTCTCGCTCATGGATTCTTTGTCCAGCACGCGGAGCACCGCGTCCTCGCCATGAATGCTGGGCATGATCGAAACGCGGAAATCGATGAACCGCCCGTTGTAGCGCACCCGGAAACGTCCGTCCTGCGGTACGCGCCGTTCTGCGATGTCCAACTCGCTCATCACCTTGATACGCGAGATGATGGTGGAGTGATGTTCCTTGGCGATGGGCTTCATCGCCTCCTGCAGCACGCCGTCGATGCGGTACTTGATCACCACGCTGTCGTCGCGCGTCTCCATGTGAATGTCACTGGCGCGGCGCTGCAGGGCCGTAAAGATGGTCGTATCCACCAGGCGAATGATCGGGCTGATGTCGCTTTCGGCTGTCAGCTTCTCGATCGAGATGGTCTCGTCACCGTTGCCCTCATCGTCGTGGATGACATCCAAGGTGAAGGTTTCGCCGGCTTCGTCCAGCACGCGCTGTGACTGCTCAGTCTTCTTCAGAATGTCAGTGATTTGCGTCAGAGTTGAAACTCGCGGAATCACCCGGCGATTTAGAAGCAGGCTGATTTCGTCGATCACCATCAACTGGCTGGGGTCGGCCAATGCGATGGCCAAGCGCCCGTCTTCCAGTTCCTGCAGGGGAATAAAGTTATACCGGAACATCAACTCGACCGGAATCTTCCGGAAAAGCTCGTGTTGAATTTTGAATCCAGACAGATCGACATATTCGCATCGATAGCGGCGCGCTAGTTCGTGCGCGCGCTTCTGCTCGTCGTCTCCGTCCGCCATTGCCGCTACAAAAAGCTGTTGTGACATAACCCTCGTTACTATGTTCTTCTGCGTTTGAACCGCGCGCTGTTCGTGCGCGGTGAAGCTCGACTTGCTGCTTTCCATTAACCTGCGGTGAAGCTGAAAATCGGCAGGTAAAGCGATATCAGAATGAAGCCGACCACAATGCCCATGACCACAAGAATTGCCGGCTCAATCAATGACATTGCCGCTGAAAGCGCCGACTGAACATCTTCTTCATAGAATTCTGCAACCGAACTCAGCATTGTCGGCAGCGCTCCCGTTGCCTCTCCTACCTCGACCATCTCCACGGCGAGGTCCGGAAAAACTCCTGTCTGTTCCAGGCTCTGAGCCAGCGTTTGGCCTTCCCGCACGCTCTTTGACGCATCGTTGATGCCGCGCACAATCAGGCGGCTGGCCATTGACTGTCCTGCCGTTTCCAGTGCTGTCACCAGGGGAAGGCCTCCGGAGAGCAGGGTGGACATCATACGGGAGAAAACCGCAATCTGGTAGCGCTGCCAGATACTTCCCACGACGGGCAGGTTGAGTTTAATCCTATCCGTGATCTCGGCGCCGGTTTGCGTCTGTGTCCAGCGCCGGACAAGGAAGAAGATTGTGACCGCCACAATTACTATCAACGGTAGAAACTTCTTGGCCGCCAAGGCCGTGGTGATCGTAAACTCCGTCATCGCCGGCAGTTTCTGGCCCAGGTCGGCGAACAAATCGGCAAACTTCGGGATCACGAATGTCACTAGCATAGTGATCAGCGCGATCACACCACACACCAGGATCACTGGATAAACCAGTGACGCCGCAAGCTTCTTCCGAAAACTGAGGGCAAGACGCTGGAATGCAACGTAGCGCGATAGCACTTCGTCTAGATTGCCGCTCTTCTCTCCGGCCATCAAGGTGGTGGAATAAATTTTCGGGAAGGCGCCCTGCTTCTCGAAAGCCTCGGAGATCAGCTCTCCGCCCTTGGCGCGGTCTCTTACGTCTTCCAGCAACATTCGGAAATACTGGTTCCGTTGCCGCTTCGTCAACAGGTCCAAGGCTTGTACGATGGGGAGGCCTGCTCGCACTAAGGTCAGGAACTGCTGATTGAAAATGACGAATTGTTCCAGGGTGACGCGGCGTCTTTGAGGAAAGCGGAGTTCACCGCCAGAGATGAATCCGCGTGGCTTAACCCAGTAGACCAGGTATCCGGACTGCTGGTAACGGTCACGAATTTCCGCAGCAGAAAATCCGGCTTCGGCCTTTTCAAGCACCTTGCCGCGTTCATCCGCCATGCGAATAACAAATTCGGCCATACGCTTTCACCCACGGCACGCACGCTGAGCGCGGGCCCGGCCCTCAGTGTAACATTATGAAACCTTGGGGATTGCTGTTCTGAGAGCTTGGTTTATATCCCACTTCCTGTATCCGCGGAACGGAACAGAAAGTTTCAGGCAATTCACGGTTCCAACTGGTTGCTTTGCAACACCTCAACGCCCGCCGGGGGATGGAAACTGAACTCAGCATCGCCGACCGCAATGTTTTCGCGCTGGTTCTCAAGGCGAAACTCGGTTTTGCTGCCATCGAGCTCGTTCATCACGATCCTTCGCAAATAGCCCTGCCCGTCGCTCTCGAGCAATACCTGTGAGATGCGGTCTTCCATCCCGACCGGAATCCCTCGAAGCACTACACCGCCGGGAGTTTCAGGGCGAATATCCGGGGCCAGGGACAATCCGCGCAGCTCCTTTTCCAGCTTGGAGCGTCCCAGAAGGTAGCGAATCGGGGAGCGTAGATCGTCCATTTTCTTCACTGCCGTGCGGCGCGCCTGGCGCTCGCCCGGAACATAGAACCAGGCGGTGGAGCCGTCGGTCACAAAGATCTTCTTCTGCGGAGAGACGTAATCCCAGCGCATCTTTCCCGGCTTTTTGATCCAAAGGGTTCCGCTCTCACTGCGACGTATCCCGCCTCCGGAATAAACCTCCGTAAACTCTGCCCGCAGGGCCTTCATGCCGTTGTAGCGAGCATCGATGGCTGCTGCGGCGCGTCTTGCGTCAATTCCCCTGGATTGACTCCAGAGAGGCAATCCGCAACTCCACAGCAGGAGGAATAAAAGTCCAGCATTCAGCTTTCTCATAATTGTTTAGCAGCCTTGAATCCAATGTTGCCGGGTAGATCACTCGATTCCCGCCCGGGCGGCAATCCTCGTGTTATGAAGGGAAACAGGTCGGGCTGCGACACCTGTACTCTGCCGCCCACCAACTGGTAAGGATAGTTCTTCGGATCGACTGGGACGCGGCGCAGCAATCCTTTGGAAATCAAATCCTGCCATCCTGAAGGCAGTCGCCCGTTCTGTCTCGCAAACTCATCCACCCGTCCCTGCAGAATCTTCACATCGGTGTCCACTCGGAGGCAGCGTAACCGGCTTAGGGCGTTGGCCCTTAAATTCGGCTCGTCGGTGCTGTTCAGAATGTTAGTCCACATAAACACCGCAGTCTCGGTTTCGCCGGCATTCGCCTTCAGCGAGGCTGCCATTACCTGCATCCAGGGATGGGCGCCCGGAACATGTGAGCCGCGGTCGAAAGCGTCGGCCGCCTTGGCGGGATCCTTCAATTCGAGCCAGTAGATGAAACCCAGATCATAGTAGAGCCGCCACGCTTCGGGGTTCTCCCGAATACCCTTTTCCACCAGTCGCGCCGCTGCCTGGGGATTCCCCGCTCCCTCTGGAGGCTTCTGCGACAGGAATACGGATCCGAACTGGTAAGCAGGAAGCAGCTTGGGATCCAATGTGGTGGTCGTATCCAACAGCGGCTCAAGTAGGAGGTATTGCTTTGCTTTTGCCTTGTGCTTGGCGCCGAAATACTGGACTACCCTCGTCCAGTAAATGTCAGCCAGAAGACCGGAGTAGCCCAGGCTCATTCGCTTGATAACCGTCGGCGATGGTATGTAGAGAACCTCCTGCAGCGGTTCGTCGTCGCGCATGTGATCGATTTGACGCAACAGCAGAGTGCTTCCCGCCAGCAGCAAAGCCATCAGCACGGTGTAGCTCGCCTGAATTCGTAAGTTTCGCGTCATTTCAGGTTGCGTCGCCCAAAGATCCAAACAGAAGCAGTCAGAACCGCAGCCGTGTAGACCAGGACATAAAGCGTATTCAGCAAAATCAGCCTCGGCTCGATCACCGCGTCGTGTGCCACTTTGCTGATCACGTTGAGTGCGGCAAAGTTGGGAATCAGGTACCCCGCTCCGGTCATCATCCAGCGCGTCAGCCCGCTCGCCATCTCGGAAAATCCACGAAGATCGTCGGCAAACGTGCCAACGGCAAAAACGGCGAATGCAAAGATTGAGGAGAAGACCGGGGTTGAGAATGTCGAAAATAGCAGTGCCAGCGCCGTGATCATCACGAATTGAAGCAGGATGAAATAGATCGCGGTTACCAGTTGCAGATCGCCACGCCCCAGCCCGTGTGAGACATAAAGCACCGCAGCAAAGAATCCCACACTCATCAGAAGCGCATTCACCGTCAAGGTCATCACCAGCCCGAGGAATTTGCCTGTGATGAACTCCCATCGATGCACCGGGCGCGCCGCAAGAACCGTGTAGAGCGTCCGTTTTTCAATCTCCTTGGAGACCAGTCCGATGCCGATAAAGATAGCAATCACAACGCCGAAGAGCGAGATAGAGGTCAGGCCAAGATTGATCAACACGATCCGGTTGATCGCCACAGAGATCTGTCCGACGAGCAGGGAAGAGCCCACGATCAGCAGCGCAAACAGGATCAGGTTGTACAGAACGCGGTCGCGTACCGCTTCGCGAAAGGTATTGTAAGCGATCGCCGAAAGTCGTCCGATCATGCATGCACCTCGTTCGGCTTATCCTGACCAATGCGCGCCAGAAAGTAATCTTCCAGCGTTGCCCGCAACGGGGTCACGCTGGTGAGATGAGCGTGACTCTTGCGAAGCACATCCAGAGCTGCGTCCAGCGAGCGCTCCGGCAGCAATGCACGCACCACGTCTCCGGTCGCATGACAGCGCGCACCCAGAGCCGAGAGCTCGGGAATCGCCTGGGCACCGTGCCAGACCACTTCAACATCGCCGCTCACTTCGCGTAACAGGTCTGCCACTACTCCAACACCCTTGAGTTCACCCTTGTTCAGTACTGCAACGCGGTCGCAAAGAGTCTCGGCATCGCTCAAGATGTGGGTGGAGAAAAAGATCGTCTTGCCTTCTTCGTTCAACTCCTGCACCAGGTCGCGAACCTCACGCCGGCCCACCGGATCGAGTCCGCTCATCGGTTCATCCAGTATCACGAGTTTGGGATCGTGAACAATGGCCTGCGCAATTCCCACGCGCTGCAGCATGCCTTTGGAGAACTTTCGAAGCTGTGTTTTGCCGGACTCCGCCATTCCCACCCGTGCCAGCGTCATTTCGACCTTCCGCTTGCGTTCGCGCGGATCGACACCGCTCAGCCGGGCGTAGTAGTCCAGCAACTCCAACGCAGTCAGGTGATCGTAGAAATACGGCTGTTCCGGGAGGAAGCCGATAAAACGCTTAACCTCGATATCGTCCAGGTCGCGGCCCAGAATCCTGCCGGTGCCTCCACTGGGAAACACCAGCCCGAGCAGCAGGCGGATTGTCGTGGTTTTCCCTGCTCCATTGGGACCCAGGCAGCCGAAAACCTCACCCTCTTCCACCGAAAGCGTGAGAGGTTTCAACCCCTGCTTCAGCTTGTTACCAAAGAATCCGGATCTGTAGGACTTCTCAAGTCCTTGAATTTCAATCGCAGCCATGGCTTCGAGAAATTATAGACGGTTCATACCGTGACAGGTTACCGGAAAGAATATGTCGGATGAAGGCCACTAACGAAGACCAGTAAGGAATTGCCCCGTCCAAGTTCACATTTGCTGCAGGGCTACTGCAGCGCACTGTCGCTCGACGAAGCAATCTGTGTCGCGTTATAGCGGACCACGCCAGAAGAATCGATTAAAAAGTAGCGATTGCCAGTCTGGGCATATGCAACAGGATCACCGTGAGCAGTGAAGGTGCTGATCGGAGCTCCACTAGTATTGCTAATGTAGAACTTGTATCCGCTTTTCGGATTTGCAGTCCCAACCGCGTTTCCTCCCGGCGACGCGGCTCCCAGAACACCATCAAGGAGCATTGCATTCGCTGAACTGGGGGGGGGCGCATGCGTATCTCCAGGTCCAAGCGTTGCTAGGTCTACAGCAAAACCTAGGGTGGGATAGGTTGAGGCATAGGCGATTTGAGCGGTATTGATGTTTCGCAGCGAATACACGGCGGAAGCTTCATTTGCGGCAGTGCGCGATCGAAGCAGGCCAGGGATGGCCATGGCGGCGATGATCAGGGTTATCGCCATCACGATAAGCAGCTCAATCAGAGAGAAGCCATTATGTTTCCGCATACGATGCTCGCTGACGTAAAACTTGAAAAGTTTGTCCAACTTCTACGGATCAACATACTGATACAGGCAATTAAGGCGCCATCGTAACGTCATGTTTTAAAGTAAGAGGGCGGGTCGTCGAATCCTGCCCTCACCGATCAAAACACGACGGAAGGTATGGGGCCGTCGACAAAACTGAGGCACCACTTTCAAGTGGTGCCTCAGTTTTGGAACCTGTTCAGAAAATTGATTGGTTCGCTTGTTTTTACTTACTGCAGAGCGCTGTCTGCCGAAGTTGCGGCAGCGCTGGCGTTGTAATGGATCACGCCAGAGGCATCGGTTTGGAAGTAGCGTTTGCCGGTTTGGTCCGGCGTAATGGGGGCCGCTTTTGTCTCGTATGTTGGGACAACAGTGCCACCCCCTGTGATGCCGCCAAGAGTAATGGTGAATGTGTAACCGCTCTTCGGGCACCCAGCCCCTGCATCCGTACCCGTGGCGCAGGCCAGAACGTTGTCAAGCAGCGAGGCCTTGGCCGATGACGCTGCAACCCCGGCGGCGGGGGGGCCGAGTTTCACCAAATCCGTAAAGCCCAAATCCGGATAAGTCGAGGCGTAGGTAACTTCAGCAGTGTTGATCGTACGCAGCGAGCCCACGGCGGACGCTTCGTTCGCAGCCATACGCGAGCGCAGCAAGTTCGGGATGGCAATGGCAGCGATAATCAGGATGATCGCCACAACTATAAGCAGCTCAATCAGCGAGAAGCCCTTCTGTTTACGCATTAGTATTTCTCTCCTTCGGTCCTCTTCAGAAAGGTGCAATGTCTGTCTGTGCTAGATCAATATGCAACTTGTCTGCCATTCAGTGCGAGCGGTCCATTCGATGTGGAGTGAACAGGTAAAGCACGTAGAATCATCTGGGTATATGACATTCTAATGATAATGATGTCAGGAGAGAGAACTCTTGCCACGGCAGATTTGGCACAGTGACAAATATCGTTACTAATTGATGACAAGAAATGTCAATCAAAGGTAATGTCTGTAACCTGCTCAAGCAGTTACAGCTAAGCAGGTACTTTCTCGCACGGTACCCGCCCCTGTCACCCCAAAGTTCTTGAATTAACAGTCAATCTGGTCGCGGGAGAGCTTAAGCCCAGTCAGATTCCCCAGCACAGTCACCGCGATCTGGTCGGCGACGAAGAACTCCTGCGCAACCTTCTGGACATCTTCCACCTGCACGGCTTCGATCTTGTCTGTGATCTCGTTCATCCCGTAGAAGCGGTCGTAGTACATCTCCTGACGCGCCAGATTGCTCATGCGTGCCATCGAAGACTCCAGGCTCAGCATCAGGCTCCCCTTCAGCTGTGCCTTGGCGCGGACCAGTTCTTCCGTCGTCACCGGCACTTCCTTCAGATCGCGGAACTCCTTCAGGACCGATTGCACTACCTTGGGCGCAGACTCCTTGGAGGTCCCTGCGTAAACGGCGAGGCAGCCTGTGTCGCGATACGGATTCAGTTCGCTGAAGATCGAATACACCAGGCCCTGCTTCTCGCGCACGTTCTGGAAGAGACGGGAACTCATGCCTCCTCCCAGCAAGGTATTCAATACAAAGGAAGAATAGCGGTTCGCGTGCGAAATCGAGTACGACGGAACTCCGATGCAGAGCTGCACCTGCTCCAGCGACTTCTTATTGCGCATGGAAATCTTCGCGGTCGCCTTCGGAGCCATGTCCCGCAGGTCGCTGCTCGACGTGGGCAGATGTGCGAATTTGCGGGTGGCAAGTTCCAGAAAGGCATCATGCTGCAGGCTTCCTGCGGCGGCGATTACCATGTTTCCAGCCTGGAATCGCTGTTTGTAATAGTCAAACAGGAGCGGAGGCGCGAACTTCTTCACCGTGTCGCGGGTTCCCAGGATCGGACGTCCAAGCGGATGATCTTTCCAGAAGCTCTGCACAAAGATCTCGTGCACCAGGTAATCTGGATTGTCCTCATCCATCTTGATTTCTTCCATGATGACGCTTCGTTCCTTCTTCACATCCGTATCGTTGAAGGAAGGATTCAGCACTAGATCGGTCAGCACGTCCATCGCGTTGCCCAGATGCTCGTCCAGCACCCTGACGTTGAAACACACGCACTCCTTGGCGGTAAATGCGTCGAGGTTGCCGCCAAACGAATCCACCTGCCTGGCAATCATCTCGGCGGTACGCGTGGTTGTGCCCTTAAACACCATGTGTTCGGCAAAGTGCGAGATTCCATTTACTTCCGGCTCTTCGTGGCGTGATCCCGTCCGAATCCACACTCCAGCCGATATCGAACGGATATGGGGCATCTCTTCGCTGATGATGGTTAGGCCGTTGGGCAAAACTGTCCTACGTACGTTACGCAGTGCTGCGGTCAAATTTCTCTCTTCGTTCATTGGGACCCCTTCCGGTCGAATGCCCTCATAGCGGTTTGCACGGCTAGTGGTGCTACACCGATTTCGCTGGGGTTGCTGGCAGCCTCTAAGAAACAGGCACGATACAATCTTAAACAGAGATAGAGATGCTCAGGATTTCTGAAGCGACTTGTCTTTTAGATGCATGACAACACTCCTACAATTCGAACTTTTAGGGCTTACCCTTCAAGAACTTACGTCTCTGGTCGAGTCGTTTGACGAGCCGGGATTCCGGGCAAGGCAGTTGTTTGATGCTCTTTATCGCCAGCGCCTGGCAGCCTTGGAAGACATCACCACCCTGCCAAAGTCCTTGCGCTCCCGCCTCGTATCTCTAGGATACCGCACGGGATTTCCCGCAATCGATCAGCGGTTTGTCTCTGCCGATGGCACAGTCCGCTATCTTGTCCGCTTCTCCGACGGCCAAACCGTGGAAACCGTCTGGATGCCCGATGGCGACGGCGTGGAAGATACAGAAGAGCTTTTGCCCGGTGTTGCTGCGGGTGGCGCGGAAGATTTCCGGCCTTCCAGCAGCGCTTCAAACCGGCGTGGGACCATCTGCCTCTCGTCCCAGTCGGGATGTGCCGTGAACTGCAAGTTTTGCATGACCGCACTGCTGGGTCTGCAACGCAACCTTTCGGCAGGGGAGATTCTGGGCCAGGTTCTGCTGGTCCTCAATGACCATGGAATAGAGATCGGGCGGGACCGGATCAACCTGGTGTTCATGGGACAAGGCGAACCTTTTCTGAATTACGAGAACTTCATCCGTGCCGTTCAGCTTCTGGTTGCGGGAGTAGGCATCTCTGAATCGCGTATGACGGTATCGACCTCGGGTATTGTCCCGCGCATTGCGGACTTTGGTCGCGAACCAGTCCGGCCTCATCTTGCCATCTCGCTCAATGGCTCCAATGACGAGGTCCGCGAGCGTGTCATGCCCATCAATCGCAAGTGGAATCTCGCATCCATCCTGAAGGCTGCCCGTGAGTTCCCGCTGCGCTCACGCGAGCGTCTTACCTTCGAGTACGTGCTGCTCTCCGGAGTCAATGACACGCCGGAGAATGCCCGCCAGGTCGTAGCGCTGCTGCGCGAGATCCGCGCCAAGGTCAATCTAATCGCCCTCAATCCCGGTCCAGAGATTCCATTCCAAACGCCTGCCGCCGACGCCGTTGAAGCCTTTCAGCAGATACTCATCGCCGCCGGCATTCCCGCCTATGTCCGCCGCCCTCGCGGCCTCGACATCTACGCCGCCTGCGGACAACTGAAGCGCACCACTGGGTTGACCTCAATAACTTAAAGTTTGGTTATTCGGTTTGTGACTCCTCGATCATGTGCGAATCTGCAAGTTTTAAAACCTCCCAGGCTGCGGGACGCATCCCACTTCTCGAATGAATTGGAGGAGTATTTATGTCTGAGCGCCTCTTAGGTTTCCGCGTGGCAATTTTAGCCACCGATCTCTTTGAAGAAGCTGAGCTTATTGAACCTCGCAAGGCACTGAATGAAGCTGGGGCTACCACGGTCGTCATCGCACCTCACGCGGGTGAGATTCAGGCTGTCCAGCACGACAAGAAAACCCAGAAGGTGAAAGTCGATCAGACGCTTGCGGACGCCGATCCCGATAAGTTCGATGCAGTGCTGCTCCCCGGCGGCGCTAAGAATGCCGACGCTCTCCGCAAGGAGCCTCTCGCGCAGGATTTTGTCCGACGTATCGACCAGACTCGTCGTCCTGTGGGCGTCATTTGCCACGGCGGATGGCTGCTGGCCTCAGCTCGCCTGGTAAAGGGACGTCACATGACGAGCTATAAAACCATTCAGGACGATCTTCGTAGCGCAGGAGCATTCTGGACAGATAAGGAAGTGGTGCTTGACGGCAACTGGGTTTCAAGCCGGCAGCCCACGGACATTCCACGATTCAACCAGGAGCTCATAAACCTGTTCGTCGAACATCATGTCCGGGCACGGACCGCTGCCTGATCTTAGAGGTTCGGAGAGTCGAACGACGGGGAGTGCGCACAATTCCGTGCTTCCCGTCTAAAAATCCCGCACAGTAGTGGTGAATACCGGGTTTCGCGCTCCCATCTGCTACCATGAAAACTGTCCCATGCCTCTGACAGTTCCCATCTTTACCCTGCGCGACTACGACAAGCGCGACTTCGAGTTGCTGTTCAAGCTCGACCGGCTTTGCTTTGATTCCGGCATTGCTTACAGCCGTCCGGAACTTGCAAGCTTCATCGAGCAGCGCCGCGCCTACACCGTAGTTGCCGAATGGGCGAAGGGATCAGGTGTTGAGGAAGAGCCCGACTCTGAGCCCAGTCCGGTGATTGCAGCAAAACCAGGCTCCAAAGCTCCGCGTCCTCCGCGACAACCCATTGCCGGATTCGTCACCTTCCACTATCAGCGGCAAGGGTACGGACACATCATTACCATCGACGTGCATCCGGAAGCTCGCCGCCATCGCCTCGGCACCTTACTCATCGACGCCGCCTGCGAGCGCCTGCGCAAGATGACGGCGTTCATGGTGGTGCTGGAAGTAGCGGTCAACAACCACTCCGCCCTCGCGTTTTACGACAAGCACGGCTTCAAGCGAATCAAGGTTCTGGAGCGCTACTACAACCGCGACGTTGACGCCATTTTCATGACGAAGCGCCTGTAAGCCAATAAGATTCAATAGTTCGGAGAAAGTGAACTATTGAACTTATAGGGATTTCGGATTATGATCGCCGCATGCGGCCGCTGTTTCATCCTTCAGTTAACGAAGTGACGGTAGAAGGCATCCTGCATGCCCTCTCCGATCCAGTTCGTGTCGCCATCTTCGCCGACATTGTGGGTTCCGAATGTTCGCAAAACTGCCAAAAGTTTCAGGGTGTCACCCGGCAGGCAATTCCGAAATCAACGCTATCCCAGCACTTCAAGATACTCAGAGAAGCGGGTTTGGTCCGGGGCGAACGTCGCGGTGTCGAGATGCTCAATTCATCTCGCTGTTCTGAGATCAACAAGCGCTTTCCGGGGTTGATTGCGGCGATTGTAAGCGCTCACAACATACAATCGAAGTGCAGGGCGAGAGTCGCCAAAGCAGCAAAGCCCAAGCCCTCGTAAGCGGAGTACCAAAACTGCATAGATGCGCCAAGGCAGCCTGAGCTAGTCATCAGTACTCCAGGCTTCACTTGCTTGCACGTAGCGCTCTGAACCGAGTGCATGGCGCAATCCCGCCAAGGCCAGCAATATCAGCCCGAGAGCGCAGACTCCATTCCACTGCCATCGTGCCCAGGCCGCCGTGGACAAGGCCGATCCCGCCGCACCTCCGGGAGCGTGAATCTCTGAGGGAAGCAGCTCTCAACCTGCGAAATCCGATGCGGGAAGAACTCTGCTGCGGACATCTCTGGCTTATCATCTTGCGTCCATGTGAGTACCCCTGCAGTGTTGGAGAATGCAATGCAACACAAAACATTCGCAGTATTGGCAATTGCATTGTGGGCATCGGCAGCTCACTCGCAAGACGCCGCGATGAGTTCACATGCTGTCAAAGGTGTTCCGTTCTCGGCAGAGGTGGTGAACGAAACAATCCGCGTGCTCCAGGATGGCAATCGCATTCATCATGAGACTCATGGCAAACTGTTTCGCGATTCCGAAGGGAGATCGCGCAGGGAGTCCACGACAATTACGTATGGCGGCGAGACATTCGACGAGATTGCGATCTCCGACCCCATTCAACAGCATTTCATCTTTCTCAGCACACAGGGCGACAAAATAGCGACGGTTCACCACGTGGATACTGCACAGGATGCGGTCTCGAAGCCAGCTCAAGTCTCCAATGCAGATGCCAAGCCACAAAGCCCGGAGGCGATTAAGCAGCCTTGCCATCTGGCTCAGGAGTTTGAAGACCTCGGCACAAAAATGATGGAGGGATTCACGGTCTGTGGAATGAAGTGGACCCGCACCATCGCGGCTGGAAAGATCGGGAATGAAATGCCGATCGTGGACGTCAGGGAAGTGTGGGTCTCAAGCGAACTGCACGAGGTGCTTCTCTCGGATATCGACGACCCTCAAACCGGTCACCGCATCACCAGGCTGGTGAACATCAAACGCAATGAGCCCGATCCGGCGTTGTTTCAGATTCCTCCGGACTACACGGTAAAGACTCAATAAGCGCATCTATCGCGCTTAATCGCCCTGCGAATACTGCCATGGGCGCGCTTCAGCCTCCGCACGGCTTCCGCCTTAGTGACCTTGCCGCAGAGCATTACCAGCGCCACGGGAACCTGCATGTCCGCGACCTCGAGGGCACTCAAGGTCACTGTCCGGTTCACCTTGGCTATGCATTGAACAATGGAGGTTCCGCGCTCAAGCAGCTTCTCGTTTTTCAACCATGCCAGATACACGACAATGACCGCGACATCCAGCGCATTCAGCCCCATGCTTTTCCTCTGCCAAGCACAGCGAGTTTGCCGCTAGTACAGCAGGTACTTCACCCGGATCGCCTTGAAGATTTCGATCTCGTCAATCCAGTTCATCCACACCCGCCGGGGATCCTGCCCAGCTATGATCCACTTCATCGTGGCCTCGTTCAGCATTAAGCGGTCGAGCTTTGTCATATCGAACTGAGCCGGATACAACGTGTGCAGCGCCGCTGCTATCTCGAGACCAATCTGCGGAGCGTCCAATGCGTTCCTGTCGGTGACGATGATGTTCACGCCTCCGCATCTTTTCTGCGCATAGACGTCCGCCGTGGGTGTGAATTCAACGGGCACAAAGCGAACGCCGCCGAGTGACCTGCCATTGAGATAAGCCGCCAACTCTACCGGTTGAATCCAAGGCGCACCAAGCACTTCGAAAGGGGTATCCGTGCCGCGCCCCACGGAAACATTGGTCGCCTCGACGATACCCACTCCCGGATACAGAGTGGCCTCCGTGAGGCTGCGCATGTTCGGCGACGGATTCACCCAGAGCACTCCGCTAGAGTCGAGCCAATCGCCGCGCTGCCAGCCCTCCATTGCAACCACAGTGAGCCTCGCGTGGATGCCCTTCTCGGAATTGTAAAAGCGTGCGAGCTCGCCAATTGTCATTCCATGACGAATCGGAATCTGACCGTAGTTCGTAAAGCTCTCGCGCCCCTTGTCGCTGATCGGCCCCTGAACATAGGCTCCCGTGATGGGATTAGTTCGGTCGAGCACAAAGAGTTTTTTGCCCGTCTTCGCCGCGGCTTCCAGAAAGTATCCCAGCGTTGTTTCGTACGTGTAGAAGCGTGCTCCAATGTCCTGAATGTCATACACAATCGCGTCCACAGAATTCAAAACCTGCAACGATGGACGCCGTTTTGCATCGCTGTCTCCGTAAACGCTGTACACCGGAATTCCGGTTGCAACGTCCCTCGTATCTGAAATCGCCGTGGTGTCCACGCTTCCCGTCACGCCGTGCTCAGGACTGAAAATCGCAGCTACCTCAATGCCTGCCGCCTTGTTCAGCACATCGATCGTGCGATTCCCGCTCGAGTCCAGTCCTGTATGATTTGTGACCAGCGCAACGCGAGTCCTTGTCTTGCCAACCTCGCGCAGTTCGGCGAACTCATGGCTCTCCAGAACGTCGATCCCAGTGCGCACCGACCCATTGCGCGAGGTCACCAGGCGCGATCCCGACATAGCTTCGTTGTATCCGGTAATTCTCGCCATGCGCAATTTCTCATCTTCGGTCACCGAGAGCTTCAGACTCTGCGCGACCGCCGAAGCCACACGTGCGCGCAGCGAAACCATTGCGGAGTTGTTGCCGCGCGGGTGTACCGCGTTGGTGAGCAGAATTAAATAACTGTTCGTCACCGGATCGATCCAAATCGATGTTCCCGTGTACCCGGTATGCCCAAACGATCCTACCGGAAGAAACTCTCCGCGATTGCTCGCAAACGGCGAATCGATATCCCAGCCAAGTCCACGAAGCGATGGAGCAGTGGGAGGCTGCTGCGGAGTTGACATCTTCTCTACGCTCAAGGCCGACAGCACATGGAATCCCGTCAGCATGTCCTGCGCATAGCGCGAGAGATCGTCAGCCGTAGAGAACACTCCCGCGTGTCCGGCAACGCCGCCCATCCTGTGCGCCGATGGATCGTGCACCGTGCCGCGCAGCATCTGGTGATGCTCATCGTATTCCGTGGGAGCAATGCGCTGTCGCCATGCCGCGGGCGGCAGAAATCGCGTAGTGTTCATCCCCAGCGGCGCGAACACATTCTTCTCCGCGTATTCGTCCAGGCTCAAGCCAGAGACTTTCTCCACAACAAAACCCAGGGTCTCGAAATTGATATCGCTGTAGAGAAAGCGCGAACCGGGAGGGAACACCGGTTGCGTATCCATGGCCATCTGGTAAGCGGCCTCACGCCCGTGCCATGCGGTCTTCAGGTCGAGGTCTTCGCGCAGCCCCGAGAAGTGCGTTAGCAGTTGCCGGATCGTAATATTCTCTTTGCCGTTCTTGGCAAATTCCGGCAAGTAAACCGCAACGGGATCGTTAAGCCGAATCTTTCCTTCCTGTACCAACTTCATCACCGAGGTTGCGGTCGCAACACACTTTGTCATTGAAGCGATGTCGAAGATAGTATCCACGGTCATCGCTTCTCGAACGGGTTCCAGCGAGCGCATACCGAAAGCTTTGCGGTACACCACCTGGCCGACGTGTCCCACCAGCACAACGCCGCCTGGAATCGTTCCGCGGGAGACCGCCGTGTTCATGATCTGGTCAACGCTGGAAAACGCCCCATCGCCTGTCGCGGTACTCTGCGCCAGTACTCCTCCCGCAAGTGTCGCGGTAATGACCAGGGTCAAAACAAATCGAACAATTGCATGACGAACCTTCACTCGAATCTCCCGTGCTTGGGACGTTCCCCGGCATCGCACGAATTCACAACTTGTGTCGAAGAAGAAGCATGCCACCAAACTATTTTAGGTGCTATGGTTTCCATTATGCGGAATACATTGCGGATTTCCATCATTCTCCTCGCGTTGGCAGGCTTTACCGTGGGCGCGACGTTGAACGCAGCCCCGAATGCCACGCCGAACGCAACATCAAGCGCGTCCCCGGAATCGACAGATGAGGTAGCCTCAGCGGCGGCAGCCAACGACGCATCCGGCACGCACTGGGCTGAGAAAACACTCCGCAAAATGTCTCTGGATGAGAAGGTCGGGCAGTTATTCATGGTCTGGGCCAGGGTCGATTTCATGAACTTCGGCGGTCCCGACTACGCGAAGCTGCGCGATCAGATGAAGACTTATCATCTCGGTTCCTTCGGTATTACCTCTCCGATGGATGGCGGCCTGCTGATGAAGGGAAGTCCCCTGGACGCCGCCGCCCTGACCAATCAATTGCAGCTCGACAGCGATCTGCCGCTGCTGTTCGCCGCGGATTTTGAGCGCGGCTTGCCCATGCGATTCCATGGAGGCACGGTCTTTCCGCATGCTATGGCGATCGGCGCCACCGGCAGCACCGATTACGCATACCAGTTCGGACGCATCTCCGCCGCCGAGGCGCGAGCCATCGGCGTGCATTGGAACTTCTATCCCGATGCGGATGTGAACTCGAATCCAAACAATCCCATCATCAACGCCCGCGCCTTCGGAGAAGACCCGAAGGAAGTTAGCGCCATGGTCAAGGCGTTCATCGATGGCGTGCACGATGCGCACGGCATGGCTACGGCCAAGCATTTTCCCGGCCACGGCGACACCGATACGGATTCCCATCTTGCCCTCTCGCGCATCAACGCGAGCCGCGAGCGGATCGATCAGATCGAATTGGCGCCCTTTCGAACCGCGATTGCGGCAGGAGTAGATTCCGTAATGGTCGGCCATCTTGCTGTGCCTTCGCTTGATGTAGACCCGAATCATGTCGCGACCATTTCCTACGCCATCTCTTCGAGATTGCTGAAGAATGAGTTGGGTTTCAAGGGCATCGTCATCACCGATGCCATGGACATGAACGGAATTACCCGCATGTTCGGCGGCAATACTCCGCAGGGCGCAGGCCGTGCCGCCGTCGAGGCCATCAAAGCCGGAGCCGACTACGTTCTGATCCCCGGAGATCTTGATGGTGCATACAACGGAGTCCTCGAAGCCGTGAAGCGCGGCGAAATTCCCGAGAGCCGCATCGATCAATCCGTAAGCAAAATCCTTCGCGCGAAGTCCGCACTCGGCCTTCACAAGAACCGCCTCGTCGATCTCAGTGCCGTCAGTAACGAGGTGAGCCGTCCGGAGAATGTTGCCCTGGCGCAGAAGATTGCCGATGAGGCCGTCACCGTCGTCCGCCAGAGTACGCACGAGAATGCGCGGCAGAATCGCAGCGTTCTGCCTCTGCCCCGAGGCGTAAACGTGAATTCGCAGTTTGCCTACCACTCCGGCATCGTAGCCGGCAATCGCTTGCTCCTGCTGATCTTCACCGACGATGCCCGCAGCGAAAATGGACGCACCCTAGTGCGCGAAGTCCGTGCCCGTGTTCCGGACGTGCGGGTTATCTACGTCGATGACGTGCTGGCGCCTTTGCTCGCTCCGCACGTGCTCGAAGCAACGGTGAATGCCGAGCGTGTGGTGGCAGCCGTCTATGTCACGCCGTCCGCTGGCCGCAACGCAGGCGGAGACACGGGATCGCCCGCTCTCTCCCAAGGTTCTTCATTGATTTTGGCAAATGTCATCAAGGCCGCTGCAGACAAAACGGCGGTTGTGGCGATGGGAAATCCATACCTGCTTACCCAATATCCCGCGATCCAGAATTATGTATGCACGTTTTCCAATGTGCCTGTCTCGGAGGTCAGCGCGGCAAAATTTCTTTTCGGAGAGATGCCGGCACGTGGTCATTTGCCGGTCACAATTCCTGGCATAGCCAATCGTGTTCCCATGCCGGAACCTCACATTGCCCCCGCTCCTTAGCGCGCACGGAGAAAGTGCTTAGCACTCAATGATGTTCAGCGCCAGTCCCCCGAGCGAAGTTTCCTTGTAGCGCATCTGCATATCGAGCCCGGTGCGATACATGGTCTCAATGACCTGGTCGAGCGATACTTTATGTTCTCCGGTCTCGTTCATCGCCATGCGGCAGGCGCTGATGGCCTTCACCGCTCCCATGGCGTTGCGCTCAATGCAAGGAATCTGAACCAGCCCGCCAATCGGATCGCAAGTCATTCCCAGGTTGTGTTCCATTCCGATTTCCGCTGCAGATTCCACTTGACGATTGTTTCCTCCCAGCGCTGCCACCAGTCCGCCCGCAGCCATGGAACACGCCACGCCCACCTCGCCCTGGCATCCCACTTCAGCGCCTGAAATGGAGGCATTTTCCTTGTACAGAATCCCAATCGCGCCCGCCGTCAGCAGGTATCGCAAAATCCCTTCGCGCGTAGCTCCCGGAACGAACGTCAAATAGTAGTGGCCTACAGCCGGAATGATCCCCGCAGCGCCATTGGTCGGAGCGGTCACGACGCGTCCGCCAGCAGCGTTCTCTTCATTCACCGCCATCGCAAAGGCTGTCACCCAGTCGAGGGCAGCAAGCGGATCGTCGCTAGCCGTAGCCTTGAGTTTCTTGTGCAGCGTGGCCGCACGCCGTCGCACCTTCAGACCACCGGGCAGAATGTCTTCCGTCTGCAATCCCCGGCTTATGCACTCTTCCATCACCTGCCAGACGTGCGCAGCAAAAGCTCTAATCTCCTTCTCGCTGCGCCAGGCTTTCTCGTTTTCCAGCGCAATCTCCCAAACCGCTAGCGAATGGGCGTCCCCGATCTTCAAAAGTTCGTCCGCGCTCGAGAATGGAAACGGAACCTCGGCGCACTTCTCTATTGCCGATTGCTCTTCGCCCTCTTTGCGAATGAACCCGCCGCCTACCGAGTAATAGACTGACGTAGCGATAAGTGTGCCCTCGAAGTCGAAGGCCGAAAATCGCATGCCATTGGGATGAGCCGGAAGTGTCTCTTGCTTATGAAACAGAAGGTCGCGTTCTATATCGAACCGAACACTCCGCGTCCCGCCCAGCATCAGTTCGCCTGCATCGCACACACGCGCAAACTTCGCTTCGATGGTTGCCGGATCGACGCCGTCCGGTAGTTCTCCAAGCAATCCCAAGATGATGGCGCGGTCGGTTGCGTGACCCTTTCCCGTAAGCGCCAATGAGCCGAACAGTTCCGCTCGAACGCGAAATGTCGAGTGCAGATTGTCGGAAAATTTCAGTTCGGATACGAAAGCATGTGCAGCCCGCATAGGGCCAACCGTGTGGGAACTTGACGGTCCAATGCCAATCTTGAAAATTTCGAAGAAGCTTGTTTTCACTGTTAGGTTCCGCCGATGGTAGAAACGAATCCTAACTCTACAGGATGTTCTGCAAAAATGTTGAGTTGCGCGCCTCCCGTGTCGAGAGAGGCGCGCATGCTCAACAACTTACTCTTCTTCTGCGAATACGCTGGTCGCTTCCGCCGTCAAGCCCCACTTCTCCAGCAGGAAGAAGAACAGGCTAAGCAGCATGCCGACGATGGTTGCCAGCACCATGCCGCGAAGTTGAGTCTGGCCCAGCTTCAACGAAACGCCGGAGATTCCGACCACCAGGATAATCGCCGACAGCAGCAGGTTCTTGCTCTTCGAGTAATCGACCTTTGCTTCGATCAGCATACGCAAGCCCGAAGCAGCGATGACGCCGAAGAGCATCATGCTTACGCCGCCAATCACCGGCACCGGAATGGTGCGAATCGCCCCGCTCACTTTGCCGAAGAACGCGATAAAGATCGAGATGATTCCAGCGCCGCCGATAACCCAAACTGAGTACACGCGAGTCAGGGCCATCACGCCCATATTCTCGCCATACGTAGTCGTGGGGCAGGAGCCAGTAAAGCCCGAGAGCATTGTCGAAAGGCCATCGCCCAGCAAGGAATTGTGAAGTCCTGGAACCTTGAGCAGATCGCGCCCCACGATGTTGCTGGTCACAAAGAGATGTCCAATGTGTTCGGAGATCACCACCAGCGCCGCCGGCATAATGATCAGAATGGATGGCCAATCAAAGATCGGCAGCACAAAGTGCGGTACGGCAAAGATTGCGGCGCCATGCAGCGGTGTGAAATCCATTGTGCCCGGCACGAAGATATTGACCACCACAGCCATCAGGTAGCCGGAGACCACACCGATCAGGACGGGAATCGCCGCAAAGAATCCGCGGAATATCAGCGAGCCGATGACCACCACAAGCAGAGTGAAGAGCGAGATCAGCGCAGCCGTTCCGCTGATCGCCGAACCCTTATGGAACGCCATGTCCGTCGCGACCGGAGCCAGTTCCAACCCAATCAGCGCCACGATTGGACCCATCGCCGCCGGCGGCAGCACAACGTTCAGCCACTCCCGTCCAGCGAAGCGGATGATCAGCGACACGATGGCGAAGATCAAGCCTGATGCGACGAAGCCGCCCAAAGCATGTTGGAATCCAACACCGGGCGTCTTGGCCAGGGTGATGCACGTAATGGTGGGAGCGATGAATGCGAAGCTCGATCCCAAAAATGCCGGAGCCTTGCCGCGACAGACAAAGGTGTAGATCAGTGTTCCAATGCCGTTCATCATCAGTACGAGAGCCGGGTCGATTACCGTCGTTCCCGCTGCCTGATTGAAAAGGATAGGTACCAGGATGGACGCCCCAAACATCGCAAACAGATGTTGCAAGCTCAAGGGAATGCCTTTGAGCAGGGGCACTTTCTGGTCGACCTGAATGGTCTCGCGCGCTGGTGCGGGATCGGGCCTGGGAGTCACCGCCGATTGCCGCGTAGGGGGTTCAAGATTGATTGCCAAGTTAGACTCCTTACAGTTACGTACTTAGTTAGAGTGTTAGATCGAGGGGATTCACAAAATTCAAAAACGCTGCCACATCTTTGCCGCACAACACCTGGCTTTTGCCGTAATCTCTTTCTCGTCAATCACCAGAAGTTTTCTTTCCTGCATCAAAACCTTGCCGCCGATGATCGTCGTGTCCACTGCGCGTCCCGTCATCCCAAAAAGAATGTGGCTGTAGATGTTCGAGGCGCACAACGGAGTCGGAGGGTTGTAGTCAACGATAATCACGTCGGCGTGCGCGCCCGGAATCAGCTTGCCTACCGTGCGTCCAAAGCATTCACTCGCGATGGCGGCATTCTCGCGAAACAGCATCGCAGGAGGCTCTGCCCACGCGGCGCTCGGCTGACGCATCTGATGCTTATGCAGAATGTTTGCGACCTTGAGCGACTCGAACATGTCGCAGGTATATCCGTCGGTTCCTAGCCCAACCCGCACGCCTTTGCCTAGCATGTCGAGCACGGGAGCGCAGCCTACAGCATTCGCCATGTTCGATTCAGGATTGTGTACCACGTTCGTTTTGCTCTCGCGCAACAGGCCAATCTCGTTGTCATCCACGTGAACGCAATGTACGGCGATCGTCTTGCTGCCCAGTATGCCGAAGTTATCGAAGCGCTCGACGATTCGCTTTTCATGCTCGCTCTGGCAGCGTGCCAGATCCTCCGGCCCTTCGGCGGTATGCACATGGAAGCCGTCGCCTGCCGCAACATCAGCGCAACGTTCCAGAGTTGTGTCGCTCAAGGTAAAGGACGCATGTAGGCCGAACAGTCCCCTTAGCGCGTCATCTCCTGCGCTCTTGCAATGCTGCAGAAACGCGCGATTCTCCTCGATGCCGTCGTTCGCTACCTGAGCGCCATCTCGGTCTGAGACCTCATACGCCAGACAGCTTCGCACTCCGGTTTCGCGAGCCGCGTCGGCGATTCGAAACAAACTCCCGCTTATCGCACTGGGGCTAGCGTGATGATCGAAAATGGTGGTTGTGCCGTTCTTGATGCAGTCGATCAGCGGCACCATCGCGCTGTAATACACGTCCTCAAGATTGAGAACCTTATCCAGACGCCACCACAGACGTTCGAGTATCTGACGAAAGTTCGCCGGAGCATCATCCTTCAGCGCCATCCCACGGGCGAAGGTGCTGTACAGGTGCATGTGCGTGTTGATCAATCCGGGCATGATGACGCGGCCGAGCGCATCGATGAACTCTGCGTCAGCGTAGCGCTGCCGCAGATCAGGCGTGGCTCCAACCTCAGCGATCAGGCCATCGCTGATTGCGACACACCCGTCCTCAAGCAGGGGCAGCCGATCGTCATGGGTGATGAGTCGCCCGTTCCCGACCAACAGCATTCAGAATGTCTCCGTGTTGCCGAATTCTAACATTTAGCCACGCTGTTTCCATCGGGTGTTTCGTATAGTAAGAAATGATTGCTGCTATAGAAAAGATGATTGGGGCGGGGCTCGTTTTGTGATAGCCGTCACTGCGTTTGGGGCAGAGCTCGATAACAATCGTTCCACGCCTTATCTGGATGCTGTTAAACCTTTGTCATCGCGACTGGTCGCATTCTTTGCGCATGTGCGCTATGCTGCGGCTTAACTACCCCGCAATTTACGCGCAATTTTTTAAAATCGTACGGCTTGGAAGCTCCAGCGGGACGGATCTCGCAACTCTATCTGCAGGCGGGCGCTCGATTTTAGTGACTTCGATGAACTGGAAGTGCAATGGCCGATATTAGTGTAAAAATCTGCGGGCTCGAGTTCTCCAACCCGATTCTTCCAGCCGCCGGACCACCCACCAAGGACGGAGCCATCTGTCAGGCCGCAGCCAGGGGCGGAGCCGGAGGCCTGGTTACCAAGACCATCTCGGTGAATCCCGCAGTAGTGCCGCACCCTTGTATGGCGGAAATCCGTGGGGGATTTCTTAACACAGAGCTCTGGTCCGAGCTGCCCAAAGAGCAGTGGCTTGAGACCGAATACAAACTGGCCAAAGACACAGGCCTGCCCATCATCGTGGGCCTGGGCTATACGGCAGATCAGATCCGGGAATTGGCTCCCATGGTGCGCCCCTACGCGGATGCCCTTGAGCTTTCCACGCACTATGTCGGCAATGACATCTCGCCCATCATTGACGCGCTCCGTGCCGCCAAAGAAGCGGTCGACGTGCCGGTGTTCATGAAGATGAGCCCGCACCCGAACATCCAGGAGATCGCCATCGCCATGGAGCAGGCGGGTGCCGATGGCCTGGTGATGATCAACTCGTTCGGTCCGTGTTTGAGTATCGATCTCGAGACCGGACTGCCGCTGATGGGAAGCAAAGAGGGATTCGGCTGGTTGTCGGGCGCGGCCATCAAACCTCTCGCGCTACGCTGTATATATGACGCGGCACGCGCCGTCAAAATTCCCATCTTCGGCGTCGGCGGCGTAACCAACGGACGCGATGTAGCCGAGATGTTCATGGCCGGGGCCTCCGCCGTGCAGGTCTGCACCGAGGCAATTCTCCGCGGCCCCACCGTGTACGGAAGAATCGCCAAAGAGCTGAACATCTTCCTCGACAAACATGGCTACACTTCCGTCGATGAAATCAAGGGCCTCACCATTCGCAAGATGGCCGAACGCAACGCTGCGGACACCGTTACCGCGCCTACGGTGGACATGGAGCGCTGTGTCCTCTGCGGCGTCTGCGAAACCAGTTGCCCGTATGGTGCCATCTCGCACGACGGCACACCGAAAGACGATGGGGTACTGAAGATCGATCACGAGAAATGCTTTGTCTGCGGCCTGTGCGTCTCCCGTTGCAAAAAGCTGGCGCTCAGCATGGGGCAGTAGGGCACAGTTCAAGCTCACATGAGCTCGTGTCGAATGGGGAATCAATGAGTTATTTCACCGGTCTCCGGTGCGTTCACTGCGGACGCGAATACAACACGAGCGAAGTCGAGTACTACTGCAAGAATTGCGGCTACCACGACGGCATTCTCGATGTGGTTTACGACTACGAGGCGATCCGTAAGGAGCTCAACCCGACTTCGCTCTCCCGCAACTCCAATCTCTCCATGTGGCGCTATCTTCCGCTGCTGCCCGTTGCCGATCCGTCATTGATTCCGCACTTGCAGGTCGGCTGGACTCCTCTGTACTCTGCGCCCAGGCTCGCCGCCGAACTGGGTGTCGCAAAGTGCTGGGTCAAAGACGAAGGTCGCAATCCCACTGCATCGTTTAAGGATCGCGCCAGCTCCATGGGTGTAGTAAAAGCCTTGGAACAGAAGGCCACGCACATCACCTGCGCCTCCACCGGCAATGCCGCTTCCTCCTTGGCAGGGTTCTCAGCCGCTGCCGGAATGCAGGCGAGCATCTTTGTTCCGGCCCGTGCGCCAGAGGCAAAGGTCGCCCAGTTACTCGTCTTCGGAGCGCAGGTATTTTCCGTACAGGGAACTTACGACCAGGCATGGGAGCTGTGCATGCAAGCCGCTGCGGAGTTCGGCTGGTACAACCGCAACTGTGCCATCAACCCATATCTCGTCGAAGGCAAAAAGACGGTTTCGCTCGAACTTGCCGAGCAGTTCATGACGCTTACGCCCGGCAGCTTTCCTGACTGGGTTGTGGTCTCCGTCGGCGACGGTTGCACGATTGGCGGCGTCTGGAAAGGGCTTCGCGAGATGCACACCCTAGGCTTCATTCCTCGCCTGCCGAAAATCCTCGGCGTGCAGGCTGATGGATGCAAGCCATTCCTAACCGCATGGCAGGATCATTGCGACCTCGTCCCCTGCGACGCCAACACTGTTGCCGACTCGATCGCAGTCGGCCATCCGCGAAATTTCACAAAGGGTATGCTCGCCGTGACCGAATCCGGCGGCGCATTCGTTTCCATCTCCGATGAACAGATTCTCCAGTCCATTCCCCTGCTCGCCCGCAAGGCCGGAGTCTTCGGCGAACCCGCTGGAGTCACCGGCGCTGCTGGCGTCAGGAAAGCTGTAGAATCAGGCATCATCGATCCATCGGAAAGCGTAGCGGTCATCGTTACCGGCAATGGCCTGAAGGACATTCAGAGCGCCATTCGCGCCGCCGGTCGCCCGTTATCAGTGCAGCCCGATATGGAAGACATTCGCAAAGCTGTGGAAGTAACCGTAAGCTGATTTTGCTGCTCGCAAAAAGTATGAAGTGGAGAAAAGTGAGAGATGGCGAAGATTCCGTTCGGCCCTAATTACGACGAGATGCTCAATCCGGGTCTTATCGACAAAGACTTACGAGCCAAGGCGTTGACCGCGTTGAAGCAGGATGAACTCAATCCGATTAACCTGTTCAACATCACCTGGAAAGACGCGACAAACCAGACTCGCAAAGTTGTGTTGCCTCCGGCTATGACCGGAATCGATGCGAATGTCGTCGTGATGTTGGGCTGCGGATTCCCGTCCGGATCGCATAAGGTCGGCCCCGCATACAGCACGCTCATCGAAGGTCTTGTCGATGGCGAAATCGTTCCCGGCGAGCACACCATTCTCGGACCCTCTACGGGCAATTTCGGAATCGGCACCGCTTACATCTCCAAGCTTCTTGGCTTTCGCGCCATCGTCATCATGCCTGACACCATGAGCAAGGAGCGGTATGAGCGCATCAAGAAGTACGGCGGCGAACTGGAGCTGACTCCCGGCTCTGAATCCGACGTCATCCTCACTCTCGAAAAGACTCGCGAGCTGATGAAGAATCCGAAGAACAAGGCCCTCGCCCAGTTCGAACTCTTCCCCAACTATCGCTTCCATCGTCACGTCACCGGCAACAGCGCCATCGAAGCCGTCAAGGGCGTCGGCAACGGACGCATCGCGGGCTTCACTTCCGCCCCTGGGTCGGCGGGTACGCTTGCCGCCGGCGATCAGATCAAGTCGGCGTTCCCCGAAGCGAAGATTGCCGCCCTTGAACCCTACGAGTGCTCCACCCTTGCCAACGGCGGCCGCGGCCAGCATCGCATCGAGGGAATCGGCGACAAGATGTGTACGCTGATTCACAATCTTCTTAACACCGATTTCGTCATCCTCGTCAAAGACGAAGAGACTGTGCAGGGCGTAAAGATCGTCCACGACGGCACAGAGTCCCTCGTAAAGCTGGGAGTGGCCCGCGACTTCGCCCTGAGCCTGCGCGACTGGTTCGGACCTTCCGGCATCTGCAATGTTCTTGGCGCTATCAAGTTGGCCAAGCACCTGCGCCTCGGCCCCGGAGACAACGTCGTCACCGTAGCAACCGACGGCTTCGACCGCTATAACTCAGTGCTCGAGGAGATGAACAGCCGTTATCTCGAAATGGCTCCCGTGGTTTTGGATCGCTGGACGAACGACATCTTCCTCGGCGCCACCGACGACCATATCTTTGACTTCCGCAAGCCGTCAGTCAAGGAACAGCTCTTCCAGCAGAAGGAAAGCGACTGGGTCAAGTTTGGCTACACCAAGGAGTTCCTTGATTCCATGCGCAGCCCGGATTTCTGGGAAGCGCAGTATGCGAAAGTGCCTGCATACAATCAGAAGATTGTGTCGTCCAGAGCACTTGCGCGTACGGTTTAGCTTGGCATTCTGAGCACAAGGAGTAACTGTCCATTGGCAACTGTGCTGACAGGCGGAACGGTTGTGAACGCGACCGGGAGTTCGCGAGCCGACGTGCGCATTGAGGGCGAGAAGATTACATCGATAGGTGTCAATCTTTGCCGGGAGGCAGATCAGCAGATTGATGTGACCGGCTGTTACCTGTTCCCCGGCGGCATAGACCCTCACACGCATTTCGACCTGTCAGTCGGGGCCACGGTGACAGCCGACAATTTCGAAAGCGGCACCCGGGCTGCAGCCGTCGGAGGCACCACGACGGTCATCGATTTTGCCACGCAGAACAAGGGCGAAACTCTCGCCCAGGCCATCGCCAATTGGCACGCCAAGGCCGATGGACAGAGCTTCATAGATTACGGCTTTCACATCGCCATTAGCGATCTGAATCAAACTGTGTTGGACGAATTGTCTTCCATCGTAGAGCAGTGCGGTGTCACTTCCGTCAAGCTCTACATGGCTTACAAGCGGGTATTGCAGATCGATGACGGCGCGTTACTTCGAACGCTGCAGATGGCCAAAGAATTAGGCGTCCTCGTCTGCGTACATGCCGAAAACGGTGACGTCATCGACGTACTGGTCGAGGAAGCCAAAGCTCTCGGCCACCGCGCGCCCAAATATCACGCGCTCACCCGTCCCGTAGCCGCAGAGCGCGAAGCCATCCATCGCGCAATCTCCCTCGCCGAAATAGCCGATGCTCCGTTGTACGTCGTGCACGTAAGCTCCGGCGAAGGTCTTGGCGTCATCCGCGCAGCGCGTACTCGTGGTCTGAAAATCTACGGCGAGACCTGCCCACAATATCTCCTGCTCGACGACTCGCGTTACGAAATAGATGATTTCAGCGCTGCAAAATTCGTGATGTCTCCTCCTCTGCGCTCGCCTGAGAATAACGATCAACTCTGGGCAGGATTACGCTCTGGCGATCTCGCCACCGTGGGCTCCGATCATTGCTCGTTCAATCTTGCCGGACAAAAGGAGTTGGGCCGCGACGATTTCTCCCGCATTCCCAATGGTGGTCCCGGAGTAGAGAATCGCTTCGGCCTTCTCTACACCTACGGCGTTGTCGCAGGAAAGATCGACATTCATCAATTCGTAGACATTACCTCTACCAATGCCGCCAAGCTATTCGGGCTCTACCCCCAGAAAGGCCTCATCGCTCCCGGCAGCGACGCCGACATCGTAGTCTGGGACCCTGCTGCGCAGCCTGTCATCTCGGCGCGCACGCAGAAGCAGCGGGTGGATTACAACCTCTACGAAGGCTTCCGCCAACAGGGAATCGCTCGCCATGTTTTCCTTCGCGGCCGCCAAATTGTGCGGGACGGCGTTGTTGGAGACGTCCCTTTCGGGCACTATCTCAAACGCCAGCCCCATGTTGTAAAGGAGTCACACCAGTGTTCCAGTTCACGTTAAACAACGAGCAAGTGTCGGTTGCCGCCGACAAGAATCTGCTGGAGTTTCTGCGCGAAGACGCACGCCTTGTTTCCGTAAAGAACGGTTGCGCCGAGGGAGCCTGCGGCACCTGCACTGTGCTGGTGAATGGAAAAACGTGGCGCGCCTGCAAGTTGAAAGTTTCGAAACTCCAAGGCAAGACCGTCACCACTGTCGAAGGCCTCTCTCCTCGCGAAAAGGAAGTGTATTCCTGGGCCTTCGGTGAGGCCGGCGCAGTGCAGTGCGGATTTTGCATTCCCGGCATGGTGATCAGCGCGAAAGGTCTGCTCGACCGCAAGCCCGTGCCCACCGATGCCGAAGTCAGGCAGGCCATCGAAGACAATCTCTGCCGCTGCACCGGCTACGTTAAAATCGAGCGCGCCATTCAGATGGCCGCCAAGGCGTTCAGAGATGGCGGTCCGCTTCCCGTCGAAGAGAGCGCCAGAGTCGGTTCACGCCTCGCAAGGCCCGACGCCAAAGAAAAGGTATTAGGAACCGGTGAATTCGTTGACGACCTCCAGGTTCCCGGAATGTTATACGGTGCCGTGCTCCGGTCCAAATATCCCCGCGCTCTGGTAAAGAAGATTGACATCTCCGCAGCCCAGGCCTGTCCCGGTGTCGAGTCCGTGCTCACGGCAAAAGATGTTCCCGGCGAGCGCCTGCTAGGACACATCGTGCACGACTGGCCGGTAATGATCGCCGAGGGCGAAGAGACGCGCTACGTCGGAGACGCGCTGGTCATTCTGGCCGCCACCACCAAGGAGACCGCGCGCCAGGCTCTTGACCTCATCCGCGTCGATTACGAAGAGCTTGCCCCGCTCACAACGCCACAGGCTGCCATGGCCGAAGATGCGCCGCAGATCCATCCCAAGGGCAATCTCCTCTCCCAAACCATTATGAAACGCGGCGACGCCGACCAAGCCATCGCCAGCGCAGCGCACACTGTCACTCAGCATTACTCAACACCACATCAGGAGCACGCCTTCCTCGAACCGGAAAGCGCGCTCGCCGTTCCCTCCAACTGCGGCACGCTTACGGTTTACACCGGCGGCCAGAGCGTCTATGACGAACACGAAGCCATCGTGCAAATGCTCGGAATTCCTGCCGAGAAGGTTCGTGTCATCAGCAAGTATGTTGGCGGCGGTTTCGGAGGAAAAGAGGACATCTCCGTGCAGCATCACGCTGCTTTGCTCGCCTGGCATAGCGGACGCCCAGTGAAGTTAACGCTCAGTCGTCCTGAGAGTCTTGCCGTGCATCCAAAGCGCCACCCCATGGACATGGAGTGCACTACCGCCTGCGATGCCAACGGAAAAATCCTCGCGGTCAAAGTTCGCCTCATAGCCGATACCGGCGCCTATGCCTCGCTCGGCGGACCCGTGTTGCAGCGTGCCTGCACTCACGCCGCTGGCCCTTACCAGATCGAGAACGTTGACATCGATGGCCGCGCGTTCTACACCAACAATCCTCCCTCCGGCGCATTCCGCGGCTTTGGAGTCATGCAGACCTGCTTTGCCATGGAGAGCAACCTAAACCTGCTTGCCGATAGGGTCGGAATCTCTCCCTGGGAGATTCGTTTCCGCAACGCCATCGAGCCCGGAGCAGTGCTGTCCAACGGACAGATCGCCGATGCCGGTACCGCGTTGAAAGAGACTCTGCTGGCCGTCAAGCACGTCATCGACGCTCATCCCGAAGCGGGTATTTCCTGTGCCTTCAAGAACAGTGGCAAAGGCGTGGGCGTCACCGATGTAGGACGCGTGAAGCTCAAAGTACAAAACGGCGGCGTCCTCATCTGCACCAGCGCTGCCTGCATGGGGCAGGGAATCGCCACCGTAGTTCTGCAGATCGTTGCCGAAGCCACTGGCCTCCCGAAGTCCGCCATCAGCGTGCACGCCCCAGACACCGATGTAACACCTGACAGCGGCACCAGCACCGCATCGCGACAAACGCTCGTCACCGGAGAGGCCGCCCGCCGTGCCGCCGAAGCTTTATACCAGGACATGAGCGATCGTCCGCTCTCTGAGTTGGAAGGCCGCGAATACTACCGCGAATATCATGCGATCACCGATCCCATGACTTCCGACAAGCCAAACCGTATGTCCCACGTTGCCTATGCCTACGCCACACAGGTTGTTCTCCTCGATCAAGATGGTCGCGTGCAGAAGGTCTTTGCGGCTCACGACGTAGGCCGGGCCATCAATCCCAACGGTGTCGAAGGACAGATCGAAGGCGGCGTCGTCATGGGATTGGGATACGCCCTCACCGAAGAATACGAACTCAACCAAGGTGTTCCGCTCGCCAAGATGTCCACGCTCGGACTGTTCCGCTCCACGCAGGTTCCCGAGATCGCGTGCATCATCATCGAAAAGAATCCTGCCGAGCTGGCCTACGGTGCTAAGGGCATGGGAGAAATCGTCTGCGTCGCCACGCCACCGGCTGTAGCCTGCGCCTATTTTCAGCGCGACAAGAAGTTGCGCAATCGTCTCCCCTTGCAGGAGACGCCATACAGTGCAGACACCGCCGCTCTCAAGGAATTGCGTGCGCAACAGGCGCGAGTCAAACGAAATTAGACTTTCATCAGAAGGATTATCCAGGCATGCTGACAGCAGAGCGGGAGCAACAGGTCATTGGCTTGTGCCAGGCCCTCATCCAAAAGCAGAGCTATTCCGGACAGGAAGACGCAGTCGTCGACCGCATCAAGCAAGCGTTCCAGGAGTTGGGATTCGATGAAGTCATCGTCGACAACTACGGCAACGTTCTCGGACGCATCAGGGGTAAGCGCCCCGGTAAAGTCATCCTCCTCGACGGCCACATCGATACTGTCCCCGTGCCGGATGATTCCAAGTGGAAGCACAAGCCCTTCGGCGGCGAACTCGAGGATGGAAAAATTTACGGACGCGGCACCTCGGACATGAAAGGCGCGGTCGCCTCGATGATCGCTGCTTCCGCCTTCTTCGCCATCGATACCGGCAAGGATTTCGCGGGAGAGATCTACGTTTCCGGAGTCGTCCACGAGGAGTGTTTCGAGGGAATCGCCGCGCGCAAGATCAGCGAGCGCATCAAGCCCGACTACGTCGTCATTGGTGAAGCCTCCGAGTTGAATCTCAAGCGCGGACAGCGCGGTCGCGCCGAGATCGTCGTCGAAACCTTCGGCAAGCCCGCCCACTCCGCCAATCCCCACAAGGGCATCAACGCTGTTTATAAAATGGCCGGACTCATTCGCGCCATCAGTGAACTCGAAGCTCCAACCCACAAAACTCTCGGCCTCGGAATTCTCGAACTCACCGACATCAAATCTTCGCCCTATCCCGGCGCTTCCGTCGTGCCCGACTACTGTCGCGCAACCTACGACCGTCGACTGCTCGTTGGAGAGACCAAGGAATCCGTGCTCAAGCCACTGCTTGAGCTCATCCAAGAAATGAAGAGCAAAGATCCGCAGTTCGAAGCCAAGGTGAGTTTCGCCGCAGACGTTCAGCGATGCTACACCGGCAACGAAATCGGCGGCGAGCGATTCTTTCCCGGCTGGGTCTTCGAAGAAAATGACGATTTCGTGCAAGCCGCGCTTGCAGGATTGCGCAGTGCAGGCCTCACTCCGGAGATCACCCAGTATTCTTTCTGCACCAACGGCAGCCATTACGCTGGCGAAGCAAGAATCCAGACCATCGGCTTCGGACCCTCACGAGAAAATCTCGCGCACACCATCGACGAATACGTCGAGGTCGATCAGCTATTAAAAGCCACGGCGGGCTACTACGGAATTCTGCAATCCGTTCTTCAAAAAGGTTAGCGGATGAAAATTCTGATCAAGAACGGCTCTATTGTCGACGGTTCTGGTGCGCCTCGCTATGCGGCCAGCCTCGTTGTAGAAAATGAGCTCATCGCCTCAATCGGCAGCATCGAGCACTCTTCCGGCATCGATCAGGTGATTGACGCCAAAGGCATGATCGTTGCTCCCGGATTCATCGACACTCACAGCCACTCCGACCTGCAAGTGATGGTGAATCCCTACGTCGAAGCCAAAGTCCGCCAGGGCGTTACAACGGAATTACTCGGCCAGGACGGAATCTCCATGGCCCCCCTGCCTCTGCGATTCATCTCGCCCTGGCGAAAGAATCTCGCCGGACTCGATGGCGTGAGCGACGAAGTCGATTGGGATTACGAAACCACCGATGGCTACCTGCGCGCGCTCGAAGCGAACGGTGTCGGCCTCAACGAAAGCTACCTCATCCCCCACGGAAACGTCCGCATGGAAGCCATGGGCCTCGACAATCGCAAGCCCACCGCCCAGGAACTCGGACGCATGAAGGAGGTGACTCGGCGCGAGATGGAAGTAGGCGCTTATGGCCTCTCAACCGGGCTCATCTACATGCCCTGTGCCTACGCGGAAACTGCGGAGTTAATTGAGTTATGCAAAGTCGTAGCGGAGTTCGATGGCGCATTCGTCGTGCATCAGCGCAGCGAAGCCGACACCATTTTGAGCTCTATGGAAGAGGTTCTGGAGATCGGTCGCCGCTCCGGCGTAAGGATTCACTTTTCCCACTTCAAAGTCTGTGGACGCAAAAACTGGGGCCTCATCGACGAGGTCCTGGTACTGCTCGACCGTGCCGCCGCCGAAGGCATCCGCGTCTCATTCGACCAGTATCCCTACGTTGCCGGAAGCACCATGTTAGGCGTGATCCTGCCCCCGTGGGCGCACGACGGCGGCACCGACCGATTGATGGAGCGCCTGCGCAGCCCCGAACTTCGCCAGCGCATGATCGACGACATCGAGCAGGGAATACCCGGCTGGGATAACTTCGTCGATTTCGCCGGCCTCGACCAAATCTTTGTCACCAGCGTAAAGACCGAAGCCAATCAGGATGTAGTCGGCAAGAACCTGCTTCAGATCGGTGAACTGCGCGGCAAAAATCCTTACGATGCCACCTTCGACCTGTTGCTTGCCGAAGAGAATGCAGTTGGCATGGTCGATTTCTACGGCATGGAAGAACACGTCGTCCGCTTCCTGACCCGGCCCGAGCAGAATGTCTGCACCGACGGCCTTCTAGGCGGCAAACCTCACCCCCGCGTCTTCGGATCATTCCCCCGCGTCCTGGGGAAGTACGTTCGCGACGAGCAGGCGCTTACGCTTGAGGATGCCATTCGGAAGATGACCTCCAAGCCCGCCGATGTTTTCGGATTCTACCGTCGCGGCCTGCTAAAGACTGGCAACTATGCGGACGTAGTAGTCTTCGACCCCGCCACCATCATCGACCGCGGAACCTTTGTCGATCCAGTGCAATTTCCCACCGGCATCGGACACGTCCTGATTAACGGAAGCCCCGTGCTGAGCTCTGGCAACTACGACCGCACCCTGGCCGGAAAGGTGCTGCGTAAATCTCGCCCCTAAGTCAGCCAGCCGACGCGGGTTGCGACTGCTCTTGTTTGTCTTCCATGGCCAGCAACAGTGTTTCCCCCGTAGCAGGAACCGTCAGCTTCTTCGCCGAGGCAGGGTTCACACACGCGACTGCCTGTTTCGCTGCCGTCCACACCGAAATCGCCAGCAGCAGAGGAGGCTCGCCCAGTGCCTTGCTGCGCAACAGATTCACCGTGTTGCCGGGATTCTCCATGAATTCCAGATTGAACACTTCGGGCAGATCACCGATATTCGGAATCTTGTAAGTCGTCGGCGAGTGCGAGAGCAATGCACCGCGACCAGAATACTTCAGCTCCTCGGTAGTCACCCATCCCAACCCCTGCATGAATCCGCCAGAAAGTTGGCCGCGATCAATGCCGGGATTAATGCGCTGCCCCGCATCCATCAAAGCATCCACGCGCCGGACCTTCAGTTCTCCGGTGAAGCGGTCAATCTCTATCTCAGACACAGCCACCGCGTTTGTGAAGTAGAGAAACGGCGTCCCCTCGCCCGTATCGCGGTTGTACTCAATCCCCGGCGTAGCATAGAAGCCGCGCTCGCCAAGGTTGATCCGTTCTTCATACGCCCGCGCAACCAGGTTTCCAAAACTCATCTGCCATTCAGGCCGCCGCGAGTCGCAGACGACGCCTTCCGCAAAACATACATGCTCCGCCGAAGGCGCAAGCCCGGCTTTCGCATCGCACAGCAGCGGTGCCGCAAATTCGGCGAGCCGCTCTCGCAATTTGCGGCAGGCATCCACTGCGGCAGCGCCGTTCAAGTCAGTCCCGGTGGAGGCCGCTGTGGGCGAAGTGTTATTGTTCTTGTCCGTGCTGGTCGCAGCAACGATCACGTTATCGAATCCCACGCCAAGTTCGTCCGCCGCAATCTGTCGAAGCCGCGTATTCAGTCCCTGCCCCATCTCTGTTCCGCCAGTCGAAATCATCACGCTTCCGTCGGTGTAAAGATTGACCAGCGCGTTGGCCTGGTTCAGCGTCTTCTTGGTAAACGAAATCCCAAACTTCACCGCCGTCATCGACAGCCCGCGCACATGCGTAGGACTTTCCGCGTTGAACTTCGCAATCTCCATCTGCCGCCGGTCATAGTCGCTCGCCTGCCGCAGCTGCGCAAACAGAGCAGGTAAAGTGTTGTTGTCCACTCTCTGCCCGTAGGGTGTAATGTCGCGTTCATTGATCCCGTAGCAGTTTGTCTGCCTGACATCGAGTGCGTCCTTACCAAGGTGCAGTGCAATCTCTTCGATAATGTTCTCGATGTTCACCACGCCCTGCGGCCCGCCAAATCCTCGGAACGCCGTGTTGCTCGGCAGATTCGTTCTGCACAAGCGTCCCGTCACCCGGAAGTTAGGTACGTAGTACGCGTTATCCGTGTGCAGCATCGCCCGCTCCAGAATCGCCGGGGACACATCGCATGCGCATCCGGCATTGGCATAAAGATCGATCGACAGTGCCGTAATCTTGCCCGTCGAATCGAACCCCACCGACCATCGGCTCTGGAATGGATGCCGCTTTCCGGTGCAGCGCATGTCGTCATCTTTGCTCAACACGATGCGGCAGGGCCTTCCAGTCTTCACCGCCGCCAGCGCAGCCATCGCTGCCGGTGCAGCGGCCTGTGTTTCTTTACCGCCGAAGGCTCCGCCCATGCGTTTGCAGATCACCACCACATGATTGAACGCGACACCCAGCACCTCGGCCGCGACCTCCTGCGTCTCCGTGGGATGCTGCGTCGAGGACTGTATGGTCATCCTGCCAGTATCGGCGCCAGCTCCTCAATCTCCAGCCGAATGGACTTCTTTGCGGCATCGATCGCGGCGCGCGTTTCAGCCACGATCAGAACAACTGGATCGCCAATATACTCAACCGTTTCATCGGCCAGTAAATGCTCGTCCTTCAGGGTAGAGCCGAAGCGATTATGTCCCGGAATATCTTTATGAGTCAGTAATGCAACCACCCCGAGAATCCGCGCCGCTGCCGATAAATCGACAGAAACAATTCGCCCATGCGCCATCGGACTCCCAACAAAATCCACGAGCAACTCATTACGTGCAGGCGACACATCATCCAGAAAGACAGACCGGCCGCTTACGTGCCCCGCCGAGGAATCATTCGGAATGTCCTTGCCAACCGACGGCATACTTCGTTCCTGTCCTCTCCCATGGTGCATCGGGGCTTATCAGCCTGCAGGGTGTTACACGATGCTCGCGTGCTTCTGTTCCGCATCCAATTCGTAGTAAAGCTTGCGCAAAATGTTACCGGCTAACCTACTGCGATAGGTAGCCGAGCTACGCACATCGCTGATCGGAGTAACTTCGGAAGCCGCAATCTCACCTGCCGCCGCAAACGTCTCCACCGAAATCCGTCTTCCCCTCAGATACTCTTCCGTCCTATGCAACCGGAGAATAACCGGGGCTACGCCTCCGTAGGCAATGCGCACGTCGTCAATCATCGTTTCCGAAAGCTTCAGCCAAATCGCCGCGCTGAACGTCGAGATGTCCAGGTCCGAGCGCTTCGACACCTTGAACAGCCTCAGTAATTCGCCGCCCTTGAGCCGTGGGATCACAATGCGCCGAATCAGTTCATCTGCTGTGGCGACCGTCTTCTTGTAACCGGTGTAGAAGTCATTGATGTTCACGCGCCGTCCGCCATTACTCCCGAACAACTCCATTTGAGCATTCAGCACGAACAGCGCCGGCATGGTATCGCCGATAGGAGAGGCATTTGCAATGTTGCCGCCCAGCGTAGCAGAGTTCTTGATCTGCGGAGAGCCAAAGCGGGCCAGCAATTTGGCATATTCCGGAAGCGTCTCTGCAGCGGCGTACTCCAGTTCTGCAATTGTTAGATTGGCTCCAGCAACGATTTCCTCGTCATCGACGCTCATATTCCGCAGCTCCGTCAACGCCGCTGTACTCAACACGGTTTTGATTTCCCGTGCGCCTTTGTTTACCTGCACTCCAAAATCGGTCCCGCCGGATACGATCACGCAATCCGGATTAGCGCCTTTGAAGACAACAGCCTCATGAATTGCCGCAGGTTTGAAGAATGTCTTTCCCGCCGCCTCAACCCGGACCGATTGTTTAGCCGCGATCGCAAGCTCTTTCGCCATGGCAGAAGAATTGAACAGCTCATTCATCCGAGTTACTCGCCGCCCATCCACCGCCATCCCGGCGCGCACAATCGGATCGTACCCGGTGCATCGACACAAGTTACCCACGAGCCCTTGGCGCAGCCGCTGTTCCGATAACACAGAGTCGGTCTCCAGTAGCGCATGGATCGACATTACGATTCCCGGTGTGCAGAACCCGCACTGTGTTCCCTGATGCTCGACCAGGGCCGCCTGTACGGCATTCAGGTTGTCGCTGTTACCCAAGCCCTCAACGGTAACCACGTGACACCCATCGGCCTGGAACACAAACTGTATGCAGGAGCAGACGGAGCGGTATTCAACGGACCCATTGCGCGCTCCGCCAAGCAGCACCGTGCATGACCCGCAATCGCCTTCCTCGCAGACCACTTTCGTGCCCATCAATCCCAGATCGTGCCGAACATAATCTGAAATCGACAGGAACGCGGCATGTCCGCGTATCTCTCGTTTCTGTCCGTTTACGTAGAGAAGAATAAAGTCGCGCATACGTTGTGTTCCGATGCGCTCAGTCTAGCATCTCTGAAGTCCGGATTCAGCCGGTAAAGTACTGAATATTCGCGACGTTTCGCGATCTACGTGCAGGCCTTTCCCTTAATTCGTTCTACCAAGGTATAAGTGGATTTAATAGGGACGATAAGAAGATTGTAGTAGGTCATAGTTCCCGAATTCTGCTACTCTCCCATCACTACTCAAGTCAAGTAAAGAACTGTAAGACCTGTATAAAAACTAACGCAGAGTACTGTCGGTCGCCCAAGGGAACATTCCATGGGCTGCTAATGGCCCAATCTGTCATCGGATCCCTTTACTCCGATGTCTTTTACCAGGTCCCCCTGGGATTATTGGAGGTTTTAATGTTTAAGAAGTTCATGGTGGCAGTCATTCTGCTAGGTGCGGCGTTCAGTACTCAACTTGCTCATGCGCAGTTTCAAGATAACTCAATACGTTACTGGTATGGCTCCTCTTTCCGCGAGCCAGGAACAAATGATGGCAAGAACATCTCCAAAAACATTCTTTCCTTCACACACGTTGATGGCGGCAATAAGCTCGGCAATAACTTCCTGAACATCGACATGCTCAAGTCGAATCACACGGACCCGATCTCTAGCACCGACACGAAAGAAGGCGCGATTGAGGTCTATGTCACTTACCGCCACGACGTAAGTCTGAACAAGATTACGAAGTCCGAGAAGTTCACGTTTGGCCCGATCAAAGACGTCCTGATCACGGGTGGCGTCGATCTCAACACCAAGAACAATGCCTTCGCGTCGGCAAAGCGCATGCCGGTCTTCGGACCCACCTTCGCCGTCAAAGTCCCCAAGGGATTCTGGCATATCTCCCTGCTCTGGGACAAGGAATGGAACAATAACGGGATCGTGGGAAAAGGCGTAACGTTCAACAGCGCCGCGATGATCTCTACCGCATGGGGCATCCCCTTCAAGATTGGCAAGGCTCCGCTGTCGTTCGAGGGCTTCGGTCTTCTGAATAGCACCAAGGGCAAGGATGGCTTCGGAAGCGGCACCAAGCCCGAAACTCTGCTACATCCCAAACTGATGTACAACGCCGGGTCGCTCTTCGGTGAGAAGCACAACTACTCGGTTGGCGTAGGTTACGAATACTGGAACAACAAGTTTGGTAACGATGTCCACAGCCATCCCTACACCAACGGTTCGCTCGCGAACGCACCGTTCGTCGAACTGGCGATTCATCTCTAAGAATGTGTGTTGTTGAATAGAAAGTGTGACGTACTAGGCGGCTCCTCGGAGCCGCCTTTTTTAGTGCGGTCTCGGTGAGTTGTTCGCCTGCCTAACATGGTTCGTTGGCGTTCTTAGAAGGTTCCGCGCCTGCCCGTGATACGGTTCGCGATGCGTCGATGGCGCGCCAGCACCGGGCTCATATTCATGGTCGTCAGTTTGTGATCGTCCACCACTACTCGTCCCTCAATCACCAGCGTCCTGACTGCGGCAGGCGCGCACAAAACCAATGTAGCAACGCTATCCTCCGCGCCGGAATACACCGGATCGCGCAAATCGAAAAGCGCGATGTCAGCACGCTTTCCAGGCTCCAGGCTGCCAATGTTGTCACGCCCCAGGCATTGTGCTCCGCCCACGGTTGCCATATGAAGCGCCTGCTGTGCCGTAATTGCCGCTGCGCCATGACCTAGACGTTGCAGCAGCAGTGCCTGGCGAGCCTCGGCTAACATATTCGACCCATCGTTTGAGGCGCTGCCATCCACGCCAAGCCCTACCGGCGTACCTGCCCTCTGCTGTGCCAGTGCCGGAGCCAGCCCAGAGCCGAGCCGCATATTCGATGTAGGACAATGCGCTACGCCCACTCCCATGCGCCCCATTTGCTTAACCTCCGCGCGATTGAAGTGAATGCCATGCGCCACCCACGTTCGGTTGTTAAGCCACCCTACGCTCTCCAGCAACTCCAGCGGACGCATGCCAAAGTGATCGCGGCAATATGTTTCTTCTTCCTTGGTTTCCGCTAGATGAGTATGCAGTCTCACGTTCTCGCGTTCGGCCATCTCGGCAGTCTCGCGCATCAGCCTCGCTGACACCGAGAACGGAGAGCACGGCGCAAGCGCCACCTGCAACATTCCGCCTGGCCTGGGGTCGTGATAGGTATGAATCAACCGCTCGCTATCCGCGATGATTGTGTCTTCGTCCTGCACCACGCAATCCGGCGGCAAGCCACCCTTACTCTCGCCCACGCTCATCGAACCGCGCGTAGCCGTAAAGCGCATTCCAAGCTTCCGAGCGGCAGCGATTTCCGCGTCGATCAGCTTTGTCTCGCCGTGGGGGAACACATAGTGATGATCGCTTGTGGTGGTGCATCCGGAAAGCATCAGTTCGGCCATTCCCACCAGAGCCGCCACGTGTACCGCTTCTTCGTCAATGCGCGCCCACAAGGGGTAAAGCGTTCGCAACCAGTCGAACAACTCCGCATTCGCTGCAGCCGATAGCGCTCGCGTCAGTGTCTGGAAGAGATGGTGATGGGTATTGATAAGACCGGGAATCGCGATGCAACCAGAGCCGTCTATCGTGCGTGTCGCTTGCAATCCTCGCGGCACGCGCTGGCCGATCAGTTTGATCTCGCCGCTTTCGGCATAGAGGAATCCTCCGCGCAGTTCACGGTCATTAGAATCCATCGTAGCCAGCAGATGAATGTTGCGAACCAGTAGCGAGTCGGGTTTAGCCCCGTGCATCTCCGTCATAGTTGCCCCACCGACACTCGCAAGGGAAGGTTTCTACGCGCCGCTCGAAGCGGAGAGGGTTTGCGCTGCTCCCTCTGCCAAATGCAGCGCAGGCACAGGTTCGCGGGAGTGCTTCATCGCTTCCTCAAACGGGATTCCGGCCATCATCAATCCGATGCCTTCCACTGTCGCCTCACACCGATTCACCACGCCCATAATCTTGCCTTCATACATCACAGCAATCCGGTCAGAGAGGCTCCGAATCTCATCTAGATCCTCGGAAATCAGCAGAATCGCCTTGCCCGCACCGCGTTGTTCAAGCAGCCGCTGGTGAATGAACTCCGTCGCACCCACATCGACGCCACGCGTAGGCTGCGCCGCGATAAGCACCTTCGGGTTGCGCGAAAGTTCCCGGGCCATAATCAGCTTCTGAATGTTTCCACCCGAAAGATTCTTGATCGGCGTTTCCATCCCCGGCGTCTTCACGTTGAACTCTTTCACCAGCTCGCGGGCATGCGCCGCCATCTTCTTCATGCTCAGAAAAATGCCGAATCTAAACTTGGGCGACGAGTGGTCGCGCAGGAACAGATTCTCCTGCACGGTGAAATCCTTGATCGCACCGTCGCGCATGCGCTCCTCGGGAATGTATGCCGCCGTCTCCATTCGCTTCCGCAGGTGCGCGTGCGTTATATCCCGCTCGTCCGTTGCTATCTCACCGGCCTTCACCTTGCGTAAACCAGCGAGGCACTCCGCAAACTCGCGCTGCCCGTTGCCGGAAACACCGGCAAGCCCCACAATCTCGCCCGCTCGAATCTCCAGGCTCACTCCGCGCAGCGCTTCCGTGCCGCGGTCGCCATCGGCGCGCAGGTCGTCCACTTTCAGCAGCACCGGACCAGCCTTGAGCGGCTGCGGAGCCAACGGTTTCACCTCGCGTCCCACCATCATCGTGATCAATTCTTCGCGAGTGACTCCCTCAACCGGACGCGTTCCGATCATCCGTCCATCTCGCAGGGCTGATACACGATCGCTGATCGCCACTACCTCGTTCAGCTTGTGTGAAATGAATACCAGTCCATGACCTTCATCCACCATCCGCTTAAGAGTCGCAAACAGGTCGTTCACTTCCTGTGGTGTAAGCACCGCCGTTGGCTCATCCAAAATAATCAGGCTCGCGTCGCGATACAGTGCCTTCAGAATCTCAACCCGCTGCTGCTCGCCAACCGACAGGTGCGCAACCCTCGCTGACGGATCGACCTTCAATCCATAGGCTTGCGACAGTTCGCGCAAGCGCTGCGAAACCACCTTCAAATCCAGTAATGGATCGCGCGATGACTGCAATCCCAGCGCAACGTTTTCTGCCACCGTCAGCCGTGGCACCAGCATAAAGTGCTGATGAATCATCCCAATGCCCGCGCGGATCGCGTCAGCAGGCGAACGAAATACCTGCGGAACTCCATCGATGAGAATCTCTCCCTCATCGGGCCGATACAGGCCATACAGCATCCGCATCAACGTGCTTTTGCCTGCACCGTTTTCGCCCAGCAATGAATGAACCTCGCCGGCGTGTACGTCAAACGAAACGTTGTCATTTGCCAACACGCCTGGAAAGCGCTTCGTAATGCCGCGCATTTCAACCCGCTGCAGATGGTGTCTCGGAGCGGACGCTGACGCAGTTGTCATTCTGCAAATACCTCGAATCTTTTGTGCTCGACTCTTATACCCGGACTAACTCCCTGCCTCCATCAGTGCCGGAAACAGGGAGTCAGTCCTGGTTTACTTATTGAAGTTACTTATTGAAGCCAATTATCAAAGCCACTTACGAACAGACGAAACAGTTACACTTCAATTTACGGAGTGACTTTGATCGACCCATTCGAGATGCCCTGAATCGCCTTATCGCCTGCCGCCTTCGCCGTCGCCGGCAGTTTGTAAGAGGAGTTGTACACAACCTTCAGGCCACCGTTATTCAGGCGCAGTACAAACTTATCGCCGCCTAACTTGCCGCCCTTACGATTGTTGATGATCTGCTTCAGGATTCCCGTCCAGTCATACTGTTGCGAGGCCACAACCAGCTCAGGTGCAATCGGAGTCTGGTTCTGCTGCGTTCCAAACCACAGAACCTTCCCCTTCTCCTTCGCTGCGCCAATCGAACCGACAACCGCCTGCGAAGAACCGGTGAGCACATCTGCTCCAGCCGCAATGTGAGTCTTGGCTGCTTCTGCCATCAAAGCCACATTCGAAAACGATCCCGTCCAGGTCTTCGAAACTCGAATCGACGGATTGACCGATGCGACGCCCTTCACAAATCCGGAAACGTAGGTCTTAGCATCGCCGATCTCGACCGGGCCCGTCACGCCGATGATCTTCGACTTCGTCAGTTTCGCGGCCAGCACGCCGTTCACGAATCCGCCTTCTTCCGCTGCTGCCGTGTATGCATAAACATTCGGCAGTCCGAAGGTGTTCACGTCCGTGCCCCATGCGAATGTTATTTTCGGGAACTCTCTCGCAATGTCATCCACCGAGGAGCCATACTGCGATCCGTGTGCGATGACGATGTCATAGCCCTGGCTTGCATAGTCGCGAATCGCCGCGGCTGCATCCGGCACCTTGAACATGTTTTCTGAATACGCAATCTGTAACGCCGATTCGCCGCCCATCTCTTTCTGGATGGACTTCAAAGCTGAGAACATGGACTGGCTGAACGCCATATCCGTCGTGGCGCTGGGCATCACAACGGCAATGCGCAACGGCTTGGCTTGTGCGGCGGAGACGCTGAATGTAGTAGCCAGCAGCGCCATTGCAAGTGCAACAATCTTCAAACTGCGAAAGTTCATCCTCTTCTCCTCGTTCAAGGTTCCTGCTCTCTTTGGGAAACGGAGTTCAACGTACAGTTCGTGCTTCGCCAACAACTGCCTGCGAATTCGATTAGTGCTCGCCTCGCTCAAACGGTTTGTTCAACGCAACCGGCTGCCGCATAAGCTTCGGAGACAGCGCCAGTGCTGCGATTGTCAAAACGTAAGGCAGCATCACCGCCAGATCCGATGGGATCTTGACGTTGAGCACCTGCATCCACAACTGAAAAGCATTGACCGTGCTGAACAGCAGTGCGCCGCCCATGATTGCGACTGGCCGCCACCCGCCGAAGTACACCAGCGCGACTCCGATAAAGCCCATTCCTGCCGTAAGATTTTCCTGGAACAGATTCACCAGTGCGAGTGAGAGCGATGCGCCTGCAAGTCCGGCCATCACCGAACCGATGGTCACGCTTATATAGCGCACCAGGTTCACGTTCACTCCTAGCGAATCCGCCGCCGCCGGATTGTGTCCGACCGCTTTGATCTTCAGACCCCAGGTAGTCTTATCCAGCAGCAGCCACGCCAGCGGAACGGTGAGGAATGCTGCGTACACCGGAAGGCTGTGCTGGAAGAAAATTTGTCCGAGAATTGGAATGTTGCCTAAGACCGGAATCTTGATGGGTTGGAATCCCACCACCGTCTTAACCGTACCCACCATAACCTTGAACAACAGGGACGACAGTCCCAGTCCGAACATATACAAGCCGATGCCGCTAATTCCTTGCTCGGCTTTCAAAGTAACGCTTATGACCGACATCAGCAGTCCCATCAGCAGCCCAACAATTACGGCCGCCAACACGCCCAGCCACAAACTGCCGGTCGTAAGCACAACATAGAACGAAGCAAAAGCTCCCAGCAGCATCACGCCATCGACGCCAAGGTTGAGCACTCCCGAACTCTGCCCAATCGCCTCGCCCACGGCTGCAAAAAGGTAAGGCGTAGCCATGCGAATCGCAGCAGCGAGAACTCCCACCACCACCGGCAGTCTGAAAATTGAAGTTGAACCTTCCGGACCAGCCTGGAACATCGTTCAGTCTCCCTCGGCCTTTGCCGCCGCAATCACCCTGCGCGCAGACCAGCGGCGAGACAGCAGATTGGAACCGACAACGAACATTACGACCAGACCCAGTACAGTATCGATCAGCGCCGAAGGCACCTGCACCGCGCGTTGCATCTTGTCGGCACCCACCAGCAAACTCCCAAACAGCCACGAAGCTGGAATCAGTCCCAGCGGATGCAATCCGCCGAACAGTGCAGCCACAATTCCTGAGAAGCCATACCCGCTGGTGATTCCATCCATCAGCCGGTGCTGCACTCCGATCACTTCAAAAACTCCCGCCAGTCCGGCAAATCCGCCTGCCAGCGTCAGCGAAAGCGCCTGGTATACCGGTACGTTGATTCCCGCGTGGCGCGATGCTTCGCGATTCAGTCCCACCGCGCGAATCCGGTACCCAATCGTCGTTCGCCAAAGAAATATGTAAACCGCCACCGCCAGCACCACGGCGATAAGCGCTCCCACATGCAACAGAGTCTGAGGAATCAAACGCGGCAGCCACACCTGGTGAGGAACCCGCTCCGATTGCGGAAGAAACGTCCCTTCCTCCACTCCCCTCGGGTCCATCAGCGGTCCGCGCAGCAGGAAATTCATCAACTGGATCGCGATGGCGTTCATCATCACCGTGCTCAGGATCTCATTGACGCTGAAGCGAACTTTCAGAATGCCGGGAATAAAGCCCCAGGCACCACCCGCAAGAAATCCCATGATCATCGTCGAGGGCAGCAGCAAATATCCCGGCCACGTCCGGAAATGCAGCGAGAACCATGTCGCCATCAACGCGCCTGCAATGATCTGGCCTTCCCCGCCAATGTTGATCACGCTCGCGCGAAAAGCGATACAGATACCGAGTCCTACCAGCAGCAGGGGAGTGGCTTTTGCAAGAGATTGCGTAAATCCATACATGTTTCCGAATACGCCATTTGCCAGGGCGGCATAGGCCGTAAGCGGATTTGCTTTCAGCAGCAGCAACATCACCGCGCCAATCATCAGCGCACCCAACATCGCCGCAGCCGGCAGTGCCAACCGCAGGCCAGCACCTTTCCAATCAAACGCAAGTCTTCTTGAAGATACAGAAGTCTCTTCGGCTATGTCTGACGACATCGGCAACAACCCATCCGTCCCCACGCGCGGCGGATTAGAAAAGAAAATTTTGAGTCAGGAAGCTACTTGGTTAAATAACATCATCCAGCACTGGACGCAATAAGGTTAACAACATGGGTCTTATCAAAATTTCTTATCCCCCGTAGGTTGCCGGATTAAGGCGAATGCTTGCACCATCTTATTTGCTATGCCTTCCAGTAACTTACAGCAGAGACTACGAATTAAGCATCTGGCACTTTCTTCCCATGCCTCGAAGATGTACAAGCATTTGCCTGCTAGAATTCTCCAACAATGGCTTACAAAGTAAGGACCGCGCGCGCAGGATTTAGATCATGAATGACCTCGGCCACCTCCCGATTGCGCAAGTGCCTCCCACCATGTCGGTCATCATCCTCGCTGCCGGCTACTCCTCGCGCATGGGCCAGTTCAAGCCTCTGCTTTCCATCGGTCCCTGCACGGCCTTGGAAACGGTGATACACCTGTTCGTCTCAGCGCGGGTCCGCGATGTCTGCGTCGTGCTCGGTCATCGCGCCAGCGAACTCCGCCCGTTAGTGAAATCCGCCGGAGCCCACTGCGTCCTCAATCCAAATTTCGATCGTGGAATGTTTTCGTCCATACAAGCCGGAGTCGCCGCCCTGCCGCCGGACACGGAAGCAGCCTTCATCATGCCCGCCGATATCCCTTTGGTCGATCTGAGTACAGTTAACAAACTAATCTCTCAGTTCGCGGCCACGAAAGAGGATGTTATCTATCCGGTTTTCCAGAACCGCCGTGGCCACCCGACGTTGATTTCCCGAACCCTCTTCACCGAGGTACTGCAAGCAGCCCCCGATTCCAAGCTTTCAACGCTGCTCGCCTCGCATGAGGTAAACTCCTGCAACGTCTCGGTGCACGATGAAGCGATTCACCTGGACATGGACACGCCCGGGGATCTCTCCGCCATTCGCAAGCTAGCCGCGGAAAAACTGCGAGGTAGCGATGTCGCTCGTTTATCTCGACAATAACGCTACGTCTCCCGTTCTCCCCGAAGTGCTCGCAGCCATGCTGCCTTACTTCACCGAGCAGTTCGGAAACCCATCGGCTCTCCATTTCGGCGGCAAGCGCGCACTCGCCGCCATCAAACAGGCCCGCATCGCGGTAGCAAATCTTCTGGGCTGCTGCGCAACCGAAATCGTCTTTACCAGCGGTGGAACCGAAGGCGACAACCTCGCCCTGCTTGGCATGGTCTCCCCCGGCGATCACGTCATCACCTCGGTCATCGAGCACAGCGCTATCCTCCGCCCCTGCCATCATCTCGAACAGGCAGGCTGCCAGGTAACGCGAATCGGCGTGAACACCAATGGTCAAATCGATCCCGCCGATGTCCGCCAAGCTTTGCGCCCGAACACAAAGCTCATCTCCATCATGATGGCAAACAACGAGACCGGGGTCCTGCAGCCGGTCGAGGAAATCGGACGCATTGCCGCCGAAGCCGACGTGTGGTTTCACACCGACGCAGTGCAAGCCGCCGGAAAAAGTCCAATCGACGTAGACCGTATCGGCTGCGACCTGCTCACCATCACAGCCCACAAAATGCACGGCCCGCAGGGAACCGGAGCGTTATTCGTTCGCCGTGGCACCCCGCTGCGTCCCCAGTCTCACGGCGGTCATCAGGAACGTGGACGTCGCTCCGGCACCGAGAACGTCCCCGGCATCGTCGGCCTCGGTCTCGCCTGCGAAATCGCTACTCGCGGATTCACCGACGGATCGCTGCAGCGCATCGCGTCATGGCGCGACCAACTGGAGTCCTCCATCCTCGCGCTGATCCCAGGCACTGGCGTCAACGGCGCGACCGCCTCTCGTGTTGCGAATACCTCCAACATTTACTTCGATCACATCAGCGCCGACGCCCTCGTACTCGCCCTGAGCGAGCGAGACATCGCCGCCTCGCGAGGCGCGGCCTGCAACTCGTCGGAAGCCGATCCCTCCAGCATTCTTATGGCCATGGGCCTCAGCGGCGAGCGTTCGCGCTCCAGCATCCGCTTCAGTCTCGGAAAGACGAACTTCGCGCAAGACATTGACTACCTCATCTCTGTCCTGCCGCAAATCGTGCGCCATCTCCGTGATGCTGTGCCTTTCCTCTCGACCTCGCAAACAAACGTTGTTCACGAATAGCGCTGCACACGAGTAATCTGTTTCTGTGGTATCGAATCAAGCGTCGGAGTGAAACGAACTCATGGACATCTTCAACGAGATCTGCAACCTGCGCCGCCAGAGAAGACGCGCCGCTCTTGCGACCATCGTCAACGTTCATGGTTCCATTCCTTCCGTAGCTGGCGCAAAAATGCTGGTGCGTGACGATGGCTCAATTCTCGGCACCGTTGGCGGCGGTTGTGTAGAGGGTGACGTAATCAAAGGTGCGATGGATGTTATGAGAGACGAGAAGCCACAGATGCTCAATTTCAATCTCGACCAGAGTCCCGACGACGACACCGGATTGGTGTGTGGAGGATCGCTGCAGATCTTCGTTGAGCCGCTGATTCCGCCGCCCGTGTTATACATCTTCGGTGGTGGCCACGTCGGACTCAATATCTACAAAGTCGCACTCCTCGCGGGTTTTGACGTCGTCGTTGTCGATGACCGTGAAGCCTTCGCCAACCGCGCCCGTTTCCCCGAAGCTCTCGACGTTCACGCCGGAGACATGGACCATCTTCTCTCTCAACTCGATCCTCCCGACCACGCCTACATTGCTATCGTTACCCGCGGACACCGCCACGACCTAAAGGTTCTTCGCTGGGCCGTCGATACCAAAGCCTTCTACATCGGCATGATCGGATCTGTCCGCAAGGTCCTCACCGTCTACGAGCAACTGGAGAACGAAGGCATCTCCCGCGAAAGTTTCGATCGAGTGTACGCCCCCATCGGTCTCGACATAGCATCGGCGACTCCCGAAGAAATTGCCGTCTCCGTAGTCGCCGAACTCATCGCCATACGCCGCCACACCAAAGTCCCCCAGCCCCATTCCCGCAACCGGCTCAGAGGCAAGCAATCAAGCACCCCTCTGCGCTCAGTGTAATCGGCGATTGCTTCTGGTGCCCTGGGTCCCGCGCCCGTCTTTTGGGCGCTGACCTGGGGTTTTTGACCTTGCTCTTGCCTCTGCTCTTGCTCTGACCATCACGAAGAGCGCAACGAAAGTGGAATCCCTGTCACAAAGAAAAGCGCTTTAACCAGAAGGTCAAAGCGCAAAGGTATATAGGCAATCAGCTATCTACCGATGGCCATGCCATCCATCGTGATGTCGGTCATTGTGGCTTTCATGATGTCGATCATCATGACGGTTTTCATGATGACGGTCTTCGTGGCGATAGTTGTCATGGTGTCGATCGTTATGCCGCCATTCATTGCGGAACCTATCATGGCGGCCTTCATTCCGATATCCATCATGACGTCGGTCGCCACGGCGGCCTTCGTCGCGATATCCATCACGGTGGCGGTCGTTACGCCAGCCTTCATTCCGATAGCTTGTCTGCCGATAGTCATTACGGCGGCCGTCGTTGTGATTGCCTGCGTAGCCGTAGCCTCCATATCCATATCCGTCGCGGCGGGTTCCGTTGGTATAACCCGGATAGCGGTAGGCGCGAACGCGCCCATCGTTCTGATATCCTGCGTAGCCGTATCCATCACGGCGTCCATTGTTTAGGTATCCATTGTTTCGATAACTGGCATAGCCGTCGCCATTGCGATGATAGCCATCGTAGCCATATTCGTTGCGACGGTAGCCGTCATAGCGTCGCCTGTCATATCGGTAATCTCCATACCCATAACCGCTGCCGTACCCATAACCGCTTCCATACAATTCCCCGCCATAGACTGGAACTGCGTAAGCGTAGTCGGGCTCGTAGTAAACCGGCGCGTAGTCAGGCTCGTAGTACACCGGTGCGTAGCTCGGTACGTAGTACGCTGGCGCGGAGTAGTAAGGCTGGTAAACGTCATACACCGGCAGTCCCACGCCGATCTCGACGTTCACCTGTGCGTTAGCTTTCGGCGGTGTAATCAGGGCCAGTGCGACTATTAGACCGACCGACGTCAGAATTATGTTTTTCATAATGATCCAGCCCTCCGCAGTAATGGTCTGCAAACCCCCACCAGCCGGGTTAGTTTCGGTTCAACTATCGATTTCAGGCAGGTGAATGGAGTCGATCATCGAAGTGCGGGTTGCCCCTTCAACCCTCTTTTGGCTGCCGCAGGGCAATTCGAAATTGGTGTAAGTCGAAACCCCCGATTCGATGAATTCAGCATGCAATTGAAGATGTGAATTGAGCGAATAAACCCTTACACAATTCGAGCATGCACTCATCGATCAATCAGAGTCATCTTGGCCTCTGCCGCCGCAACCTTTTGCGGTCCGCATGCCATCCTCTTAGAGAAAGAAGATCATGATGAACTCGGCCGGAAATTCCTATCAATTCCCTGAGACCGTTCCCGCATTTCTGTTCGACCTGGATGGCACGCTCGTCGATAGTGTCTATCAACACGTCCTTGCGTGGCGCGAAGCGTTGGAGCGAGCGGGCACGCGGCTTTCCGTCTGGCGAATCCACCGCCGCATTGGCATGAGCGGCGGTCTTCTCGTGAATGCGCTATTGCGCGAAACAGGACGCTCATTCACTCAAGCGGATGAACGGAAACTGCAGGATTGGCATGCCGAGGCGTACGCGAAGTTAGTCTCGCAAGTGCGACCGCTTCCCGGCGCTATTGAACTTCTGGATTGCCTGTTCCACGCCAAGGTTCCGTTTGCTATCGCAACCAGTGGCTTGATCGCGAGCGCCCGTCCTGTCCTCGACCTGCTGTCCCTCAACCCTTCCACTCCCATCATCACTCGGGATCAAGTACGTCATGCCAAACCTGATCCCGATCTCTTTCTCGCAGCCGCGGAACGGCTCGGCGTTTCGATTCACGATTCCATCGTCGTCGGAGACAGTGTCTGGGACTTACTCGCAGCCCGCCGGTCCCGCGCACTTGGCGTGGGACTCGCGTCCGGAGGATATGGTCAGGATGAACTCGAAAAGGCGGGCGCCTACAGAACCTACGACGATCCCTTGGACCTCATGAATCATCTGGACGAGGTAGGGGTTCGAATACTCAGGTCAAATATGAAAGCTCTCGAGTAGCTCCACGTATTACTTCTCGCTCAATCTCGTCTCGTTCAAATCCAGTTCCCGCTGAAGTTTCTTCAGCACCGAATCGCTAATGCGGCCCTGGTCGCGCAGGTCCACAACGGTCTCGCGTTCGATCTTCAGCAGATCGAACGACAGTTCCTGGTAGCGTGCATACTGTCCCCCGTTGGTGGTCATCGGATCGTGACTCATCAGGTCTGCCAACCGGTTCTGATGATGTTCCGCGAGATTGTCATACATTCCCGCGAACTCCGGTTTATCTTGCTCGCGACTCTTTGCGATGTGCGCCAGCGCTGCCTCCAGCATCAATTGCCGCGCCTCGCGTTCTTCGTTGTCAGGTCCCATCTCGCCCGTCAACCTCAGTGAGCGAATGAGCGTCGGCAGCGTGAGTCCCTGCAGCACGAGCGTCACAAGAATTACGATGAACGTGAGAAAGATGATGAGGTTCCGGCTCGGGAAAGGCTGGCCATTCGCCAAGCTCTCTGGCACCGAGAGCGCCGCCGCCAGCGCGACCACACCTCTCATCCCAGTCCATCCCTCTACGAACATCTCCTTTGCGCGAGGCATTGTTTCTGGCTGCTTCATAACGTGTGTGACCCGTAGCAAGCTCACAGAGCCATTTCTAGGTTGCCGAACAGAGTCGCACGGTAGCCACATTGAAATTCACCGCAATTAAATCGACTACCTTCAGGCATTCGATGGACGCGGGCCAGCCACTTGCATCCAACCTCGTGCACCTGCGGGAATCTCTGCGGGTCGGACCTATCTTCTAATGGTTAGACATGATCGCGTGGCACGCTGAGTGCACGGGACGTCAGCGTTCTTGCCTGCTCCCCTGTGCGATGTGAATGCTAGTAGCCGCTCTCGCTAACCATTCGTTCTTAATAGTGTTTTTCCAGTTCGGAGCATCGGCAAATGACGATGTTGAACGCCATCATGCGATGCAAACAGATACTCTTCTACCTCGCCGCAATCGCTGGTCCCCTAATCGCACTGCTTTTGCGGGTGGAACTGGAACGAGCATACGGAGAGTTGCCGCCTTACGTAATCTTTTATCCAGCGGTGTTTATAGTGGCAATGCTGGGAGGCGCGAGGCCGGGCCTGCTGGCGACCACAACCGCCGCAATGTTGTCCATCTATTTCGTGCTCCAACCAAAGGGGCAGTTCAGAATAGAGCGTGCGGCTGATGCCTTTGGCTTACTAATTTTCTGCGCAATGGGCATCGGCATCTCTGTTGTTGCCGAGCTTTATCATCGCAATCGCCAGAAGGTGGCAACCTACCAGAACGAAAAAGCTATTCAGGTTGAGCGCAGGGCTGCCGAAGGCCGATATCGCATGCTGTTCAACTTGATTGATGAAGGTTTTTGTACGATCGAGGTGCTATTCGATCAATACGGGAAGCCGCATGATTGGCGATATATGGAGGTCAATCCATCCTTTGAGAGACATATCGGATTGGAGCACGCTCTCGGCAAGACCATGCGGGAACTGGTTCCGAATATCGAGACACGCTGGCTTGATATCTATGGAAAGATCGCAGTCACCGGAGAGGCGAGCCGCTTTGTTGAGTTCTCTCAAGCTCTAAATCGCTGGTTTGACCTCTACGCCTTTCGGGTCGGAGAACCAGTGCAGCACAGAGTGGCCGTTCTTTTCACCGACATCACCAAACGAAAGCAGGCGGAGGAGGCCTTGCTACGCAGCGAGAAACTGGCTTCCGTAGGGCGGATGGCCGTCGCCATTGCCCACGAACTCAACAACCCGCTGGAGGCGGTGACCAATCTGCTCTACATCACCAAGGAGGTCGAGGGAATACCTGAGCCAGCACGCCAATACCTGGAAACGGCCGATGCAGAGTTGAGGCGAATGGCTCATATCACAAGGCAGTCACTTGGTTTCTATCGCGAATCCACCACGCCTGCTCTTGTGTCGATCAATGCTGTGCTGGACTCCGCGGTTGACTTGCTCAAGAGCAAGATCAAAGCAAAGCACGCCATCGTCCAGAAGCAGTTGGACGCTGACGTAAAAGTCTCGGGCATTCCTGGTGAATTGCGACAGGTCTTCGCCAATTTCCTGGCCAACAGCTTGGATGCCATTGAAGAGAGGGGCACAATCAAACTGCGCGTAAGTGCCAACCAGCGCCATGTACGAGTAACCGTAGCCGACAATGGAAAAGGCATGAATGCAAACTTGCGGAAGCACGTCTTTGATCCGTTCTTCACAACGAAAGGTTCAACGGGGACCGGGCTTGGACTCTGGGTAAGCAGGGAAATCATCAGCAAGCACGGCGGTATCATCCAGGTGCACAGTAAAGTGCAGCGCGGGGCGGTATTTTCAGTTCTGCTGACCCTGCCCAACGAGTCAGCGCCCGTTGATCCACCGCCGGGTGGATTGCAGTAAGTCAATGGATGTGCCGTCGCCAGAGTTTGAGCATGGTTGCTGAACCCGTGCATTGGCACGCGGAGAATTGCGTCTTGAAATAGTTGAATAAGTAAATTGGTGGAGGCGAGGGGAGTTGAACCCCTGTCCGAAAGCGCTGAAAGCGAGGAGACTACATGCTTATTCGATTCCTGCCGTGGTCATTAACCACAACGTTCACCAGTCACGCTAAGAATCGGCAAGAAACGCGCCTGGCTAGCCTGTTGATCTCGCTTCAACCCCCAGACGTAGGGTACGAAGCCAGCCTACTGTGCGACGTTCTGACCGCAGCCCGTAGGCGAAGCCGCGGAGAACGGCAACTTAACTAATTAAGCTGCGTAAGCCAGTTCAGTGTTGGCAACTGTGTTTTTTGCACTCGATTAAGGGTGTGTGCGCCCCTGCATGCCTCCTGGCCGCAACCGTTTCCGTCGAAGCCGTGACGCCCCCATAAAACTGTACCCAGCCGAGACCCCAGTTTTTGAGTCTCGGTCGGGCTCCGCGGCACCGCGCCAGTTTCGGTCTGCGGTTCGCGAAAAACTTCTGCGTCGTTGGCAGCTGCCTTCGCCGAATTCAATCGGTGGAGCTGCCGGCCTGGCTTGCTGCTGCAAGCCTGAAAGGTATCTGACCTTTTCAAAGAGCTGCTTCCATCTTACACCAGGTTCGATGCCCGGATAGAAGCGACGTACATTAGCTTACTTAACTAATAGATGCCATATGGCCCAAGAAGGATTCACCGTGCCTGAATCTCTTTGAGCGCCGCCTGCTCCAAAAACACCAACTCCGGCGCCCGCTCGATCACTCCGCACTCCGCCGCCAATTTGAAGTACAGCGCCAGCCCCTTCCTGCACTCCGCGTCCAGCGTGTAGTGAATGTTCTCCCGCAAATAGCTCTTTATGCTTGCCTCGCTCAACCCCAATTTCGGAGCCCAGCTCCGCGCGATTTCCGCCACGTTTTCCGGCAACAGCCCGTGGTCTCGCGAGCGCCTGAATATCCCCGCCAAGTCCAGCCCCGGATGCATCTCCGCCAGCGCCGTCTTCCGCACCGTCCACACCGCAAATACGAATGGCAGTCCGGTCTTCGCCCGCCACACCTCGGCCAGATCGTAGTTGTACAGCCCGTCGGTCTTCACCGTTAGCGCCGGATCCCCGATCAGCAGTCCCGCGTCGCACTTCTCCAGCATCGGACCCAGCACCGGAGCCATCGGCGTCAACTCCCTATGCCCGCCGAAGAACTTCGTCAGCAGCACCTGCGTCAGTCCCACCGAGGTTCGCGATGAAGTATCCACAGCCACCGTGCGAATCTCCTCGATCGGCTTCTTGCTCACCAATTGGATCGACCACACCTTGTTCAACGCCGCAATTGCCACATCCGGCAGCACCACCAGCCCCGGAATCTGCGCCGTCGTAATCACCGGAATGATGCCGATATCCGCCGTTCCCGCGCGCAGCGATTGCGCACACACCGACGGAACCGTGTATTCAATCTCAAATCCTTCGCGGATCTCCTGCGAAGGTTCGTGCTCAAAGTCCCACATCAGCGGAACGGTATTCAAGAATGAGATAGCCGAAATTTTCAATGCCCGCATAGAACCCCATTACCGACCCACTACCATTACAGATCGTACTCTCCCGCGCAAGTGTCCGCCTCTATCGAGCCTTACTAGTAGATGTGTCTGCCATATGCCGAGAGGGTCATCCTGAGCGCAAGCGAAGGACCCCAGCAATGCCCAAGTCTCCCGTGCGCCCTCAAGCTTTTCAGTCCGCCATCGATTCTTCTTTTCCTCGCTCTCGCGGGATATACCTTCCTTGAAACCGTTCTAGGAATCCCCGAGTTTGGCACTTTCCCCGTGACTCACCCCGCCACGCTCCTTTACACTCGCCATCATCAACCTATATGTCAGAAGCTGTAGCAAAAGCCCCATCCGTCTCCTCGCGTGACCGCGAAATGCTCGCCCTGGCGCTCACTCCGCAACTCGGACCAACCCGTGTCCGCCGCCTTTTCGAGCGCATCCCTCGCACTGAGGACATCTTTCGCGCCTCGCTCACCGAGCTCGAGGCCACCGGCCTGCCCGCAGCCTCTGCCCAGTCCATCGCCCTCGGGAACTCTCTCCGCCTCGCCGACGAAGAGCTGAAGAAGCTGTCAAAGGCTCCCGGCGTATCGCTAGTCACCATGGGCTCCGATCTTTACCCCGAGCATCTCGCCGAAATCTACGATCCGCCCCTCGTGCTCTACGTTCGCGGAGATGCCCGCATCCTTTCCGAGACCGGAATTGCGATGGTTGGCACGCGCCACCCCACGCCTTACGGTCTTGGCATGGCCGAGCGACTCGCCATCGATCTCGCCAACTGCGGACTCGTCATCATCAGCGGCATGGCTCGCGGCATTGACTCCATCGCACACAAGGGTGCGGTCGAAGCCCGAGGCCGTACTATCGCTGTTTTCGGCACCGGCGTCGATATCATCTACCCACGCGAAAACCGCAAGCTTTCCGAACAGATCCTCGAACTCGGCGGCGCGCTCATCAGCGAATTTCCTATCGGCACCAGCCCTGCGCCTCACAATTTTCCCCTCCGCAACCGCATCATCAGCGGACTCTCGCGTGGCGTTCTCGTCGTCGAAGCCGGAGAGTTCAGCGGCACCCGCATCACCTCCCGCTGCGCCCTCGAGCAGTGCAGGGAAGTCTTCGCCGTCCCCGGCAACGTAACCAATAAACTCGCCTGGACTCCCAACACCCTTATTAAGCAGGGAGCCAAGCTCGTTGCCACCTGGGAAGACGTTTTCGAGGAACTTCCTACCGAGATCCGCATCAAACTCCAGGAGCGTCAGTCTGAACCTCCCGTGCCCCGAGCCGCATCCTTATTTGATCCGCCGCCCTCGGCTTCCGAACTCCCCGCCGGGCAGCAGAAAGTTTTTTCCGTCATCAAGGCCGATGAGTCCATCCATATCGACGAGTTGATTGAGAGATTCGACTCGCAGCTATCCAGTTCTGAGATTTTCTCGGCTCTCTTTGAACTGGAGATGAGCAACAAAATCCGCTGCCTCCCCGGCAAGAACTACGTCCGGGTCTTTTGACATCCGTCTTGTCGCGCGTGCAAACTCCCTTAGCCGTCGGCGCAAGTTTTCGCCAGAAAAGTGAAGATTTGGCGTGCGACCCAATAATTCAATAGCTTAGCTGCCCGTCCGCAACGCTCCGAGAGGTTTTCCGCAAGCTTCGAATTTTGCCATGCGGCCCCGGTCGTGCTAGGTTACGTTCCAGTTTCCATAGATTCAGAAGAGGTTCCATTGCCCAAAGGTTTAGTTATCGTCGAGTCGCCTGCCAAGGCCAAGACGATCCAAAAATATCTCGGCGCCGGATACGACGTAGAAGCTTCGCTCGGCCATATTAAGGACCTGCCCAAAAAGGGTCTCGGTGTCGATGTTGACAATGATTTCTCCACCGAGTACGAAGTCATTCCTGGCAAAGAGAAGGTGGTCGCCCACCTCAAAAAGCTTGCCCGTTCTGCCAACGCCATCTATCTCGCACCCGATCCTGACCGCGAAGGCGAAGCCATTGCCGCCCATCTCGCCGAAGAACTCGGCAGCAACACCGACGGTGGCCGCAGCCGCAAAAAAGAGGCGAAGCCCGTCTATCGCGTCACCTTCAACGAAATCACCAAGAAGGCCGTGCAGGATGCGTTTGCCAAGCCCCGCGAAATCGACTGGAACCTCGTCGATGCCCAGCAGACCCGCCGCATCCTCGACCGCCTCGTCGGCTTCCAGGTCTCGCCCCTGCTCTGGGACAAGGTCCGCCGTGGTCTCTCCGCCGGACGCGTCCAGACCGTAGCTCTGCGTCTCATCGTTGAGCGTGAGCGCGAGATCCAGAAGTTCGAGAAAAAGGAATACTGGACCCTCGACGCCCGTCTCCACGCCGCCAAAGCTCCGGCCTTCGACGCCCGTTTCCTCGGCGTCAACGGAGAAAAGCAGGAGATCAACAACGAAGAGGAGTCCAAGCGAATCCTCGAAGCTCTCGAAGCCGCTGCCTGGGCCGTCACCACGGTTAAGAAGGCTGAGCGCCGCCGCAATCCAACGCCGCCCTTCACCACCTCCAAGTTCCAGCAGGACGCATCGCGCAAACTCGGCATGACCGTAAAGCGCGCCATGATGATCGCCCAGCGCCTCTACGAAGGCGTCGAGCTCGGCTCCGAAGGCACCGTCGGTCTAATCACCTACATGCGTACCGATTCGGTCCGCGTCTCCAACGACGCCCTCGTCGAAGCCCGTACCCTCATCGAGCGTGATTACGGCAAACCTTTCATGCCCGAGCAGCCCAACGTCTACAAGACCAAGGCTCAGAACGCCCAGGAAGCCCACGAAGCCATCCGTCCCAGCTCCGCCCTCCGCACTCCGGACGACGTAGCCCAGTACCTTCAGGACGATGAGCTCCGGGTTTACAAACTCATCTGGCAGCGCTTCGTCGCCAGCCAAATGTCCGCCGCCATCTTCGATCAGACCACCGTGGATATTGACGCCCAAGCGCCTGCGGCTGACAGCGCAGCGTTACCCAACCCTCGCTACAACTTCCGCGTCACCGGATCGGTCCTCAAGTTCGAAGGCTTCCTCAAGGTCTATGAGGAGTCCAAGGAAGCCAAGGACGACGAAGACGAGTCGCTCAAGCACAAGCTCCCGCCGCTCGAAGAGGGCCAGAAGCTTCGCCTTGAGCATCTCAAGCCCGAGCAGCATTTCACCGAACCGCCTCCGCGATTCAACGAAGCTTCGCTGGTCAAGGAACTGGAAGAGCGCGGCATCGGACGTCCCTCCACTTACGCCGCCATCATCACCACTATCGTTGATCGTGGCTACGTGCAGAAGACTCCCGGCCGTGGCGGAAAATTCTTCCCCACCGAAATAGGCTTCGTCGTCACCGAGTTATTGGTAGCCAATCTAAAGGACATCTTCGACTACGAGTTCACCGCCCGCATGGAGCTTGACCTCGACCAGATTGAAGACGGAAAAATCAAGTGGACCGCTGCGCTCCATGACTTTTACGGCAAGTTTGAGGAGGACCTCGAATACGCCGGCGAGCACATGGAAAACATCAAGCGCATGGAGAAGGCCACCGACCAGAAGTGTGAGCGTTGCGGTGCCCCCCTGGTTCTGAAGTGGGGCAAGCACGGATCGTTCTTCGCCTGCTCAACCTTCGACAAGAAGGACCCGAACTCTTGCACGTTCACCAAGGAAAATCCCATCAACCTCACCGACCTCGGTGACGCCGAAATCTCCTCTAACAACGAAGAGGAGTTCTGCGAAAACTGTGGGAAGCCCATGGTCCTCAAGCGCGGCCGTTTCGGAACCTTCATGGCCTGCACCGGATATCCCGAGTGCAAGACCACGCGCCGCCTCGACTCCGCTCAGAAGAAGCCGGACACTCCGCTCGAAGAAAAGTGTCCCGAATGCGGGCGCAACCTCGTTCTCCGCAACGGCCGCTTCGGCGAGTTCATCTCCTGCTCCGGCTACCCCGAGTGCAAATACATCAAGCAGAACTTCATCGGCGTAAAGTGTCCGCAATGCAAGACCGGTGAAATCGTCGAGAAGAAAGCCCGTCGCGGCAATTTCTTTTACGGCTGTGCCAACTACCCCAAGTGCGACTTCACCGCCGCCACCAAACCCGTAGCCGAAACCTGTCCCGAATGCGGCAGCCCCTACCTGCTTGAGAAAGTAACGAAGGAAGGAACCTTCCTCATCTGCCCCAACAGCAAAGCTCCCGCCAAGTCCAAGGCGAAAGCCGGAACGAAGTCGAAAGCCAAAACAGCCAAGAAATCCGACGCTCCCGAAATCACCTGCGACTTCTCCAAGAAGATCGCCGAACCACAACCCGAGGCCGTCCCCACCACAGCCTGACGCAGTTGAATCCCTGATGGCGGCCTTGCTACTGAGCATGGCCGCCTTTCTTTTTGAGGTGTCATCCCGAGCGTAGCGAAGGACCTCAGGTGAGTTGTCATCACATGCGGTGATGGACCTTTTTAGAGTGTCATCCTGCGTGCAGCGAAAGATCTTCTTTTGAGGTGTCATCCTGAGCGCAGCGAAGGACCTCAGGTGAGTTGTCATCACGTGCAGTGATGGACCTTTTTTAGAGTGTCATCCTGCGTGCAGCGAAGGATTTTCTTTTGAGATGTCATCCTGAGCGGAGCGAAGGACCTCGGGTTTCGTCCCAATTGAATCTCGATCCGGCCCGCTTGCCTCCGGCACGCGATCTATGTTCTCCTTCGCTCATGCGAAGCAGCTTCTGGGTATCCATCATGTCCAGCAAGACCAAAACCCTTTTCGAGCACAAGAACCATCGTGTACCAGGCTTCACCGCGCAATACAAATGCTCCCGCCTGGTGTGGTCCGAGGAGCACTCTGACGTCCGCAATGCCATCGCCCGCGAGAAGCAGATTAAAGGATGGCTCCGATCCCGAAAAATCGACCTAGTTGAATCAGTCAACCCGCACTGGACCGACTTGGCAAGAGATTGGGGAGAAGTAATCTCAGCGCCACTGAAGCATGTTGACGATGAATAAGTTGTTGTCGTTCCTGTTGTGTTTTTTTGAGGTGTAATTTTGAGCGCAGCAAAGGATCTGTTTTTTTGGGTGTCATCGTGAGCGCAGCAAAGGATCTGTTTTTTTTGAGGTGTCATCCTGAGCGCAGCGAAGGACCTCGGGGTTGCCCTTGACCTTGTTGCAGTTGCTCCTGTTTTTCGCTGTTTAGCTTACAATCCCCCCATGCCCCAGAAGCAATCCGAGGCAATCATCCTCCGCACCTACCCTCTGCGCGAAGCCGACTTGCTCGTCACGCTCTTTACTCGCGCCGAAGGCAAAGTAAAGGGCGTCGCCAAATCCGCCAAGCGTTCGCAGAAGCGTTTCGGAGGAGCGCTCGAACCCCTGACCTGTGTCCGTGCCTTCTGGCAAGACCGCGAAGGCAGCGAACTCGCGCGCCTCGATTCCTGCGACGTGCTTCTCTCGCCGCTCTCCAGCAATATCGATTACGCCCGTTGCATAGCCCTCGCCCACATCGGCGAAATGCTCGACGAACTCATGCCTGACCGCGAAGTAAATGACGGCATCTTTCGCCTCGCCTGGTCCGTCCTCCAGAGCCTCGAAACCGACGCCATCTGGGTTCCAGTGACCTACTTCGACCTCTGGATGGTCCGCCTCATGGGTTTCCTTCCTCCCATCGACGAATGCATCGAGTGCGGCGACTCCCTCACCGGCAAGCCCGCGTTTTTCCACGCTCTCCGCGACGGCCTTGTCTGTGAGCGCGACCGCCGCATTGCCAGCTCAGAGATGTCTCTCGAATCGCGTGATCTTGCCATGCGTATGTTCCGCAACCCTGTCGATCACTTTGCCGACGAGCCTCTCCCCGCCTCTCGCCTCGCCGATCTTCGCAAATTTCTCATGCAGATCATCGACCGCCACCTCGACCGCAAGCTCCAAACTTCTTCCCAACTCGAACGCCTCGACTAGCCCAGGGCCAACCGCAATGCCGACCGAAGTAGTTCCGCTGCTCACTTTTGAATGGGAACTCTACTAAATCAGAGGTGTATTCGCAGGCTTTGAACCCTTTCCGCACCTTCCCGCGTCTAACCGGAAAACCAACTTCAGCGGACGACAGAATGCGCAAGTTCTCGGTACTACCGCTCCTCCTCGCCGCCACGGCAGTTATCGCCGCGCTGATCCTCGGATTTGAGCACGCAAATTCCGGTTCGATTCTGCAGGCAGAAGCAGTGAATCCGCAGCATGCACCAACACCCGTTCCGAAGCCCACTGCTTTGGCTGCGCCCAGATCTACCAACCAACTGGGCCTTCCCGTCGCCGCAACCCGCGCTGCAGCTCCGCCTGACAACCTGCAAACGCCCGAGAAGATCGCGCTCGGAGAAAAGCTGTTCTTCGAAGCACGCTTGTCCGCCGACGGAACGGTCGCATGCAGCACCTGTCATGATCCTGCTCACGCATTCACCGACGCGCGCCCTACTTCAATTGGAATCAAGGGACGCACGGGTCAACGCAACTCCCCGACCGTCCTGAATGCACTCTACAACAAAACGCAATTTTGGGACGGGCGTGCGGAGACCCTGGAACAACAAGCTGCCCTACCCATTGTGAATCCCAGCGAGATGGGCCAGCCCACCCTTGACGCAGCCGTATCCCGGATCGCAGCGATAGAGGAATACCGCAAAGCCTTCCAAAGCGTCTTCAACCGTCCGCTCAATGGCACCGACCTCGTGCGAGCCATCGCATCCTACGAGCGAACCTTGATGTCGTTTGATTCTCCCTTTGATCACTTTATTGCTGGCGACAAGAACGCCATCAGCGACTCCGCCAAGCGCGGCTGGGAGACATTTAACACTCGCGGTCGCTGCAACAAATGCCATGCTTTGTCAGAGAAGCAACGCGACACCTCGACTTTCACCGACAACGATTTTCACAACATTGGCATCGGCATCATCCGTCACAACGTTGTAGCTCTAGCCTGCAAAGCTGAAGCGCTCATCAATTCAGGCAACAAACTTGCTGTCGATCAAGCCGCCATCCAAACGAATATGTCCGTCCTCGGACGCTTCCTCATCACCAAGAAGGAGCCCGCCATCGCCTCCTTCAAAACGCCAGATCTTCGCAACGTCCTCATAACCGCGCCCTATTTCCATGACGGCTCGCAGCAAACGCTTTGGGACGTGATGGATCACTACAACAAGGGAGATGGAATCCACAATCCCTATCTCGACGAAGATATCCAGCCGCTTGCTCTTTCCGAGTCCGACATAGATGACGTAGTCGCCTTCCTCGCCTCGCTCACCAGCCCCGACTACCACGACCAGGGAGTCAAAGAACTGGAACGCCAGCGAGCCCTCTCCCGAACCACCCGTCCGCAACGCGATACTGCGAGGGCGTTCTTGCCAAAACAGCCCGAGCCCATGCCGCCACGCAACTGCCGCTAGATGGTGGAAGCAAAGAGAAAGCCGGGTGCCCCACCTTCGCGCCGCGTCTTTTGTTTTGCGGCGATAAGGTGGGAAGCAACGCCCTCCAAATCTTCGGCTCCTTGCCTTAGTGTTCGAAGGCACCTGAATCAGCACAAACTCCTTCATCCCGCATTCCCCCTCGGATTTTTCTAAGTCACTGCCCCATTCCTCTCAGACTTTCACTCTCAAACTCCCCACCCACTTTCCCCTCGCCGCCTCAAGCATTTACAATGCTCTCCAGATCGGATTGCATTCATGACTGAACCATTAACGTTTCAGGAACTCATCCTAAAGCTGCAGGATTTCTGGGCCCGTCAGGGCTGTGTTTTGCAGCAGCCGCTCGATGTCGAAGTGGGTGCCGGAACCATGTCTCCGGAGACGTTTCTCCGGGTCCTCGGCCCCAAGCCCTACCGCGTCGCATACGTGCAGCCTTCGCGTCGCCCTGCCGACGGACGCTATGGCGAGAATCCCAATCGTCTCTACAAGCACACCCAGTTCCAGGTCATCCTCAAAGCGCCGCCCGAGAACGTTCAGGAGCTCTACCTCGAATCGCTGAAAGCGATCGGTATTGACCTCGCGCGCCACGACATCAAGTTCGAAGAGGACAACTGGGAAGCGCCCACCCTTGCCGCCTGGGGCGTTGGCTGGCAGGTCATGCTCGACGGACTGGAGATCACGCAGTTCACCTACTTCCAGCAGTGCGGCGGCATCGATCTCGACCCAATGTGCGCCGAACTCACCTACGGTCTCGAACGCATTGCTGCTTTTCTGCAGGATGTCGATTCCATCTACGACATCGTCTGGGTTCACGGCCCCCACGGCGACGTTACTTACGGAGACATTCGCCTCCCCGATGAAGAGCAGTTCTCGGTCTACAACTTCGAAAAGGCTGATGTCGAAAAACTCTGGCAGCACCTCAACGCCTATGAAGCCGAGTGCCAGGCCCTTGTGAGCGAGTACGCTGCGGCCACCACTGAGCCCAAGAAGAAGACCAAAGAGGTCGCTCCGTCCGAGCCCATAGCAAAGTTCACGCCCGAGCAGCGACGCCGTTTCCCGCTACTTCCGGCCTATGATCTCTGCCTCAAGTGTTCGCACATTTTTAACCTGCTCGATGCTCGTGGTGCCATCAGTGTTACCGAGCGTGTAGGAGTCATCCAGCGCGTGCGCAATCTCGCAGTGGGAGTCGCCCGTGCATGGGTCGATCAGCAGTCCACGCGCGAAGTGACCGCGACAGCCGCGCGGGTTTGATCCGGTGCGGGAAGCACGTGGTCGTTCTTGTTCTTGTTCTTGTCTTTGTTCTTGAGGCGTCTCTGTTCTTGAGGTTTCTTTGTTCTTGTTCTTGAGGTGTCACCCTGAACGAAGTGAAGGGCCCCAGCGCCGCCCAGATCTCCCGTGCGGTTTCAGGTTCTTCAACCAGCAATCGATTTTTTGCATCATGCTGCTCGCAATTTAGTGACTCGGCTTCACCGGCAGCAAGCAATTGGCTTCAAAATGGATTGGTCTAATATAAGGAAGCACTTGACCTCATGTCTGATTTTCTTTTAGAGATCGGTACCGAAGAAATCCCCGCACGCATGATCGCTTCCGCCACGGAGGAGTTGCAGCGCCGCATGGGTGACCTCGTCACTCGCGAGCGCCTCTCCTCTGGCGACAACGCCGCACCGCTCGCGTCTGAAGCTTTCGCCTCCCCGCGCCGCATCGCCGTACTTGTCCGCGGAATCCAGGCTTCGCAGCCCGACATAGCCGAGCAACTTCTCGGCCCCGCCACTGCCCATGCTTATAAAGACGGCCAGCCAACGCAGGCCGCCATCGCCTTCGCACGCAAGGTTGGCGTCTCGCTAGACCAGCTCACTACCGCCACCACGCCCAAGGGCGAATACCTCGCCGCCAACGTAATCAAGAAGGGAAGGCCCGCGCTCGACCTTCTTACAGAGTTGGTTCCCAAAGAAATAGCTTCTCTCTATTGGGCCAAGAACATGTACTGGCGTCCCGGCAAGCCCGAGCGTTTTGTGCGCCCCGTTCGCTGGCTGGTTGCTCTCCTCGGATCGGAGATTGTCCCTCTCGAATTCGGCGGCATCACCGCTGGTCGCACCTCCCGCGGACATCGCATCCTTTCGTCCGCTCCGGTCGAGCTCGCTTCACCCGCCGAATACGCCGAAAAGCTACGCGCTGCCAGCGTTCTTCCCAGCTACGCCGAGCGCGAACACAAAATTCGCAAAGCCCTCGACGCCGCCACCCGCCAGATTCCGGGCGCGCGCTGGCGCGAGGACAAAGCTCTGCTCGATACGGTGGTCAATCTCACCGAGGCGCCATCGGTCATTCTCGGCAACTTTGACAGCGAATTCCTCGCGCTCCCCGAAGAAGTTCTCGTCACCGTCATGCGCGACCACCAGAAGTATTTTGCCGTCGAAGACGCCAACGGCAAGCTCGCGCCCCACTTCCTCGCCGTGCTCAACACCGTGACCGACACCGAAGGCGAAGCCATCGTGCGCCACGGCAACGAGCGCGTCCTTCGCGCCCGCTTCAACGATGCCCGCTTCTTCTGGAACACCGACCAAAAGCTCACGCTCAAGGATCGCGTTCCCATGCTCAAGTCGGTCACTTTTCAGAAGGAACTCGGCAGCTACTGTGACAAGGCCACCCGGACCCAGCATCTGGGCAGCGCGCTCTCGGCGATCATTACCGATTTCCATCCCGCTCTGCGTCAGGGCGTGGTTTACAAAGCCGCGCTCATGGCCAAGTGCGATCTCACCACCGAATTGGTAAAAGAGTTCACCGAGCTTCAGGGAATCATCGGCGGCCTCTACCTCGTGCATCAGGCCGAGCGCATGGAAATCCCCGAAGTCTCGGCCCGCGCCATCGGCCAGGCGATCTATGACCAGTACAAGCCCGCTTCGATGGAAGATGATGTCCCCCGCTCGCTCGAAGGTGCCGTCCTCGCCATCGCCGACAAAGCCGACACCATCGCCGGCATGTTCGCCCTGGGAATGATTCCTTCCGGCTCCAAGGACCCGTTCGCCCTCCGTCGCGCCGCCAACGGAATCGTTCGCATCCTGATCGAGCACAACATCCCCATCAGTCTCCGTCAGCTCATGGCTGATGCCTTACGCCAATACAAGGGCACTGAAGCCGAGTCGCATTTCACCGCCGTCGCTGCTTACGAGCAAAATGTCGCCGCCTTCTTCCGCGAGCGTCTCGAGTTCTATCTGCGCGAGTCGCGAGGCTTCGCCTACGACGTTACCAACGCCGTCCTCGCCTCCGGTGCCGACAACGTCGTCGATGCTCTCGTCCGCGCCGAGGCCGTAGCCAAGGTTCGCGGCAGCGAAGACTTCGACGCCATCGCCGCCTCTGTCAAGCGCATCAAGAACATCCTTCGCCAAGCCACCGAAGCCGGTAAATGGTCTTCCACCGCTGCCGCGAACATCCAGCCCGCGCCCGCCGACAACGATGTCGAGCGCGTCCTTGCCACGCAAACTGCCGAGCTTGCATCCAGCACCGCCGAGTTGTGTAAACAGAAACGATACGATGAAGCTCTCGCCGCGCTGGCCACAATCCGTCGCCCGCTCGACGATTTCTTCGACAAAGTGATGGTCATGGTGGACGACGAGGCGGTCCGAAGCTCTCGTCTCAACCTTCTGACAACGGTGGCCGCCACCTTCCAGTCCATCGCAGATTTTAGTGAAGTTGTTACCGAAAGAAAGGCTTCCTGACGGAAGCCTTTTTCGTTTTAGCAGAGTTGTTCTTTTTAAAACCGTAATGATAAGCAGCCTGTTTTCCGGGCTGCGTAGTGAAGATGAGAACGTAATTTCTTACAACATCAGAGAGTGAGGCTATGGCTACTCCCACAATCAGTGCAGTGAAATACGTTTACTCCTTCGGCGGCGGCAAGGCCGAGGGCAATGGCAAGATGAAGGATACGCTTGGCGGTAAAGGCGCAGGTCTTGCTGAGATGACCAACGTCGGGCTCCCCGTTCCTCCGGGCTTCACCATTCAAACCGAAGCCTGTCGCGAGTACATGCGCGGCAAGGTCAGCAATAACGTTGACAAGGAAATGGATGCTGCCCTCGCCCAGCTTGAAGCCCTCCAGGGACAGAAGCTCGGCGCCGGAGACAATCCTCTTCTCGTCTCCGTCCGCTCCGGCGCAAAGTTCTCCATGCCCGGCATGATGGATACCATCCTGAACCTCGGCCTCAACGATGAGAGCGTCAAAGCTCTTGCCAACCGCACGCAGAATCCCCGCTTCGCCTACGATTCCTATCGCCGCCTCATCCAAATGTTCGGCAACGTAGTGCTCGACATCGAGAAGTCTCACTTCGAAGAAGTTTTCGACGGCAAGAAGAAGCAGAAAAAAGCCAAGCTCGACACCGACCTTGACGCCAAGGCCCTCCAGGAAGTCATCGCCGATTACAAGAAGGTCGTCAAGAAGTTTGCCAAGATCGATTTCCCGCAGAACGCTCACGACCAGCTCGTCATGGCTCGCGATGCCGTGTTCCGCTCCTGGCAAAATGATCGCGCCAAGCACTATCGCCGCATGAACAACATCGATGACATGCTCGGCACCGCCGTCAACGTTCAGGCCATGGTCTTCGGAAATCTCGGAGAAACTTCCGGCACCGGCGTGGGCTTCACCCGCAATCCCGCCACCGGAGCCAAGGAGTTCTACGGCGAGTTCCTGCTCAACGCGCAGGGTGAAGATGTCGTCTCCGGCGTCCGCACTCCCAAGCACATCACCGAGCTCGAAAAGATCATGCCCGCCGTTTACAACGAGCTTCGTGAAATCACCTCCCGCATGGAAAAGCACTATCGCGACATGCAGGATTTCGAGTTCACCATCCAGGACAACAAGCTCTACATGCTCCAGACGCGCAACGGCAAGCGCACCGGTCTCGCAGCCGTCAAGGTCGCCATCGACATGGTCGAAGAAGGTCTCATCACCAAGGAAGAGGCTGTCTTTCGCGTCGAGCCCAACCAGCTCTACGACTTCCTCGTCCCCCGTCTCGATGAGAAGGGAAGCAAGGTAGAGGTCCTCACCAAGGGCCTGCCTGCCTCTCCCGGCGCTGCCGTCGGACAAATCGTCTTCTCCGCCGAAGAGGCTGTCCGCGTCTTCCAAAAGGGCAAGATCAAGTCCATCATCCTCGTCCGCGGCGAAACCACTCCTGAGGACATCGCCGGCATGGAAGTCGCATCCGGCATTCTCACCTCGCGTGGCGGCATGACCTCGCACGCTGCCGTCGTCACTCGCGGCATGGGCAAGTGCTGCGTCGCCGGAGCCGGTGAGTTAACCGTAGACGAAAAGAAGAAGGAACTACGCGTCAAGGGTCAAACCTTCCGCGAAGGCGATTGGCTCTCGCTCGACGGCACCACCGGACGCGTCATCAAGGGCCGTCTCAACACTCTCGAAGCCTCGCCCGACGACAAGGATCTCGTCAAGTTCATGGCCTGGGCCGATCCCCATCGCCGTCTAAAGGTTCGCGCCAACGCCGACATTCCTCGCGACGCCAAAACCGCCATCGCGTTCGGAGCCGAAGGCATCGGCCTCTGCCGCACCGAGCACATGTTCTTTGCCGAAGATCGTCTGCCCTTCATGCGCGCCATGATCATGGCCAGCAATGAGAAGGACCGCCGTCTCGCGCTCAAGAAATTGCTCCCCATGCAGCGCGCCGACTTTGTCGGACTCTTCAAGGCGATGAAGGGATTCCCGGTCACCATCCGCACCCTCGATCCGCCGCTGCACGAGTTCCTCCCCAAGCGTGAAGATCTCCTAGTCGAGATCAAGGAGCTTGAACTCACCAAGCCCCGCTCGCCCAAGCTCAAGGAACTGCGCGTCATCCTTGCTCGCGTCGAAGACCTGCACGAGCAGAACCCCATGCTCGGCCACCGTGGCTGCCGTCTCGGCGTCACCTACCCAGAGATCACCGAGATGCAGGCGCGCGCCATCATCGAGGCTGCTCTCACCCTCAAGAAGCAGGGGATCACTGTCATCCCCGAGATCATGATTCCTCTCACCACTGGCATCAAGGAAATGAAGAATCAGGCCGACATCGTCCGTCGCGTCGCCGAAGAAGTTTTCGCCGAAAAGAAGGACAGCGTCGAATATCTCGTCGGAACCATGATCGAACTTCCCCGTGCCGCTCTGGTCGCCGATCAGATCGCGCAGGAAGCCGAGTTCTTCAGCTTCGGAACCAACGATCTTACGCAGACCACTTTTGGCTTCTCGCGCGACGACATCAACAAGTTCCTTCCCGATTACATGAAGCAGGGAATCTTCAAGCAGGACCCCTTTGCTTCGCTCGATCAGGAAGGCGTTGGTCAACTCGTCGAGATGGCGACCCAGCGTGGCCGCAAGACCCGTCCCAACCTCAAGCTCGGCATCTGCGGCGAACACGGCGGCGAGCCCGAGTCGGTCAAGTTCTGCCACCGTGTCGGACTCAACTATGTCTCCTGCTCTCCCTTCCGCGTCCTTACTGCGCGCCTCGCGGCCGCACAGGCCGCCCTCGAAGAGAAGGGCGGAGCTGGCGGAGCCACCAAATAACATCGACAAATGTCGATCTAGTAAAAAGGGGGGGTGCGCCAGCATCCTCCTTTCGCATTCGGCACTGAGAGGCGAAAATCTGAAATCTAGCCGTCTATAGCGGTTCCATAGTAGATGTGTCTGCCATGTGCTGAGAGGGTCATCCTGAGCGCAAGCGAAGGACCCCAGCAATGCCCAAGTCTCCAGTGCGGCCTCAAGCTTTTCAGCCCGCCATCGATTCTTCTTTGTCCTCGCTCTCGCGGGATATACCTTCCTTGAAACCGATCTAAACGCAGTCTGGCCCCTGTTCTCACAGGAGCCAGATTTAGCCTCACGCACTCATCGGCTTCTATCTGTCATTGTGCCCATGACCGTGGTGGTCTCCATCGTGATGCTGGTCCCAACCGCGATGATTCCCATGATCGTGGTGCTCTCGATCATATTTTGCTCTTCCTTCTCTGTATCTGTCGTCATAATGTCTATGTCCGTGTTCCAACCGATACCGGGCGCCATGTTCATAGTAGTATCCCTCGTGGTATCCGGAGTCCCAGTAGTGGGCGACAATGTAGGGCTGCTCATATACCACGTAGGGAGCAGGCTGAACGACAACGGGAGCAGGCGATCCAATGCTAACTCCGATATGTACCTGGGCAGCTGCTTTCGGTGGTGCCATCAACGTAACAGTCAAAACCAATCCAAATACTGCGAGTGCGGCCTTCTTTAACATTGCCTGAAACCTCCGTAGCTCTTTCACTATGAACCCATACCAATGGAAAAGTTGCGTTCAGATTGCCCGAGTGGGACTTTTGCTCTTACAGTTGCTCTCCTACCAAACTGTCAGCGTCGATTGATCCACCCACTCGTGATACCCATTGCCGCTGGCGTTCACATCCAACTGATACTGCACGCCCACGTTGTCGCCCCAGCCAAGATATTTCGCCGAGTAAGTCTGATTCAGCGTGTACGCCGTCCCATCCACCACCAGCGTAACAAAGGTGTAGTCGTGTGTGTTCGGCACCCGCTGCATGTACCACTGGATGTGATGCCACACGCCCGGCGCAAAGGTTTTGCACGGAATGCTCGTATGTAGCCAGTCACCGTTCAACTCATCCCATACGTCCCATTTTCCGGCTGCCAGGTTGCACTGGGTTCCCATCATGTAGTTGTACCCGCCGATAAACTGGAAGGCGTCGAACTCAAGGGCCTGCGCCGAAGCCGTCGAATCCACTTGCGCATAAAAATCCCAAAGGAAATTGGTTGTGCTGTTGGCGGCTCCCAGCTTTTGCCACCATAGCGAGTTCGCCCACACGCCGGAGTTATAAAGCTCCATGCTGTTGCCGTCCATTGCAGGCGTCGCCTGGTTTTGCGACATCCAGAACGCTCCGTTACCCGTTCCACCCGCGCAATCGGACGAATTGCATGACTGCCATCCCGGCCTCTGTTCAATCGCCGTAAACACCTTCGCCGTAGATGGAGGAGTAGGCAGCGATCTAGTCGGCGCCGGTGTCGGAGTAGGTGCCGGAGTCGGCGTGGGAGTAGGAGTTGGCGTCGGCGTCGGCGTTGGTGTCGGCGTCGATGTAGGCGTTGTGGTAGGCGTTGTGGTTGGAGTAGTAGTTGATGTCGGTGTCGAAGTAGAGGTCGTCGAATTAGATGATTGCAGCGACGACGACTGTGCTTGAGATCCTGCGGCGCAAGCGGCGCAGATGCATAACGTAAGCGCGGCGAAGATAACGAGCAATACAGCCGAGTGCTTCTTCATGAGAATCCTGCTTAGCCTTAACGTAAGTCACCCAACAATATCGGCCAGGCAGGTTCTCGTGAATAGGTAAGACTACTTACATGCTCCACAGAGGTGGTGCCATGAATTGCAGACAGGGCATGTCCCTGGGTAATGAAACTGCAGAAGAGAGTCGCAACCGCACCCTCCAAATCAGCAGCCAGCCCCACCTGCTACGATATCTACATCTCTCTTTTGGAATCGCCCCGTGTCCTCGACGCCGATCGCCGCCCGCTCGCTAACCGAGCGCTTTTACCATCCCGAACTCGATATCCTTCGTTTCTTCGCATTCTTCCTGATCTTCCTGCACCACTCCATGCCTCACGATCCGGCGTTCTACACACACATGGGTGTAGGCTCCGCTCTCGCCTCAATCCTCGCCGCCCTCGGAGCCACCGGGGCCTATGGCGTCGGCGTCTTCTTCCTCCTCAGTTCCTATCTGGTCACCGAACTTCTCATACGCGAGCGCTCCGCCATGGGATGCGTTGATCTCAAGGCCTTCTACATCCGCCGCGTCCTGCGCATGTGGCCGCTCTACCTCGCATTCCTCGCGCTCGCTTGGGGCATGCAATGGTTTGTGCCGGGACAGCACATCGGATGGCGCGCTCTGCTCGCCTTCCTCTTTCTCGGCGGCAACTGGTGGATCGTCTTCGTAGGCTTTCCGTCTTCGGTTATCTTTCCCCTCTGGGCCGTCTCCGTAGAGGAGCAGTTCTATCTATTCTGGCCGTCCACCATGCGCAAGCTCAGCGAGCGCGGCATGATCCTATGCGCTGCCATCATGCTTGCCATTGCCAGCCTCACTCGCTGGTATCTCGGCGTTCACCATACCTGGGAGTCGAAGGTATGGTGCAACACCCTCGTCCATTTCGACGCCATCGCCCTGGGCATCATCATCGCTGTCGTTCTCGCCGGACGCGCCCCGCGCCTCTCTCCACTGCTTCGTGCCGCCCTCTTCATCGGAGGCTTCACCTGCCTCGTTCTCGCCGGAAATTACTTCCGCATCAAGGCCGATCCTCTGACTACCTCGCGTCTTCTCCTTGGCTATCCAGTAGCGGCTCTCGGAGCAGTGGCGCTCTTCCTCGCCACACTGCACCCTCGTAAAACCAGTGAGCCTGCGCCGCCCAAATCCACAGGTGGCCCTCATCCGCTTCCGGGTGGCCCATTCAAGCCCTCTTTTGGCTTGAGTGGGGCTAGCAGCGCGCTCCCAGCCGCACGGAAGATCAGCAATCGAGCACTCAGCACCTTCACCTACCTCGGACGAATCTCATACGGCCTCTATGTATTCCACATCCTCGGCCTCCTGATCAGCGACTACATCGTGCACAACTCGGATACGAGCCTGGGCCGTTACTTATTCCGCCTCGCGGTAGCTTTCGCCATAGCCATAACTCTCGCCGCTCTCAGCTTCCGCTGGCTTGAGTCCCCCTTCCTGACCCTCAAGCAGCGATTCACACACGTCCTCTCGCGCGGCTGATTGCGCGGGGGAACTCCAGCACCCTCTTTGTGGTTTGCTTTGTAATGTGGGAATGTCGAACCGAAAACTGCGGCGCCGGATGACCGCCGGCGCCGCGATCAACCTCTGGATGTGGAAGCTGTTACCGGACGGTAATGTCTCGGCGGGTGGCCCACTCAACGCTCCTTTCGTTGAGTGGGGCAGTTGCTCCTGCTCTTGCAGTTGCTCCTGCTTTTGTTTCTAATGGTGTCATTCTGAGCGAAGCGAAGAACCTCGGGGTTGCCTCCAACGCCTTACGCCGAGCGCTCCTCCTCCAGTGCCGCTGGCTTTGACACATCCCCCGCCTCTACTTACTATGTCTTGCATGAAAACCACGCTGCTATTCATGCTCGGCGCTTCGCTTACTGCGTTCGCCCAGACGCAAACCTTCTCCACCTCTGCCGGAGACGTGAAGATCACCCCGCTCTATCACGCCAGCGCTCTCATCCAGGCCGGAGGCAAAACCATCTACGTCGATCCAGCCAAGCCCGCAAAGCTCAACGGACTTCCCAAGGCCGACCTCATCCTGATCACCCACATCCACGCCGATCACTTTGACCCGGAGTCCATCGCCACCATCAGCCAGCCTGGGACTGAGGTGATCGCGCCTGCCTCTGTCGTCGAGAAGCTTCCATCCGCCAAGCCCATGGCCAACGATCAGACAAAGCGATGGCAGCAATGGACCATCGAAGCTGTCCCTGCCTACAACCTCAAGCGCGGTCCCTCCCCTGGACAGCTCTATCACCCCAAGGGACGAGACAACGGCTATGTCCTCACCTACGGAGGCAAGCGCTTCTACTTCTCAGCCGACACCGAAGGCGTCCCCGAGATGCGCGCCCTCAAGAACATTGACGTCGCTTTCGTCTGTATGAATCTTCCGTATACCATGCCGCCCGACGAAGCCGCCGAAGCCGTAAAAGCCTTCCACCCCAAAATCGTCATCCCGTACCATTATCGAAATTCCGACCTGAAAATTTTCCAGCAGCGTCTCGCCGGAACCGGGATCGAGGTTCGTCTCCTCGACTGGTACCCGAAGTAGATGTTCAATCGCTCCAACGATTAATCAAAAAGGCAACAGCGAAAGGGCAATCAATCGTCGAGCCCCTTGCACTACGATTAACCTCAAAGTAAAAACGCGTTTTTCAACGATTAACCAATCCGTTAATCCCGCCCAAAACAATGGAGCCGGCCCTGAGGCCGGCTCCATGACAATTCCCCGAACTTATTGCACCTGCTGCAGCCGTGCAATCAGCTTTTGAGCCAGGTTTTCCTCGCTTTCGGACCACAATACGCGCCCCGTCGTATTGCAGTTCGTCTCCACGCGATGCGTGAACTCAATCAGCGCAGCCACATTCGCTTTCACCCGAAGCGCATCATCCGCGCTCAAATCCACATCCTCATGCAGAAACGGAAAATCCAGCCCAAAGTCGACCATGATGTGCCCGCGCTCGGCGAACGCCCCCTCGTCGAACTCCAGGCCCTGCGCGGTGAAAACCACTTTCTCCGGACGCAGCACCCACTCCTTGCTCTCCACGTCGAGCATCCACAAATCCCAGTACGCCTCCAGGCTCAGCGCAAAGTCCGCCTGCGCATAGTCCCGCAGCGCCTCTGCCGCATCCTCCGCGCTCACGCCCGGCGAGAAGCTCTCTTCGAACAAAGTGGGCTCCGCCCAGTCCACTGGCTGCACGGAGCCGTATTGCACTCCGCTGCGGCTTTCAGAAAAAGGGAAGTGCTTCAATACTTCAACCAGGCGAGGCAGCATCAGCTCTGCATCGAAGCCCGGAAACCAAAGGCTAAGGTTCAACGTGTCTGCCATGAGTGGCCCTCCTCGGGATGCCGCATACCCGCGCCAGCATTGATTGCGAGTAGCATTGTTGCATCGCACCCTACTCATGCTAACGTATCGCCCCATCTGTCGCGAGTCCTCGCACTCTGCACCTCAGGGAGCAGAGTCAATCAATTTCGTATTTCCACAGAAGAATGCATTTCGAGGTGTGCTCCGCTTTGACACACTGCTCTGTGATTGCTAGTATGAATTTGGTCATACACCCTGCCTAGCTGCGTCCCCGTCGTCTAGCCCGGCCTAGGACACCGCCCTTTCACGGCGATAACGCGGGTTCGAATCCCGCCGGGGACGCCAAGAATTCTAAAAGACTTAAAGGTTTCTTCTCCTCTCTTTCGTTATCCAATTTGGTCCAGGTAGTCGGATGCCCGTCTATTCCGAGGTAGCCGTGTCAACGATGCGCAAATAAAAAGGGCTTCGATTGCACCAATGTGAAATCGAAGCCCAGCGATCGTATTCGAGTTAGCTTCCTGCGAGCGTCAGTTCAGTCTTATCGGACTTTTCTTTCGTAGCTACTGTACCGGAGCTGGATTCCTCACTGCGGTATGAGTGGCCAGTCAGCAGACCCAGAACAAACCAACCGAAGATGGCGGCGCCCGCTGAGAACAGGACATCGCCTGGGACCCTCATCCAGCGCAGCGTGTTCATTCCGCCGGACTGCATGAAGTCTGCCGAGCGAGCGTACCATGTGCCGTACTCGATCGACGCCCATGCCTGCAGCAATCCGACCGGCAACATGCTGAGCAGGACCATAAAGACCAGCCCGAGATTGATCATCCAGAAGGCGGCTTTCAATGGGCCTTCCTTCCAGGGACGTCCGGGATTCAGGGCGCGCAGACAGAACAGAGTCAGGCCCAGTCCCAGCATTCCATAAACTCCAAACAAGGCCGTATGCCCATGCACCGGGGTCGTGTTTAGCCCCTGCATGTAATACAGCGCCGCTGGTGGATTGATAAGGAAGCCGAACAGGCCTGCGCCCACCAGGTTCCAGAAGGCGACAGCCACAAAGAAGTAAATGGGCCATTTGTAATTTGCAATCCATGGCGCCTTTTCCGTGGGATTTGTGAGCCGGAGATTCTCCCAGGCTTCATAGCCCACAAGTGTCAGCGGTACTACTTCGAGGGCGCTAAAAACCGCTCCCAAGGCAATAACCGCCGCCGATGCCCCCGTAAAGTAGAGGTGATGGAAGGTACCGATGATGCCGCCAAAGAGGAATATGGTCGTCGAGAAAAGCACCGCTCGTGTCGTGCTGCGGATCTCAATCAACTTGAGTCTGGTGAAGAGGAACGCAATCACCACAGTGGCGAATACTTCAAAGAAGCCTTCGACCCAGAGATGAACGACCCACCAGCGCCAGTATTCGGCGGTGATCAGATGGCTGCGCTGGCCGTACATCAGGCCTGCTGCGTAGAAGAGCGGAATTGCGATGCTTGAAACTAGGAAGAGATTAAGCAGCGAGCGGTCTTCACTCTTGCGCTTGAGAGCAGGAGCAAGCGAGCGAACCATCAGGACAAGCCATAGAAGCAAGCCGACGAACAGCAGAATCTGCCAGAAGCGGCCCAGGTCCACGTACTCGAAACCCTGGCTGCCAAACCAGAACCAGAGGTTGCCGAGCTTCTGCTGAATGCCAAACCACTCGCCCGCCAATGAACCGCCGACAACGAGGATCAGTGCTCCAAACAGGACATTGACGCCGAGCCGCTGGAACTTTGGTTCGTGTCCGCTGACTGCCGGTCCCACATAGAGGCCAGTTGCCAGCCAGGAAGTCGCAATCCAGAAAATAGCGATCTGCAGATGCCAGGTGCGGGTTATAGCGTAGGGCAGGTAGCGGTCGAGAGGAAATCCATAGAAGCCCTGTCCCTCGACTCCGTAATGCGCCGTGATCGCTCCCATCAATATCTGGACGCCCCACAGCACTACAACGATAAGAAAGTACTTGATGGTGGCGCGCTGTGATGGCGTCGGCTTCAATCCCAGGAATGGATCAATCTCTGGATAGGGGCCGTGCACAGTCGCCTTCTCTTGCGCGGAGTACCACCAAACCAGTCCGCCAATACCGGCCAGAAGACAGATAACGCTCGCTATACTCCAGAGAATCGCGCCCGAGGTTGGCCCATTGGCAACCAATGGCTCATGGGGCCAGTTATTGGTGTAGGTAGCAGTTGCTCCTGGGCGCTCCGTGCTCGCAGCCCAAGAGGTCCACCAGAAGAATGCGGCGAGTTGCTTCTGCTTGCTTTCATTTGTAAGCGCTCTACGAGGGATTGCATACTCCTTGCGTCCATTTGCGAACACGTCAGAGTAATAGGCGGCCAGTTGCTGAAATGCAGCCGCGCGATCACCGTCAATGGTTACACGGTTGTTTGCGGAGTCGTATCGATTGTTGCGCATCTCGCGAATGAGACGCGAACGCAGCACAGCTTGTCCGTCGGAATTTAGAGCTGCGAAATTTGCAGCGCCCATGCCCTTCGCCCAGCGATCGAGAATGATTTCCGATTCACGGTGCAGCCAGTCTGCGCTCCAGTCAGGAGCGACGTAAGCGCCGTGTCCCCAGACCGTACCAATCTCCTGCCCGCCGAGCGACTGCCACACACCTTGACCGTCGGTGATCGAGCTTCCGGTAAATAGCAGTTGTCCATCCGTGGTGTACACGTCCGGAATGGGAGGGGCTTGACTGATCATCTTCCGCCCGACTCCTCCCAGGACGGCGAATGATCCGATGATGACGATGGCCAGTGCCACCCAATAGCGTCTATACGACATTGCGTTACCTCGGTTGCGAATGAGAGACGATGTGCGAAGAGTGAGCTCCTCGCCTGTGAACACATTAGAGTGGCTGGCTATGCAATGCAGGGACTTTAGTCACGAGCTTGCAATCTTTTACTTGTGTTGTGAAGAGATGTTTGCGAGAGCGATGGTCTGCGAGTCCTTCACTGCCCACGAGGAAGTTCCAAGCAGTAATGTAAGTGAGAGATTGATCGCAAAGAGAAGAACCGCGCTCAACTCCAGTACTCCTGAGAGTGGCAGTACCTTCCAGCCGAAGTTAGCCAATCCTTCGTAGGCGAGCGGTTCTGAAAAAACGCGCAGCGTGCATCCGGCCTGCAGCAGGACAAGACAGAGAAACATTAGACGTTTGCTGAAGATTGCGCGCACGCCCGCGAAGTGTGGAAGGATTCGAGGGCCGATGGCAAAGACCATTGTCGCCGCAAAACCAACAGTCAGCGCGTGGCGCGAGGCTCCCCAGATTCCGCCGTTAACATCGGCGCATGCAGCCCAGACGCTCATCGCAGACGCAATCAGAAGCCAGACATAGGAGACACGAATGAAGACAGGGAAACTCGGATGAATGCCCTGCACCTTCGCGGGCCCTTTGGGGCGTTCTGCTAGGCAAAGTGCGAAGATTGCCAATATAGCGCTAGACGTCAACAAGACGGTTGCTAGGAACAGGAACCCGGCAATACCGCAGAGGATTGCAGCTACAACGAGGGCTAGTGCAGACCTTAGCTTCGTGGCATCTGGCTTAGGAATCGACAAGAATGATGGGAGCCATCGCGCGGAAAATCCCCATACTGTCGGCACGATGAATCCCCACCCGAGCAGCAGGAGATATTTCTGATCGAGCGCGTGCGGGAAGGAAGGCTGCGGGTTATGCAAGGCCAATAGCAGGCACTCCGTAAAGTTGAAGATGACTGCCGCTGTTAGTCCAGCAGTTCCCAGCAGTACCGACATCATCCAAGGTTCCATTCCACGACGTGGGGTTTCGCCCTGCGCAGGTTTCGGCATCTTGTGATGCAAGGCAGCGCGCAGAAAAAGGATGACTGCAATCAGTTCAAGTCCTGCCGAAATGGGAAGCAACACGCGCCATTGAACTCCGTAGATGTTGGCGGTCCAGCGCATGGCAACGCCGGTCGTCCAAAGAATGAACGATGCAAGGGGAATACTGAGTGACGAACGCCCGCGCGATGGTTGCGAGTAGAAACCGATGCCCAAGATAAAACTGCCGATCCAGCCAAAGACCTGAGCGTGCCCATGCCCTTCGAGCCATGCCGCCGGTAATCCGGACAATCCGTGATGCGAGCTGATGGCTATCAGATTTGAGAATCCAAGTAGAGTGCCGGGCACAGCCATGAAGAAAAGTCCGCTGAATATCCAGGCGCGAAGCAACAGGCTCTTCTGCCGCTCGCGAGCCACGCTCACTTCAACCTCTGGTTTTGCTGGGACGATCGGATGGAATTGGTTTGCTGCGGCCATAACTTATCTCTCACCTCTGAGTTCGGCTTCCATATTCAATGCCCGCGGAAACAAGATGTCGTTTTCAACGTGCACGTGAAGTGCAAGATCCGCTTCGAAGTCGCGCAAGCCGCCCAGTAACGCGTGATGCTTTGGGCATGCCCAATCTGGAGCCGCAAAGTTATGTGTCCGTTGGCGCAACTCTTCCAGAATTCGATGTGCCGCTTCATGCTCCTGCACCATCATGAAAACCGGGTTGCTGAGCTCACGGAAACAGACATGTGCTGCGGGATAGGCAAGAGCAGAGTCGTCTTCCATATGAGCGATGAATGGAAACAGTACTTCCTCTTCTTTTCGGATGTGCGCGAGCATATCGCTTTGGAGTTGCCCAACCAGCAGACTGATCTCATTCAGTTCAGGCGCGTGCTCGCCTTTGGTTTCGGCCAGCGTTTGCGCCATCTGGACAAGCGCTGGGAGGTCATGTCGTATCCGATGGTGATGAGTGCGAACTACATGTTGAATCAGCTGCGTGAGAGTCAGACCTATTGGGTCAATCTCAGATTGACCGCTTTCAGCCCTCTCCAACTCTGTAAGTTTCTCCAGCACCTGTTCGATCGACAGTTGGAGATCGTCGCAGGCTTCCTTGAGAGACTTGTCGGCTTTAGAGCAGGCGTCAATTCCAAATCGTTCGAAGACTTGCAAAGATGACGGCTGCTTTGCCGTGATTTCGCGGACGGACTGGCTTAGGGTAGTCATGGAGATACCTCCATACGAACCCTAGCGGGTGGTTCAACAGTCAGCAGTAACTTATGTCACTTCTCACTTAAATGCTATGCAGCAACGTCGAGAAGTGCAGACAGCGCTTCGATGTCCTTCACTACAATCTGTCGCGCATCCACCTCCAGCAATCCTTCGGCCTGCAATCGCATTAGGTTGCGGGAAACCAGCTCACGAACCGTGCCCAAATGATTCGCAAGTTCCTGATGACGACAGGGCTCGCCCTCTGAAAACAGCAGCTCACCGCCGCTGAAGATCTTTCTTACGGTTCGCTCCGCCAGAAGCTCTAGTTCCGGGTCAGAGAGATGAGACAGCAATTCCGCTTTCTTCAAGACGGCGGCCATATTCTTGCGCTGCTCCATGTTCATGCGTGGAATTTTACCAGTGAACTACTTAAGTCACAGCGGATTCAGCATGGGCGGGGTCAAATAGGAGAATGAATCAGCAGATCAACAACATTGATTTTGACGAGCGACCCTTCATCGCGATCTGGGAGACGACACAGGCCTGCGATCTTGCCTGCGTCCATTGCCGCGCCTCCGCGCAGCCTGACCGTCATCCCATGGAACTCAGTACGGAGGAAGGGAAGAACCTCATCGATCAGATCGCGACCCTTGAGGTTCCAGTGTTCGTGCTCACCGGCGGCGACCCAATCAAGCGGCCTGATCTGTTTGAGCTCATTGGCCATGCACGGCAGAAGGGCGTTCGCGTTTCACTTACTCCCAGCGCGACGCCTCTGCTGACCCGAGAGATCATTTTGCAACTCAAAGAAGCAGGACTGGCACGGCTCGCTGTCAGCGTGGACGGCGCCAAGGCAGAAACTCACGATGCGTTTCGTGGCATGTCGGGATCGTTTGCGCGAACTCTCGATGCCATTCGTTGGGCTGGAGAAATAGGATTACCCGTGCAGATCAACACGACCTTCAGTCGTAGAAACATTGGCGAGATCGACGAGCTTGTTGCCTTGATGGAGAGCCTCAGCATTACATTGTGGAGTGTTTTCTTCCTGGTCCCAACCGGCCGCGGAAAACTAGGCGAGTTGTTGAGTGCCGAGGAATTCGAAGAGGTCTTCGCGAAGCTGCACCAGCTTTCAAAGAGCGCTACTTTCGATATCAAGACCACCGAAGCGCAGCACTATCGGCGCTTTTTGCTGCAGCAGCGCACCGCTGCGCGGAAGGCGGGCGATAGCGCTGCAATACAGGAGAAACTGCCGGACGCGATTGGACGCGCGCCGCGCGGACTGAACGATGGAAAGGGCTTCGTCTTTATCTCGCACACCGGCGAAGTCTTCCCCAGTGGCTTCCTGCCGCTCTCTGCGGGGAACATTCGCCAGCAGGAGTTGGCCGTGATTTACCGTGAGTCACCCCTGTTTACGAGCTTGCGCGATACCAAGAAGTTGGAAGGGAAATGCGGCGCGTGTGAGTTCAAGCAGATTTGTGGAGGATCACGCTCCCGCGCCTTCGCACTCACGGGCAATCCCTACGCTGAAGAGCCGTGCTGCTCATATGTGCCAAAGGGATGCGTTCCGCACGCACCTGTTCCAAAACGAGCGACTACTTTGCATGTTTTGCAAGACTAGCGACCGCAGCTCATCTTGGACGATGCCGCGGACCTGCATGCCATGGAGCGACTACTCCTGACGCTCGCTCTCGACGTCGTGATCGAAGCGAAAAACATAGCGAAGTAGGCTGGTATTGATCAGCAGCAACACCGACGACCCTACCGCAGCTGGGATAAGTGTCTGTGTCTGCCCGCTCAGTAGCGCCTCAGTTGAGACCGTCAGGAGCCACAGTTGCACTACGACGGTCGTTCCTACCAGAATCAGTATCGCAGTAAACAGTGTTGTTCCCTGGGTGCGCACGCTCATTCAGGCCTCCAGTTCCGTTGCATAGAGCCGGACGCCACGTTGCTCGACCTTCACGCGGGAAAGCGGCCGGGTGGGTGGCCCGGCAACAGGATTGCCGCGATCAATGTTGAATACACCGTTATGGCAGGGACAGATCAAGGCGTTTTCAGTCTTGTTGTAAATAACAGCACAGGACAGGTGAGTGCAGACCTGTGAATAGGCAACCAGCTTTCCTTCCGGCGTGCGAACGGCAATACATGGATCCTGATCCGTAGGATAGCGAAAGAGTAATGAGCCGCTTTGCTCCAGTGTGGCAACCGCCCCAATGTCGCGCTCGGCACGCGAGCCGCGGTGGATGAAATGTCCGGCGAGCGCCGTAAACCAATTCGCTGCGGCCAGCAACAGCGAACCCAGAGTCATGAACTTCACCATTTCGCGGCGAGTGACGTAATGGTCGCCCTCCCATTCAATCGGAAAATCCTGTCTCCATTTCGGAGCCTTTCCACAACTAGCGCAGTCCTTCTTTTCGACCGTCATTCCACTTCCTCCAGCATCAACGCGACATCGTAGGGATCATCCGGCAAAGTGGAAGGAGTTGCCTCGATCTGCACCAGATCAACATTGACGCGCTCGACTTCGCGGGGGACCATTACGTGTACTTTCGTCTTCACAATCTCGTTTCCGAAGCGCCACGTGTTAATCGGAATACCGCTGCGGGTGCGCTGAATTTCCTCCATGGTGGTGAACGTCAAAGCTCCAGATGGGCAGACCGTAGCGCACATCGGTTTCTTACCAACGCTGCTGCGGTCGTAACACATGTCGCACTTCATCATCTGGTCGATTTCCGCGCGGTACTTCGGAACCCCGAAAGGACAAGACATCACGCAGTTGGAGCATCCGATGCAGCGTGGTTTAAGAGAACTCTGCACGACTCCGTCTGGCGTTTTCTTAATGGCATCGGCCGGGCAAACGCGAGCGCAGATTGGATCTTCGCAATGCATACCTGAGGAGCTGTCTGTACGCTATCGGAGCGCTGAATTGTCTCCAAATGGATCATGCTGACGCCGCGGTGGGTGTCGCACTCCGCACAGGCCTGCACGCAGGACTGGCATCCAATGCAGCGCGAGTGGTCGATAAAGAAGGCCATTTCACTCATCGAATACCACCCGCCCCCAATTCAAGTTGAGCAATGGCGTCGGTTGGTGCTTCGGTCTTGCTAACGCGAACAGCGCAGATCTTGAACTCAGGAATGTTCGATACCGGATCAATGGCGCGGATGGTGAGGTTGTTTGCCGAACGTCCCAGAGGCCAGTGATAGGGCACGAAGACTGTATCGGGCCGGATGGTCTTGACCAACTGAGCGCGAACCACGATCTCTCCTCGGCGGCTTTCCACCTTCACAAAATCATCGTCCGCGATTCCAAGCTTCTCTGCGAGGCGCGGGTGCATCTCGCATCGTGGTTGCGGATATTGATCCATCAATCCACCAATGCGGCGGGTCTGCGTGCCAGAAAGAAAGTGCGATACAACTCGGCCAGTTGTAAGAATGATCGGATACTCGTCGTCTGGCATTTCAGCGGAGGGTCGCCATTCAATGGGAATGAAGTGTGCCTTGCCATCGGGATGGCCAAACTTGCCGCCCTCGTATAAGCGCGGAGTGCCGGGGTGACTGGGTTCGGGACAGGGCCAGAACAGGCCGTTGTTTTCAGAGATGCGATCCCATGTCATACCGGAGTAATCGGAGACTCCGCCCTTGGAAGCAATGCGCAACTCCTCGAATATCTCGCGCGGCGCGGAGTTGAATTTATCTGCATAGCCGAGGCGGCTAGCAATTTCGTTGATGATCGCCCAGTCTTCTCGCGCGCCTTCCGGCGGAGTGACCGCTTGGCGATGAAGAATAACGCGGCCTTCAACATTGGTGGTCGTGCCTTCATCTTCTTCCATCAGTGAGCCCGCCAGCACGACGTCGGCGTAGCGTGCAGTTTCGGAAAGAAAGAAGTCGATATTGACATAGAACTCCAGCTTCTCAAGCGCCTCGCGTATGTAGTTGCCGTCGGGTAAAGACACAGCAGGATTGAAGCAGATCGACAGCAGGCCCTTGATCTTGCCCTCATGGATCGCCTCGACGAGGGGGATGGCCGAGAGCCCCTTCTGCGGAATCGACTCTTCAGGGACACCCCACACACCCGCGATGTACTTGCGATGGTCTGGGTTGCTGATATCGCGGCTTCCCGGAAGCTGATCGCATTTCTGGCCCTGCTCGCGTGCACCCTGACCGTTTCCCTGACCGGTGATCATGGCGTAGCCGGAACCCTCGCGTCCTATCCGTCCGCTGGCGATTACGAGGTTGATGGCTGCAATACAGTTGTCGACACCCTTCGAGTGGTGTTCGATGCCACGCGCATGCAGAAGAAAACTCGTTGGAGCGGGCCCCCAAAGTTCGGCAGCCTTGATGATCATCTCCGGTGGAACTCCGGCAATCTTGGCCGCGTACTCGGGCGTGTACTTCTTTACCGTTTTAATGACTTCATCGAAGCCAGTGGTGTGCTGCGCAATGAACTCGCGGTCGATCCAGCCGCGCTCGATCATGATGCGAAGCATGCCGTTGAAGACTCCGATATCGCCACCGGAACGCACTGGGATGAACAAGTCGGCATTGCGCGCGATTGGCGTCATGCGCGGATCGAGAATGATCAACTTGGCACCGTTCTCGCGAGCCTGCCAAAGGTAGTCGGTAGTGATGGGCGCACACTCGGCGATGTTGGCACCGGCCACTAGGATGACCTTTGCTTTCGGAATGTCGCTCCAGGAATTAGCGCTGCGATCGATACCAAACACTTTCTTCGAGGCAGCGCCAGCCGAGACCATACAGAGGCGTCCGTTGTAGTCGATGTTGGCTGTCCGTAGCGCCACCCGGGCAAACTTTCCCATCAGATACGCTTTCTCGTTGGTGAGCGACGCGCCTGTCAGAAGACCGAATGCATCATTTCCATATGTCTGTTGAATACGGCGAATCTCTGAAACAACACGTTCCATTGCCGCATCCCAGGAGATGAGAGAAAACCCTCTCCCCTCGACCCGTTGCAGCGGACTTTTCAGGCGGTCAGGGTGCTCGTCCTGCATGTAGCGCTTCACGCCCTTGGGGCAGAGTTTGCCGCGATTGAACGGAAAGTCCTCCCATGGCTCAAAACCGATGACCTTGTTCTCGCGCACGCGCAGCTGGATCCCGCACTGTTGACCGCAGAAACAGCAATGCGTCTTTACCAGCTTTTCGTCCTGGTCTGTATGCGCCCAGCCTCCGGGAGGAACCGTGTGCAGCGTGGGACCAAATTGCTTTACGAGTTCTGGAATGTCGGTAGGAAGTTTCGCCACAGCTTTATCTCTCCTGTTACATCCTTCGCACATCGGTGCCAAGCGATTTCCAAAGGCTGTCTTGTGTCAGTGCCAGATTCTTGCGACGGCAGACCGGACAGACATCCTGGTAGTGCACGCCATCAGTCATTTGATATTGAATGCCGAGCGCAGCCTGCACTTTCTTGAGGTCTTCCATCTGCATGCGGGATCCATAGGGCTGGCCACATCGCACGCATATCGCCTGCTCGCCTTCGGCTCCGGCCCTTTTGTAGAAATCTACTCCGAGCTGCGCTGGACGCTGGAAGATATGAAAGAATTTGCCAAAAGGCAAATAGAGAAGCGTGAAGATCACTGTGACCGCATGCAGTTGCGAGAGAAAGACGTAGTGCAGCCCGTGCATCAGGTGCGTCGAGGCTGTAAGGAATAGTCCAGTAACAGAGATTGCAAACAGCATGATGAGCGGCAGCAGATCGTTTGCAAACTGCTGCACAGTCCTTGCATCGCGGTCGCGGCTGCGCCGCCACAGCGCAAAGAAGACGCCGATCAGAACCATCACGGCGGAGATATCCAGGACGTTAAAGGTCAGCTCCGCCACGGCTGTTCCAAGGTGAAAGCGCCCGACCGGGATGCCGAACATGAACGCGTTGTAGATATCTTGACTGTCGCGAGCGGTCTCGAATCGCACCCAACCGAACGACAACGGGAAGGTGACTGCGGCGGCGAGCAAGCATCCCCAGGCCAGAAACCAGTGTGCGATCCATCGGGTGCGCGAGCGCCGCTCAATGAAGCGCTGCAGAACGATGTTGCTCCAGATGATTGTTCCCAGATGTCCGATGTTCCTCAAGAAATGTCGAGGCTGCAGAAACAGCTGCCATCCCCGATACCAGTACATTCGAGTGGGCGGCCTCCGCAGCCACATCGAATAGCGATAGCCTAGACCAAAGGCGGCAAAGACGCTTGCACCCGCATACGATACCAATGCCGGATCGAAGTCCCGCAAACCCCGGCTTCCGACCACAATGCCCACGATGAGCAGTGAGGCAACGGCAACGCCCCACCCAAAGGCGTGAGCGGTATCCGAACCTCGAACTGGAAACTCCGGCTGTCTCATTTTTGATTTACCGGGCGGCTACCGCCGCAGTTCGCAAAGCTGGCTGCCGTGACAAGACTGCAAGGCACACCAGTGAAAAAGCTCCAAGCAAAACGAAGCCGAGAGAGAAGCCTCCGGTTTGTTGCTTGATCACTCCGAGCAGTAATGGTGGAAAAAATCCTCCCAGTCCCCCGGCAGCGCCAACTAATCCAGTTACGCTGCCCACCGAGTTCGGAAAATACTCAGGCACCAACTTAAATACCGCGCCATTGCCGAGACCAATCGCCATGGCCATTCCAAGAGCTCCGACGGTGAATGTGGGCATCATCGGGCAGGCGAGAAACAGGGCCATGACACCCGTTGCGGGAAACACCCACTTCAGAATGGTTCGGCCACCCACCTTGTCCGCCAGGATTCCGCCAATTGGCCTTGCAATGGTCGCAAGTACAACGAACCCGGCCGTCCTCATGCCGGCGTCCTGTGGAGTGAGCTTGAACATCTCTGTAAGAAAGATGGGCAGGTACACGGCCATTGCAACGAATCCGCCGAACGTTAGGAAGTAGTAGAGGCTAAGTACCCAGCTTCGCGAATCGCTGAGGGGACGCAGAATTTCGGCGAACGATTTGGCCGCACCTCGCCGGGGAGCATTGCGCGCCAGCAGAGCAAAAAGCAGCAACCAAATTGACAGAAGAATACCGAAGGTCCAGAATCCCCAGCGGAATCCCGCCGCAGCCGCAATTACCGGAGCTCCGAATGCGGCCAGAGACTGCCCAATATTGCCTGCGCCGTAAACGCCGAGCGCAGCCCCTTGCCGTTCCGCACTGTACCAGCCACTGACGAAGCCCACACCCACAGAGAAACTGGCGAGTCCGATTCCGATGAAAAACCCATAGAGCAATAGTTGCCCGTAATCGCGTACCGTTCCCATCAGAAAGGCTGGGATGACAGATAGCAGCATCACCACGCTGAAAACAAGTCGCCCACCAAAGCGATCGGTCAGCATGCCCAACGGAATGCGTCCCAGACTGCCAAGCAGTACAGGAAGGGCCACAACAATACTCTTTTGCACTGGAGACAGATGCATTTGCCTGCTCAGGATCGGCATCATGGCAGACAGCGAGCCGAACACCGCAAAGCAAAACGCAAAGGCTCCGGTGCCAAGTGCAAGCTGAAGCTTGGGAGACGACTGGGGCTGCATATGAATTCCTTTTCCGCACTACACGGCAACAATCGCGCAGGCGATGTGTCTATAACAGGAAGCCACAACGAGAGCTTTTCGAAAGTGACTTAAGTCTCTCGTTTGAAGGAATTCAGCCAGTTTGCCCTAATTCGCCGACCTTCAGCGTTTACACGACGAAACAAAGTTTGCCGAGTCTCATTGAGTTGTTGTCTTCAACAACTCGGTTTGGAAGATGGCCGCGAAAATGGCGGGATAGTCGATACTCAGCTGCCGCAGACCGGCTCGGCTTGTTTGGCACCGTCGGGGCATTCCCACTGAAGCCAGTCTTCGAAACACTCGACCGGGTCAGTACGTTCTTTTCCCGCCAAAAACGAAATTAAGTTACGTCTTGCAGGGGACAGAAACAGCCTTGTGTTTGGACGTGCCGACATGGCATTGAGGGATTAAAGACGCTCGACATATCCATATCTGAGGGTGTTTCGGCGGCAGTTCAACTGATCTATTTGCGTGAAGGCAGAATTCTTCTCGTGCCACTCTCCGTGGAGCAGTGCAGAACGCAAAAATCAGGTTGGAAGCAGCACGGAACGGGTGCAGATCACATCGACATCAGGCTATAATTCAAGCATTGCTGGAGCGGTTCACTGTCCGATTCTGGCCGGGGTTGCAGGATTGCAAACGCATACGGAAGTTGAACAACCGGCGCACGCACCCTGGCACCGCTACGGCGTGCGCCTGCCGGCTTATGCGGTGATGGCCATCTCCATCTCAGCGATGGCGGGTTGGATATTCCAGCCACAAATATTCCGGCAAGTTGTTTCTGTTCTGGGGCAGACGAAGCCGAATACAGCCCTAGGGCTTCTCTTTCTTGCAACTGCCCTGCTCCTGATAGATGGCCCTCTTGGGCCGACACGGGTTGCCTCTCGGGTATGTGCCTCTTGCGCTGTGCTGATTGGCGTACTTACCAGCTTCGAACATTTCACCAGCGTCGACCTGCACATTGATCGACTCCTTTCCATCAGTTCGCTTCCTTTGCAACCAGATCGCATGTCTCCGGTCGGCGCATTGAACCTGATGTTATTAGGGACTTCGATCTTGTTGCTGGATAGAAATCTGGGGCGTTTTTCGCCGACGCTGTTGATGACGTGGCTTACCGCCTGTCTGTCATTCGCAAGCTTTACGTGGTATGTCTACGATCATGGAAGCTTGTACCGCGTTTGGATGTTCTCGCGCATCTCTTTACCTGCGTCACTTTGCTTCCTGCTCTTATGTACGGCGATCACCTTTGCGCGGCCAGAGCGTGGGGTTGCGGCAATTGTTCTAGGTAAGGACTTGGGGGGCAAGGCCGCGAGGCGCTTATTGCCAGCGGCTGTATTCATTCCTTTCACAGTCAGCCTGCTGATATTGAAGATGAACCAGGCAGGAGATTATGGCATAGCGGTAATGGTGTTCCTCTTCGTGGTGGCTCCAGTCATAATGTTTGTCCCGCTAGTTCTCATAAGCGCTTCATTATTAAGCCGAATGGAGCACGAACGACGACAGAGCGAAAATGAGCTTCGAATCAGTACTCAGAGGTTCTCGGGTGTGGTGGCATCGGCGATGGATGCGATCATCACGTTGGACGAAAGTATGCGGGTCATCGTCTTCAACCAAGCTGCTGAAAAGATGTTTGGCTGTCCTGCGAGCGAAGCACTGGGGGCAACACTGGATCGCTTTCTTCCCGAACAGCATCGACAGGGTCATTCGAAACAAATTCGTAGCTTCGGGAAATCTGGAAACACGACGCGTTCGATGTACTCTCCAGGTATTTTAACTGCTATCAGGGCCAATGGTGAAGAGTTTCCAATTGAGGCAACGATCTCTCATGTGCCGGTGGCAGGCCAAAAGCTCTTCACTGCAATCCTGAGAGACATTACAGAACGCAAGCGCGCGGAAGAGAATCTGCGTCAAAGCGAGGCCCGTTTTCGTTCCATCTACGAGCAGGCTGCGGTTGGCATTGAACAGGTGTCGTGCGACGGCCATTTGCTGATGGTCAACGCGGCTCTTTGCCGCATGCTGGGGTATGAACAAAACGAACTGCTGGGCAAGAAAACAGAAGAGATTACACATCCTGACGACCATGAGCGCGAACTCGAGCTGTACAAAGCAATGCTGCGCAAGCATGAGCATTCCTACGAGATAGAGAAACGCTACCTGCATCGCGATGGTTCCGTCGTGTGGGTCAACGTCACCTCCTCGCTGGTTAACGATTCCGCGGGAGCACCAGTCTGTCGAATCTCGGTAATTCAAAACGTGACCGAGCGAAAACGTACTGAGGAACAATTAAAGCAGGCGCAGAAGATGGAGGCCATCGGCAGACTTGCCGGCGGGATGGCTCATGACTTCAACACACTGCTGAATGTGATGCTGGGCTACTCGGAAATTCTTCTGACCGAACTTCCTCCCGGAGACCTGCGTCGAGAGAGGGTGTTGCAAATCAAGAACTCCGGGATGACGGGAGCCATGCTCACCAAGCAATTGCTTGCGTTCAGCCGCAAGCAGGCCATCGTTCCGGAGGTGATGGATTTGCGGGATGTAGCGTCAAAGCTCAACCCGATCCTTGGCCGCTTGCTCCGCGAGGATATCGAATTGACGGTGAAGTGTTCGGAAGAACCCTGCACGGTTAAGGTCGATCCGGGTCAGATGCAGCAACTCGTGCTGAACCTGGTTGCAAACGCAGGAGACGCGATGCCGAATGGCGGCCAGCTCAGCATTGAAGTGAGGCCTGTCGAAATCGGCGAAAACTACATCCACCACCATCCCACGCTGAGTGTGGGCCGGTACGCGCTGCTTGCTATCAGCGACTCGGGTGTAGGGATGGATGCGGAAACGGTGGCGCATATCTTCGAGCCGTTCTTCACCACTAAGGAGTCCGGCAAAGGGACCGGGCTTGGATTGGCGACTGTTTACGGCATTGTAAAGCGAAATGGCGGCGACATCTGGGTTTATAGCGAACGCGACTTGGGTACCATTTTCAAGATTTACCTGCCCCTTACCAATGAACCAGTTGCAAGAGTGGAGACCGTGCCTATCACAGCAACCAGCATCAACGGCGGAGAAACGATTCTTCTTGTGGAAGACTCCGCTGCGCTGCGGGAACTGACCAAAGTCATTCTTGTGCGTGAAGGCTACAATATCTTGGAAGCGGAAGACGGTGTTGCCGCACTGGAAATTTCAAGGGATTTTCAGGGCGCGATACACCTCCTATTGACGGACGTGGTGATGCCGCGCATGCGTGGACCCCAATTGGCGGGCCAGATTTTAGCGAAACGGCCAGGGATTGCCATCGTGTTCTTGTCCGGATACACGGAGGAAGTGATCTCACAGGCTGATGGGGTCACGGGCTTTACGTTGGTGGAAAAGCCCTACACGGCGGAAGCGCTCCTGCGCTCGATTCGCCGCACGCTGGATGATAGCTCGTCGCGGACCGCGAAAGCCTGATCGCGAACTGTATCAAGTTCTCAATTGAAAACTCTTTCCAATTGCCTGCACTTTATCTGTGTGCTGAATCGCACGGCTGCCCTACAATGTGTGTGGCTTTCCCGGCGACAGAAATTTGATAAGTAGAGACCCGTAGAGGTCTGAATGCTAAATAGTGGAGATTCAGCACAATGGCAACTCCTATGACACAGTCGCAGACTGTCGCGGCGCCCAGCACAGAATCAAAACAGGGCGGCGCGATGGCAATGGTTACCACGTTATTCTTCATGTGGGGCTTTCTCACCTGCCTCAACGACATTCTTATTCCCCACCTTAAATCCATATTCGATCTGAACTATGCACAGGGGATGCTTGTTCAGTTCGCGTTCTTTTCCGCGTACGCTGTATTTTCCATACCCGCAGGGAAGGTGATTGAGTGGCTCGGTTACAAAGGAACAATGGTTGCCGGGTTGCTTACGATGGGGGCCGGGGCACTGATGTTCATTCCGGCAGCGCGAATTCCTTCGTTTCCGTTATTTCTGGCGGCATTGATTGTCCTTGCAGCGGGCATCACTTCGTTGCAGGTTGCCGCGAATCCATACGTTGCCGTCCTCGGCCCCGCGCGATCGGCTTCCAGTCGGTTGAACTTGACGCAGGCATTCAACTCGCTGGGAACATTTCTTGCTCCGTTCTTTGGCAGCGCGCTGATTTTAAGCGCGAGCGTCAAGAGTGCGGATGAAATCAAGGCAATGTCCGCCCAGGCGCTCAGCAGCTATCGCATTGAACAGGCACACTCGGTGATCACGCCCTATTTCGGACTGGCGATTGTGCTGGTATTACTGGCGACAGTGATCGGTTTTTATAAGCTACCTAAGATCCAGTCGGCAGAAGCATCGCACCACGAACTCGAGAACATTCACGACAGCATCTGGAAGCACAAGAATCTGATTCTTGGCGCAATTGGGATTTTCGTCTATGTGGGCGGCGAGGTTTCAATCGGAAGCTTTCTGGTGAACTACTTCCATCAGGATTTCATGGGAGCGATGCCGGAAAAGGCTGCAGCACGACTGGTCGCATTCTACTGGGGTGGTGCAATGGCCGGACGCTTTCTGGGCTCCGCACTGCTGCAAAGAATTGCGACACGCAAGCTGCTCGCATTCAATGCACTGGCTGCTGCGCTGCTGGTCACCACATCTATGCTCACGACCGGACACGTTGCGGTGTACAGCATCATTCTTGTCGGGTTCTTCAACTCCATCATGTTCCCCAGCATTTTCACCCTGGGAATTGGCGGTCTCGGGAAACTGACTGGCAAGGGGTCATCGATCATGATCATGGCGATTGTCGGCGGCGCGCTGATACCGGAAATTCAGGGTCTGCTCGCCGATCGCATCGGCATTCACCATGCGTTCCTTGTCCCAGTACTTTGCTACGCGTATATCGCGTATTTCGGGACTGCGGTGCGTGAGGCGGGAAGGGAAGACACTTCAGCGAATCTGACTACATCATAGTTCGAGGGTAGATCGAAGTAGTTTCGGACGGGCGGCGGAGTGATTCCGTTGCCCGTTCTATTTTGGTGCACTTGGAAATCGAGAATAACTGCTGAGTTTCTCAATACATAACCAAAGACCATAGAGCCCATAAGAATTATCGATTTCCATCCGGGCTCGCAACCATCTATCTATGGTTGGGATCGTTTGTCGTAGGATGCCGACAGGTCTAAGCCAGGCGTCGAAACGGATGCGCATCTGGGCTGTTTCATGCGCTGACCTCGCAGTGGTTCTGAGAGATAGAATGGAATCCCAAGTTGTTGCTGATGACGAATTCCGGTGCTGGGATTCGAACTATGAGCGCGGCGCTTATGCGCTATAGCCATGCTGAGGATTATTGATGATACCGGGCATTGCGCAGAATCTGAAAGCCGAGTACCTAACGGGCACTGAACGGTTGCAGCTTCAGTTCGAGCGCACGCGTTCGGGGCGTTCCGTGCTGCAAGGACGTACCGAGCTGGTAGATTCGCTGGCGCTGCAATTGTGGCGGCACCATATTGATCCTGATCTAAATGCACCCCCGGGACTCGCCCTGGTTGCCATCGGCGGTTACGGGCGGGGTGTGCTCGCTCCGTACTCGGATGTGGATCTGCTTTTTCTCAGCGATGGCGAAGCTCCGGCGGCGGCGCACAAGGACGTAATCCGGTCCATGTGCCAGGATCTTTGGGACATGCGGCTCAAATTGAGTCCCACGACGCGCACGCTCGAAGACTGCGATCGTCTTCACCGTGATAATCCTGAGTTCAATATCTCGTTGCTCGATTGCCGCCTGCTGGCAGGGGATTACAGTCTCTTTCGCCGCTTGCATGATCAGGTAATTCCGCGTTCGGTTCTGCGCGATTGGCAGGAGCTTGTGTTGTTGCTGGCCGAGGTGAATGAGGCGCGACATCACACGGCAGGCGATACGATTTTTCATCTTGAACCAAACATAAAGGACGCACCCGGCGGACTCCGCGACTACAACGTGTCGTGCTGGCTGGCCCTGCTGAATGGATTTTCTCGGGCACGAGATTGGACGAGTCCCTTCGACTACTTTCCTACATCGCTCCGTGATCGGGCCCAGGAAGCAAGAGACTTCCTGATCTCGGTGCGCTGCTTCCTGCATTACCGCGCGGGGCGCGATGACAACCAGCTGAACTGGGAAGCACAACAGGCAGCCGCAGAAGCGCACATCGGCTTCGATGGCGGTGGTGCGGACGCGGCCGAGTGGATGCGCTACTTCTATCGCCAGGCACGCGTGATCAATCGCCTATTTGCGACAATGACCGATGAAATCGTGCCGGCGCGTTCATCGCTCTTTCAGCAATTTCAGAACTGGCGCTCGCGCCTTTCCACGGACGACTTTTCGTGTGTGAACGGTCGTGTTTTTCTGCAGCAACCTTCGTCACTGACAGCGCCGGAGAACTTCTTCGATTGCTTTGAATTCGTCGCGCAGCATGGACTCAAGCTCGCGGCCAGCACGGATTTGCGGATTGAACAGGCCTTGCCCTCGATAGCGGCTCGGGAACTGACAGGTCCGCAACGCTGGGCGGAGCTGCGTGAAATTCTGATCCGTCCCCATGCCGCCAAGGCGTTGCGTACCATGCAGGAACTTGGGGCTTTGAGTGTACTGCTTCCGGAGTTTCGAGTGGTGGAATCGCTGGTTATTCGCGACTTCTATCATCGCTACACGGTGGACGAGCACACGTTCCGTGCCATTGAATCCATTCACAATCTTCGCTCTGAGAAGAAGAGTGAAAAACATACTTTGGCTGACCTGGCGGGCGAAGTCGAGCGCCTTGATCTTTTGATTCTTGCACTGCTGCTCCACGATTTAGGAAAAGCCAAACAGGACGACGACCATGTGAGCGCCAGCCTGGAAGTGGCGATCAAGGTATGCCGGAGCTTTGGTCTACCTCCAGAAGATGAGGACATGGTGTGCTTCCTTGTCGCTTACCATCTGGACCTGTCGGCGGCGATGCGGCGCGATATTTTCGATCCTGAGACGATTCAGGGTTTGGCAAAACGAGTCGGCAGCCCGGAACGGCTGAAGATGCTTACGTTGCTGACTTACGCGGATATTGGCGCGGTGAATTCCACCTCGCTTTCGCCCTGGAAGGCGGAGAACCTGTGGCGAGTCTACTTCGTCACCTCAAACCATATGAACCGCAGCGTGGATGATGACCGATTCCACTCTGAGGCGCATGATGAGCAGGTTGCGCGGGTTCGCCTGCTGGCGCCGCAACTTGGCCGTCGGCTACGTGATTTCCTGGAAGGATTGCCGCAACGCTACCTTCGTTTGCATGCCGCTGACGAAATCATTCAACACGTAGAAATGGCTTCACAGCTCAAGCAAAAGCCTGTGCAGACGCATCTTAAGCGGCTTCGGGGAGATTTCTCGCTGACGGTGATCACGCAAGACCGCCCCGCGCTGTTTGCAACTCTAGCTGGAGTGTTGGCCGGGTGGGGTATGAACATTCTGAAGGCTGACGCATTCTCAAATGATTCCGGCGTGATTGTTGATCGCTTTGTATTCAGCGATCGGTTCCATACGCTTGAGATGAATGTGCAGGAGTGGGACCGATTCCAGAAGAGCTTTACAGATGTTCTCAGCGGCGCAGTTCCGCTGGAGAAACTGGCCAACAAGCGAGCAGGAAGCAGCAGCAAGCCTCCCAAGGTTAAGATTGAAACAAGCATCAACTTCGATCAGAATTCGTCGAGCCACAGTACGGTCGTGGAAGTTGTCGCACAGGACCGCTCAGGCCTTCTGCATCGCATTGCGGCTGTATTCGCTGAGTGCAGTTGCAATATCGAAGTCGCGTTGATCGATACCGAAGGAGAAATGGCAATCGACACGTTCTACCTCAGAATTGCCGGAAGAAAGCTGGCTTCCGAAGAGTGTGCGCAGATGAGGGTCGCACTGGAGATGGAACTCGACTCATAATCCGCCTCCGCGCTCTCGTGCATCTCAAGTTTTGAGCTTAGACTATTCTCCGAGCGGATGCACACCTCGAATCCCAATCACGACGCTGTCACAGATGAGCCTGCGAACAATGTAATAGAGCTGTTTCATCCCGCGGTACAGCAGTGGTTTTCCTCCGTATTTCCATCTCTTACGCCGGCACAGCAGCTAAGTTGGCCGGCAATCGCTCGGGGGGAATCGACGCTGCTGCTGGCTCCCACAGGCAGCGGAAAAACCCTTGCGGCGTTTCTGTGGTGTCTCAACCGCACAATGTTTTCGTCGCCTCCGGCGAAGGCGGAGCGTTGCCGAGCTGTTTACATTTCACCTCTGAAAGCTCTGGCCGTCGACGTTCAAAGAAACCTTCGCGTTCCACTTGAAGGAATCTCCGAGGTAGCCGGACAGCGCGGGGACAACTTCCACCTTCCCACGGTCTTCGTGCGCACTGGGGATACTCCATCAGTGGAGCGTAGCCGGTTTCAGCGCTTTCCAGCCGACATTCTCATCACCACTCCGGAGTCCCTTTACCTGCTTCTCACGTCGCAAGCGCGCGAGGCTCTGCGCTCGGTTGAGACTGTGATTGTCGATGAGATACACGCGCTTGTGCCTACAAAGCGAGGAGCACATCTCGCACTCTCGCTGGAGCGACTAGAGCGCTTATGTGGAAGAAGACTGCAGCGCATTGGGCTGTCAGCTACGCAGCGGCCGCTACAGGAGGTTGCACGCTTCCTGGCGGGAGTTGCAGACAGCGAGGAGCCCAGGAATCCGAGCGGTGAGACTGACGATGTGATGATTGAGGCAGAGGCGCAAGTCCGTTATCGTCCTGTGACTGTTCTTGATGCCAGCACGCCGAAGCAGTTGGATTTGAGCGTACAGGTACCTGTGGAGGATATGTCGAAGCTGGGCGAGTCTGCCGCGCGAACTGCATCGGGCGAGCCGGCCAAGGGAGCTCAGTCGATCTGGACTTCCATTCATCCCGAACTGCTCGAATTGGTGCGTACGCATCAATCGACACTCATCTTTGTGAACAGCCGTCGCCTAGCGGAGCGAATATCGGGTGCGCTCAATGACCTAGCCGGGGAGACACTTGTGCTGGCGCACCACGGCAGCGTGGCTCCGGAGAAGCGCAAGGAAATTGAAGAGCGACTGAAGGCAGGCGACATCAAAGGATTGGTTGCTACTTCGTCTCTGGAACTTGGAATCGATATGGGTGCGATTGATCTCGTCATCCAGATCGAGGCACCACCTTCGGTCGCCAGCGGAATGCAGCGCATCGGTCGCGCTGGTCATCACGTCGGCGGCACGAGCAATGGAATCATCTTTCCCAAGTTTCGCGCCGACCTGCTGGCCTGCGCGGCGGCGACTCGCGCAATGCAGGACGGATCGGTGGAGGCCGTTCGATATCCGCGCAATCCGCTCGATGTGCTGGCGCAGCAGATCGTAGCAGCAATCGCCATGGATCCCATGATGACAGCGGAGTTGTTCGCGCTGCTTCGCCGTGCCGCACCGTTTGCCGCGCTCTCGCGCGAATCCTTCGAGAACGTGCTCGATTTGCTTTCGGGTCGCTATCCTTCGGATGAGTTTGCAGAGCTGAGGCCTCGCATCACGTGGGATCGCGTCACCAATCGACTGACGCCTCGCGAGTCTGCTCAGCGGATTGCGATCGTGAACGGAGGAACGATTCCGGATCGCGGTCTTTACGGCGTGTATCTCGCCGGGGCGGAAAAACCGACACGCCTGGGTGAACTGGATGAAGAGATGGTCTTCGAAAGCAAGCCGGGAGAGGCCATCATTCTTGGCGCTACGACCTGGCGCATTGCGGAGATCACGCACGACCGCGTTCTCGTATCGCCCGCTCCCGGAGAGCCGGGCAAGATGCCCTTCTGGCACGGGGACAGCATCGGACGTCCAGTCGAATTCGGACGGCACATAGGCGCACTTGCGCGTGAGCTATTGCTGATGCCGGCTCCTGCGGCCGTTGCGCGACTTACAGAGGATCACGCGCTCGCACCGAATGCGGCGGAAAACCTGTTGCGATTTCTGAGGGATCAGCAGACGGCGACCGTGCATGTACCTGGCGATGAGGACATTCTGGTCGAGCGTTGCCGCGACGAGCTTGGAGACTGGCGCATTTGTGTGCTCTCGCCTTTTGGTAGCCGGGTTCATGCTCCATGGTGCATGGCCGTGGCTGCATCCTTGCGCGAAGACCTTGGGATGGAACCGGAGACGATGTGGGCTGATGATGGCTTCGTAATCCGCCTGCCGGAAAGCGACCGTCCGCTGGAAGCCTCGGAGTTGCTGCCATCGTCGGCTACGATCTACGAAAAGGTGATGCATCAACTCTCCTCCACGGCGTTGTTCGCGGCTCGCTTCCGCGAGAATGCGGCGCGGGCTCTGCTGTTGCCTCGCCGACGGCCCGGTGTCCGCACCCCGCTGTGGCAGCAACGTAAACGTGCCGCTGATCTGCTAAACGTTGCCGCGCGATATCCATCGTTCGCCATGCTGCTGGAGACTTATCGGGAATGCATTCGCGACATTTTTGATCTTCCAGCACTGATCGACCTGCTGCGGCGAATCGAGAGTGGGGCAATTCGCGTGACGACCGTGGACTCCGCGAAGCCTTCACCATTCGCGGCTTCGCTGCTCTTCGGCTATGTCGCCAATTACATCTATGACGGCGATGCGCCACTCGCGGAACGCCGTGCGCAGGCACTCTCTATTGATCAATCGCAACTGCAGGATTTACTGGGCGATGCAGATTACCGTGAACTGCTCGATGGGGCTGTATTGCATGAGGTTGAAACGCGGCTGCAGTTGATCGGGAGCGAGTACGCTGCTCGTAGCGCAGATGGAATCCACGACCTCTTGCTGCGGTTGGGCGACCTGAGCGCTGAGGAGTTGCGTGTTCGTTGCGAGAGCCCGGAGGTGTTCGCGCAGGTGGAAAATCTCGTGCAAGCGCAACGGGTGCTGCTGCTCATGGTTGCCGGGGGAGCTCGCTACGTGGCTGTAGAGCACGCATCGCAGTACCGCGATGCATTGGGCGTGGTGTTGCCGAAGGGCCTTGCCGGCACGTGGCTGCAGCAGCAACCAGAGCCGCTGCTCGATGTGATGAGCCGCTACTCCCGCACACATGGGCCATTCACGCTGGAGGATCTGTGGCGCAGATATGAAATGCCAAAAACGCCCGCGGAAGAGGTGCTCGCAAAGTTAGTTCACGAGGGGAGGCTTCTCGAAGGGGGCTTCCGGCCCGGCGGTGCACATCGTGAGTGGGTGCATCCCGAGGTATTGCAGCAGCTTCGGCGTAAGACGCTGGCCAGGTTGCGGAAGCAAATAGAGCCGCTGGAACCGAGCGTGCTCGGCGTGTTTCTGCCGCGATGGCAAGGTGTGGGCAGCAGGCGACGCGGTTTGGATGCGCTGCTCGATGCGATCGAGAGTTTGCAGGGGGCCGCGCTTCCTGTGTCCGAGTGGGAGCGTGAGATATTGCCATCGCGCGTCAAGGATTTTGACCCGAGTGATCTCGACACACTTATGGCTGCCGGAGAAGTCGTGTGGGTCGGGCGGGGATCGCTTGGCGACCGCGATGGACGAGTCGCTCTTTATCTGTCGGACAATTTGCCAGCATTGCTACCTCCTTCAGCTCTGCAAGTGCCGTCGCCACTTGAGGGGCGCGAACAACTGATTGCTGAGTTTCTGGCTAACCGTGGTGCATCATTCTTCGTCGCCATCCATGAGGCTGCAGGCGGAGGATTTCACGGCGAAACCAGTGATGCGCTCTGGCAACTGGCATGGAAGGGGCTGGTTACGAATGACACATTCCATTCGCTTCGCAGCTATCTCCATCAAGAGCGAGATGGACGCACTCGACGAACGAGCGATTCTGCGCGGCCAGGCTCGGCGGAGTTCCTCAAGCAGTTTCGAGCTCGCTCCAAGGGAGGGGCGCTGGCGCAGGGGCGATGGTCTCTAGTCCGATCGCGGGCGCAAAACGAGCCTAGCGTTACAGAGTGGAGTGCCAGCATGTCGCAACAGTTGTTGCTTCGCTACGGATTGGTGGTGCGTGAGACTGCTGCTGCCGAGGATCTGCCCGGAGGCTTCAGTGCCTTCTATCCCGCGTTGCGACAAATGGAGGAGCGGGGCTGGATTCGCCGCGGGATGTTCATCTCTGGACTCGGCGGATCGCAATTCGCCACGAACGCCGCAGTAGAGTCACTGCGAGCGCTGCGATTTCCGGCGAAGACGACCGGTATCATGCTCGCTGCCGTCGATCCCGCAAACCCTTATGGCAACCTGCTTTCGTGGCCGAAGCTGCCGGATGCGGAGGAGGATTCTCAGGAATTTCACGGACCTGGAGTGCATGGGATGTCGCGCAGTAGCGGAGCAAGCGTGCTACTGGTCGATGGTGCTCTCGTTGTCTATTCGCGGCGCGGAAATCCGGCACTCAAGCTGTGGCTCCCTGACTCAAATCCTGATCGCAGTGAGTACGCGAGAGCCGCTGCGCACGAGCTCGCGCGCGTTGCGGTGCTTCGTCAATCACCTCGAGGTGGGTTGCTCATTTCCGAGATTAACGGCAGACCTGCTGGTGGACATTTGTTTGGACATTATCTCGAAGATGCCGGCTTCGCTCTGACCGCGCTTGGCTATCAAATGCGCAGGGCGCGGCATGTCGCGGAAGAATCCGAGATGCAGGCGGATGAAGAAGATGATGATGACTTGTATGATGCCGGACAGGATAGCGAGAGGACGTGAGTTATGCTTTCCTGCATTTCGGCGTAGAGTATCCAAAATGTGTTGCCTTTGAATCCTGCTGCGCGTTTTGCGAATCTTTCATAATTGGTTGAGTTGGACTTACGTGCACTGCTGGTGTAGTCACGAATCGAAACAGGAGAACGAATGTCTTCAACAATCTCCGCGACTAAGCTTGCGCAGTTTGGTGTGATCGGCCTGGGAGTTATGGGCCAGAATCTCGCGCTCAATATCGAAGATCACGGACAAAGCGTCGCGGTGTGGAACCTGGAACCCGAATGGGTGAAGCGCTTCGTCGATGCAAATGAAGGAAAGCAGATTATCGGCAACACGGATCTGGCCCAGTTTGTTAATTCCCTGGAGCGGCCCCGTCGAATGCTGATGATGATTAAGGCTGGCGATCCCGTGGATCAGATGCTGGATCGCATTGCGCCTCTGCTCCAGGAAGGCGACATCCTGATTGACGGTGGAAATTCCTTCTTCAAAGACACCCAGCGGCGCGAGGCAGCAATGCGCGCGCGTGGGCTGAACTTCTTTGGCATGGGCGTTTCCGGAGGAGAAGAAGGCGCACGCAACGGCCCTTCGCTAATGCCTGGCGGCGACGAAGGCGCGTACAAGCACGTGCAGAAAACACTGGAAGCCATCGCCGCGAAAACGTCTTTCGGAGCATGTGTCACCTACGTGGGCACCGATGGAGCCGGTCACTTTGTAAAGATGGTCCACAACGGGATTGAGTACGGCGATATGCAGTTGATTGCCGAAGCTTATGATCTGTTGCGCCACGCCCTCGGCCTCTCAGCCGGAGAAATCGCCGAAGTCTTTGCCGAATGGAATCGCGGTCCGCTGGCCTCATACCTGATTGAAATTAGCGCCGAGATTCTGGCTGCTCTCGATCCTGAAACCCGCAAACCTCTCGTGGACATGATCCTCGACAAAGCCGGGCAGAAGGGAACAGGGAAATGGACGGCGCAGATTGCGCTCGACCTTGGAATTCCGATCCCAACAATTTCTGCTGCGCTTGACGGGCGCGCTCTCTCCAGCATGAAGGACGAACGCCTTGTCTCCAGCAAGCAGTATGGCCGGACACCGGGCAGCTACAAGGGAAACAGCAAGGAACTGATCGACTCCATCAGCCATGCGCTTTATGCCAGTAAGATATGCTCCTATGCCCAAGGTATGAGCTTGATTGCGGCCGGTGCGCGTGAGTGGAATTGGAAGATCAGTTTGCGCGAGACCGCAAGGATCTGGACCGGTGGGTGCATCATTCGCGCGCTTCTCCTTGAGCCGATCATGCAGGCCTTCGACGAACAGCCCACACTACCTAACTTGCTCCTGGATGCGGATTTCCAATCGCGCATCAGCGCCTCGGCTCCTGCCTGGCGTGCGGTGGTCGGAGTCGCGGCGTCGCTCGGTATTCCAGTGCCGGCGTTCTCGGCATCGCTGGCTTACTTTGACGCTTACACCGCGGCCAATCTGCCGCAGAATCTTACCCAGGCGCAACGCGACTTTTTTGGTGCGCATACCTATCAGCGTGTGGATCGTCCTGATGCGGGATTTGTACACTCGGATTGGAGTGCCTTGATCAACAGGAGTAGCCGATGACACCCGTAATCGAAGCTGAAGTTTCGCAAAAACTGGAACGGCCCGCCTTGGAAAAAGGCGATCCCTGTACGCTGGTGATCTTTGGAGCGAGCGGCGACCTTACGCGTCGTAAATTGATCCCTGCTCTCTATGATCTGTGTGGTGTTGGGTGCATGCATGCTTGCTTTGAAGTTGTGGGAACAGGGCGCACCCACATGACGGACGAGCAATTCCGCGAATCGATGAGAGAGGCTGCGAAATCATCCAAAGACGTTCGCGGATTCAACGAAGAGAAGTGGCAGAAGTTTGCGAAACGTCTGCGCTATGTGGTCGGCGATCCCGCCGATAAGGGGTTTTACGCTGAGTTGCGCTCGTATCTGGAAAAGATGCAGGAAAACGGCTCCAGTCCGAATACGTTATTTTACGTATCCACCCCAGCATCGTTCGCTGGAGAGATCGTCTCTGGACTGCAATCGGCCGGGCTCAATAATCTTGAGAAAGGATGGTCGCGCATCATTCTCGAGAAACCATTTGGGCGCGACCTCGAGTCCGCTCGAGTCCTTAACGAAACTGTGCTCAAGGTGTTTGACGAGAAGAATGTCTATCGCATCGATCACTATCTCGGCAAAGAAACGGTGCAGAACATATTGGTCTTCCGTTTTGCCAACTCGATCTTCGAGCCGGTGTGGAATCGCAACTATGTGGATTATGTTGAGATCACTGCCGCAGAGATGCTCGGAGTCGAGCGGCGTGCATCGTTTTATGAAGAGACCGGTGCACTGCGCGACATGGTGGCAAACCACATATTGCAATTAGTGGCACTCACCGCGATGGAGCCTCCCGTGGCGTTTGATGCGGATTCCGTGCGTGAGCAGAAGGTGCAGGTTTTCCGCAGTATCCGTCCCATGACGTTGGATGAGGTAGCGGCGAACACGCTACGCGGACAATACGGACCAGGGCACATCGGAAACGAGGCGGTCCCCGGCTATCGACAGGAACCTGGTGTGAAGCCGAATTCGACGACGGAAACCTATGCGGCGATTCGCTTGCAAATAGACAATTGGCGCTGGGCCGGAGTTCCGTTCTATCTGAGGACAGGTAAGCGGTTGGCAAATAACGTTACTGAGATCAAGGTGCACTTCAAGCCCACTCCGCAAGCTCTGTTTGCCGAAGCCGACAAAGGAAGTCTGGGTGCGAACGTCGTCAGCTTGCGCTTGCAACCGGATGAAGGCATTTCGGTCTCCTTCGGTGCTAAGCGGCCCGGAACTCATATGAGTACCGTGCCGGTGAAGGCGCGATTCACTTATGCAGACGCCTTCGGCGGTAATACTCCTGTGGCTTATGAAACACTGATCCTGGACGCAATGCGTGGTGATGCGACGCTCTTTACGCGCCGCGATGAGGTTGAGGCGGAATGGAAGATCATCACGCCTATCGAAGAGGCCTGGGCTCAGCTTCCGGCTCCTACGTTTCCCAACTATGCCGCTGGCAGCGAGGGGCCGGCGGAGGCGAATAAATTATTGGAGGCCGCCGGCCATCGCTGGATGTCGATGCTGAAGAAGACAAAGGAACTCGCCGATGCTGCCTGAGCGTTTTCACTTGGGCGGTGCCGAAATTCTCGTCGGTGCCGATGTTGACGAGACGATCCGCATCGCCGCGGGACAGTTCGCCGCACTTGCCCGCAAGATTGCTGCCACCGGAAGAACGACCTCAGTCGCTCTCTCCGGAGGCGGTACCCCTCGCCGACTGTTCGAGGCGCTAGCCGTCGAGCCGTTCTCGGGCATCGTGCCCTGGGACTCCGTGCAGTTCTTTTGGGGAGATGAGCGGAATGTACCTCCCGGTCATAAAGACAGCAACTATTCCATGGCGCAAAAACTACTGCTTTCGCGCGTTCCTGTCCCTGCGGCAAACATTCACCGTATCCCCACTGGCGACGGTACCGCGATTGAGGCGGCGGATCTCTATGAGCGGACGTTGCGGGAGAGACTGCCTATGGCTCACGGTCTTCCCCGCCTTGACTATAATCTGCTCGGACTCGGCAGCAACGGGCATACCGCCTCTTTGTTCCCGGGACGTCCCCCGCTTCAGGAGTGCAAGAGACTCGTGGTGGCTGACCACGTCGACGAAGTGAATGCCTGGAGAGTCAGCCTGACTGCACCGGTCCTGAACAACGCTGCACAAATCACATTCCTCGTTATAGGAGAAGAAAAAGCGGCTGTTGTGAAGCGTGTAATAGAGGGCCCGCGCGAGCCTGAAACCACTCCCGCCCAATTGATTGCACCTAGAGACGGAACTCTTACCTGGATACTCGACTCTGCCGCGGCGAGCCAGTTGACCCGCCCGAACAAAACCCAGGAAACCGCAAGTACGGGGAATGGCTCAGCATAAACACCGAACAAGGCCATCACAGGGAGAATTCCACAACTTTCCGCTAGCGGATGTTTGACGTTCGGGTTCATGGCTGGTTACAATCGTCATGTATTTCACAACAAGGCGCGCCAGCGCCGCCATATTCCTCAGTAGCTCAATGGCAGAGCATTCGGCTGTTAACCGAAGGGTTGTAGGTTCGAGTCCTACCTGAGGAGCCATTTATTTTCAACGACTTAGCTCCCCTACCAACTCCCCGATGACCCTCAAAATCACCCGAATGTGGGGACTTTTGTGGGGACCTTAGATCAAAACCCTGGGTATTTGTGATAGTTGGCGAGCATTGTTGCATTGAGTTTTGCGTGGTTTCCGCCTCGGCAGAGTTTTCGGTCTTTTTTGCAACGTTCTTCCGACCATGCCCGTTGCCCCAGTTCTGCAGCTCCCGCGAAGGATTTCGCGCGGCAGTTGCGGCCTTCTTCGCTTCCTTGTCTTTGGCTTTCTGAGTCGGTTTCTTCTTGACAATGGCCTCTAGCGCCGTGCGCTTGGCCTCCATGCGGATATGGCTGTAATGCTTCAGCATCTGCTTCGAGACATGCCCGGCAATATCCATGATGGTCTGATCGCCTGCGCCGCTCTCCGCCAGATCGGTAATGAGGGTGTGTCGGTTGTCGTGCCAGCGCCCCTTGACTTCAGCTTTGATGCGCACGTTGTTCCACGCCGTCTTGAGCGTGGTCACCGGGCGGGTCGGATCAGACGGATTCGGCTTGCCGAAGGGGAATACATACCATTCGGGCTGGGGCTTGCCAAACTTGTCCTTGTACCAGGTGGCATACTCGCGGAAGACCTCGAACAGGGTTGAGTTCAGCGGAATCGTCCGTCCTTCGCCAGCGTCGGTCTTGCTGCGTCCGACCGCCAGGTATTGCTTCTCGAAGTCGATCTGTCCCCAGGTCAGGGTCTTGATCTCGGCGTCGCGCATTCCGGCGTTGAGTGCCAACACCAGCGCGGGATAGATGTGCGGAGAGCGGGCCTTGCTGGCTTCCTCCAGCATTCGATCCTTTTCCGCCTGCGTGTAGGCTTTGCCGACCGTCCGGCGGACCTTCAGTTTGAGCATTTTTTTCTTGCGCAGCCTGAGCCGTAGCAGATCGCCTTGCTCATCAAGAATGCGCAGCAGAAAGCCAACCTCTTCGTTGATGGTCTTAGGCGCGGCGCCCTCGTCCAGGCGAGCGTTCTGATAGTGGACGACTCTGGTCTCGTTGAAATCGACCAGCATGGTGTTGCCGAGGATACCCTCCAGGTGAGCGACGGCATAGTCGGCAAAAATCGCCGACTGGGGCAGACGCAATCGGTAGCCCTCCAGATACGTTTCGGCCAGTTCACGGAAAGGACGGACGCGTTCCCGGCGCGCGTCGGTGACGACGTTGTTGAAGCCTTCCTCCAGCTCGCGCAGCCGCTTCTTCTCGGCCTTTTGGGCAACCGTCTTCGATGTTGATTTCGAGGACTCGCGAACGCGCCGTCCCGCAAACCAGAACTCATACCACCAGAATTCGCCACGTCTGAAGACACTCATCGATCTCCCCAGTTCTCCTGACTATTTCCCCTCTGCAGGAGACGATTCCACTGCCGCGCGGATGGTCCGCACATCGAGGAACATTTTTTGCCGCTCGCCACCGGCGTCGCCTTCTAGCGGAAGGAAGCCGTAGCGCGCATACCACGCGGCTTTGTCGCGATAGGCGTCGGTAATTACGCATCGGCAGCCGACCTCTTCGGCCACGCGCAACGTGATCTTGAGAGCCTCCGAAATTAAAGCATGACCGAGACCACTGCCGCTGAAACGTTTGTCTACCGCCAGCCGTGCCAGCAAGATCAAGGGAAGATCGTAGGGAGGCAGGCCGCGCACATATTTCTTGGGAAGCCGGTCGCGCGGCACGCTCGATGTGGCCAAGGTAAAGTAGCCCAACACGGCGTGCGGCGCGGAGTCATCGACCGCGACATAGGTGACGCCGATCGAGATCTTCTGCTGATTTATCCAGGCATGACGCTGCAGGTAATTGTTGAGCGGCTCATCTCCACAATCGAAGCTCGCTGCATCGTCGGATTCTTCGAGACGACGAATCGTGACCGCCAAGTCAGTGCCTCACGGCCCGAATGAGGGCCTCAGTGGGTTCAGCAGCCTGTCCGGAGGCAAGTGCCGCCAGACTTTCCAATTCCGCGTTCGTCCACTGAATCTCGACGTGCGGCAACGACACCTCCGGAGCCACGCGTTCCAGAGACGGGAAGAGCAGCACTTTCCGTTCTCCGGTAGGACTCTCGCTGAAGATCCGGTTTCCACGCTTCCGCTCCGAGACCGCCCAGCGGAACAGGCTGAGAGCATCGGAGAGAAAGTCGGTATTGCTCGTCAGTTGCAAATCCGCCTTGAGAACCCGCACCATACTGTCCTCCGAGGGTGCGAGGTCGGCCTGAAACTTCGTCTTGCGAGGCTTGAGTGTGGAAGCCGCTTTCTTCGATTTTTCCTTGGCCACAGGGGACATGGAATTCCTCCTTTGCAGAGAATACTCCGGAGTGATCGCAAAAGCGAGTATATTTAGATTCATAATACACTCTTAATCCCTTTAGGTGGCGTTGTCGCCTGCGGTGACAAGCCCAGAACCCAAAAACTAGGCCGCTGCGTCCGGAGACGAACGTGACGCAGTTTGCGCCCCGTTTGCTGTTTTCGGAGTGGCCTTGCGCTCCCCCTGATTCCTAGAGGATTTTTCCGAATTTCTTGTACTCCGTCCGCCGCCAATGAGCTTTGACTCGATTCTCTCGGTGGTGTCCCCGCCTCCAGGCTGGGTTTCCTCCCATCGCGCCAACTCCTCCTCGGGATAGCGCACGAGGGAACCGAATTTACGATACTTTGGTCCGCGGTTTTCCAGCCTCCATCTGCGCAAGGTGGCGAGACTGATCTGGGTTCGTTCTGCAACTTCGCCTTCGGTCAGGAATCGTGCGTTCATGACGATTAGCTCCTCCACTCTTTTAGCCCTTGAGCGGGCCGCGACTAACCATGATGTAGAGGCGAATTCCGAGCTCCGCGTTCGATAACTTTCTGGAAGTTGGTTATAACTTTTTGGATTATTGCTGGCTGCACACAGCACTTTCGTTACCCTAGCGGACAAGAATCTTGCTGATTCGGCATGGCTTAGAAAGCAATTCAGCATCACACGACAGAGTAGGACCTCGGCTTCTCCAGCCGAAGACTGAAAGGGCCGCTCGTCTTGCTTTTCTAGTGCATTAGGTAGATGTATGCACGGAGGTGCGGGAGATGACGGCCCATCTGAAAATCCGGGATCTCGAACTGATTATTGCCCTGCACGAAGAAGGCACCCTTACCCGAGCGGCAAAGCGCGTCGGCCTTACCGAACCAGCGTTCAGCAAGCGCCTTCAGGTGGTAGAGCAGGAGGTGCAGGCGCGGCTCTTTGAAAGGAGCCACGCCGGAGCGTCTGCCACCGCCTCGGGACGCTCTTTCGTTACCCATGCCGAGGAGAGCGTCCATGCCTATCATCAAGCCGTCTATGAAGCACGGGAAGCCAAGCGTGGCGAGCACCACAAACTACGCATCGGGGCGTCGCCATATTTGCCGCCCACATTGATCGAACTCCTACGTTCAACGGAGCTGCGGGTTTACCGCAATCTCTCCATCGAGATCGTCACCGAATACTCCCTGGAATTATTGAGTCAACTTCAGCGCCGGCGAATTGACCTTGCCCTGGTCATCGCGCCGCCAGAGGTTGCTGTTGTAACGACGCGTCGCATCGCGATCGACCCTTTCGTGATCGTCTTCCGCGAGGGGCATCCGCTGGCAACGAAGAAATCCACCACTCTGGCCGAGGTTTCCCAATATCCGTGGATACTCCTTAGCCGCACCGTGAATCGGCATGTTCACGATCTCATCCTGCACAGGATGGCTGCGGAAGAAAGGAAGGCAAATATCGTCCACCATTACATCCGGGCAGAACAGGTCACTGCTTTCTTGACAGACGACTCGGTTCTCGCTTGGATGGCGCCGACAGATGCGGAGCGCATGGTGCATCGCGGGCTCATGTGCATTCCGCTGCTAGATAAGCATATCCGCCTTGAAACGCATCTGGCCGCGATGGCCGACAACAAGTCGCCACTCGTCAGCGAATATGCGCGGACTTTTGTGAGGCGAATGGAGGACCAGAGGCCACCCGAGCAACTGTCGCTGCCGATTGGATGAGAGCCAGATAGCGAAAATCGTTTTAAGGATTTTGTCTAAATCCAAAAAGTTATAACCAACTTCCGAAAAGTTATCGAACGCGGAGCTCGGAATTCGCCTCTATTGCATGGTAATCGCGGCCCGCTCAAGGGCCGCCGGAGGTTCCGATGAATATCCCGCTGCATATTCCGAACACGGTCACGCGCCGGTCGAAGGCCGTCCATGAGGGTGGTCTGAGCCGCGTTCGTTTCTCTCTCCATCTGCTTGTCGTTCTACTCGTGATTCCTGTGGCCGCCTTTGCCCAGGGCGGGTCGCCGTTCGACAGCGGTTTTACCGCGCTGCAGACGCTGTTTACCGGGACGGTGGCAAAGGTAGCCAGCCTGATTGCCATCGTGGTCGGCGGCTACCAGTTCGCTCACGGCGAACCCGGTGCCAAGAAGTCGCTCGCTGGGGTTGCCGCCGGTACCGGCATTGCCGTGCTCGCCACTAATGTCTTGAGCTGGCTCTGGGGTGCATAGAACGTGCTGACACAAACCATCATTCGGCGGCGAAATCGGGTCTACAAGAGTCTGCACAAACCACTGACCTATCTCGGGGTGGAACGGACGCTCTTCTACTTCGTTTGCGTCGGAGCCGTTGGCGTCTTCAACCTCTTTGAGAGTCTTCTCGCGGGTGCGGTGGTCTTCGTCGGCGGTTACGCCTTCGGACGATGGGTCACCACCACCGACCCTGAAATGCTGAAGATTGTGGCACAGAGCGAGCGCTTCAAGCTGCGATATGACGCGGGGAAGCAAGAGATACCCGCAATCGAGGTGCGTTGATGTTTCGGGTGGATCGAGTTGTAAAACCGTGGAAGGAAGCTGCCGCGTTGAACGCGCACCTGAATCTGTACGGGTTCTGGCGTGATGGCACATTCCTCACCAAGAGTGGCGACCTCGGCGTTGTGATGCGCGTTCGCGGCGTGGACTACGAGAGTCTCGACCAGGCGGCGCAGGAGTATGCGGTAAAGCGGCTTGAGGCAGCTCTCAAGAGTTTCGGTCCCGGCTTCCATATCTACCAGTATCTGTTTAAGACGAATCGGCCGGAGATTCCGTTTGCCGACTACGATGATCCGGTGGTGCAGGCCGCCGTCGATCAGCGCAAGCAGTTCTTTGCCGCCAAGCTCGATCACATTTATCAGATCGAGATCTTCTACGCCGTTGTTCTCGAAGGAGCGCGGTCCAAAAGCGGCACCGTGGCCGCCATTGCCCAGCTCTTTAGCGACCCCATAGGCGGCTACGAGGAGTTGCGCGCCCAGTTCTCAAACAGCAGGCAAAAAACTCTATTGCGCTCCCAGCTCGAAGCCGACTACGTCCGGCTTGACCAGCAGGTGCAGAGCTTCGTCCGGCAGCTTGCGGACACGATGGAGATTGCGGCACTCGGAGCGGACGAATGCTTCACCTTCCTGCGGCGGCTCGTGAACTACGACGGCTGGCGGGTCGAGGGCCGCCCCAAGAGCACGCAGTTCCTTGATTACCAGGTAGCAAACTCCGAGATCGAGGCTGAGCGCAACCATCTGCGCGTGGGCGATCACTTCGTGAAAGTGCTTACGATGCGCGAGGCCATTGCTGAAACCCGGCCTATGGTGCTCAAGGGTTTGCTCGACATTCCCGCGAACTTCATCGCCGTCAGCGAGTGGGTTCCGCTCGAAAGCGCGCGGGCGCGAAAAGAGGTGATGAAGCGCAAGCGCCACTTCAACATCTCGAAGACTTCATTTATCTCCTCGATGCACAGCGATCCGGCGACGGTGAATCCTCGAGACATTCTGATCGACGAGTCCAAGCAGGCCGACATCGAGAATCTCGGAGACTGTCTGCGGGCGCTCGGAGACGGCCAATCGCTTGGCGAGTTCTCTCTCACGTTTGTTGTTTACGCCGAAGAGTTGGCGGCCATCGACCGCGTCGTCGCGGACTTCGCCCGCATCTTCACCGCAGCCGATGGCGCGTTGCAACCGGAGACCTACAACCAGCTCAACGCTTACTTTGCCATCGTCCCCGGCGGCTACCGAACGAATTTGCGCAGACTCTTGGTGCTCAATACCAACCACGCCGACCTGTCGTTTCTGTTCACGGTGCATCCGGGCGAGACATGGAGCGCGCACCTCGACCGTGAATACCTCGCGGTGCTCGAAACCGACAATGCCACTCCGTATTACCTGAACCTGCATAACCGCGAGGTCGCACACACGCTAATCCTGGGCGCGACCGGATCGGGCAAGAGCTTTCTTTGCAACTTCCTCCTACAGAACGCGCAGAAGTACCAGCCACAGACCTACATCTTTGACATCGGCGGCAGCTTCCAATCGCTGACGCACATCTTCGGCGGCTCGTACCTCAATGTCGGCCAGGAGTCGCGCGACTTCTCCATCAACCCGTTCTCCCTGGAGCCGACGCGGGAGAACCTGCAATTTCTATTCTCGCTCTTCCGCGTGCTGATCGAGGGCGACCGCTACCGGCTCGACTTCAAAGAGGAGCGCCATCTCTATTCGGCCATCGAGCGTATGTACATGCTCGACCGCGAGCAGCGCACGATCTCGAACTTCGCCGAGATCGTCGGCGAGTTGAAGGAGCGCCTGTACCGCTGGACGCGGGCCGGACAATACGGCTTCGTCTTCGACAACGTCGAGGACACGCTGACCTTCAGCCCTTTCCAGACCTTCAACTTCCACGGTTGGAACGATGCGCCCGAGGTTTTGGAGCCGTTGCTGTTCTACGTCCTGCACCGCGCCAGCAATGAGATTGGCAATCCAAAGAAGCTGGCCACGTTCAAGGCTTTTCTTCTCGACGAAGCATGGCTCTTCATCCGGAATGAGACCATCCGGAACTATGTCACCCAGGCCCAGAAGACCTGGCGCAAGCACAACGCCGCGATGATTCTCGCCACGCAGTCCATCAAGGAACTGGCCACCTCGGGGATGCTTACGGTCGTGGCCGAGAGTTGTCCCACGAAGATATTCCTTGCCAATCCCGACATGGAGCCTGGCCTCTACCGCGACGCCTTCGGACTCAATGACACCGAACTGGAGTTGATCGCCGGGCTGATTCCGCCGGGGCAGATGCTCATCCGCAAGCAGGAGGGATCGAAGAGAGTCCATCTGAACGTGGATTCGCTCTCCTACTGGATGGCCACCAACAACGCCAAAGACAACCTTCTCAAACGGGAGTATTTCAAGCAGTGCGGCATCGCCGACGGATTACGTCGGCTTGCTGAGGACTACCCATTCCAGCCAGGCAGGAAGCAACCGTCGCCAGCCCGGCCTGCAACCACCACCCAGACTCTGATAGGAGCACGCGCGTGAAGAACCATCTCATTGGACTGTTGTTCGTCCTCAGCCTCGTACTTCCAGCCAGCGCCGATACTAGCGCGCGGACGATTCTCTACCACGCCAAGGACATCGTAAACATTCGCGCCAAGGTGAAGTACACGACCTTGATCGAGTTGCCGACTACCGAGAAAATCATTGAGGCCGCCACCGGCGACAAGGAGTTCTGGATCATCGACGTGGTCGGCAACTTCTGCTTTGTGCATCCGGCCAAGAAGGGCATCCGGTCGAACCTGAACCTGATCACCGACAAAGGCAACATCTACTCGTTCACGCTTGACGATGTCACCGACCAGGCGGGTGATCCGGACCTGAAGGTGATCGTCGAGCCGATGGATCAGTCCTCGCTGGTCGCGTCAGCCGGCCCACCGCAGTACGTGCCTGCCGCGCAGGTTACAGCAGTCGAAGGCCAACTGCAGGCGCTGCAGTCCCATGTTGTGCAGGCCGTCGATCAGTACAAATCGACGTATCCAGCGGAGCTGAAGTTCGACTACCAGTTCAAAGGCAACTCCGTTCCGTTCAATGTGATGGCCATCTACCACGACGCCAAGTTCACCTACATCAAGTCGGACGCCGCAGAGAAGTTTGCCGTGTATGAAGTTCGCGACGGCGCTCCAAACCTCATTAACTACGAACTTCGCGATGGAACCTACATCGTGGCCAAGGTGCTCGATAAAGGCTATTTCGAAGTTGGCAAGAAGCGGATGGAGTTTACCCGCAAGGTGCAGTGATGAGCGATGCAGAGCTTTCCCCGCAGGGGACCAATACGCCGGAGCCAGGGCTAAAAAAGAACGACGCAGAGCCGAAGGGCGTGATCGGCCGCAATCTCAAGATGCGGGTCTATCTCGGTATCGCCGTATTGTTCATCGTTGCCACTTCGCTCAGCTCCTTGCACCACAGGACTCCCGCGAAGTCCGATCCGCACAAACCTCCATCGCCGATGTTGCAGGACGCTTCGGCGACCAATATTGAAGAGATGCGGCGGGAGCTTGCCCGGCAGACGCAGGAGGCCGCAGCTCATCCAAACGCCGGAGATATGTCGTTAGCCGGTGGCACGCAGAATCCGGCCTTTGGACAATCCATGTCTGCCCCATACGCCCAGAACGCGATGGCAGCCAACAACGGATGTCTTCCCGGACAGCCGTGCGGCGCGGCAGCGCAGTACGGCCAGCAGCAGATGACGCCGCAGCAGCAACAGGCGCTAGCCTTTGATACCCAGGAAAAGGAGCTGGCATACAAGGCACGGTTCGCCTCGAATCTCGCCTACAGCCAGAGCCGGGAGATTCGCGGGCCGTCCAGCTTGATCGCCTCCAACTCCGCGCCTTCGGATGTTGCAGCGCTCGACGGCTCAGCTCCGTTCAATTCAGCGAGTACGTCCAGCATGGTAGCGCCACGCGCGGCTGGCCAGGACCAAGCTTCCGCCGTCAAGCGCGCGGCGGAGGTCAACATCAGCGCCGCGACCGGCCAGCCCTACGTTATCTACGAAGGGACAATGATCGACACTGTCCTGATGAACCGGCTGGACGGCGACGCCGTCGGTCCGGTCAAGGTAATGGTCACGAATCCCATCTATTCGCATGACCACCAGCATGTTCTCATACCCGAAGGAACCGTCGTGCTGGGTGAGGCGCGGAAGATCGGCACCGCAGGCTTCGGCCAACAGCGCCGCCTTGCGGTCGTCTTCCACCGGATGATTATGCCGGATGGCTACTCGGTGGACCTCGATCAGTTCCAGGGGCTTAACCAGGTCGGCGAAACGGGCCTCAAGGACAAGGTCAACAACCATTATCTCCAGATCTTTGGCACTTCCATCGCGCTGGGAATCATCGGAGCCGCGGCGGAAGTATCGAACAACGGCGGCTCGCTAACTGGCAACGGCGCGGACGCATATAAGTATGGCGTCGCCGCTAGCGTTTCGCAGAGTGCCACAACGGTACTTGACCGCTTCATTAATATCCCGCCCACGATCACCATTCGGGAGGGCTATCGCGTCAAAGTTTATATCAGTCAGGACCTGCTTTTACCGGCGGTCGAAAACCACACCATTCCACAGAACTTTTGAAAGGAATCGCGATGACCTGCAAACCGAATATCTCTCGTAAAGCACGGGTGATCTCAATTGCCGCGATCATGTGCCTGTCCCTACTGGGGTGCAATTCCCAACAGCCCCAGCAGGGTCAGCCGTTGACGGCTGAAGAGCAGAAGAAGATGGAACAGGATTACCAAAAGACGATGGATCAAATGAAACAGCTCACTACTGGCTATGGGAAAGAGATGCAACACGTTCCACCTAATGTTCCCACCGAGCCGATCAGCCACAGTCACAAAACAACTCAGAGCGGGAAGACTGTACCGCAGTCGCCGTCCAATTCCACTCAACAATAGGGAGCCACGATGAAGCAGATACTAATGATCATCACTCTTCTTGCCGGGACCACGTCTGCGGCCAACGCACAGTTCGGCTCAGGCGTTGTTTACGACCCAACCCAAGGCGCACACGCCATTCAGCAAATCCAGCAATTCGAGCAACAGATCCAAAAGGCCGAGCAGCAAATTCAGAAGGCGGAGCAGATCTATACCACGGCGCTCCAGACGCGGAACACCGTCGTCGAGGCGTACAACTTGGCACATAAACTTTCAATGGCACCGCAGCAGCTTTACCAGCATTACACGACACCCTGGACGAATTGGAATACGGTCGTTGCGGTCAACAGTTACGGGAACACTCCGGCACTGCTCCAGGCAATCAACAGCGGTATCAATTCCGTCGCAGGCCTTGAGGCGGTCAGCCTCGGACAAGCTCCGCGCTATCCGCTCTACGGAAACCTGAGCGCACCGAGTCAACAGATCGTGGCCGCGCAGGGCGCGACCAGCGATCTTAGTGTAGGGATAATGCAGGCCAATCTCCAGACTCTTGGAACCATGCGGGCGAATTCTCAACAGCGCGCCTCGGATATCCAGAAACTCGAATCGCAGACGTATTCGAGCGACCCTGCACAACAGACCTACATGGCAACCCTTCAAAGGATCAACGAAGCACTCCTGATGCAGTTGCGGAGCCAGCAAGACGGGAACCAGATTGCACAGGCCGTCGCTTTGCAGCAGATCGTCGCACAGAAGCAGCAACAGGACGCGCTGAACGCAGCTTTCCAAGATGCCGCTACATACCAGCAGCAATATAACGCGACAGTAGCTCCACTCTTGTCAGGCTTTGGTGAAACACTGCGCCAGACGCACTAAGCAACTCAACTGCAAGTGAGGCAACAGCCATGAACCTGCTCGTATGGATCAATCAGGGCATAGACAATCTGACTCAGACCTCGGGGCCGGGAATTGATGCCCTCGGAAATCATATGTTCATTGCTTTGCTGACAACGATGATGGTCTGGTTCGGCGTTCAGGAGGCGCTCGCCTCAGCGCAAGGCGGGATGGGATTCAACTTCGCCAAGTTCGTGGAATTCGTCGTTGTGGCTTCCTTCGCCTACACGCTGATGGAATTCTATTTCAACCCGATACCGGGCGTTGGCTACTCCTTCCAGCAGTTCATCACTGTCGGCGCGACGAGTGTGTCCAACATTATCGGGCAGGACAGTTCAGACCAAATGAACCAGGCCATTCAGGCGCTGCAGGGACAACTCGGAAGCGGCATTGTGAAGGCAGTCATGAATACCTACTTTGCCTTTGTGGTGGTATTCGTGCAGATTATGCTCGGAATCTTCTCTGCGACGATTGCCGCCATCATCGCGTACGGCGCGATTGGCGCGGCGGTGGCAGCGGTTCTTGGGCCACTCTTCATACCCTTTCTATTGGTGGATAAACTCAGTTTTCTTTTCTGGGGATGGCTGCGCGCCTTCATTGGCTTCAGCTTTTACAAAGTCGTTGCGGCTGCGGTATTGAGCGTTCTGGCACACCTGTACACTCTTTACTACATCAACCTGATTCCGCTAGATGCCGCTTCGCTCATCAACAAGCTTCCGCTCCTGATCTTGTTGATCCTTGTAAACGTGTTCATCCTCTTCAAAATCCCCGAGATCACGAATGCGATCTTCTCCGGACATTCCGGCGGTGGCGGAAGCGCCTTCGGAATGATTGCACTGGCGCTACGAAGGTTCTAACTCCGATCAAGGTGAAACGTTATGACGGCTACGACAACACAACTTCCGCCCAAACCAAAGCCAGTCACTGGCGACCTCACGCGGGCTGCGGAACGATACCTCGAACAGTACGGTAATCCCATCGTGATGAACACCTACCTCAAGGTCACGATCCTCGTACTCGCAGGCGTTGTCGTGCTGCTCGGCTTGCTCGTATATCGCAGCCAGATGGCGCTTGCGAATGTCCATCCGATGGTGATCCGGGTCAACGATGTCGGCCACGCCGAAGCTGTGGACTATCGCGATCTGAACTATCGGCCCCAGGAGGCCGAGAACAAATACTATCTCTCGCGCTGGTCCGAACTCTATTTTGGCCGCAATCGCTACTCGATTCAGCGCGACTTTACTAACGCGCTCTACTTCATGAACTCGGACGTGCAACGGGCCGTAATCGAGCAGGAGCGGAAGGACAGGATTATCGACTCGTTCGTTCGCGATGCCACGCAGCCATTCGTTGATATTGAGGTCAAGAATGTCGTTCTCGATGACCTCCGCCAATCGCCCTATTCGGCACGGGTTGAGTTCGTAAAAGTCTTCACCAACCCGGCAGATCATACCGAGCTGAAACGCCAGCGTTGGACGGCCAGCGTCACCTATGTCTTCCGCCCGGTTGTTCAGAACAACGAGATTCAGGTTAATCCGCTCGGACTCACCCTGGTGAAGTTCCGGGCCGACGAGGCCTTCGACTAGAGGAAGCTACTCCCATACGAGGCAAGTTTCGATGTCCTTTTGCGACTACAAATCGCGACGGCTGCACCCTTCGTTTCTCAAAACGGCGGCGCACGCATTTCCAGCCGAGCGGCGTCAGCTTTGCGGGTCTGTCTTAGCCTTCTCATGCGGAGATTGTTTCACCGTAGCAACGGAGTGTTGGCACTCCAGGAAAGCCTCGTGCTTTGCGACTCATGAAGCGCTGGTCTCGCGGTTCGATCCCTTGTTTGTCCAGTCACACGCTTCGGGCCATATCCGGCGCCCTGCGGCACGTCGCTGCTCTGCTTTCCGGACTCCTCTCCCGAAACGAGTTCGGGCCCCTCTCCAGAATGCGCGGCTTGGCACTTGGGAGCCGGGCTCCTCGCTCGGGCTTCGCCAATGGGTGACCCGGCCAATCCGGGAATTCAAACACGGAGACTTCCCCATGTATCAGAACCGCATTTCGCTCGTTGGATTTCTCGGGAACGACGCCACCACCGGCACCGCCAACAACGCCAGCTACACCGTGCTATCGCTCGCCACAAAGAGCTCGTACAAAGACAAGAAGACCGGCGAGTACAACGGCCACACCGAGTGGCACCGCTGCATCGTCTGGGGACGGCTAGCCGAGTACGCGAAGACGCTCGCGAAGGGAACGCACGTGGCCGTCGAAGGCGAGCTGCGCAGCCGCGAGCGCGTGGACAAAAAGACCGACGCCACGCAGCGCGTCTGGGAGGTGCGGGTGGCTTCGATCCTGAAGCTCGACCGCGCCGAAAAGACCAGCCCGGAAGAGGCCGGGGAAGTGCCCGAATAGGGCGCTTTCCACTTGCTCAATGGCTCGGCCAATCACCGGGCCTAGAACTCTGCGAGAGACACCGCGATGAGCTTCGATCTAATAATCCCGTTCCTTCGGCCCATTGAGCCTCTCCTGCTGGACGACAGCATCAGCGAGATCATGGGCAATCCAGACTCTTCCTGGCACTACGAGCGGGACGGATACCTGATCCAGGACAACAGCATTCAGTTCGACGCGGCGCGGCTGCGCACCGGCCTCGAAGTAGTCGCCAACAAGCTCGGCAAGAAGCTCGACGAAGACAATCCTCTGCTCATCGCACGGCTGCCCGATGGAAGCCGACTCGCCGCGATGATTCCCCCGGTTGTTCAGTCTCCCGGCGTGGTCATTCGCAAGTTCACCACCCGCCGATTCACTGTTGAAGACCTGATCGTTCGTGGGACGCTTCCGCGCTCGCTGGCGGAGTTTCTAGCCATCCAGGTCGAGTGCGGGAAGACGATCCTCATCAGCGGCGGAACCGGTACCGGAAAGACGACGCTATTGAACATTCTTGCGCAGTCGATTCCCGACCGGGAGCGGATCGTCATCATCGAGGATACAGCCGAGCTTGCGATCCAGAAGCCGAACATTGTACCTACCGAATCCCAGACCGATACCCACCGGAAACCGGTTACCTTCGACGACCTTTTGCGAGCCTCGCTCCGCTGGCGGCCAGACCGGATCATCCTGGGCGAAGTGCGGGGAATTGAGGCGCGAACGCTGCTTGATTCCTTCAACACTGGCCACTCCGGATCGCTCGCAACGATTCATGCGAACTCGGCAGCAAAGGCGCTCCGGCGCTTTGCCAATCTGGTTCTTCGTAGCCACTCTCAGGCGACCTATGCGGATGTCGAAGCCGAGATCGGAGACGCCGTCGATTTGGTCGTCCATATTGAGCGGCAGCCGGGACGCCGAGTCATCCGCGAAGTGCTCAGATTGAACGGCTACAGCCGGGCCGCACAGCAATTCGATTTCGAGATGGTTTACGGCGGCAATTGCCTGCCTGAAGCCGACCTCAATTCCAACCGAAAGGATACTGACGATGCCCTTGCTTGATATCCCGCAAGTCCGCCAAATCTCCGCGACGATCCGGCTCCATGAATCGACTGCCAGCCAGATCGATCAGTACGCGGCTTTCCTCCATGCCTCCGCCGATGAGGTGGTGGACAAAGCCCTGGCCTACGTCTTCTCCAAGGACCGCGACTTCCAGGAGTTTCTGAAGTCTCCCGAAGCCGCGCGTGTTCCGCAGAGCTTACGCGTCCGCCGTGCGCCGCAGAATGGCACTGCATCGCAGCCGGTTTTGTCTGCGGCGAAGGCCACCACGGGCACGATTGTCGCCAGTTCCCCAAGCTTGCCTGGAGATGCCGCATGAATATCGGTATTTCCGTACAACAGAAGGGGGCACTGGAGCGGCTGATCCGAATCGCCCAGGGCGATACGGGGCAGAGCCGGATGACTGCGGAGTTCCTGCTGAGCTGGTGGAATGCCGCCAACTGTGGCGGCTTCGATCTCACCACGATCTGGGGAGTGGATACCAAGATCGCCGCCGACATGGTGACGGTATTCGGCCTAGTGGCTGTCTGCCACCACTATCCGGACGATCTTGGCTACGGTGAGGAGTTCCGGTGCATCGTTCACGCGTGGCGTCCGGCATTGAAACATGGCTAGTTGCCGGGGTGGAAGTACCGTTCGGTGCTTCGCACCGGGTTTATTTCGACACTCCACCCCTTGAAGGGAACTGCCTAGATACTTTGGTATCTCAGCAGATACCACTGAAAACACTAGATGTTGGCAAACACGGTATCTGGCCAGATACCGGCATGGGTAGATATTGGAGGTTCTGTATGGCAGACGTCCGCAGAATAGAGGAACGCGGTGAGAAGTTACGGGGGCGTGATCGGCGTTCTCTGAATCTGAGCACCAAGCTCACGGCGAGCGAGCAGAAAATGATCGAAGGAGCTGCGGCGCGAGCCGGTAAAACGCCAAGTGAATGGGCACGCGACGCACTTCTGATTGCGGCGGGCACCTCATCTGACCAACTCATGACAGAAATCGTCGGCTTGCAAATCTTCCTGACTAACGCGCTCTCGCCTGTCGTGCGAGGCGAGCGAATGAGCGCGGAACAGTATCAAGAGTTGATGCGCAACGTGAAACTCAACAAGCATCGAGCCGCGCGCGAAGTCGTCGCACAGTACGCCGCGGATAGACAGGAGGACCACCATGGCTGAAGCAAATTGGGGAAGAAAAGAGACTATCATCTGGCCTCCTCGCAAGCCGATCTACACCATCGGCGCGATCCTTCTGGCGCTGATTGCGACGGGCTTCTTTGTCTATGTTCGGTTCGCGCTTGCGCTCTCGCCACTGGAACAGTTCTATCTTCCGCTCAACATCAGGAGCTCAATTGCGTCAGGCGTTCGCCCTTCCGGCAAGTACCAGATGCTGCTAATGTCCGATGGGAAAGCGAAGGCTTGGTACGCGAGAGAAGAAGATGTTGCGGAAGGCTCAACGCCGCAAGCGAATGGCAAACCTCTGCCGCTCGCACTTTCTGATTCCGCTCGGCAGCGAGGCATGGTCCATCTCTATCGCAGCACCCCGATCATCTACCAGAATGCCACGCTCGCAAGCTACCTAAAGCAGCAAGTCTACGGCGGCGCGAACATCTTTGATCTTTTCAGGTGGCCGCTTGTTTTCGGAGTGCTCGCGCTACTTGCACAGCTTCCGTTTTCAATCTCCAGAGACATTCGGCGACTGAAAGAAATGAAGTACGGACGACGCCTCAAAGGGCCGGTTCTGGTTACGCCAAAGCAGTTCAATAAAGCCATCCGAGGGATAGGCATTGGCCTGAAAGTTGATCAATGCAGCGAGATGCTGCGTGTGCCGTTGCGGGCTGAGGATCAGCACTTTGAGATCATCGGCGATACCGGCAGCGGCAAGACAACCATCATCATGCAGATGCTACGTCAGATTCAGGCGCGCGGCCACTCCGCCATTCTTTACGACCCGGCCTGCGAGTTTGTCGAACGCTTTTACGATGAGAGCCGAGGGGACATTGTGCTCAATCCGCTCGACCGGCGCTGCCCCTATTGGGGGCCGTCGGAAGAGCTCGTCCGCCGCGCCGAGGCTCGCACCATCGCGGCCTCTCTTTTCCAGCCGACCAATGACAAAAAGGGAGAATTCTTCATCGAAAGCCCGCAGAAAATATTCGCGCATCTCTTGCTCGAACTGCCCACCCCGCAGCAGTTGGTTCATTGGATGTCGCATCCTGAGGAGATCGACCGCCGCGTCAAGGGGACGGAACTCGCCTCGCTGATCGATCCATCCGCTCCCCATCAGCGCTCCGGCGTACTCGGCTCGCTGAGCCTCGTCGCCGACAGCTTCCGTTTACTCCCAAAGAAAGAGGATGCCAAGGTTGAATGGACCGCCCGCGAGTGGTCGAAAGATCGCCAGGGGTGGATCTTTATCACGTCGCAGCCTGCCGAGCGTGAGGCGCTCCGCCCGCTGCACAGCCTCTGGATTGACATGCTCGTGCTACGGCTGCTGAGCGCACCGAAGCCCGAGCAACATCCGGTGTGGTTCGTGCTGGATGAGTTGGCCAGTCTTCAGAAGCTGCCGCAACTCCACACCGCGATCACCGAGAATCGGAAATCACGCAACCCAATCGTTCTAGGATTCCAAGGCAAGGCACAACTAGAGGTGATCTATGGCCACCTCGCCGAGGTCATGCTCTCGCAGCCTGCTACCAAGATTTTCCTCAAAACGACCGAGCCCAATGCCGCCGAGTGGGTCAGCCGCGCCATCGGCAAGGTGGAGATCGAACGCATGAAGGAGACGCACTATGACGGCACCCGAACTGGCAGAAACTTCGCGCTCGACCGGCAGACCGAGCCATTGGTTCTCGATTCGGAGATCAGCGGCTTAGAGAACCTGCACGCCTACCTCAAGCATGGCAATCACGTGGCGCGTTTTTCATTTCCGGTGCTAGAGATTCCTCCGTCGCAACCGAAATTCATTGATCGGCTGATAGACGATTACATCGTGCGCGAACCACAGAAACCTCCAGAAGAGGCGAAGAATGAATGTCCAGTACGGGGCACAACAAGGCTCACCTTTGGTCCGGGGATCTGAACATGCTGACCATATCGAAGCCGCTTTCCGCAGGCCAGGCGCAGAACTACCACCATAAGGAATTCACCGCCAAGGAACAAAACTATTGGTCGCAGCGTGGGGTGATTGCAGGCGAGTGGCAAGGCCGTCTTGCCCCGCAATTCGGCCTCGCGGGAGCGGTCTCCGCCGAGGACTTCGCCAAGCTCGCCCAGGGCCAACACCCGGCGACAGGCGAACAACTTGTCCGCCAGCACGCCTCCTATGAGTACCAGGACGCGGACGGCAAAACCGTTAGGACGATGGAGCATCGCGCCGGGTGGGATGCGACCTTTTCCGCGCCGAAGTCGGTATCGCTCACCGCCCTTGTCGGCGGCGATGAGCGAGTTCGCGAGGCGCACCGGGAGAGCGTCCGCACCGCCCTTGACCAGCTTGAACGCTACACCCAAGCTCGCATCGGCGGGAACCATCCCCCGGAGACCACGGGTAAGTTCATCGCGGCGAAGTTCGAGCATGATACCGCCCGTCCGGTTGATGGCTACGTTGCGCCACAGCTTCATACCCATGCAGTCATCTTCAATATGACGGAACGCGAGAACGGGCAGCCTCGCGCCGTCCAGCCGCAGAGCCTCTTCGCCTCGCAACAGTTTGCCACGGCCATCTATCAATCGGAATTAACCTACCGGTTGCGCCAGCTTGGTTACGAGATCACGGCCGGACGTAGCGGTGCTCCGGAAATCAAGGGATACACCCAGGAATACCTCGACGCATCGAGCCCGCGCAGCCAGCAAATCCGCGAGTATTTGGAGCGCACGGGCCGCACCGGAAAAGAAGCCGCCGAGATCGCCGCGCACTCCACCCGTGACCGCAAGGAGATTCACTCGCCAGGCGAGGTGATGGCAGCGCACCGGAAGCTGGCGGCAGACTTTGGCCACCAAGCGGAGGCCGTGGTTCGGGAAGCACGCGAGCGGTTCCAGCATCAGGAGCGGCCCGCCAACACGTTCCAAAAGGTCCGCGAATCGCTGACCTTTTCCCGCGACAAGAACTTCGAGCGCGAAGCCGTGGTTGATGAACGGGCGCTGATCCGCGACGGGCTTCGGCGCGGGATGGGCGAGATCACCTATGGCCAGATACGCGCCAACCTTGATACGCGTCTGGCCTCCAGGGAATTTCAGATCGTCGAGCGGCCCAATGTACCGGGCCGTCAGTTCACTACGGCAAGGACAATTGAAGCCGAACATGAAATTGTCCGCCGGATGCGCGAGGGGCAAAGCCAGTCCGAGCCGGTGCTGACGCGTTCGCAGGCCATCGCCGTAGCCGACCAGCATCCACATCTTAACCGGGCGCAGAAGAGCGTGGTGGAGGATGTTCTCAACTCGCCGGATCGCATTCAGGGAATTCAGGGCTTTGCCGGTGCGGGCAAAACGACGACGCTTGCCGTGATCCGCAGCGCCGCTGAGACACAGGGCTACCAGGTCGAGGGGTTCGCTCCGACGTCCCGCGCGGCACGCCAACTTGCGGAGGCTGGGGTCGAGGCAGGAACCTTGCAGGGCTTCCTTGCACGGACGACGGACGCAGCCGCATCCGGCCAGAAGCACTTTTACTTTGTAGATGAATCGAGCCTTGCCAGTACCAACCAAGTGCGCGAATTTCTCGCCCGCCTCGGGACCAATGACCGTGTGCTGCTGATCGGCGATATCCGCCAGCATCAAAGCGTTGAGGCAGGACGTCCGTTTGAGCAGTTACAGGATGCCGGAATGCGAACCGCAAAGCTCGACGAGATCGTCCGGCAGAAAGACCCAGCGATCAAATCCACGGTTGAACTGCTTGCCAATGGTCAGGTCTCTGCCGCGCTCGAAGCGCTGCAAAAACATGGCCGAGTGAAGGAGATTCCCAACCGAGAGGAGCGCATTGGCGCCATCGCCAAGAGCTATGTCGAATCGCCGCAGAACACGCTCATTGTCTCTCCGGACAACGCATCCCGCCGCGAACTCAACGCCGCTGTTCGCCAGGAGTTAAAGGCCAATGGAACCCTAGCGCCGGAGGACCATTCATTCCGTGTGCTCGTTCAGCGCCAGGACATGACCGGGGCCGAACGGTCATGGGCCAGCCACTACGAAGTCAACGATGTCGTTCGTTATGCGCGTGGCAGCAAAGGCGTCGGAATTGAAGCGGACAGTTATGGATCGGTTGTCGCAATTGATCCAACGGCGAACCTGCTCACCGTCGCGAAGCAAAACGGAGAACGCGCCACATACGATCCGCGCCGCCTCACCGGCGTCAGCATCTATAAGGAAGTGGACCGCGAGTTTGCCTCCGGCGACCGCATTCAGTTCACCGCCCCGGATAGTCGCTGGGCGTTGCCAATCGTGACCTTGCCGTCATAGATACGATCCATCCCGATGGCCGCCTCTCAGCCCGCTTGGATAACAGCCGCCAGATCGAGTTCAATGCTGGAGAGCACCGCCGTTTCGATCACGGCTACGCCGTTACCAGCCACAGCTCGCAGGGCCTCACCGCCGAGCGTGTCCTCGTCCACGCCGATACCGGCGTCCATCCAGACCTGCTGAATTCCCGCTTTGGCTACGTCTCACTATCCCGCGCCAGCCACGAGGCGACGCTCTTCACCGACGATATGACCAAACTTGGCCCACAACTCGGAGCCGACGTTTCGAAGACCTCTGCCCTTGAAATCACTCAGACACCCTCCGTTGCCCAGGGAATCGGAATGATCTGAAACATTTGTTTTTCATTTCGCTGACAGTGCTGTAATCCGACGAGTTGCTAAGGCGGTTGACGAATGAGTCTCTGAATGGTCACTCGTAGTAGTCTTAGGCGAGATATTCGTCTGTAGAATGCTGTACTGCAGTATTTCGGTTGACATCTCAGAGTTGCTCCGTGCATTATCTGTACACGGTGTACAGAGAATGCTAGTGAATACACTCTCGCAAGTTTGCTCAATCCTTACTGGCTTTACGGCCCGCGGCCGACTTGAGCCTGCTCTGCACGATGGCGTGCTTGTCCTTCAGCTTCGAGACATCACGCCGGACGGCACCATTACTTCGGAAGGCTTGACGCGAATTCAGTTCGACGACGTGCCGGATCGCTACCTGGTGCGTGCGGGAGACGTCGTGTTTCGTTCGCGCGGCGACCGAAACACTGCAGCCTTCGTCAGTGAGTCAATTACTGAGCCAGCGTTGGTCGTCTTGCCGCTGATGATTCTCCGTCCAAACACACAAATGCTCTCCGGTGCATATCTGGCCTGGGCGATCAATCAGGAACCGGCGCAGCGCCATTTTGAAGTTGCGGCTCAGGGCACAGGCCTTCGTATGGTGTCACGAGCAAGCCTCGCAGAACTGAAAATCCCTATTCCTGACTTCGATACGCAACGACGAATTTTGCAGGTAAGCGCTCTTGCTGAACGCGAGCAGGAATTAACCCAGCAACTTACTTTAAAACGCCATGAACTGATTCACCGTGTACTGATCGAACGCGCCCAGGGGCACACCTCGATCAATGGAAACGAAAGGATGCCGAAATGAATGATCAAATCACGCAAAACCAAGTCAATCAGGCAGCATGGGCGGCATGCGACACGTTTCGCGGTGTTGTGGACCCTGCTCAGTACAAGGACTACATCCTCGTGATGTTGTTCCTCAAGTACATCTCCGACCGCTGGAACGATCACGTCCAGAACTACCGCAAGCAGTACGGCAAGGACGATGCGCGCATTCGCCGTCGTCTTGAACGCGAGCGTTTCATTCTGCCGGAAGGTACAAGCTTCTACGACCTCTACGAACAGCGCAGTGAGTCCAACATCGGCGAACTCATCAATATGGCGCTTGAGAAGGTTGAAGATACAAACCGCGCCAAGCTCGAAGGTGTTTTTCGCAACATCGACTTCAACTCAGAGTCGAATCTTGGTCGCGTCAAAGACCGCAACCGTCGATTGAAGAACCTTCTTGAAGACTTCGCCAAGCCAGCACTTGACCTCAGTCCTGCCAGGGTCAGTGAAGACGTCATTGGCGAGTGCTACATCTATTTGATCTCGCGTTTTGCCTCCGATGCCGGTAAGAAGGCCGGTGAATTCTACACGCCAGCAGCAGTCTCGCGTTTACTGGCCAAGCTGGCTGCGCCCGAGTCCGGCAACACCATCTGCGACCCAGCCTGTGGTTCAGGTTCGTTGTTGATCCGCGCAGCCGAGGAAGTCGGATCGGACAACTACGCTCTCTACGGTCAGGAAGTCAACGGCGCAACATGGGCCCTGGCCCGCATGAACATGTTTCTCCACTCTAAGGATGCGGCCCGCATTGAGTGGTGTGACACGTTGAACAGTCCGGCATTGATAGAAGACGATCGCCTAATGAAGTTTGATGTTGTGGTGGCCAATCCGCCCTTCTCGCTGGACAAGTGGGGAGCCGAAAACGCCGAGAAAGACAAGCACAAGCGCTTTTGGCGCGGCATCCCTCCAAAGTCCAAGGGAGATTACGGATTTATCTCGCACATGATCGAGATTGCGCGTCCGCAGAGTGGCCGCGTGGCCGTTATCGTTCCTCACGGAGTTCTGTTCCGTGCCGGGAGTGAAGGCAAGATTCGTCAGGCACTGATCGAGGAGAATCTCCTCGATGCCGTTGTCGGCCTGCCTGCCAATCTCTTCACCACCACCGGTATTCCTGTTGCAATTTTGGTCTTTGACCGCTCCCGCGAGAAGGGTGGCGAAAGCGAGTCCCGTAAGGATGTCCTGTTCATCGATGCCAGCAAGGAATTCACTCCGAACAAGACGCAGAGCCTTATGACCGATGAGCATCTTCAAAAGATTCTCGATACCTATCGGAAGCGCAAACAACTCAATAAGTACTCCCACCGCGCCACTCCCAAGGAGATCAAGGAGAACGAGTACAACCTCAACATCCCTCGTTACGTGGATACCTTTGTTGCGGAAGAAGAGATCGACGTTGCAGCGCTTCAAAAGGAGATCAACCGCCTTGAGGGTGAGCTGGTCGAAGTGCGTGGCCGCATGGCTGGTTACCTGAAGGAGCTCGGCGTCAATGTCAAACGGTGAACTGATTCTCTACACCTCGGAGGACGGCGCGGCCAAAATTCAACTGCGTGCCGTGAACGGCACAGTATGGCTCACGCTGAATCAGATCGCAGACCTCTTTGGTAGAGATAAGTCTGTGATTTCAAGGCACATAAAGGCAATCTTCGAGGAAGCTGAGCTTTCCCCGGATTCAGTTGTTGCACGTTATGCAACAACTGCCGCCGACGGAAAGACCTATCAGGTGGACTATTACAGTCTGGAGATGATTCTGGCTGTGGGCTACCGGGTGCGGTCGCAGCGGGGCGTCGAGTTCCGCCGCTGGGCCACCACCACGCTCAGGGAATATTTGGTCAAGGGATTCGTCCTTGACGAAAAGCGTCTCAAAGATCCTGCGTGGGACTACTTCGATGAACTTCTTGAGCGAATTCGGGAGATTCGCGCCTCAGAGGCGCGCTTCTACCAGAAGGTGCGGGAGCTTCTTGCGCTCAGTGAAGATTACGATCCAAAGTCCCATGCGGCACAGGCTTTCTACGCCACCATTCAGAACAAGATGTTACACGCTGTCACCGGCCATACTGCGGCCGAGTTGATCGCCGCCCGCGCCAATGCCAGCCAGCCCAACATGGGGCTGACCGCGTGGAAGGGATCGCGGGTTCGCAAAAGCGATGTGACCACCGCCAAGAACTACCTCGCCCAAAAAGAGATCAGCGAACTCAACCTGATCGTCACCATGTTCCTCGATACGGCAGACCTGCGTGCGCGGCGTCGTCAGACGATGAAACTGACCGAATGGGAAACGGTTCTGGACGGATTCTTGCGTTCAAACGAATTGCCATTGTTGCTAAATGCCGGAAGCGTCTCGGCTGCGAAGGCAGAGAAGATCGCCTTCGAGCGCTATGAGGCCTTCGACACTCAGCGCAAAGAGCAACTTTCTGCGGGTGAGCAAAGTGACATTGTGGAGTTGGAAAAGATTGCTGAATCGACCAAGTTACTAAAGAAGAGGGAACGATAGTGAAATTGCCTCAGACATGGAAAGCGGGGACTCTTCAAGATGCCATCTGCTCAGTACGTGGTGGATTCAGTGTGCAATGCGAGGACCGTGCAGTAGAGGAATCTGAATTTGGTGTCTTGAAGACTGGCGCGGTGTTGGAGGGAAGGTTCGACCCAAAGCAAATATGTGTCGCCAGAAGAGCACGCTCGTCTCAGAACTCCTGTATCTGCCAACACCATCATCATCTGCCGCAAAAATTCAGCGGAGTCGATTGGGGCGAGTGCGTTAATCGATAGAGATTACCACGGTCTTTTCCTTTCTGATTTGCTATGGGAACTGAAGCCCTCAAAACACACAGACTGTCAGTGGCTTGCAAATGTCCTGCAGAGTGATTCTGTCCGCTCCATAGTGCGTCTCTGGTCAACAGGAACGCAAAGCACCATGAAAAATATCTCCCAGGATAGACTGCTCGCGATTCCCGTAGGCATTCCGACCAAGAACGAGCAACAGAAGATCGTTGCCATCCTGCAGATTTGGGATGAGGCGATTGAGAACCTCTTACGCCTAAGCGAGCTGCGAACAAAGCAATATCTAGGGCTGCGAGATTACCTCATTGATTGGTCCAAAAATCATCGCGCAGTGAAGGGATTCGTGAAGGCGGTTTCCCGCCCGGTTCCTAAGCCGACATCAGGGTACCGTGCCTTAAGTATTCGTAGCCACGGAAAAGGAACATTCGATCGGTTCGTAGAGAATCCAGAAAGCGTCGAGATGGACACTTTATATGTCGTCAAAGCGGGAGACCTAATTGTCAACATCACTTTCGCTTGGGAGGGAGCGGTGGCGCTGGTGCCTCGCGACCATGATGGGTGCTTGGTCTCTCATCGGTTCCCGACATTTGTCCCGGAGCTGGAGAGAGCGGATGCGCGCTACCTGCGGCACGCCTTGCGTATGGCTCGCTTCACTTACCTTCTCGGCATTGTTTCTCCTGGTGGCGCGGGCAGGAATCGCGTTCTTAGCAAGTCTGATTTTCTGGATCTGCTGGTTCCGCTACCGCCTTTGGATCAACAACGGCGAATAGCGGCGATTCTTGACGATGCAGAAGAATCCATCACCGTTGAAAAGAAGTATTTAGCGGCCCTGAAACGCCAGAAGCGCGGCCTGATGCAGAAGCTACTAACCGGGGAGTGGCGGGTGAAACTTTAGAGGAGAAGGAATGTCAAGAAAGCACGTACCGATTGCCATTGCCTACGATTTTGACGGGACACTTGCCCCGGGCAATATGCAGGAGCATCAGTTTTTGCCGGATATCGGCATGACACCGAGCGAATTTTGGACTGAGGTAAAAACTCTTACCAAGAAGCACCAGGCAGATGAAGTGCTGATCTACATGAACCTGATGCTGGAGAAGGCACGCGCAAAGCATGCGCCCGTGCGGCGCGACGACTTCAAAGCGCGCGGCAAACATATCGAGCTCTTCGAAGGTGTTGACACTTGGTTTGACGGCATAAACGCATATGGGAAGAGCAGAAGTGTTGCGGTTCAGCACTACCTTCTTTCTTCCGGTAACGAAGAAATCTTTGCCGGAACACCGATTGCATCTGAATTCGCCAAGGTTTATGCATCGAAATTCTTCTTTGACGAAAACGGCGTTGCCATTTGGCCTGCCCTCGCTGTGAATTACACCACCAAGACGCAGTATCTGTTTCGTATTAACAAAGATGCGCACGACCTGAGCGATAACTCGAAAGTGAACCAGTTCGTCGAAAAACGTGATCGTGTCGTTCCTTTCGAAAACATGGTCTACATCGGCGATGGAGCTACGGATATCCCTTGTTTTCGGTTGATGAAGGAGCAGGGTGGGCTTTCCCTTGCCGTTTACGCCCCGAAAAAGAAGGGTGCTAAAGCGAAAGCCGACAACTACCTGAAGGATGGCCGCGTTCATGCTGTCGTTGCCGCTGTATACAGCCCCGGCGGTGAGCTCGATCACATGATCCGAGCGTTCATCGATTCCGTAGCAGCGCGTAGTGATCTAGCTGCCGTGATCGGAGACCATCAATGATCTTCGACGCTGCCGAGAAATACCAATCGCAAATTCCTGCTTTGCAGATGCTGGTTGCTCTTGGGTTCAAGCCTCTGAGTCAGGCCGAATCCTTGCGCCTGCGCGGCGGACGGCTCCGGTCGGTGGTGCTCGATGATGTGCTCGCCGATCAACTGTTGAAGATCAACCGCTACAACTATCGTGGGCGCGAGTACTCCTTCGATCTGGAGGACGCGCACGAAGCCATGCGGAGACTAAAGCCGACACCGGATCGCATCAAAGGCCTGATCGCCACCAATCAGGAGATCTACGATTCGCTCATCCTCGGCACCACTATCACCAAGACCATCGATGGCGACAGCAAGAGTTTCTCCTTTCGCTATATCGACTGGGAGAACCCAAAGAACAATCTGTTCCATGTTGCCGCCGAAGTTTCTGTCGAGCGCACTGGAACCACCCAGACCAAGCGCTGCGACATCGTTGCCTTCGTCAACGGCATTCCCTTTGTCGTGTTCGAGAACAAGCGTCCGACCGAGACGCTGAAAAAAGCCACAAGCCAGCTGATTGGCTACCAGACCGACGACAACATTCCTCATCTTTTCCACTTTGCGCAAATGCTGATGACAATGAATCGTCAGGAAGCCCGCTATGCCACGGTGGGCACGCCCGCGAAGTTCTGGCAAGGCTGGAGGGACTCGGAAGATAAAGACGAAACTATTTTGGAGTGTGCCAATCGTCCTTTGACCACAGCGGAAATGGATGCGGTTTTCAGCGGGGACTTCGCAGCCGCGAGGCCATTCTTCGAAGCGATGGTTGCAGAAGGCGAGCGCACCGTAACGGCCCAGGATCGGACGATCTTTGCTCTGTGCCGCCCGGAGCGCCTGTTGGATATGGTGCGCCGTTTCACCGTTTTTGATGGAGGCGCACGCAAGATCGCCCGCCATCAGCAGTACTTCGGCATCCTCAAGGCTATCGCGAGGATCAAGCAATATGATCTCGAAGGCAAGCGCAAGGGCGGCGTGATCTGGCACACGCAGGGATCGGGTAAGTCCCTGACCATGGTAATGCTGGGCAAGGCGCTTGCGCTGGATCGTGAGATAGCAAGTCCTCGCATCGTGATCGTGACCGACCGCGATGATTTGGACAAGCAGATTAAGGATACTTTCAAGTCCTGCGAACTGGAGCCGGTACGGGCAACCAGTGGCTCGCATCTGTTGCAGTTGCTACAGAACAAGACGCCGCTGATTACCACTATTGTGAACAAATTCGATACGGCCCTGCGCTCGTCGCAGGAGCCGGAGAAGGATATAAATACTTTTGTGCTTGTGGACGAGAGCCATCGCACGCAGGCAGGCAAACACGGCGGGCATAGCCAATTTGCCACAAAGATGCGCCGTCTATTGCCCAAGGCTTGCTACCTGGGGTTTACAGGGACTCCTCTTTTGAAGGGGGAACGGAAAACGCTGGTAAGCTTTGGCGGCCTGATTCACTCGTACAAGATCGATGAGGCGGTAGCCGATGAAGCCGTGGTCCCCTTGCTCTACGAAGGGCGAATGGTGGAACAGCAGATCAGCGGTGACGCCATCGACAAGTGGTTTGAGAAGATCAGCAAGGGATTAACGGACAAGCAGAAAGCCGATCTGAAGCGAAAATTCTCGCGCATGGGTGCGCTATCGAAGACAACGCAGGCAATTCGAGCAAAGGCTTTCGACATCTCAGAGCACTTCAGAATGCATTGGCAGGGGACTCCGTTCAAAGCGCAACTGGTCGCGCCCTCGAAGGCCGCCGCAGTGCGCTTCAAAGATGTTCTGGACGAGATTGGACATGTATCGAGCGCGATTATTATCTCGGCGCCGGACGACAATGAAGGCAACGAAGAAGTAGATAAAGAGTCCAAAGATATGGTCCGCAAGTTCTGGGATCAGATGATGGACCGCTACAAAAGCGAGGAGGACTACAATCGGCAGATTATCGACGCCTTCAAAGGTTCGGGCGATCCCGAAATCTTGATTGTAGTTTCGAAACTGCTGACCGGGTTTGATGCTCCGCGCAATACGGTACTTTACGTGTGCAAGTCGCTGCGTGAGCACAATCTTCTTCAAGCCATCGCCCGCGTGAATCGCCTCTACGAAGAAGGTGGCGAAGAAAAGCAGTTCGGCTTCATCTTGGACTATGAAGGGCTGCTTGGCGAGCTAGACAGCGCGCTGACCACATATAGCACCTTCGAAGAGTATGACGATGACGACCTCGCAGGAACCGTGCATGACGTTCGCGGCGAAATCCGCAAATTGCGAGGATTGCACGATCAATTGCTTGAGCTTTTCAAGTCCATCAAAAACAAAAAGGACATGGAGCAATATGAGCAGTTTCTGGCAGACGAGCCGACCCGCGAGGACTTTTACCTGCGTCTTCGCGCATTCAGCCGCTGCCTCCATATTTCGCTGTCATCCGATAAGCTGGCAGACGTTTACTCGGATGCCGAAGTTGATCGAATGAAGCGAGATTGGAAACAGTTTTCTGAGTTAAAGCGCTCTGTGCAGATTCGCTACCAGGAAACAGTGGACCTGAAGGAATTCGAGCCGAAGATCCAAAAGCTGTTGGACGATCACGTGATCGCCATGCCTGCAGAAGTGGTCGTCGAGTTGGTGAATATCAATGATCCGAATGCTCTCGAACAAGTTGTCAGGGAGGCGGGCATATCGTCCGCCTCAAAGGCCGATCGTATTGCCAGCGCGACACGTAAGGCGATAAGCGAAAAGATGGAGGAAGACCCAAGCTTCTACAGACGGTTCTCCGAGTTGCTGCAAGAGACTATCCGCGATTACCGGGCAAAGCGAATCTCTGAGAAGGACTATCTAAAGCAAGTCATAGATCTCGCTGCAAAAGTTGCGCACAAAGATCGCGGCCAGGATGTTCCTGCAATTATCAAAGGGAATGACGATGGCCAGGCCTTTTACGGCATCCTCGATGGAGTTCTTGTCGATGCCAATGGCAAGCCGGTAGATAAAGACGAGATCGCCAAGATCGCCTTGACCATTATCGAGATAGTTAAGGAGCATCACATCGTTGATGTCTGGCGAAATGATGTGGCGCAAAACAACATGCGCAATGCCGTCGATGACTATTTCTTCGACGTTTTGCGGGATCAAAAGAAGATCAGCTTGCCGGTTGAGCTGATGGATGACATCGACGATAAGGTGATGAATCTCGCACGTGCGAGGTTCCCCGGATGAGGTATGAGAAGCACAGCATTCAGTATGGAAAGCTTGCAATCGAATTTCGAGTTATTCGAAGAGGGCGGAAGACTTTGGAGATTGCAGTTGAGCCAGATGCGACTGTCTCTATTGCTGCGCCAATTTCGGCAAGTCTAGAAACCATCGAGAGCAAAGTGCGAAAGCGCGCGGCATGGATTCTAAAGCAGCAGAGGTATTTCGAGCAGTTCAATCCGCGTACCCCCGAGCGACGTTATCTTTCTGGCGAAACTCACCTTTATCTAGGACGGCAGTACAGATTGAAGGTTGTGAGGTCAGCTACTAATGCCGTGAAGCTTTTTCGCGGGCGCATCATTGTGCAAAGCACACAGCCAGAAAATTGTGAAGAAACAAAGAGACTGCTGGATGGCTGGTATGAAACGAAGGCGCATTTAAAGTTCCAGGAGAGGCTGGATGCATGTCTTCAGCGTTTTTCGCGGCCAGCATCCGTCGTTCCAACTGGATTGACGATTCGCATGATGCGGAAAAGGTGGGGATCTATGTCACAGAGACGTAGGCTGTTGCTGAATCGGCGCATGGTTCAAGCCCCCGTCGATGCGATTGACTATGTGATTACACACGAGCTTTGTCACATTTTAGAACCAAGCCATAATCCTGCATTTTATAAGATTCTCGCCAAAACAATGAAAGACTGGGAATACCGAAAAGAACGCCTCGAACGGATACTCGCTTAGCGATTCGCCCAGACCCGCATGTAATCGCGAACAATCTCCCCCGCGTAAAATCAGAAGCCCCGCCGCGATATCGGATGTCGTCCGTTGACCGAGAGCCTGAACAGGGAGAAGAAGCCATGTCTGATATTTCTCATTTGCTATGGATAACCATCAGCATCTGATTGCACTGCTCAAAGCTCAGCTCGATCCACTCGCCACCCGAGAGGCGGTAAACAGCCCAGCACAGCGGGTCGGTCGGGCCATTTCCGAAATTTGGCACAACCAGCGACAAGCCGCCCTCAGCGGTGACAATTGCGTACTGATCGTCGGTGTCGGAGTGGTACGCATCTGTTGGATGGCTGTGCACCTGAGCCAAAAGCCTCAGGCCAGTTTCCGACAGGCATCGATTCAGCAAGAAAAGAGTTTCTCCGGTGACGAAGTATCCGACGCCATCTTCACTTGAAATAGACTCTTGGACCGGGGTCAGGGCTTGGACCACGAAAGCTCGTGTACCTTCGATCTTTCCTAGCCATAGAACGAGACATTCAAGATGATGGGAACCGAACTTTCGAAGGCTCTCAACCGTAGCCTCAACTACGTCCGACCCAACCACAAATTGTTCGATATCTCGCAATCGAGCAGTCATTGTCATGCCACGTTATCACAACCTATTGAGCAGATGAACGTAGTCATTACTCTCCCCACTTTAGCTTGTAGACTGACTGATATTCGCCGTCGCCACAGATGCACCCCTGTTCCCTCGGGCGTGGTTTTCTCCACGAAGATGGTGGAGTGCTCAGAATGTCGTCCCACGACACCAGCGGCTCTGGTTGCGCATACTTTCCAAGTTCTGCATCGGTTCGCTTAACTAGTTCGGCGGCCATTAGAATTCCAGCCAAAACAGATTGGTGGGCCAACGGGACTGTCTCCACCTTGCCGAGCCCACCAATATCCAACGGGACTGCGCCGCAAACCACGTCAGTATACAGTTCGCCCAGCGTCCTGTTGAGCCAAGGAGACAGTACTTCTACTGGCACGGACAAAGCTTTTGCAGCTCTGCTAATGTCCTCATCGGCAAGGGGCGCGTTGCTTACCCACAAGAGTATTGCTCGGTCCATTGATAACCCGAGAGCCTGCGCAGCCTGCGCAACGGCCGAAACCCCCTGTCCATGAGGATGGTACAAACAGGCGAGGCAGGCAGCGTTTCGTGAGAAAACATGCCACGAGGCACCAAGGGATCGGTCCCCTGTCCAACCATTTATAAGGAGACGAGGCAAGAGGGCTTGTGCCGTACGACGAGCAGAAACATTATCGACAGAAATGCACATCGTAGGGATATGTGTTCCATATTTATCCGCAAACTCGTCGATCGTTTTCTTGAAAAGCTCCACCTTGAGACCGCTATTGCGAAGACATCTTCCGGCAAGTCGCACCTTCGCCTTGGTCACGTCTTTGTGAGTGCCCAACACATATCGCTGCAAGTTCGAAAGGGCAAGCCCTTCCTCATCGACCAGCAATAGCTTACCGCGCACGGTAACATCGTGCGCCAGTGTCCAGATAGCTGCATTGCCAACAGCTCCCACCCCAACGAATACCACGTCCCCTATGTCATGGTCTCTAAGTTCAAAGTTCTGCCCAAGGTCCTGACTGAAATCAAGCAGCGACAGCGACAAGTCTCGATCAGCCGCACGTTTGAGAAATACCCTTCCAAACAGTTCTGCGCATGCGATGGCTGCTGATGCCGCCGCGGAAAACGGATTATTAGCTCCGCTCACACGTGGTTCCTTATGATCAACACGAGCTACCCACCCGCTTGCACTCGGGAAGAGGGAACCCTCTGCGGATGGTTCAGCAATATAGATAGTCTGGCATTCTAGCGCCTTGTCCGAAAACTGATTTTGGCATTCTGAAGTGGCCCACTTCGGCGGTTTGTTTTGGCCCACCCCTGGACACAGCAAACTTCTACTCTGGATTTGAGAGTGAGCTTGGATCTGGAGGCTGGGGTTGGACTGGAGAGCCAAGGTGGAGCTATTCGAGCAGATTCGGTTGGAGTATGAGTTCGGGGTAGGCACGATCCAGGGCGTGGCGCGGAAGCTGGGTGTACATCGGCGGGTGGTGCGGGAGGCGATCCAGAGCGCGATACCAGCGCGGCGCAAGGAGACGGAGCGACCGCATATGAAGATGGCTCCGGCAGTCGAGTTCATCGACGCGATTCTGGAAGCAGATCGCAAGGCCCCGCGGAAGCAGCGGCACACGGCAAGACGCATCTGGGACCGCATTCGCGAAGAGGTTCCGGGATGCACGGCGGCGAGCCGCACGGTGCGGCAGTATGTGGAGCATCGCAAAGAAGCACTGGGACTGGCCCGTCGCGAGACATTCGTGCCGCAGAGCTACGACTGGGGCGTGGAAGCACAGGTAGATTGGTATGAAGCCTATGCCGACCTGGATGGCGAACGGGTGAAGCTCCAGGTTTTCGAGATGCGTTCGATGGCCAGTGGAGCGGCTTATCATCGCGCCTATCTGCGAGCCACGCAGCAGGCGTTTCTGGAAGCACACGAGTTGGCGTTCCACTACTTTGGCGGGGTTTTCCGCCGTCTTCGCTACGACAACCTTTCCAGCGCCGTGAAGAAGATCCTGCGTGGCTATCAGCGCGAACTGACGGCTCGCTTCATTGCCTTCCGTTCGCACTGGCAGTATCAGGCCGATTTCTGCACGCCCGGCGAAGGCCACGAAAAGGGCGGCGTAGAAGGCGAAGGGGGCTACTTCCGCCGCAACCACTGGGTTCCCATACCGGCGGCACGCGATCTTGCAGAGCTGAACGCGAAGCTGCTGGCTGATTGCCATCGCGATGAGAGCCGGATCATAGCGGGCCGCACGGAGAGTGTGGGCACGCTGTTACTCACAGAGAAGCAGCATCTGCGCCCGCTCCCGATGGAGAGCTTCGAGTTAGCCGAGGTCAGCTTTCCGAAGGTTGATCAGGCGGGATGTGCGAGGGTGCTAACGAACTTTTACTCGGTGCCGCTGAAGGCCGGCACTGTGGTTGAGGCACGCGCCTACTCCAGCATGGTTGAGATTCGGCAGAACGGCGTGCGTATCGCGCAGCACGAGCGTAGTTATGAACGCTCGCAGCAGATCCTCGACCTCGAACACTATCTCGAAGTGCTCGACCGAAAGCCCGGAGCATTGCGCGGATCGAAGCCGCTGGCGCAGTGGCGGGCACAGGGCCGCTGGCCGGAGAGTTATGACCGGCTATGGGAGAGAATGAGCGAGAAGCATGGTCGCCAGTCTGGAACACGATCCATGGTCGCGGTCATCCGCATGGGCCGCGAGTTTGGCTACGCAAAACTGGAATCGTCGGTTGCGCAAGCGATGGTGCTAGGCTGCACGGATGAGGCTGCAATCCGTCATCTCCTCATGAGTGACGGGCTTCAACACGCGGCTGCAACGACGGTCGACATCGGCGTGCTGGCTGCCTACGAACGTCCGCTGCCAACGATGGTCGAGTATAACCAGTTGCTGACGATCGAGGTGCCGGCATGAGCATGGAAGCCGCAAGCATCGCACAGCACTGCCAGACTCTACGGCTGGGCGCCATCGGCGCTCAGTTCGCATCTTTGGCTGAAGAGGCCAGGCAACAGAACCACTCTCATCTTCATTACCTCGAAGCACTGCTCCAGGCAGAGGTCGAAGAGCGCGAACGGCGCTCGATTGAACTGCGAATCAAGGATGCGCACCTGCCCCGGATGAAGACGCTTGATGAGTTCGACTTTGCGCAGTCGCCCCACATCCCGGCTTCACGCGTCCGGACCCTGGCCGAAGGCGGCTATCTGGAACGTTCCGAACCAGTGCTTCTGGTCGGTGAACCAGGCACCGGAAAAACTCACCTTGCCACCGGCCTTGCCATTGCGGCATGCCGCCAACGGAAGCGCGTACGCTTCACTACCGCTGCTGCACTGGTCAACCAACTGGTCGAGGCACAACGCGAACAGAGCCTCAGCCGGATGCTGGCACGCTGGTCGCGCGTGGAACTGATCGTGATCGACGAGCTGGGATACGTTCCGCTGGCCGAGGTCGCCGCCGAACTACTCTTCCAGGTCATTGCCGAGAGGGCGGAGAAAGCGGCCATTATCGTGACGACCAACTTACCGTTTTCCGAATGGCCACAGGTCTTTACCAATGCCCGGCTCTGCAAGGCGGTGCTCGATCGGTTGACCGATCAGGCTCACATCATCGAGACCGGCACGGAGTCGTACCGCTTTCGCAGAACGCTGCGGAAGAAGCGCAAAGAGTGATCCACGGAGCGCCGCCGTTGCGTTCCGCTTCCGCTTCGCCCTACGGGCTTCGCTCCAGCAGAACGCAACACTGTCCTCTTAAACCTTAACGTCCCAGGGGGTGGGCCAGATTAAACCGCCAAAGTGGGCCAAACCAAGTTGCCAAAAGCAAAAACTCGATGCACGGGTTGATTCTTGACGCAATCTGACGAAGACACGCCTCGAACGCAGGATCAGCGGAGATTGCAATCTTCGGATATAAGCGGGCGATCAGGTTCGTCGTCAGTTCAGCGATGCAACGGTCATTTTGAGAAAGTGAAGGCGCGCACACCACTCCAATCACGACTTCATTTAAAGCGGAGATCAAGGATTCCCTTGAAACAGAAAGATGCGCTCCCACCGCTCCGTACACTCGGTCGAAAAATGGTGCTAGCGCCATTACAATTTCTCCTCACAGCCAAACGTAACCGAAATTGCATTGGGGAGGAGGGAAAGCTGGGGATGAACCAAGTCAACACAAGCACGCCAGACATTCATGACGATCGCGAACAAATTCATTTCGTTCCGATAGAGTAGCCAATCGTCCCCAGCGTGCTGTGGATGCTCGTGATACTCCCGAATCCCGCGCAAGCAGAGAAATGGCTTATGTGTATTGGGGTGTTCCCCAAGTAGCACGAGTTGATTCTTCCGCTCTTGATCAAATTCGAATGCAGGAGACATCTGACCATAGACAACCAATTGATCCGTCCAGGGATCTCTGAACTCAAGGGATGGAGCACGCAAGTCAAAATCGGTCAGATCAAAATGTGCTTTGAATGCTCTTGCGGCCAAACTTGGAACCTCCGGTGTGATGACGGACCCTTGGGGCAGATTCAGGACAGGAGGAGCAAACATCGGAATTTGAACAGGGTGCCGAGGAGCGAAAAGTAGCTCTACATATGGAAACCGCGTTGAACTCAGGAGGAATACGCCCCGTGCTTCCAGCGCTGCTTGCTGGGCGACTAACGTACTCACTCCTTCGTCGTATTTAGCGCGATTGACTTGGGGTTCTAGTTGCATCCGCCTGCCCCTACTCCAAGACTCAAGTACAACCGTGTCCCATCTGCGATACTAAGATCCTTGGCAGTGCGTTGCACGTCTAACAGAGTCCCGGCAGCGTCGCGTAATTCCCACTCGGAAACGTTCTTCCGCCCCGAGTTTCCACTCTCGCTTAGCGCCTTCTCGACGGCCTTGACCAATGGCGCGTCGGGATCCACGTCAATCCGAATATCCTCGCCGTTCAGTATGAACACCAAATGAAAACGAGGATGGTGATGGTGGCGCTCCGCATCGATTTCTTGTTCGATCTTCTCTTCTTCCTTATGTTCCTCCACGAGTTCTTCTTCCAGTTCATGTTCCAACTCGTGAACCTTCTCCAGTTCACGCTCAGTTTTCTTTTCGCGTTTGAAGTCCTTCTCGAGTTCTTGTTCGAGTTCGTGCTCGCGCATTTCATCCATGTTCGTTCACCTCACGTCCTTTTCTATTTAGGTTCGGGCCGCGGCCCTTCTCACTTTTGCCTTGCATTTTCCTATCAACCCGCCTACTGTATGGCGTAGAAGACTGGTTGCGATTTCACGACAAGGATACGAAATAGGGTGTCTGGTGTCAACACTTATTTACGACTGGTTGCCAATGGCAGACGCTAAAGAGATCGATCTCAAGAAACTAGGACAGCGAATCAGGTCATTACGACTTGGCCGCGGCTGGAGTTTGGCCGCTCTCGCCGAAAAATCGGACGTCTCAAAGGCCTATATATCTGATTTAGAAAATGGAACAGCTGGCAAGCCGAACATTCAGTATGTGTATGCGGTGTCGGTTGCGCTGGAAGTGACGCTGGACGAACTCCTCCATGACGAGGGCGTCAGGGAACCGCGCACATCCAGAAAAAAGGAAGATCTGCCTTCGGGATTGGTTGAACTCCAGCAAGAGCTCGATTTATCAGACGAGGATTTGCAGATGCTAGCTCAGGTTAATTATCGGGGGCATCGCCCACGGGACAAGGAAGGATGGCGGTTTTTGCTGGAGGCATTGAGAATGCTCAGCCAGCGACCTACCCTGAAATAGCTTGCATGGACAGCGTACGAGTCGGTGGCCGTTCCTATTCAGACCCGGATTTGGTCGATTTGGTCCGCAAAGGCGGAGGACTAGCCGATCCTCGCTCGCTTGTGCTTACACAAGTGCGGAGGCTCAATGAGCTTTATCGCAGGTTTGATTCTGACAGCGCCAGCCCCTTCGAACGCCTGAAACATATTGCTTCGCTATGCGGGCTGGATGTCTTGCCGATGGAGTTAGTTGGACGCAGCGAGGAACAACGCGACGCTGTCATTCTCATGAATGGTGCCTCCAGGGGAAAGCGCGGCCAGATTTTCTACAATCCAAATCGATCTGCTGGACGGATACACTTCTCTATCGCACACGAGATTGTGCATACGTTTGTTCCCCCGACAATAGGCGGAGCTCGCTTCCGTGAGATGTGCAACGGCGAGTCCCCTGAGGGAAACGAACTCGAAAGACTCTGTGATGCCGGAGCGTCGGAGATTCTGATGCCGACAGAAGAATTCCGTGCAGAAGTAGGAACGAACTGGTCAATTGAGAGCGTACCCACACTCCTCCAACGATTTGGAAGTTCATTCGAAGCCACAACCTTTCGCTTGGCTTCCGCACACCCAAATATCTCTGCAGCTGGGATGCTGAAGTTCCGCTTGCGGAAAGAGGAAATCCGAGCAGTAAAGCGTCAGCAATCACTGATGATGCAGGAACACCTTTTCTCGGAGCTCCACGGCTCTCAAGCGGAAAATGTACCTATTCCCAAATACAGGCGGCAGAGCTTTTACACATCAGATACGTTCCCGGTTGATCTTTACGTTCACTGGAACAAATCCTTCGACGACTCGTCAATCGCGTACGCCGCGTGCACGACCACGAGCATCCTGAAGTCGCACGAGAGCCTCCCGTGCCGAAGCCGTCGCCGCGGTACTCTCGAAGTCGTAGTTGCCCCTTTCCAGCGTGCCGATGCGGACCCGCAAAATCCGGATTTGCTATTCTTCTGGTCTGCGGCATAGTCCCTACCCCTGTCGTAGCTTCGCATCTTTTTCCCACTACTGACTCCTTCAGGTGTACGCCGCTGCGCGGCTCGGACGGGCACTTCGGTTCGCGCCGGTTTCGCGCCAAACAGAACACCGCGTTTGTCACTCACCGCGCCCCCACTCGCACCCTGCCACCCTCCGGAGTCCTCCGTTCCGTCCTTTCCACCGATCCCGTCTGTTTTGTCCGCTGTCGCGGCTGTGAAGAACAAAACAGCCGGTTCCGGCAGAAAAGGACAAAAAAATGGAATTCAGCAGCAACAACCACAGCAACAGCAGCAGCAACTTTTCTTCCCCCGTCGCTACGCTTCGCGCCGACGGTAAGCCCAACACGCAGGCCATCATTGCCGCCAACGTGCAGCACCTCATTGCACAACTGGAGGCCGGACACTCCGAGGTTCTGACCCAGTACCTCACCACCATGGCCCGCTTCCACAAATACTCGCTCGGCAATGTATTGCTGATCGCCAGTCAGAAGCCCGACGCTTCGAACGTCGCCGGAATCTATACCTGGAACCAGCTTGGCCGCCGGGTGAAAAAGGGCGAAAAAGGAATCATGATCTTTGCCCCCATGATCGCCAAGCACCGCCGCCAGAAGACGAGCGAGGAACGCGAGGAGTCCGACAGCAAGACCACGGCAGGTCCCGCGCTGGTGGGATTCCGTCCGGTCTATGTGTGGGACGTTTCGCAGACCGACGGCAAAGAGCTTCCCGCGTTGCGCGAGTTCAGCGGCGAAGCCGGAAAGCATCTGGCGCAACTCGTTCAATTCGTCATTGGGCGCGGCATCAAGTTCGGCTACTCGGACAAGATCGCCCCGGCACGCGGTGTATCAAAAGGCGGCAGCATCGAGCTATTGCCCGACATGACCGAGGGGGAACAGTTCGCCACCCTCGTCCATGAAGTTGCTCACGAGCTATTGCACAAGAGCGAGCGCCGCAGCCTGATTACCAAGACAGTGCGCGAGACCGAAGCCGAGGCCGTCGCCTTTGTCGTCTCCAAGGCCATTGGACTCGAAACCGGAAGCGCCTCAGCCGACTACATCCAGCTTTACCACGGTGACGCCAAGCTGCTCGCCGAGAGTTTGGAAATCGTGCAGCGGACGGCAGCAATCATCCTCGGGGCGCTCAGCCCCGAGGAGACTCCCGCCAGCACCGCAGCCTAGAACCCAGAAACCATCTTGCAGCCAAAAGGAGAAACGTCATGACTTCGCAGTCCAAGTGTGTCGTGATGCCGAAACCCAACCACAAACCAAAAGGAGAAAAGGTCATGTCCGCAAATCCCAACGCCGTTCCCGAATACCGCAACCTGCCCATCACCGCGCTGGTGGAATCAGCGACCAACCCGCGCCGCCGCTTCAATGAAGAAAGACTACAGGAGCTTGCTGCCAGCTTCCAGAGCCAAGGCATTCTCGCGCCCCTTTTGGTGCGTGAGTTGGAAGAAGACAAATACGAGGTGATTGCGGGAGCGCGGCGCTTGCGTGCCGCCAAACTCGCCGCCCTCGATACCGTTCCGGTGCGGGTGGTCGCGCTGTCCGATGCCGCCGCCATCGAATCGCAGTGCATTGAAAATCTCCAACGCGAAGATATTCATCCGTTGGAGGAGGCGCTCGGCTTCCGCGCCTTGCTGGAGTTGAAAGACCCCGGCTACTCTCCGGCGGTCATTGCCGCCCGATGTGGCAAGAGCGAAGCGTACATCCAAGGCCGCATCAAGCTGACCGAATTGATTCCACCGCTTGCCGAGGCGTTCCTTGACGACCGCATCGGCGTGGGACACGCGCTGCTGATTGCCAAGCTTCCCGCCGCGCAGCAGCAAGCCGCCTTCGCCGCCGCCTTTCGCAGCATGTGGACCAGCGACGGCAACCAGCAGGTATTGATTCCGGTGCGGGAGTTGGCAGCGTGGATCGAATCGAACATCCTGCTTGAACTCGCCTCCGCGCCGTTCAGCAAGCAGTACGAAAACCTCTTGCCAGAGGCGGGAGCCTGCACCAACTGCCCAAAGCGCACTGGCTTCAACACCCTTTTGTTTTCTGATGTGCGCAAGGACTCGTGCACCGATCCGGTGTGCTTCCGCGCGAAGCTCGATGCCCATGTCGCGCAGACCTTGGAAACCAAGCCCAAGCTGGTGCAGATTTCGTCTGCGTGGAGCAGCCGCGAGGGCGCACCTATCGGGCGCAATCGCTATGTGGAGTTGGAGGTCAAGCGAGCCAAGGCGAACGGCGGTACTGACAAACTCTCTCCCGCACAGAAGCCGTGCGAGAAGATGAGCGAGGCCATCGTGATGGACGGCGGCAAGCGCGGGCAGATCGTCAAGGTCTGCTCCGACCCCAATTGCCGGGTGCATCATCCCGACCGACCTTCCCCACAGAAGCAGGAGCGCGAGCGAGCCGAGGAACGCAAGCGCATCGAGCAGGACAAATTCGCCATCACCATCCGGCACCGCATCCTGGCCGCGATTCTGGCCAAGGTGGCAGCGCCACTCAAGAAGAGCGAGTTGGCGCAGGTGGCGCAGTATGTCATCGCCCATCTGCCGTATGCGCAGGTGCAAAACATGGCGAAGCGGCACAAGGTCGAGGCGGACAAGAGCACCGCATCGCTGGAATCGCTGCTCGCCAAGCGTATTGCCAGCTACGACGAAGCAGGACTATGCCGGGCGCTGCTGGAAATAACTTTGCTTGATTCGGCCTACCAGCGCGGCAGCAATGGACCGAATGATCCGCTGCTGGAGACGGCCAAACGCTACCGCATCGATACTGCCAAGATTGAGAAGGCGGTGGCACAGCAGACCGCTGCACAGCAGGAGAAACGGCAGAGCCGCAAGACGGCGTCAAAGAAGAAAGCCGCAGCATAACCAATCACGTTCATCGGCGGGGTGCTCAGGGCATCCCGCCATTTCTCTGCCCGGAATCCGAAAACCGCGCGGCCAGTGGTGTCGGCTGCACTTCGGTTTGCTGGAATAGGGAGGCCGAAGCATCATTGGGCACGCCGGCCAACTGGGCTCTTCCTCCACAATCGTTCTAATGCCGTGGTCGAACGCGGTTCTGACTTCTGAAATGCCGCCGTGCTCTTTCTGCAATCCAGTTGTACTTCGAATCGATTGCCGGCGACAATCGATTCTTCCAGTAATGCCGCGCTATGCTGCCATTCATGGCAAAGGTATGTTGCCACTGAGCGAATCACAATTCCGCCGCAAGCTTCATCGGGAGCATGGCGTGTCCCGTTTGATTACCAAATAGTAACTTCCGGATCGCCCGTCACACCCGCTGGACGCCTCCTGTTTACGCTCTCTGCCTCTTCAAGCCTTCAACGAGGGGATGATTTTCTCGATAATCCGCTTCTGGCCTTTTGGCGTAAGCGCAAGTTCACCCGGCGTCGCAGTCGTCCGGATCTCGTTTGACGCAAGAAGTCTTGATACGGCGACATCTAATGCCTTGGAGGTGTTGTTCTTTGCCTGGGCGCGCAACTCCTCCTTCGCTAGTTTGTGTTCGTTGTCATGGTTGAGCAGAAGAAGAATTTCCACTGGCGCGCTGACGGACGGATCAAGAACGAGAGGAACACCATCATGCTCGTGGATCAGTGAATACTCGAGCTGAACGATCTGTGAGATGGTCTCTGCGATTACGGCTTTGTCTTTGGTCCAAGCTAAGCGAAGAAACTCTGCGAATATCCATTTGCTGGCATGGACCATCAGCATAGAGTCCATGTAGTCGGCCTTGTAGTGGGCCGAAATGTGGACCGAACCACGAGAGGAGCGGAACTTGTAAACTAGTCCAATCGCCCTGCACATATGAAGACGGTCGGGCTGATTGAGAACATGCTGTTTTTGGTTCTTCTCGTCTTCGATCTTTTCACAAAGGTCTTTGGGAAGCTGGCTATGCGTGACCGTTCCACTATCAAGCTGGTATATTGCACGCGCTACAGCTTCGCAGAGGCGACCGCTATCCAGCTCGGTGGGCTGCCAGTCACCGGCAAGAAAGCGCTTCTGCATTTCGACGTAGCTTTCGACAATGGCATCCGCAAACGCCGGGTCGATGACCTTCGATAGCTCCGCGACAAGTTGCTTCGGTGTCAGCGCCATCAGGACTTCTTCTTCCGTGGTCCGCGCTTCTTCGGCTGGTTTTTGTCCGGATTCCAAGCGTCGTCGACTTTCGGGTCCAGTGCTTCATCAAGCGACTTTTTGGCTTCCTCACGGCCCTTAGCTGCCAGCTTGACCCGACCCTCCCCGTCATCTGCGATGCCCACGCGCTTCCTGAGCCATCGGTATGCATTCCCAGAACCGTCGATCATCTTCGCTGAGCGCAGAATCGTCGTTAGATCGGCTTCCAGAGCCGAAGTCCTTCCGTGACATTCATGCGCGTAGAGGAACAGGTAGGTCAGGCGACGCAGATAGTCAGCAGAGGTCGTAGCCTTGAGCCGATTATCATGCAATTCGAACGTGTCGTCTTTAACAGTAAAGATTTTGAGCAGCCGCGCCATGTCCGGCGGCGCCTGCGGTTCTCCAGCGAGCTCTGCCACTTGCTCCTGAGCACCTGCGTGGTTCGTGCGAGGTTCCGCAGGTGGCAGACCGTTTGAGCCGGTGAGCAGCGGTACTTCCCTATTGAAGTGCCGCCCTGGAGGAGTAGTCCGCACGGTGCCTCGCTGGATGAAGAAATCACCCAATACATCACCTAAACCCTGCATTGCCTCATCGGTAAGAGAGGCATCGAAGCGGCGGGTGTTCCGATCTTCGTGATAGCTCAGCGTATTACGGTTCACGGCTATCGTTGAGGATACTGCTGCATCGGTGATCGCTTGCTCAGGCCGTTGACCGGTCCGCGTGCCGCATTCCACGCAGGCAACAGCTCCGGATTCAAGCAATTCACGGCACTGCATACAGCGGACTTGGCCACCGCAAGCCTTACAGAAAAAGCCCCTCTCGGAGAGAGTATTTCCACACAAAGGGCAATCCATTTGGACGTTCCTCGATTCGCAAAAGCACAACAAAATAAGGAATAGATCATCTTAGTACATTTAGCCCGGATTTCTCACTAGAGTTGAGTGTGGATAGTGTGGATGATTTCCCTTCTGGTTTTTGGCCTGGGAGAAGGTTTCTCTGAGTTTTGAAGCGCGAGCCGGGAGTGCTTTGTCGTACGCCGGGTGTCAGCGAAGGCTTTCGGGCATAGCGATGCCTGAGGTCTTGATGTCTGGGTTCTGATTTTATGTTTTGGCGGAGTTGTTTTCAGCAGCGCATTGCGGCCCAAGCGTGGGCGAACAGCGGTTTCCATGGGTAGGCTGCACTGTAGCGCAGACGGATGCGGCGGGCGCTGATCTGCACTTGGGCTGCGACCTTGAGAAGCCGGAGCCGAAGCGTGTCGAACACCCTGCTGGAAGCATTGCGGCGCTTGGCCGCCACGTGGAACCGAGTGGGCTGAAGCGCAAGTCGAGCGATTCGATGTCCTCGGTTTTTCCATTGGGCTCCATGATCGCGCGAACATCGCTCTGGAGCAGCAGTATGAGACCACCGGCAGGGCCGCGAGGGTCTTTACCGAGTTCTGCTATCGCACCCACAAGAGCTGGAGCCGACGGCGTCGCGTCATCGCCAAGGCCGAGTACATTCCAGGCAAGGAGAACCCGCGTTTCGTCGTCACCTCGCTGAGTGAGGGCACCCCGCAATCGCTGTACGAGAAGCTTTACTGCGCGCGCGGCGAGATGCACTTTCCCGATGCATGGATTCAGGCGGGCCGGTTCGCTGGCCACGACCGGCGTCGGATACTCGACTCCACAGAGGTGCGCTCTTATCTTCCGGGAGCGGCTGAGGAAGTGATCGCATCGTGGTGCTCCCATTCGCGTTGCTTTATTTGACGACCGGCTTGAAATAGAGAACCCCGGCCTGCTCCCCTTCGGACTGACCATCGAAGACATCCAAAAGGGCATTTCTAAACTCCGCAACCGCGTCCTCGGTCGGGTATTTCAAGAACTGGGGCTGATTGAACACTGGGGGAGTGGTATCCAACGAATGACTGCCGCATGTCATGATCGCGGGCTCAATGCCCCCACTTCGAAGAGATCGGAACCCATTTTCGTGTGACGCTCTCGGTCGCACCCCATCACGCGCCCGCAAAAGTACCACTTGGTCTCCGAGGTCTCGTGATTTTCTTGACAACCTGAGTGCGCGCGGCTGCGTCCGGCGGACCAGGACGGGGCGACGGGTGCGGTCTCGGAAGTCGAGCGCATTGTCACACAGATCCGCCAGCGCTGGCCGCGGGTCGAGATCGCTTCACAATGAACCGCGAACTGCTCCGGAACTTTAGTGTGAATTGGCCGCCAATTAGTCGCCTTAAGAGTGATACAGCAATATTCCGACAGCGCCTGCCGCCGCAATTAGCAGGGGTTCAGGAATCTTCCATCTCGACAACGCGAGCAATGTTGCTCCCGCGATGATGGCAGTGGTGGCGTCGTGGATCGAACGCCGGGCGAGCACGATTACTGCTCCGGCGATAGCGCCAGTGGCGGCCACGGTTACTCCACTCACAAATGCATGCAATTGGGGATTCTTGGCAAACCTGCGGTAATAAGGCCCGAGCAGAATGATAATCAGATACACCGGCAGGAAGACTCCGAGAGCGGCAGCGACGCCTCCCCAGATTCCGGCGACCAGGAACCCGATGAACGCAACGGTAATCACGACGGGACCGGGCGTGATCATCGCGACGGCTACAGCGTCCACGAACTGCCGCTCGGTGAGCCAATGCCGCTCGATTACGATTCCTCCGTGGAGAAATGGCACAATTGCTAGTCCGCTTCCGAACACGAACAGTCCTGCCTTTGCGAAAAATAAGAAAACTTCTGCAAGCCCGCCCGGAGCCAGTGTCCCGATTCCAGGCAGCACAAGCGCAAGCATCGGCAGAGATGGTTTAAGCAGTTCGCGGGGAAAGGCCTTCATTAAGAGCGACAGTATCCCGCCACACAGAAAGAGCCAGATGATCTCTCGCTCGGTAACGGCTGTTGAAATGGCGAGGACCAGAAAGATGATCCACCGCAACGGATCTTTCCCAACGGTCACGCGAACCAGTTTCCAGGCCGACCTCGCAATAATGCCGATTACCGCCGCACCAATGCCATAGAACAAAGCTTGCATCCACGGCAGGCCGCCGAAGCGGACGTATGCTGCGGCGATCGCCAGCACCATGACAAAGGATGGGCCGATGAACGTGAAGCCAACCAGGGTCGCGCCCAATACACCAGATCGAACATAGCCGAGATACATGGCGAGTTGTGCCGCAAGTGGTCCAGGAGCGAGTTGCGCCAGCGCCAATCCTTCCACGTATTCTTCCGGTGTGATCCATTTTCGCTTTTCAACCAGGTCACGCTGCATGTATCCGGCGAGCGCGATTGGGCCGCCGAAGCCTACCGTACCCAGTGACAGGAAATACCGGAGCAGTCGCGGCAGTGTGAAATCGGGCGCGATCGCTCCGGATGAAGTTTCTCCAAGCGTATTCATGGCGCACTCCTGCTACTTCGCAGCGGTTTTCGCAGAGTTCGTCTTGTCCAGTGCCGCGCTCAGGCCTCGTGCCAGCTTAAGCGCATCATCGTTCGCCCAGAAGTGCAGGAAGAATAGCCGTGGCTGTTCGGTGAGCATATGGCTGTGTACGGCCGTCACCTGGATGCCGTTCTCGCGCAACGCACGGATGACCGGGTTCACTTCGTTGGCAATGAGCACAAAGTCGCCGGTGATCGCGGCGCGGCCCGTGCCAGTCGGCTGAAAGTTAATCGCCATGGCGGTTCCCATCGAGGGTGGAATTTCCATTCCTTCGTCGGTGATCTTTTCCGCGCGGGGAATGGAGAATTGAAGCACTCCACCATTCACAGCGCCCTTGGCGCCGAGCACCTTCCCGAGTGCGTCTGCATCAATCCCTAAATCCTGTGCGGCCGACGCAGGTCCGTACGCTGCCGGTGTTCCAGTGAGTGCCAATGCATCGTGCAACGTGCGCGCGAGTTTCACCGCGTCGCCATGTCCGCTGATGTGCATGTACATCACACGTGGCGATTCGTTCAGGACGTGGTTATGCAAGGCGGTCTGCTCGATGCCTTCCTGCTGCAACTTCAGCATCACGGGTTCCACCTCGCTCTCACTGAGGACGAGATCGCCCATCACCATGGCCTGGCTCCCCATCTCCCGAAAGGCCAACCATGAGCCCAGAGCCAACGGGGCCTTGATTGGAACGCCATCCACCGTGACATGCATGTCCGTTCGCGCCATGCCTACTTTGTAGATGTCGCCGGGTTGCAGTTTCCCGCTGCGCCCTAGTGCCGCCTCGACCGGCTTCCAGTCGGTTGCGGATTCACCCGTCGGTGGAGCTTGCGAAAGCATTGCTGTCGATAGCGCGATTGAAAGCCGCACAAACGTCCAGAAGAGGCTGAGGAATTTCCAAATGGATTTGTTCTTTGCGACTAGCATGTTTCACCTCGTTTTGTGAATTGGATTTGAGTGCTGTTTGGTATCTCCCGAGGATTTAAGGCTGGAGGGTTCATGGACTGGAGATAAGGGCGGAAGCAGTTCTTCAGGAGGCTTGAGATGACGGAAGCTGCGATAGAGCAGAATGTCGTAGACGATCTTCAACGTACCTCCGAGAACCAGAGGGGCGGAGAATGAAAGATTTTGCATGATGGCGCCCGAGAGCGACGACGCGGCCGCCCATCCCGCCGTTCGGGACACGTTGGTTATCCCACTGGCAAAGGCGCGTTCGTGTGGCTGAACTAAGGCGGCTACATAGGACTGGCGCGTCGGCACATCCATCTCGACGAATGTCTCTCTAATGAGAAACAGCGCAACGGCTAGTACGGGGTTAGAGGCAAGCGGTACGGCGATGAGGAAAACGCTAGAGGGCAGGTGAGTGAATACCATCGTATTGACCAACCCGATGCGCTGCGCGCTCCACGCGGCTCCGAGATGGGAGACTGCATTGAGCAGATGGACCGCGAAAAACATCACTCCCAGCCACTGTTCCGTGAGGCCAAAACGGTGGAAGAACCAGTAGGAGACCACCGCGTCGGTCAGGAATCCGCCACCGAATGAGTCAATCAGGAACAACGCTGCGAGATTCCGGACCACGCGACGGCTTTGCGGCGACATGACAGGTTTTGCCCCGTCCCGCGATTCAGAGCGCAGCAAGTCCATGTGTGATGGGAGAAAAAGATAAACACACGCGAGCAAGACTTGGAGTGCGGCGAAGGCGCCCTGCTGGATGGCGGAGGGGCCTTGGGCGCGCTCGGTGCCGCTCTGCCGATGGCGATTCGAGCGAGGCGCCACCCAAGAAACGGTCGCTGTCGCCACAGACATTCCGGCGATTCCAGCGCCGACGACTAACCCGATCCATGTGGCGCTGACGCCAACGCGTGACAGGTACACGCCAAGAACCACTCCCAGGAACCCTACCCCCAGCGCACGCAAAAACCCCGCCGCGTAGAACAACAACAAAGGGCGGGATACTCGCATGACTCACTCTCCGATCACAGGTGCGTTGGTGACCTGTGCTTGGATGAAAACCTTTCGGGGTCTGACTCTAGCGGTTCCAGTTTGCCATGGCGCATCAACGCAACCCGGTGAGCAACGGACATGATTTCAGTGCGGTCGTGGGTCACGTAAACGGTTGTGAGTCCGAGCTGATTTTGCAGGTTGGCAAGTTCATCCCGCAATTCCTGCTTGAGATCCGTATCGAGGCTGGACATCGGTTCGTCCAACAACAACAGGTGAGGCTCGGCGGCGATGGCCCGCGCGATAGCGGCCCGTTGCTGTTCGCCTCCCGAAAGTTGATGGGGATATCGATCACCAAATCGTTCGATTCTTGCCAACTTGAGGACTTCACGGATGCGATCTATTCGTGCTCGCTTTGGCAAGCCGGAAGCGCTCAAAACAAAAGCAATGCTCTCCGCGATGGTTAAGTGCGGCCAGAGCGCGAGGTCCTGGAAGACGAAGCCTACCTTCCGTTTATGAGGAGCCACCAGAGTGCGTCCGTCTTCGGCTACAAGCTCGCCCTCGATCCATACCTGCCCCTCTTCGGCAACTTCCAGACCGGCGATGAGCCGTAACAGAGTGGTCTTTCCCGACCCGCTTCCGCCGAGCAACACCATGAATTCACCGCAAGCGATATCAAGCGAAACAGCGTCCACAACTGCGCCATGCTTGTGTCGCTTGGTGAGGTTGACCAGCCGAACAAAGGGTTCGGCGCTGCTCATGCGCCACCCTCGGCAATCCCGCCCGTCCAACCGCTTCTTACCATCTCCTGACAGTAGGCATAGAGCGCGTCATAAACAATCCACTCCGCCGCGTTGATCTCATGGTCGTCTTTGAGTCCGAGATGTCGAAAACCCTCGGCGATGGCCTTCAGTCCTGAGGATTCGGGCTGCTGCCATAGCGAGTTATCGGTGTCCGCACCGTTTACGATCCTGGACAACAACACGAGCGCAGGATTTGTATCTAGCTTGTAGCGGTGAATAATGGCATCAAAGGAGCATTCCTTTCCGTGGTGGCCAAGTTCGACCTCCGGCACGTCATATGGGGTTGCGCCAAGTCGATCTGCCTCTACCATTACCTGATCCGCGGCCACAAAGAAGAACTCGGCTTCTGGATCAACAAACTTCTGGATCAGCCAAGGACAGGCGACCCGGTCGACTTTTACTCGTTCTCGTGTAATCCATTTCATATCTGTTTGCCCTCCCCTCGCACGTGCGCATACAGTCCCAAGATGCCCATTGGAAGCAGAACGATTGCCGATTGGATAAGGGCCAGTGCTGCGACATCGCTGGTAGGAGCATTGGCGATCAACGTGTAAACACGCACCGGCAGGGTTGATTCGCCTGGAGGTGCAACGAGAACAGTCGCGCCCAACTCGCCAAACACGAAGATGAAGACCACTACGAATGCTGCGGCAATGCCAGCCCGCATCTGCGGAACCACGATGCTCGCGAAAGTTCGCGGCCAACGTGCGCCTGCCAGTCGCGCCGCCTCTTCCGAGGAGGCGGGGATGTGACGATTACTCGCGGACAGCATCAGGGCGGCAACGGGAACGAATCGCGCCATATAGGCAACGAGTACGGGAAGATTGCTCGTATAGAGCTGAG